>LUMV01000492.1_pt1 | contig 10578 bp, 5 predicted proteins | sample 729731 | NCBI WGS metagenome assembly LUMV01 (sample SAMN03860301, study PRJNA289734) | marine metagenome | biome: seawater column; feature: ocean; material: water; isolation source: Red Sea water column Station 192 - depth 200m | place: Saudi Arabia: Red Sea | collected 2011-10-15 | depth 200 m
GCGCATTGGCGAGCGCGGCCATCGCGCATTGGTGTTCGTAACGCAGCGTGATTTCCGGCGCCTCACCTGCGGCCCCGGGCCGAGCGTCACCTCCGTTTGCGACTGCCTGCGCGACCGCTTCGCTTTGCTGCGGGGACAGCAGGAAAGTCGGATGCGCGGTGAAAACCACGTGCATGTGCGGCTGTTCCCAGAATGCGCGATAGCTATCGAACGCCGCGCCGCTCGATGCGAGCGATGCGAGACGCTCGCCCGCGTCGGACGGCGCCAGCAGGTTGCGCAGCCGATTGGCCCGCGCATCGAGCGATTGCGCTTCCAGCTCGTCGACCAGACCGCCCAGGTCCGCGATCCCCAAATCGCCGCTTTCGAGCTTGCGCGAAATATCCAGGGACAACTGGAACACCGGGTTGAACAGCGGCGTCTCGCGTGTCTGCCGGTGCAGGACGCGCAGGCGTTCGCTCAGGCTTGCCAGTGTCGGTTCGATATTCGTTTCGGCCATCATCTTTCCCTATGCCCCGCCTAGGCGGTGTTTGCGCGGTAAACGCGGCTGGCTGTCAAGCGCACCGCCGCGCCCCGCACGATGAATACGGATGCGGGCGCCACGAGTGCCCGATTACAACTCGCCTCTGGACTTGCCGCTTGCCACACGCCACCGCTCAGGCACAAATTAACCGCAAGCGGCAAGCTCCCGTAGGGGAGAAGCTGCGACAAGCGATCGGCCGGCGACGCAGAGGGGATATATGAGCGACTGGACCATCGGCATCATCGGCGGGTCGGGGCTTTATGCCATCGATGCGCTGGAGGATCCGCAATGGATTGCGGTACAGTCGCCCTGGGGCGATCCCTCCGACGAGATCCTGTGCGGCACCATCGGGCACGTTCGCGTGCGGTTCCTGCCGCGCCATGGACGCGGTCATCGCATCGCCCCCTCGACGCTCGATTCACGCGCCAATATCGATGCGCTCAAGCGCGCTGGCTGCACCGATATCCTCGCGGTCAGCGCGGTCGGTTCGCTGTCGGAAGAGCTGGCACCCGGCAGGTTCGTCACCGTCGACCAGTTCATCGACAACACCAAGGGTCGCCCATCGAGCTTTTTCGGGGACGGGTTCGTTGCGCATGTCTCCATGGCCGATCCGGTGTGCGACCGCCTGTCCAGACACGCTGCGAAAGCCGTCGCCGCAGCAGGGGGCGAATGCACCGAGGGCGCGACCTATCTCGCCATGGAGGGGCCGCAGTTTTCCACCCGCGCCGAAAGCCGGCTCTATCGCCATTGGGGCGCCGAAGTGATCGGCATGACCGGAATGCCCGAGGCCCGGCTGGCCCGCGAAGCGGAGCTGCCCTATGCTCTGCTGGCGATGGTGACCGATTACGATTGCTGGCGTGACGAGACCGAAGCGGTCGATGTCGGTCAGGTCCTCGACCGGATGCAGGACAATGCCCGGCTGGCGTGCGAAACGATCGAGGCGTTCTGCAAGGCCCTGCCGCGCAAACGCACGCCATCGCCCATCGACCATGCGCTGGACAATGCCGTGGTGACCGCGCCCGAGGCCCGCGACAAGGCGCTGATGACCAGGCTTGATGCCGTCGTCGGCCGCGTGATCCGCCAGCAATGAACGAAGCCTACGACCTCCTTGTTATCGGCGGCGGGATCAACGGCGCAGGCATTGCCCGCGATGCGGCGGGCCGCGGCCTGCGGGTCCTGCTGGTCGAGAAGGACGATCTGGCCTCGCATACCTCCTCGGCCAGCACCAAGCTGGTCCATGGCGGGCTGCGCTATCTTGAGAATTACGAATTTCGTCTCGTTGCCGAAAGCCTCCGCGAACGCGAAGTGCTGCTGCGCAACGCCCCGCACATCATCTGGCCGCTGCGCTTCGTCATGCCGCATGAACCGAGCATGCGGCCCAAGTGGATGCTATGGCTGGGCCTCGCGCTATACGACCGCATCGGCGGACGGATGAGCCTGCCCAAGAGCAAGCGCGTCAAGCTGCGCGTGGCCCCGCACCGCACGATCCTGCAGGACCGGCTGACCAGCGGTTTCGAATATTCGGACTGCTGGGTCGAAGACGCGCGGTTGGTCGTGCTGACCGCACGCGACGCGGAGGAACGCGGCGCGGAGATATGCGTGCGCACCGAATGCACCGCGCTGGAGCGAAGCGCGGATGGCTGGAGCGCGACGCTGCGGAGTGCTGCTGGCGAACGATCCGTGACGGCGCGCGCAGTGATCAATGCGGCGGGTCCGTTCGTCGACCGGGTGGCCAAGATCGCACTGGGGGCCGGCACACCGGCGCATCTGCGGCTGGTCAAGGGCAGCCACATCATCGTGTCGCGGCGGTTTTCGGGCGAGCATGCCTATATCTTCCAGCAACCCGACGGGCGCATCATTTTCGCGATCCCCTATGAGCGCGACTACACGCTGATCGGCACGACCGACCTGCTATACGAAGGCGATCTCGACGCCGTGACGATCGCCCCCGAGGAGACCCGCTATCTGTGCGAAGCGGCCTCGCGCTATTTCACCAGCGCGGTGACGGAAGAGGAAATCGTGTCCTCCTATGCTGGCGTGCGCCCGCTGTACGAAGACGATGCCGCAAGCAATTCGACCGTGACCCGCGACTACGTGTTCGAACTCGTCGCGCAGGACGGGGCGCCCATCCTGTCGGTCTATGGCGGCAAGATCACCACCTACCGCAAGTTGGCCGAACATGCGCTGAAAAAGCTGGGCGAGGTGATGCTGCTGCCGGGGCGCGACTGGACCGCCCATGCGCCGCTTCCGGGCGGCGACATGCCCGATGCCGATTTCGCCGGTTTCCTGTGGGAAGCGGGTGAACGCTATGCCTGGATACCGCCCGAAATGCTGCTGCGGCTGGCGCGCGCCTATGGCACGCGGATCGACCGTGTGCTGGGCGGGGCAACTGCGCTGGCCGATCTCGGGCGGCACTTCGGCGGTACGCTGTACGAGGCTGAGCTGCGCCACCTCGTCGACCACGAATATGCGCGCACCGCGCAGGATGTGCTGCCCCCATTTCCCGCCAAGCGCTCCGCGAGGCCTACCGCGCGGAAGAGAACGCCTGCGTCGCCGAGCGCATGGCACAAGCCAGCGCGGCGAGCGCCAAGCACGAAGAAGCCGCCGAGATCGCCACCCGGCTGATCGAGGAGGCGCGCAAGCGCAAGGCCAGCGGGATCGATGCCTTCCTGCATCAGTATGGCCTCGCCACCGAAGAAGGCGTGGCGCTGATGTGTCTCGCCGAAGCGCTGCTGCGGGTGCCCGATGCGGCGACAGCCGACGCGCTGATCCGCGACAAGATCGGCGATATCGACTGGGCCGAACACATGGGCGAAAGCTCATCCACCTTCGTCAACGCCGCGACCTTCTCGCTGATGCTGACGGGCGAAGTGCTCGAACGTCCCGAGGAAGCGCAGAAGGGCATGGGCAAGACGCTCAAGCGCGCGGTCAACCGACTGGGCGAACCCGTGATCCGCACCGCGACGCTGCAGGCCATGCGCATCCTCGGCGGACAGTTCGTCTATGGCCGCACGATCAATGAATCGCTCAAGCGCGCGGCCCCCGAACGCGCGCGCGGGCTGACGCACAGCTTCGACATGCTTGGCGAAGCCGCGATGAGCTTCGCCGATGCCGAACGCTACCGGGTGAATTACCACGAAGCGATCGAACGCCTGGTGCGCGAATCGACCGGCGACGTGCGGACCGCCCCGGGCATCTCGGTGAAGCTGTCCGCGCTGCATCCGAAATACACTTTCCTGCATGCCGATCTGGCGATCGCCGACCTGTTGCCGATCGTGCGCGATCTCGCGACCGCTGCGCGCGATGCGAATATCCATTTCACCATCGATGCCGAAGAAGCCGACCGGCTCGAGCTGTCGATGGATCTGATCGAGGCGCTCGCACGCGACGACAGCCTGTTCACACGGCCCGACGGCAGCCGCTGGGAAGGGTTCGGGCTGGCCATTCAGGCCTATCAGAAACGCGGCGTGCCGATGGTCGAATGGACCGCGCGGCTGGCCCGCAAATACGACCGCAAGTTCTTCGTCCGGCTGGTCAAGGGCGCCTATTGGGATACCGAGATCAAGCTCAGCCATGTTGGCGGGTTCAAGGATTTCCCCGTCTTCACCCGCAAGCTGGCCACCGACGTGAGCTATCTCGCCTGCGCGGAGAAGATGCTGGCCGCAGACGATGCCATCTATCCCGCCTTTGCCACGCATAACGCCTACACCATCGGCGCGATCAAGGCGCTGGCGGGCGGCAAGCCACTCGAATTCCAGCGCCTTCATGGCATGGGCGAGGACATCTACGGCGCGCTCGCGCAGATGGAAGGCAACGACCGCACCAATGTGCGGATCTATGCCCCCACCGGCACGCACAAGGACTTGCTGGCCTATCTGGTCCGGCGGCTGCTCGAAAACGGCGCGAATAGTTCTTTCGTCAACCGCATGGCGGATGCCGAAGTGCCCGCTTCCGATCTGGCGACCGATCCGGTGGCCGACATGGCGCAGCTCGATCCTTATCGCAATCCGACCATTCCGCTGCCGGAAGACATCTTTCCGGGCCGCAAGAATTCGGCCGGGATCGACCTGTCCGATCCGCTGGTGCTCGAACCGCTGCAGGAACGCCTCGCCGCGCTCGAGAGCCGGCACTGGACGGCAGAGCCGACCTTCATGTCGGGTGCCGATGCCGAAATCGCCCCGATCAACAAGCCGCACGACCTGTCGGCCGAAGTCGGCACGCGCCGCGACACACTCGATTTCGAAGTCGAGGAAGCGATCACGCGCGCCGAAGCGATCCAGCCGGGCTGGGACCGGCTGGGCGGCGAGAAACGCGCGGTGCTGCTCGAAGCGGCGGCCGATCTGTTCGAGGAACACACCGACGAATTCCTCAGCCTGTGCCAGCGCGAGGCGGGCAAGACGCTGATGGACGCAGTGCTCGAGCTGCGCGAAGCGGTCGATTTCCTGCGCTTTTACGCCAATGAGGCGCGGCGCCAGTTTACCGGCCCGATCCCGCTGCCCGGGCCCACGGGCGAGGAAAACCGGCTCAGCCTGCATGGCCGCGGCGTGTTCGCCTGCATCAGCCCGTGGAATTTCCCGCTGGCGATCTTCATCGGGACACCCGCCGCTGCGCTCGCCGCGGGCAATACGGTCGTCGCCAAGCCGGCCGAGCAGACGCCGCTGATCGCGGCGCTGGCGGTGCGCCTGTGCCACCAGGCGGGCATCCCCGAAGAGGCTTTTCAGCTGCTGCCGGGTGCGGGCGAAGTGGGCGAGATGATCACTTCCGATCCGCGCATTGCGGGCGTCGCCTTTACCGGATCGACGCAGACTGCGCAGGCGATCAACCGCGGCCTCGCCGCGCGCGAAGGTCCGATCGCCACGCTGATCGCCGAAACCGGCGGACAGAACGCGATGATCGTCGATTCGACCGCGCTGCCCGAGCAGGTGACCCGCGACGTCGTCGCCAGCGCGTTCCAGAGTGCGGGCCAGCGCTGCTCGGCGCTGCGCGTGCTCTATATTCAGGACGACGTTTACGACGAGATGCTGAAGATGATCCGCGGCGGTTTCGAGGCGCTGACGATCGGCAATCCAGAGCACCTGGCCACCGATGTCGGCCCGGTGATCGACATGGACGCCAAATCCTCGCTCGAACGGCACGTCGCCCGGCGCAAGAAGGGCGGTTTCCCCGTATGGCGCCGCCGCCTTCATCGCGGTGCCAATGCCGGGTGCTTCGTCGCGCCGACGATCGTGGAAATGGATTCGATCCTCGACCTCAAACGCGAGAACTTCGGCCCCATCCTCCATGTCGTGCGTTACCGCGCCGCCGATCTCGGCCGCGTGGTCGAGGATATCAACGCGACCGGCTACGGGCTGACCATGGGGCTTCACAGCCGCAATGACGACACGCGCGCCTTTGTTGAGGCGCGCGCCAAGGTCGGCAATTTCTATGTCAACCGCAACCAGATCGGTGCCGTAGTCGAAAGCCAGCCGTTCGGCGGCGAAGGCCTGTCGGGCACCGGCCCCAAGGCGGGCGGACCGCACTACGTCGCGCGGTTCGCGACCGAACGCGTGGTGTGCATCGACACGACCGCAGCCGGCGGCAACGCCACGCTACTGGCAAGCTAAAGGGCGGATAAGATTCTTGGGCCGCTTGCCCCAGTGGCGCGGCTCGGGAATCGTCCTCCCATGGCGATTCTTTCCGACAAGTGGATCCGCGACAAGGCGCAGAACGAGGGCATGATCGAGCCCTTCGTCGAGGCGCAGCGCCGCGAAGGGGTGATCAGCTACGGGCTGTCGAGCTATGGCTACGACGCGCGCGTCGCGCCCGAGTTCAAGATCTTCACCAATGTGAACAGCGCGGTGGTCGATCCGAAGAACTTCGACGGCGACAGCCTGGTCGACCGCGAAACCGACATCTGCGTGATCCCGCCCAACAGCTTCGCGCTGGCACGGACGGTTGAATATTTCCGCGTGCCCGAAGACGTGCTGGTGATCTGCCTCGGCAAGAGCACCTATGCACGCTGTGGGATCATCGTGAACGTCACCCCGCTCGAACCCGGCTGGGAAGGCCATGTGACGCTGGAATTTTCCAACACCACCCCGCTGCCGGCGAAAATCTACGCCAATGAAGGCGCGTGCCAGTTCCTGTTCCTGCAGGGCAACGAGCGCTGCGAAACAAGCTACCGTGACCGCGCGGGCAAATATATGGGTCAGCGCGGCGTGACGCTGCCGCGGCTGTGACCGCGATCGGGTGAGCGTTTCGCGCTTCCCCTTCTGGCGCGTCGCGCCGGGCGAGCGCGGGGGCGAATACGTCCTGCCGGTCATGCCGTCTGCCACGGTTGGGCCCGAAGGCGCACCGCATGTGATGGGCGGGGTCGCGCTGGCGGCGGCGGTCGACGCGCTCGAACTGGCGAGCGGACAGACGCTGCTGTGGTCGAACATCCAGTTCCTCGCCCCGACCACGCATGCGGAGGAGCTGGTCGTTTCCTGCGAACAGTGCGGCGGCGGCCAGTCGGTGGGGCAATGGCAGGCGGAAATTCGCAGCAACGGCCGGCTGACCCACCGCGTCAGTGCGGCGCTGGGTGCGCGCGAGCCGAGCGAGCAGCGCATCTTCGCCGCAATGCCCGACGTCCCGTCCCCCGCTGAATGCGAAAGCGGCGATCGCAGCTGGGGCGTGCCCGGTACGCTGGGCGATCAGCTCGAGACCCGCGTAGCGATGCAGGACGACGAGCGCGGCATCCAGGCCCTGTGGTCGCGTTCGCAGGCGGGCTTTCCCGTGGATTCGGGCTGGCTGGCGATCGTCTCCGACTTCTTCCTTGGCGCGCATCACGCCGCGCGCGGCGGCTCCAGCCTCGACGATACCTATCGCCATATCCAGTCGGCGGACGATGGCTGGGTGCTTTCGGTGACCGAGCTTGCCGCCTTCGATCGCGGCGTGGTTCACGGCAGTGCCCGGCACTTCGCTGAAGACGGGCGCTTGCTGGCCATTTCGAGCCAGTCGGGCGTCCTCCCGCGCATTCCGCGCACGCCGTAACGTCTTTGACTCTCCTGCCCGCCACGCGCATTCAGGCGGCAAAGGAGACTGACATGGCCGACACCGAATTCGACATCATCGTCTATGGCGCCACCGGGTACACCGGGCGTCTCGTCGCCGAGCATTTCGTGCGCGAATATGGCAATGCCGCCAATGCCCCGAAATGGGCAATGGCGGGGCGCAGCATGGACAAGCTCGAAGCGGTCCGTGACGAAATCGGCGCACCGGCGAGCACGCCGCTGGTCGTGGCCGACGCTGACGATCCCGCCAGCCTCGACACCATGTGCGCGCGAACCAAGGTCGTCCTCAGCACGGTCGGGCCCTACCAGCTCTATGGCGACGCACTGGTCGCTGCCTGCGTAAAGAGCGGGACGGACTACGCCGACCTGTGCGGCGAGCCGGGCTGGATGCGCGAACAGATCGACCTGCATCACGAGGCAGCCAAGAACAGTGGGTCGCGGATCTGTTTCTCGAGCGGGTTCGATTCGATACCCTTCGATCTCGGCGTGCTGATGCTGCAGCAGGAGGCGGTGAAGCGCCACGGTTCGCCCGCTCCGCGCGTCAAGGGCCGCGTCCGCGCGATGCAGGGGACCTTTTCGGGCGGCACCGCGGCCAGCCTCACCGCAACGATGAAGAACGCGGCCAAGAACCCCGGGATCATCAAGGTACTCAACGATCCCTTCGGCCTGACGCCGGGTTTCACCGGCCCCGATCAACCTTCGGGCATGATGCCGCACTACGAGGACGAACTGGGCAAATGGGCCGCGCCGTTCATTATGGCGACGATCAACACCAAGAACGTCCACCGCACCAATTTCCTGCGCGGCCATCCCTATGGCGAAGACTTCCGCTATGACGAGATGATGCTGACCAGCCCCGGCGAGGCCGGCAAGGCTGCGGCCGACGCGGTCGTCTCGATGCTCAAGAACCCGTTCGGTGCCAAGCCCCCCAAGCCGGGCGAGGGCCCGACCAAGGAGGAGCGGGAGAACGGCTTCTACGATGTCCTGTTCGTGGGCGAATGGGAAGACGGCAAGCGGCTGCACTATGCCGTGAAGGGCAAGTACGACCCGGGATACGGTTCGACCAGCCGGATGCTGGCGGAAACCGGCATGGGCCTGCTCGAAAGCGATGCCGAAGGCGGGGTCGGTACTCCGGGCTCGTTCCTCGGCGAAGCGCTGGTCACGCGGCTGCAGGAACGTGCCGAACTGACCTTCGCCGTCGAACAGTAAGCACGGCAGAACCGATACGGTGACCGCCAAGGCTGGCCATGGCGGTCACCGAAAACCCGGGTGGGCGGACCGGTTCAGAAACTGGCGCGCAGGCTGGCGCTGAAATTGCGCCCGGCCAGCGGGACGAAATCCTTGGTGAAGCTGGTGTGGCGGCGGCCCGAGACGTCGAAAATGTTGTCCGCCTTGAGCAACAGGGTGACCGAATTGGTCCCCCGCAACGGGCGCCACGCGATCGATGCGTTGACGAAGGTGTAGCCGTCGGTCGCGGTTTCGAACGGCGCGATGTCGTTCTGGTCGTCATACCATTCGACCTCGCCGCGCACGTCGAAGTCACCCGTCGACGCCTTGAGCGCGGCGGCCAGGTGCAACGGCGGAATCCGCGGGACGAAGGTATCGTCGTCGAGCTTGGCGTGGACGTATTCGCCCAGCAGTTCGGTCCCCAGCGTGAAGTTGTCCGTCTCGAGCAGATCGAAGGCCACTTCGCCCTCGATCCCGGAATAGGTCGCATCCTGCTGCAGGAAGACGAAGACCGGCAGGTCGTCCTCTTCGGCGCCAGTCTGCGACAGGTAGATGAAGTCGTCGAACCAGGTGCGGTACGCCGCGAGGCTGAACGTCGCGCCGGCGAGGCTCCCGCGGGCGAACAGTTCGGCGCCCCAGGCCTTTTCCTGCTTCAGGTTGGGATCGCCGATCTCGAATGCCTGCGTCGCGATATGCGGCCCGTTCGAGAACAGTTCCTCGGCGGCGGGCGCGCGTGCCACCCGTGACAGGTTGATACCGGTACGGATGGCAGGCGTTGCTTCGTAGGACAGCCCCACCGCGCCCGAGAAGGTGTCGAAATCGCGCGTAATGCCGAGCGTATTGGCTTCGGTATGCGTGTTTTCGTAGCGCAGCGAGCCCTCGACCTGCAGCGGTCCGGTGCCATATTCCTGCAAGGCGAACACGGCGAACTGGTCCGTCCGGTTCGGCGCGACGAAGGCCTCGGCCCCGATCGCTTCGAAATCGCGGAAATAATACTGCATGCCGATCGAACCGCGCCACGGGCCGCTGTCGTTCTGGATCAGCTCGGCGCGGGCCTCAATCCCCTGCACATCGAACACCGTACCGATTTCGTCGCCCTCGAATTCGGTATGCGTATAGTCGGAATAGCCGGCGCGCAGGCGCAGCCGTTCGAACAGGCCTTCGCCGAGATAGATGTCGCCGCGCAGATCCGCGCGGTACTGGCGCAGGCCGATGCTTACGGCTTCTTCGCCCTCTTCCTCTTCGGCGCCGTGGTCTTCGTCATGCTCCTCGCCTTCTTCCTCGCCGTGATGGTGGCCCGCACCGGGGCGACCCGGCACGCCGTATTGGGTATCGTAAACCCCGAAGGAGAACCCAAGGCTGCTGTCGTTCCTGAAGAACGCGAGCCCGGCGTTCGCAGTCCATGTCTCGGTGCCGGTGTTGGGAACGAAACCGCGCTGGTCGGCGGCTTCGCGCAATTCCTCGGCTTCTTCGAGATTGCCTTCCTCGGTCTCTTCGGCAGCATCGGCCAACAGGTCGGCGCGCAGTTCGGGCGCCACGGTGAAGCCGGCGACCTCGAGGTCGTCGGTCTCGCGCCACGAACCGTCGGCGTGGAAGACGAAGCCGCTGTTGCCCAGACGCGCATCGAGCGAGCCGCCGAATTCACGCAGGTCGGTAGCGGTATCCGAACGGGCCAGGACATCCACGTGGACCGATTCGCTCGGCAGACGCAGCGGAATTCGCTTGTCGATGACATTGACCGCGCCGCCGATCGCCTGGCTGCCGAACAGCAGCACGGCGGGGCCGCGCAGAACCTCGATC
>LUMV01000426.1_pt1 | contig 10563 bp, 18 predicted proteins | sample 729731 | NCBI WGS metagenome assembly LUMV01 (sample SAMN03860301, study PRJNA289734) | marine metagenome | biome: seawater column; feature: ocean; material: water; isolation source: Red Sea water column Station 192 - depth 200m | place: Saudi Arabia: Red Sea | collected 2011-10-15 | depth 200 m
GTTGTGATTCTCCTGAAGCGCGGACGCAAGTGGGCCAGCTTGGTGGAGCAGGGTCCAATCGGAGGTCTTAACAAACGGTTCAAGATTAAAATGTCTGAACTCGACAGAAACTTTCAGCCGCTACGAATAGTGCGCGGCAAAACAAGGAGGGCGGCATGACAGATTTGAAGATTGAAAAAAATGTTCCTTTGCCTGATAAACAAGGCAGAAGAAAATCTAAATACCCAGAACATTATGAACTTTTGGAAAAAATGGAGGTCGGGGATAGCATCTTGTTTACCTTAGACAATTGTAAGGAAAACTCAGCCACTAACAAACGAGTTGCCTCCTTTGTTGGCACTGCAAACAATATATACAAGTACAAGATGTCAGCAAGAAAACAGGAAGAAACCGTTAGAGTCTGGAGGGTAGCATGAAGGGATATAAATCACTGGAGACACCAAAAGATTTTGTGAAGGGTCAGGCGAAACTTTTGAGAAAGGCTTTAAAGGCATTCAGAAAGACTTGCAGTAAAAAATAATGGGATCATTCACTACTATTCTCATATAGACGACTCAATTTGGGAGTCTTACATTGCTTGCGAGAATCAAATCTCAAGAAGCATGGGAAACCATTTGGGCGCAAACTACATGTACTCAACGATGATGTTACATTCGCTCGACTTGAACGCCGAATCTTTAAGCAATGTTGACGGGCAAGAGATCTGGAAAGGCGCTGCTCCTTTTCTTAGAAAAGCTTTGCACACCGCGATTTGGGATCGTGAAGAAATAGAAGAATTTAAATATCCAAGAAGCGAGGGATATGTCGGCATAAAAACTAGATTTGGGAATGGCATGGATGAATCTGAAAAAGAAGACTTGCTGAAAGTAATAAAAATTGCAGAAGAGCAATGCTCTCTCTCGCAGATGATAAAAGGAGTAGAACCTGCAACGAGCGATTTAACAGGTGAGTCTCGCGCTTACATGCCGCTTGAATATGAAAGCGCAGCAAAAAACGACGAAATTATTGGATGCATTGAAGGCAATTTTGACAGGAGATCTTTGGAGCAATATTTTTACACGACTGATCGAGTCGTAATTTATCCAGAGTCTGCTGACTTGTTAACAAGCATCTTTGAGGCCGACTACCATCTTGACGGTTTTGAGCTGGATTCTTCTTTGAAAGATTTTATTCTGATGATGCCAGAAGGTTTTGAGATCAATGGAGTAGGTGTTCCATCGATTCAGGTTTCGATAAGCTCTAACTGTCAAAGAAATGTCGCGCTGTATGCTTACATCAAAGATGTTTTGGAAAAAAGGTGCAGAGACTTTGGCGCTGCTATGCTTTATCAACAAATCACCGAAGAGTATGAACGCGGTTTGATTAACGCCAAAAAAGCTTTGGAAATTTCAAATAAATATGTTGGTATTCATGGGTCCAGCGCAGAAGGCTGGACAGAAGAATCGATTGAAAAGTTCAAGCATGAAGTTGAGCAAACGGGGCAGAGTTTTGATGAAGCCCTAGACGGGTTACACCTGCAAGAATTCTTTGCAACCCAAATAGTGATAAGGGGCGGAGGCGCTTACGCTACTTTGGGGATGGAATCTTTCTTTAATGCCGTCAATGCCGACAAAGATCCTGAGTCTGAAAAAGAATTTTTGGAAAACAATAATTCAAGCGACGCACATCAAAACCAAGAGTCGGCAGATAGACTTGCTGACATTTGCAAACTGATCTGCTCGGTCTTGGTGTACTGCCAAGCTCTGGGTGACGAGGTGCTGCACAAAGGTGTGCCTTTCAAGAAGGACAATGTCATCAAGCTGTCAAAGAACGCTAACAAGAATAAAGGTACAACCTCGATGACGCTGCGAGGCCCGAAAGGATTTTCGTCTAAGAGGGCGCAGAGCCATTACCGCAAGTGGCACTTCAGGACGCTCAAGGACGAGCGCTTCTATCAGAGCGATGAGTGGAAGGACAAGCCAAGAGGCAGTCGCGTGGTATTCGTCAGAGACTCTGTGGTCAATCGAGATGTCAGCCCGCATGTCCTGACTGACGGCACAAACGTAGAAGACAAAGTGTTAACAAGCGAGTCAATACAAAGTGCTGCGAATTAACCTGACGGCTGACGAACTCAATGCGTTGTATCAGGCCATCAAGTGTGTGGTTCTAAAAGAGGATCTGGAGAAAGGGCAGGAAGAGCATTTGCTTTCTGCCCTGAAAAAAATCCAGATTAAGTGGGAATACACCAATAAAAATAATTAATAAATTTGTGCAAAAAGCTGTACAACGACACGGGATTAGTAGTATAATTTGAAGTCTACACAAGGATCAAGAGGGCTGAGCAAAGATTCAACGGTCAGTTTTTTACCAAAGCTGCAAAGAAAGACGCCATGGGAGATCTTAACTTTGCTTACTATTTGCTCAGAAGGGAAGCGTTCGCTAATTTTGCAGATGCCGTTGACCGGAAAGAATTGTTTGCCACTCCAATGAATAACATTCCTTATGACTTGTATCAGGTGCGCGAAGCAAAGCACAAAGACGTTTTTGAACAGTACGGTGATTGGGATGCGGTTGTTGAGCTTGTCGAGCTTCGAGCGTTTTACAATAGTCAGGATGTTTTTGCAAAGCCGAAAGCTGTCAAAAGCGAAGGTCGCAGGACAGAGCGATCTGCTAAACACTGGGGCCACTGCCAGCTTTGCGGACGCAAGCACAAGCTGGACGTCAGTGACAACACAATAGCTGATCACGGTTACACGGTAGACGGATGGAGATCGGGTGGATGCCATGGTTCATTATTCTTGCCGATTGAGCTGTCATGCGAAGAGGTTAAAAAAGAAATCGTCAGGTTAAAAAGAGATCTTGAGCAGTATCAGGAAATGGATCGTAAAGGCAAAAAAGTTCCTGAAGGTCAGATCACTTATGGACCTAGGCGTGGTGAGACTATTTACGGCAAGCCTTCAAAGTACATTCGATGGTGTGAGAACGATATAGAGCGGCTTCGCGAAAAGGTTGCAAACTGGAAGCCTGTTGCGATCGAAGACCTTGAAGAAGTTTTGTATGACGACAACATAGAAGCGAGGTCCGCGTAAGCGGGCCTTTGGAGGGAAAGCATGAATAACAAAGAACACAACACAGGATACGGTTGGGTCATCAGGCCACCAGCAAGTCTTCTTGAGAGGTCCGAGAAAATTGACGACAGCCCAGACGCTGCTTACATAGAGATCTATTATCTTGACGGCCACGATTGGGTTGTAAACTTTTACAACGAGGGTGGCACAGCTCTTTACATTCTGGGCAACGAAGACGATTACCCATACCCTGAGTACTTCCACCGCAAGCGTGACGCGATTCAGTCAGCCAGCAAGTATCTGATGGAGGCTAGTCGTTATCCTCATCTGCAAGAAATCAAGGTGTTTGGCAAGGATGGAAACTTGCAGCGCACTATCCAACAGGTCGACGCATGGCGAAGCGCCGGTCCTGCAACTAAAGCCAGCTAAGGAGAAGCAATGGAAAAAAAGAAAACATTGAGCGATGAAATCTCTGAGGAACTCAAGAAGTTCCAAGAGAATGGCGGGGTGATCCAAGAGATCCCCATTGGCACCACCGCGTTGAAGGACAAAGGTGTCTCCAACCGAGTTAACCGTTTTAAGATAGGAGATAATTTTGCCCGTTTCAAATAAGAAAAAATATTACAATCGTGTGCGACGCACCTGCCTGTTGTGGAATATCGAAATTGTGTTTATCGGAGAACATAAAAACTATCGTAGAGTTGAGCTTAGAGTTGTGAAGGGCAACCCGCCTCACACAACTTCACAGTTGCTGGTTAGTCAGACTGCGGAGGACTCTAGTCCGCTCAACATTGATTGGAAGAAGTTCCACAATGAATTGACTGATTACGGTTTTGTTGGGGGCGTTAAGTGAAAAAGGAATTTGCAAGTATTGCAATCGCAAAGGATGTGGCCAATCGCATGGACCGCGCAAGAGACTCGATGTCCAAGGCGTTTGGTTACACCTTGTCGCGCACCCAGTTTTTTGAACTAATGATTTCCAAGATGGAAGATGACATCAGGAGCAAGGAGGCAGTTAACCATGGGCAGTCCTAAAAAACAGATTCACAACATATATGGCTACTGCCGGGTATCGACTACTGAGCAAGCCGAAAATGGCATTTCGATCGAAACCCAAAAAGAATTTATTTCAGAGTTCGTCAGGGAGAAGTTCAACCTTGAAGTAACCCAGTGGTTTATCGACGCCGGAGTGTCTGGCACTGTTCCGATCCTTGAGCGCGACCAGTGTCGAGCAATGACAGATGTCATTGACGAACATGACGTTGTGATCGCAACCAGAATCGATCGGTTATCCAGAAGCTGCAAGGACTTGCTTGCGACCATACCCAAGCTTGAAGAAAGCGGTATTACGCTTTACCTGTGTGAGCAGTTTGGCGACATGCCGGTTGTTTATCCTGCGGACCTGAAGGCTAAGGGCTTGAACTCGAAGTACGACATGAACACTTTGGTCAACAAGATCATGCTGATGGTGTTATCTGCTGTTGCGGAAATGGAGTTTGAGAACACTAAGAAAAAATTTGCCGAGGGCAAAATATCTTGGGCGCAACGTGGATACGCGATCGGAGGATCGGCGCCATTTGGATTTCGCTTTGAGGAAGAGAAGATGAAAAACGGTAATCGCGTCAAGACCAGAAAGAAACTGGTAGAGGTGCCGAAGGAGCAGGATGTGCTGAAAACCATCCGCAACTGTGTGAAGCGTGGTTTGGGTGCGCGTCGTATCGCTAGGCAGATACAGAACACCCACCCAGAGTTCCCTGATTTTCATTATCGTAAGGTTGAGCGGATCCTTCAGCGCAAGCATCAGGGTTTGCATTTATCTCATTAATGTTCATCATATGGTTATGACTGCTGTAGAAAAAATAAATGAATCGATCGAGCGAGTAGATGCGATGCTCGAAAGAGATTTTATGACCCAGCCTGTGCGAGAAATTCTGACAGAAATAAAAGGTTTGCTGGAAAGCGCAAAGGCGGACCTTAGCTAATGGCGAACATAACCGGCTGGGGCAGAGGCACTTGGGGCCAAGGAACTTGGGGTGAGCCGATTGGCGTTGAGCTAACCGGCTTAGGAATTACCTCCGGCCTCGGCAGTGTTACGACTAAGGGCGATAACAATATCGCTGTCACTGGCCTTGCTTCTACCTCTGGCTTAGGCGCTTTGACAGTCACTGGTGTTGCGAATGTTTCTCTTACGGGTCAAGCAGCTACCACCGCGTTAGGCTCATTAACTGTCAACGCCGCAGCAAATGTCACCCTCACAGGACGCGCAACAACTTCCGGTTTAGGATCTGTTACCGTCTTACACAACGCGGTGGTAGAGCTTACTGGGTTGCAGTTTGCAGCGTCTGTTGGCGAACTAAGCGTTAGCGCGGCAGCAAATGTCTCGCCTACCGGGGTTGCTGCTACCTTTGGGCTTGGCGATCTTATGATCTGGGGCGAGATAGACACTTCCCAGACAGCCGGTTACTCAGCGGTATCAACTTCACAAACGGCCAGTTACTCGGCCATTGATACAAGTCAAACACCAAACTATACTGAGATCGAAGCTGGCAGGGATGCTGCCTAAATTTAGGAGAAAACAATGGTAACCTACGTTAATGACCTGCGCTTGTCGGAATTGGCCACCGGGGAGGGAAGCGGAACTTGGGGCACTACCACAAATACTAATTTAGAGCTGATTGGTGAGGCTCTAGGGTATGGGACAGAGGCAATAACAACCAACGCTGACACTCATGCTACAACAGTGGCAGATGGCTCAACTGACCCCGGCAGAGCTATGTTCATCAAGTACACTGGAACTCTTGATTCTGCCTGTACGATTACGATTGGCCCGAACACACTATCTCGCGTTCACATAATAGAAAACGCAACTTCAGGCTCACAAAACATCATTATTAAGCAAGGCTCTGGTTCTGAAATCACAATCCCTAATGGTTATGTGAAAGCCGTATATTTGGATGGCGCAGGAAGTGGTGCTGCTGTTACTGAAGCATTTGCCGATTTAAGTATTGGCCCCAACCTCAGAATTGGCAACGCTGCGGCAGAAGATACGGCAATAGTGTTTGATGGAAACGCACAAGATTTTTACATCGGCTTAGATGATTCTGCTGATGACTTGATTATTGGCTTAGGCAGCACCGTAGGCACAACCCCCATAATTTCTGTGGATGAGAACAAAGACGTAGCCATTCCTGATGGCGGTTTAACTATTACGACGGATGACAACACAAATCAGTTAACTTTGATAAGTACAGACGCTGATGCCAATGCTGGCCCCGGTTTAGATTTATACCGGAACTCTTCTAGTCCAGCAGATAATGATGTGTTAGGAACAATATTCTTTCATGGTGAAGACGGAGCCGGAAATAAAACAGAGTACGCACGTATTGAATCCGGCACAGATGATGTAAGTAATGGTGCGGAAGTAGGAAGTTTAACTGTATTTACAAACAATGCAGACACACTTACCAATAATAGATTTGAAATTAATAGCACTGGACTTGTTATTAATGAATCAAGTGGAGACTTTGACACAAGAATAGAGTCAAACGGCAATACGCACATGCTCTTCGTCGATGCTGGTAATGATGTCGTAAATGTAGGCGCAGATACTGTAGAAACAGGCGATCAATTTTCGATCCACGGCTCTGGCACTAATACAACCATGCGAATCTATAACACCAATGCAGGGACTGATGGTGGTCTTTTAATTTTTCAAAAAAATAGTAGCAGCCCAGCAGATGCCGATGTTCTAGGAGATATACGCTTCCACGGTAACGACGATGGCGCCGGCATGACTCAATTTGGCCGAATAAAAGGCAGATCACAAGATGTGTCAAACGGTGCTGAAGATGGAAAAATTGAGTTTGAAGTCGTAAAGGGCGGTACAACCAGAGAGTTTTTGCATCTTGGGCCAGATGACATAATATTCAACGAAGATCAACAAGATATTGACCTGCGGATCGAATCAGCCGATAGCACGCATATGGTGTTTTATGACGCAGGTGGCAATAGTTTTAACCTTGACGATACCGGTCAAACGGCGGTTAGATCTACCATTAATAAAAATAGTAGTGGCGCAAGAGTAGTATCTACTGGTTCTTACAATACTATTTTAGCAATTAAAAACGGCAATACTGCTAACACGATTGACCGTGACGCAACAATTCGGTTTCAGGTTGGAGGAGCAGACGAAGGATACCTTAGCTATGTACACTCTCAGACCACAAACTCCGACAATCATGGCCGTTTTGATATCGCTGCAAGAAACGGTGGCACTAGAGTCTTGATGGCGACATTTAATCCAAAGGTCGAAACTGTTTTCAACGAAGGCTCTTCAAGCTTTCAAGATTTTAGGATCGAATCTGATTCGTATACGCATGGTTGGTTTTTGGATTCAGGGTCTGATTTTACTCACTGGGGCAACAACACCTGTAACATGACCACCAATGGCTGGTGTATAGGCATGACTGGGTTTGCTCACTCTGTTTTTTCTTTAACAACCACAAACGAAGCGTTTCTTTGGAACAACAACAATTCAACTGGGGCTTCGTACAAAGTTGCTTTTAGGCAAAACAACACAGAAGTTGGTCATATCACAGCAGCTTCTAGTACAACTTCCTACAATACATCTTCGGACTATCGTCTTAAAACCGACGTAAAAGATTTAGAAAACGCTGTTGATAGAGTAAATGCTTTAAAGCCTAGAAAGTTTACTTGGATCAAAGATGGCAAAGAAGAAGAGGGCTTTATTGCTCATGAGGTGCAAGAGGTATATCCAGACGCTGTTGAGGGCGAAAAAGATGCTGTCGATGAAGATGGGAATATGAAGATTCAAGTAATGGATTACGGAAAAATAACACCCTTGTTGGCCGCTGGACTTCAAGAAGCCTTCAAAGAAATAGAGTTTTTAAAACAACAGATTTCAGAGTTAAAAGGAGAATAGCATGGCTATAACGGTTACTTGGACTATTAACGACACAAAGTGGAAGAAAAGTGATGGTGGAGTCTACGAAGTGCGCTGGCGTTGCCAAGTTGAAGATGGTAGTGAAGGCATGAATGCAAACCAAGCGGCAGCTATGGGAGAATTTCATTACACCGCAGATCCTTCTTCTGGCAGCTTTAAGCCTCTAAATGAGCTGACACCAGAAATCGTATTAGGTTGGGTCAAGGCTACCTTGGACGCAAAAGAGCAGGGCAGCGACAAGACTTCAACTGAATTGGAAAACCAACTCAAAGGGAAAGTGCAAGCTAGAATAGACAACGAAGCTGTAAACGCTTCTGGATTGCCTTGGAGCAGTTAAGGAAAATAATATGCAAGAAGAAAATAAAAACGCTAAATATGTTGTTTACAACGATAAAAAAATACCACTTTCTTCGTTAACTTTTCAAACAAGACAGATAATGCAGCGTCAGAGCGAATTGCAACAAGAAGTTGCAAAGTTGCAAATGGCTATAAATGAGAATCAATTGCTAGTTAGTCAATACAGCAAAAGCATCCAAGAGGATCTTGACAAAATCTCAGAAGAAATGGATGAGTTAGAAAAAGACACTGGTTACGGACTACCTTGGTCTGACAAAGAACAACAAATCCAGTAATTATGGAAGAGATCGATTATGGCTTCCATCATTTACCCGCTGCTTACATTTTGTCTTCTGAATTACCAGAAGATTTAGTTGATTATTTAAATAATTATTTGGATGAGCTGCTAAAAAGCGAAAACAAAAAAAGCCAAGCGCACAGCTTGGTCGGACAAATAAGTCATGGAGAGCAGCTTTCTTTAGATTTCAAAAGTAAAGAGCTGAAAGATTTTAACGAGATGTTGGAAGGCTTGGGCAAGGAATACATAAAAAAATTCTGTGAATTCAACGATGTGCAAATCAAAGGTAAAAGAAAAGTAGAAATGGATGAGTTATGGTCTGTGCATAGTTTTGCTGGAGACTACAACCCTATTCACGATCACAGTACAAAAACTGTGATGGGTATAAGCTGCACCATGTGGACAAAAGTTCCCAAACAAATTTTAGATACGCCAACGGCATTAGGGGGTGGTGGTTATACGATGTATAATGCTTCTAGGCACACAGATGGTAATTTGATTTTTCGTTATGGAGAAAGCGATAGCATGAGCATCGAAAGATTGAAGCCTTCTCAACAAATAAACATAGTGCCAAGCGTTGGAAAATTGTTACTTTTTCCTTCTTGGTTGCAACACATGGTGTATCCTTTTGAGGGTGATGGAGAAAGAAGAACGATTGCAGGGAACATGAATGTTTGGACGCTTGGCCCTGACAATCAAAAATTTATTAGTGGAGCGCATTGAAATATGAGTTTTATTGCAGATCTTTTAATATATGCCAGCCTGTTTGTGACAATAAGCAGTGCTATTTGTGCTGTTACTCCCACGCCTAAAGACAACGAGTTTATGGGCAAGTACATTTACCCAGTGATAGAAATGGTGGCCCTGAACATTGGCAAAGCCAAAGAAGGCAGCACAACTAACCCAATTAAATTTGTAAAAAGGTCAGACTAATGGCTGAAATGACTGTCGCGCAAAAACGTAAAATGATTGCAGAGCTGAAAAAAGCAAGCAAGATGCATGCTTCTCAAGCAGCACGTTTAGAGAAGACGCTCAAGAAAAAGTAATGTCTGATTCTGAGGCGTTATCTGAAATCAAGACCCATGAGCGAGAATGCGCTATCAGATACGAACACATTGAAAAACGCCTTGACGAAGGATCTGCAAAGTTCAAGAGATTAGAGATGTTGCTATGGGGTGTTTATCCATTCATGATTGTGACGATCGTAGCCGCTAAATTTTTATGACCTATGCAAGGTGCAATATTAGCTTTCATGTTAATAACCGTCATCGAAGGCAATGTGGCGCAGGGTTCAGAACAGATGTTATTTCGAGACATCCACCGTTGTCAGCAATTTGCCTATTGGATCGAACACAACTGTAGAGATCCCCGTTGCCGAGGTGGTATCAAGCAACAGAATATTACTGCATACTGTAAGCCTGTTATGGCGGGAGCCAACCAAAAGTTTTGGGATTGAATATGAGCATATATAGCGGTTTATTTTACATATATGAAGAAAAGCGATTTGCTCGGTGGGATGAGTACATGGAGTTTTATCGCCAACAACGGTTGAAAAAAAATGCCTAAGAAGTTACAAGAAAATTCGATTTGGGCTAAATATGACATAAATTCGGACGGGACCGTTGACGACGACGAACTCTCTCGCGCAACTCAGATGATTGAGCTGGATTTGCGAGAAGAGAAGCAAGACAGCCAGCGTAGGATAGCTTGGGTTGCTATGTCCTCTATGGTTCTTTACTCGTTGTTGCCTTTGTTTCCTTTTGTCCCAGAAGAAAGGCTTAGCACTCTTTCTGCTCTCTCCGACATGCTCTTCCTTTCACAAGCATCGATTATAGGGTTGTACTTCGGCGCTACCGCCTACATGTCTAGAAAACCGTAAGGTCTTCCCGTGATATTTGAATCGATTGTTGCAATAACTT
>LUMV01001107.1_pt1 | contig 10493 bp, 13 predicted proteins | sample 729731 | NCBI WGS metagenome assembly LUMV01 (sample SAMN03860301, study PRJNA289734) | marine metagenome | biome: seawater column; feature: ocean; material: water; isolation source: Red Sea water column Station 192 - depth 200m | place: Saudi Arabia: Red Sea | collected 2011-10-15 | depth 200 m
TAATGCTGCTGGTGTTGTTCCTGAACCTGTCATATTTTGTCTACCAGAATTTAAATCACCAACTTCAGTCCATGACGAACCGTCCCAACTTTCAGTGATAGCCACTACTGCTGTTGGTGTCTGACCTCCTACTGCTAACGCCGCAGTTGATAAACCTATTCCTGTGTGAGTTGATCTTGCTGTATTTAAATCTCCTAATTCTGTCCATGCAGAACCATTCCAACTTTCATTTTGTGCTTTTGGATTAGTGCCACCACCAAAAGCTAGTGTAGCAGTTGTAGTTCCATTTGTAGCACCTGCTAAATCTGATCTAGCTGTGTTTAAATCACCTGCTTCAGTCCAAGCACTTCCATTCCAAGTTTCTGTATAACCTCTATTTGATCCATCGTTACCACCAAAAATTAATGCTGCTGGTGTTGTTCCTGAACCTGTCATATTTTGTCTACCAGAATTTAAATCACCAACTTCAGTCCATGACGAACCGTCCCAACTTTCAGTGATGCAACTCTTGGGGGATAAACTAATCCACCAAAAGCTATAGCTGCAGTTTGAATTCCTGCTCCTGCTAATTCTGATCTAGCTGTATTCATAGCACCACCAGAAGACCAAGCACCTGCATATACAACTGGATCAGTATCAGTAACTTGTATCATCTGACCTTTTAGTTTTTTATAATCTCCGCTATTTCCAGCTCCGTATGTCATATTAATCCGTTATTGTTAAATTACTTATTGATTCAGGTACATTCCATTCTTCTGTTGTTGCAACTGCACCACCTGGAGGACCATCTCCACCAGCAAAAAAAGCACTTAGAGAACTACTATCAGAGTCTGCAACTTTACCAGCACCAGCTGATGCATCAGCTACTTCAGTCCATGAAGAGCCATTCCAAGATTCTGTTACGTTTTGTAGTTCCAGCTGCACCTCCCTGACTTCTAGCTGTATTTAAATCAGCGACTTCAGTCCATGAAGTTCCATCCCAAGTTTCTGTATTAGCATAATGAGGAGGTGCTCCACCAACTGCTAAAGCAGCAGTTTGAGTTCCTAATCCACCTATCGCCCATCTAGCAGTGTTTAAATCTCCAACTTCAGTCCAACTACTTCCGTCCCAAGTCTCTGTGTCTCCACCTTTGGTAGCAACTGGAGTTTTTCTTCTACCAAAAACTAAACCTGCAGTCGTTGTTCCACAAGAACCAGGTGAGCCACCTCCTGCTGTATTAACTTCAGCTATCTCAGTCCAACTAGATCCGTCATATTGTTCTACTTGGTTATTATAAGGATTTTCTCCACCAAAAGCAGCTATAGTTGCTGTCTGTAATCCAAAAGCTGTTAAAGCTCTTCTAGCAGTATTTAAATCTCCAGATTCAGTCCAACTTGTTCCATTGTATTCTTCTGTTATAGCTTTATTAGGATTTCCTCCACATGCAAGTCCTGCTGTTTGTGTTCCTGAACCATCTAAATCATTTCTTGCAGTATTTAAATTACCACCACTAGCCCATGCACCTGTACCAAATTGTGTTAATGTAATTTTAAAATCTCCTGTATCACTACGATAGAAACATTGTCCCTCATTTATTATTGCATCTGTTATTTGTCCTGCTGTAAATTCTTCTGTTGCTGCAACTGTTGGAGGTCCTCCTCCCATCGCTAACCCTAAATTTGATGTACCAGCTCCTCTCAGTCCTCTTCTGCCTGTATTTAAATCGTTTACTTCAGTCCATGAAGAACCATCCCATGCTTCTGTTATTGCTAAATTAGGAGTTCCTCCAAAAATTAAAGCTTCTGTATAACTTCCTTGTTGTGATGCTCCTGAGCTAGGTGAGTGAGATGTATTTGTATCTGCTAATTCTGTCCAAGAAGTTCCGTTCCAATATTGATTTGTCGAACTAGGGTGAACGTTTAAAATTAAACCCTCTGTTGAAGTTCCAGATCCTGAACCACTATATCCAGTTGTTGTTATTTCAGTAATCTCTGTCCAACTTGTTCCGTTCCAAGTTTCAGTATTATTAACTGCTGTCGTAGTATATCCACCTGCTGCTAGAGCAGCTGTGTTTGTATGACCAAGAGAACTAATTCCTCTTCTTGCTGTATTTATTTCTGATACTTCTGTCCAGGATGATCCATTCCATGTTTCGGTGCTATCAACATTGGCATCTGTAAAACCACCAGCTAAAATAGAAGCTGTTTGAGTTCCACTTGAACCCGCAGAGGATCTACCTGTGTTTACATCTGTTTGTTCTGACCAAGCTGAGCCGTCATAATATTCGTGATTGGCTATTGTTCCTGGAGCTCCACCAAATAACGAAGCTGCAGTTTGAATACCAGCACCTCCACCAGTATATCTAGCTGTATTCAAATTACCACCAGAAGACCATGTACCATTAGCTACACCTGCTCCTAACGGATCAGATGTCTTATGCTGGAATAGAGTTCCATGTATAGCTTTGTATTCTGCCATGAGGATTCTACTACGGTAATGTTATATCTGTTGGTTTAGAGCCAAGTCTTTCAATCTTTTCAGCTGATGTTTCACCGTCAACATTGTCATTGTCCCAAGCGTCTTGAGCATCATTAACAATATCTGTTACAATAGTCTGTGCTTGTGACTTAGTTTTAACCGTTGCACCATGTCTAGCTATCCATCTGTCAGCGTATACATTGTCGTCAGTTACCCAAACATCGCCAGGGAAACCTTCAATATGAAACATTTTTCTATCTTCATGACGAATAAATGAATCACCATTTGCATTTTTGCCCCAGTTTGCTTTTACACTGTATTTGTATGCCATAGTTTATCCTCCTTTTTATTATAATTTTTTTAACTTGTTGTTACTGTTTTAGTTGCGTGAGCTATTGTCCATTCTTCTGTAGCTGTTAAAATAGGCGGTTCTCCACCTACAGCTAAAGCAGCAGTTGGTGATCCTACACCTGTAATATTTCTTCTAGCTGTTGAAAGATTATTTAATTCAGTCCAAGCAGTTCCATTCCATGATTCTGTATTTACAGTAGTACTTGGAGAACCACCACCAAAACCTAATGCATCTGTGTTAGTACCTTGTGTACCACTTCCTAAACCATATCTCTCATCTGTATTCATATCTCCAACTTCAGTCCAAGAACTACCATTCCATGTTTCAGTATTTCCAGTGTCTGGACCACCACCAAAAACAAGACCTGCTGTAGTAAGTCCTGAACCTCCAAAATATGCTCTACCATTATTAATATCTGCTATTTCTGTCCAACTGCTTCCATCCCATTGTTCAACAATAGCTGCAGTGCCAGAAGCTGCTGATGAACCTCCTACTGCAAAAGCAGATGTGCTTGTATGTCCAACACTAGCATGTCCAAATCTTGCGGTGTTTAAATCTCCGACTTCTGTCCATGTTGAACCATTCCATGTTTCTGCATTTGCGTGTCTTGCAGTACTATAACCTCCAAATTTTAAAGCAGCAGTTTGAGTACCTGTTCCTCCATTATAGCTTGCTTCTTGATTTAAATCTGCAGCTTCAGTCCAAGAACTACCATCATATTGTTCGTGCAGTCCATATCTAGGACTACCACCATCTGCGTCACCGCCAAATATTGCTCCTGCAGTTTGTACTCCTGCACCTCCTGCAGCATAACGTTTTGTATTTAAGTTTCCACCTGAGCTCCAACTTCCAGTTCCTAAACCTACGAACTCAAATTGCCCATTACCAGAATTATAATAAATTGAACCTTCAAATCCAGATGGATATGTATACTCTTCTGCACCGTTTCTAAACCCAACGGTTGTACCACCAATATCCTTGTACTTAGCCATTATTTATCTTTCAATAGCCAACCTTGTGTACTATCAGAATATGCTAATGTTAAACCAGCTCTTTCTACACTGACAGTTAGGTCTTCAGCTACGCCTTCTATTGGTTGTGAATTTCTTCCTATTGTAAGTGCATTTGTATCAAATGTACCTGCATAATCTTTAATTGAAACTTCATCTCCTAAACTAGGTGATGCTGGTAATGTAACTGTAAATGATCCACTTGTTGTATTTGCAAATATACCCTCTCCAGCTGATGCTGTATAATTAGAAGTTTTAACTGATTGCCAAGATGTTCCACCAGAGTTATCTGTAAAAGATAAAGCACCAGATCCATCTGTAACTAAAATTTGATTTGCATTTCCATCAGCACTTGGTAGCGTCATTACTGTTGTACCAAATCCTAACGCATCAGCAAATACTGTACCATCTACATAAACATTTTTAAATTCTAATGATGATGTTCCTAAATCAACATCATTATCTGTAACTGGTGCTAATACTCCATCTGTAAGTTTAATTTGATTTTGATTACCAGCATAAAAATGAATAGCATCTGCTGTTTCAAAATCTATTTTAGTTTGATCATCTTCACCAATTTTAATATCTGTTGCAAGTAAAGAAGTAATAGCAGTTTGTGCTGCTGCCATTCTTGCTGCTGCTAAAGTTCCTGAGCCAATATTTGATGCATTTGTAGTATCTGTTGTTGCAGAAGAAGCTAATGATGTTCCATTAAGTGTAATTGCATCTGCTTCCAATGTTCCATCTACATCTACATCACCTGATATATCTAATTCTGTTGCTACAATTTTATTATTAAATGTAGCTGCTCCTGCTTCACTACCATCAAGAGTAAGCATAGTAATATCAGAACTATTATCTGTACCTTTAAATATAATATCTGAATCATTTGCTGCTGCGTCAATTGTAATGTCTCCTGAAGATGTTGTAAGATTAACTGCTGAATCACCAGCTGTTAAATCATCTGCTGCTGAAGAAACTCCACTTGTAAAATATGTTTTAAATGTTGCAGCACTAGTCATTCTCATTGTGCCAGCATCGTTATGAAGAATACCATCTGCGTCTGCAACTGCTGTAGTACCTCTTGCAGTATCACCATCTATTAAATTAATTTCTGCTGCTGTTGCACTTACGTTAGTTCCACCAATATCTAATGTTGTTACAGAAATTTCTCCTGCAACTGTAACAATTCCATCTGCTAATGTAATTAAATCAGTATCATCAGTATGTCCAATTGTAGCTCCATTAGTAATAACATTATCAACAGTTAAAGTTGTTAAAGTTCCTAATGATGTAATATTTGATTGGGCTGCAGTTGTTACTGTTGCTGCAGTTCCAGAAACATTTCCTGTTACATCACCTGTTAAAGGTCCAGCAAAAGCATCTGCTGTTACTGTTCCATCAAAAAATGCATCTTTAAATTCATATCATTATCTGAATCTCTTCCGACAACTAAACTTGTATTTAATAATGATGATATTGTAGTTTGAGAAGAACCTAAAGCAAAATCTAAAGTATTATCTCCATCTTCAAATGTAACAGTTATGCCTGTTTCAGTATTAGAAGAAACCATTCCTCCAACTGCATCAGTTATAAATTCTGTTAAAGTTGCACCATCAACTGTAATAGCATCAGCTTCTAAAGTTCCATCAATATCTGCATCACCAGAAATATCTAAACTAGTTGCATCTAATTCACCAGCTACTGTTAATACTCCACTAGTAAGTGTTAATAAATCTGTATCAGATGTATGACCTATAGTTGTGCCATTAATATTAATATTATCAATTACAGCTTGAGTAATTGCACTATTTGTTCCAAGTGTTGCTCCATCAATAGATCCAGCATTAATATCAGCTGTATCTGCTACTAAAGCATCTGTTGTAACTGTGCCATCAAAATAACTGTCTTTAAACTCAAGAGATGAAGTTCCTAAATCAATATCATTATCTGTTATAGGTACAATAGCACCATCTTGTATTCTTAATTAAACTATCAGCATCTCTGATAGATCCAACAGGACCACCTTCACCCGCAGTTCCATCATGCGTGTGTCCTGTAGTTGCGTTAAATGCAGCTAATACTTGGTTAAACTCATCATTAGAATGAGCTGCGGTGATAGTATCACCTGTTGTAAAGCTGGATTGTCGAGCTGAATAGCCTGCCATTATCTTCTTCCTCCTGGGGTAAATTCTAATTGAAAGCCTTTAACTGAAAATGAGTCTGCACTATTTTGATCATCGATCTGTAATGCTACTGCAAATCCTGAGCCTTCTACTGATTGTCTTACTAACGGAACACCTGATGCATCATATAGTGAACTACCATATTTTGCTGCTCCATATTGTCCAGCACCACCTACACTAGGTAATGCTATCTTTGACGGTTGTGGTGTATTTTGATCATCATAATCATATCTAAGAGCTAAGTTTGCATCAATAGAAGTTCCTTCTCCTTCATAATTTAAATTAACTCTTTGCATATATTTTCTTAGACCTGGATCTCCCATCACCATATCTGGAGATCTATATACTGCTTGTATTGTTGTTGTAGTTGTACCTGTTGCAAAAGTATTTCCTGTTTCCATTTTATAAATGTAACCATCATATCCACCAAATACTTGTGTTTCAACAGCACTTATAAAATCTGAATCTGTACATGCAGGTTTAATACCAACCATATCTGCATATTCAAATCCTATTGATCCTGTATTAGGATTATTTTTTAATACGCCTATAATTCCTTTTGATGATAATTGACCTGTTGCTGTTACAGGATAAAATAATCTATATTGAGATTTACCTCTAATAACTATAGATGATATTCTATCCAATGTTACTTCATCAATTCTAGATTGTATTTGTCTAGATATAGATCCAAGTTCAACGTCACCAATTCTTGCTGTACCTGCAATAGTCCTTAATCCATCTGGTGCTAAAAATATAACATCACCACCAATCTCTTGAATACTACCACCATCTCTACAGCCAATATTTCTTGTAACTTCTTGTACAGCAAATGATGCACTTGCTGTTCCAGTTAATTTATATATTCTATCTTCACAAAATATAATTAATTCATTTCTAAATACTTTTAATCCTACAACTGCAGAGTCAACTTTAAATGATCCTGCTCCACTACCTGTTGTAAAATTATCTTCTTCAAATGGGACACTAAATATAACTTCTTGTGAATTACTTGCACCAGCATAAAACATATGGTTTTGAAATGCTTTTACAAATTTAGGATTTGTAGGAGCTGTACCACCACCTGTTGCATTTACAACATCAACTGCATAACTTGTATTAATTATTTGTGCAGCTGAGTGTCCTGTTGCAATAATTAATTTATCAGTTCCATCAAAATTAAACTTTTCAAAATCATAAGCTCTACTAGAAGTTCCGAGTCCTGTTGTTAAAGATGTCCAACTTCCAGATGTTGTTCCTCTATGAATATCACCACCTCTTGCAACAATTATTTGATCATTAAATATAACAGAACAGTCTATTACAAGGCTACTATTACTAGATCCTTCAGGTACAATTGTAGTATTATATCTAGCTGTACCACTAACACGTCTATATCCACCCTTAATATCGGGTTCAAAGTTTTGTAAGATTAATGCTTCACCTGGTTGCATAGAAAACACATCTTTGTTCAATGTTAAACCACCAGCACAACTTACAACAAATGGGGATATTAAATCTGTTGTTGGCATTGTTTATTAATTTCTCTTTTTAGCTAAATTTTCTAATTGTATTAATTCTTTTTTTGTTAAACTTGGCGGTATTAAATTTTTAACAGGATCACCAGATTTATAAGCACTAATATATTTATTAATCTGCCCAATACTCATTTTTTTAGAAAGATCTGCTGTCATTGTATTTAATTTTTCATTAGAACGTTTTTCACCATTCATGTTATCAGTAATGTTCATACCATTCTTTTTTTCTGTTACTTTATCTGTATCTTTTTTAATAGCCATTAGCTAACTCTGCCTCCTATATTTGTTGCAATACTTTCACCAATTACATCACTTCTCATATAATCATTTTTAGTTGCATAATCTACTTTTAATAATCTAAGTTTTCTTTGAAAGTCTCTATCAGCTAATTGTGCATGTTGTGGATCTGATCTTAACATATATGTATAGTATTTAGCTCTATCTACAATCAAAGTTCTAAATCTGTCAGGTAAACTCATATTATCACCATGAGCAGATAAATCTGTGTGTGTTGTATAATAATCGTAACTTACTGTGTATTCGTTTGTATTTGGTCTTGGGCTTACACCAAATGCAGAATGATCTGGTAAAATATAAACTCTTAATGGCACAGAATAGTTACCTTCGTTATTTGTATCATCAGTTGGTTTATGACTTTGTAAGTAACTATCGTATGTTATGTATGATAATTTTCTAGTTGCAATATCACTTCTAGATATTCTAACATAGTCAACATCTAATTGAACACTAGATGCTTCTAAGTATATATAAGAAGTTTGTGCTGTTGCAGTAAATGTTGTTTGTAATATATCACCTTCTCTAAAATTAGTTACTGCTTTTGTTGTATTTAAATTTTGTGTTCCACCTGCAGATGTTCCAACTCTTACAATTAATGCAGTGCTAGAACTATTTGGACTTAAAACTCTAACTTGTAGTCTATAAGTTTTATTTACTGTGGTATTAATAGCTTGATAAGCTGCTGCACTATTTAAATTTAATCTGCCATTACCACTTGATGTATATGATGGTGATCCATCTCCAGTTGTCCAACTATTTATATTAGATGTAAACTCACCATTAGTTACTAATTCTTTTGGTCTTAATGAAAATGAATCCATATCTGCTTTTCTAAAGTCAGCAGGAAAATCATACTCATTATCACCAATAGTTAAATCTTGTGTAGTTCTTGAATATAATAATGGTATCTCACCTGTTTCATTATAAATATCATGAATACCTTTATTGATAAAATCTTTTATTGCAGTTTGTATACCTCGACTTGAACTAAACGTACTAGAGGTTAACTCTGTTTCGTTTAATTCTCTAAGTACACTATTTGTCAGTGTTAGGTAAGTTGTTGCCATTTTCTAGTAAGTTTAAAATTTTGTTTAATTTTTCTTCTTGATTATCAAGTCTTTTTTCTAATTTAATAACCCTCATAGTATTATCAACTGGACCTAAATGTATAATTCTTTGTCCTGTACTAGCTTTAGTTTTTTTTGTTAAATCGTAAGTAGCCATAAATCTCCTAAATGTTATAAGGGGTAATATGATAAGGGGGACATATAGCCCCCCTTAAAATTATACAGATTATGATACGTCAGTATCGTGTTGTGTGTCTGTATTTCTGTCGGTTTCGTCAATACCTGCTACATCACAAAGTACAGCGAATACTCTGATCTTACCTGCAGACGAAGCTGCGTCTAAGATTTTAATATCCAAAGTATCTGCACTTGCAACTATAGTTCTAGCTGTAGCCGTTGGTGCAGAAAACCCTGTAGCGTTTGTGTCGCCATCAGCGTATCTGTCAATGTCTCCACCTGTGATACCTAAGTCCATAGTAACTGAAGAAGATAGTGCTGTGACTACCTCAATTCCAGCTTCCATGATTAAAGTTTCAGCAGGGATGTCTGTTTCAGCAGGGATGTCTAAGCACTGAATGATATCATTCTGTGCTGCACCGCTATCACCATTAATTGCTGATACATCAATTGTATTTTCAACCATATAAGGTGTTCTACCATTAGACGGATGTCCAGTAGTCCCACCAGCACCTGTTACATTATAAGTTGCCATAGTTTTCTATTATCCTCCTAATTAACCTATTGTTATAACGCCTCTTTGGACTGCTTCACTTCTAAGGATTTTTCTTCCAAATACGTGTAGTCCTCTGACAACGTCAGCGAATGAATCAGGGTCTCTGATTAATTCTGTTTTTGCGATATGATTTACAGTCGCCACTCCTGACATGTGTCCGTATACGAATGCATACTCATTAGATCCAGCAGATCCAAAAGTATGAGACGCAGCACTTCCACCTGATACAGCAATTGCGTTTGATGAATACATATTAAAACCAAATAATGGTCTGTCTGTAACTTTACCATTTCTGATTTGAGATGCTGCTCCATCATTCATTACTGATTGGTCAGATAGTTTTCCGCCTGCTTTTCTTAATTGTTCAAAGAATTCAGGTGGAGCAACTAGCCATCTATTTTCTTCTGGCACATCATTTTTATCCAAGTTCTTTTTAAGCGTTGATACTAAATTTGCTAAAGTATCTACAGCTGCGTCACCATCGATTGGTGATGCGTCAGTTCCTGCACTCGTACCATCACTAGCATTGTCGTATATAAACTTCAATACATTGTAGTCGTAGTTTTTCTTTAATGAATATGCACCTGAAGAGGTTGCAAGAGCTTCAAAGTTTACATGAGATTGTCTTTCTTCAATATCATCTACTTTAAAAGCAAAATAAGAACCTTGATCGACTGTCATAGTTATTTGATCATCAGCTAATATTTGTGTATCAACTGTTTGACCTCTAGCATAATCTCTGACTGTGATTGTTGGCTCTTTGATGATCTTTACTGTGTCACCAAAGTTTTCAATTTCTCCAGCGTAATCAGTGTTAGTAATATCTTCTACCACTGATGCTCTTCTGAAGAA
>LUMV01000604.1_pt1 | contig 10486 bp, 10 predicted proteins | sample 729731 | NCBI WGS metagenome assembly LUMV01 (sample SAMN03860301, study PRJNA289734) | marine metagenome | biome: seawater column; feature: ocean; material: water; isolation source: Red Sea water column Station 192 - depth 200m | place: Saudi Arabia: Red Sea | collected 2011-10-15 | depth 200 m
GGCTCACGCAATTGGCCAATCTCGTTGACCGGATCATGGGCGGGGCATAATCCGGCCCAGATATGACGGGTTTCGATTTTCTTTTGCTCGGTATTGTCGGGATAGCCGCGATCGGTGGGTTCCAGCGCGGCTTCCTGCAGGAAATCCTGTCGCTGGCCGCATGGATCCTGGCGATTTTCGCGATCAAGTATCTGCACGTGCCGCTGACCGCCGCGCTGCGCGATTATATCGGCGGCGATATCGCGACCGCCGTGCTGGCCTTCGCGCTGCTGCTGCTGATCCCCTATGCCGCGATGAAGGTCATCGCCAACAATGTCGGCAAGGCGTCGCGCCATTCGGTGCTGGGTCCGATCGACCGTGTGCTGGGCTTCGGGTTCGGCGCGTTGAAGGGCGCGGTGATCGCAGTGATCGGGTTCACGCTGCTGGTTTTGGGGTACGATACGGTCTGGGGCTATGCCGGACGGCCCGACTGGATCGCCAACGCCCGAAGCTACGAATTCGTCGATGCGAGCTCGCGCAGCCTCGCGACAATGGTGGCGGAACGGCGCAAGCGACTTGCCGCAGGGAATGAAGCGAACGAGACGCCCGCACCATGAACCGTTCGGCGAGTGCGTCGCTCTATTCCCCCGCGATTTTGGCCCTTGCGGTGGAGCTAGCCGATTATCCGATCGAGAAGGAAAGCGCTGTCCGGGCCGAAGCGCGGTCGCGGACCTGCGGCAGCGTCGTCGATCTGAGCGTTTCGCTGGACGACCAACGGCAGATCGCCACGCTGGGCCTGCGCGTGTCGGCCTGCGCGGTCGGCCAAGCTGCTGCGGCGATCTTCGCGAAGGGCGCCATTGGATGCAGCGCGCAGGGCATCGCACAGACCCGTCGCGAGATCGCCCGATGGCTGGCAGGCGAAAGCGACCGCCCGGACTGGCCGCGCCTCGAAATGCTAGATCCCGCAGTGCCGCATCCGGGCCGTCACGAAGCCATCCTGCTCCCGTGGAAGGCTGCCGAGGAGGCGCTTTTCAACGCTGCCGACGCGCGGTAAGCCTCCCGTCATGCCGCCGGACGAAGCGCGCAGGGGGAGGGACAGCATGGCCACGCAAATCGGTTCCACGGAAAGCGGCGCGCCGACGCCTCCCATGCAGCGCGAGCCGACCGAGAAGGAAATCCGCCTCGTCATCGCGGCGAGCAGCGCGGGCACCATCTTCGAATGGTACGATTTCTTCATCTACGGCACGCTTGCGGCCCTGATCGGCGCGGCCTTCTTTCCGAGCGATAACGAGACGCTGCAATTGCTGCTGGTCTGGGCGGGATTTGCAGTCGGTTTCGGTTTCCGGCCCTTGGGCGCGATCCTATTCGGATATCTCGGCGACCGGCTCGGCCGAAAATATACGTTTCTCGTCACCGTCACTCTGATGGGCGTCGCGACCGCCGGAGTCGGACTGATCCCCAGCGCGGCGACAATCGGGATTGCCGCGCCGATCATCGTCATCCTGTTCCGCATCCTGCAGGGCCTTGCGCTCGGCGGAGAATATGGCGGGGCGGCAATCTACGTCGCCGAGCATGCGCCGCCCGAAAAGCGCGGCTTCTACACCAGCTTCATCCAGGCCAGCGTGGTCGGTGGCTTCGTCCTGTCGATCATCGTCGTGATCGCGTGCCGCGCTCTGATCCCGGCGGACGAGTTCGCGGCATGGGGTTGGCGCCTGCCCTTCCTACTCTCGATCGTCCTGCTCGGCATATCGCTGTGGATGCGTCTGAAACTGTCGGAGAGCCCGGTATTCCAGGCGATGAAGGCTGCGGGCGAGACGAGTTCGAACCCGTTCAAGGAAAGCCTGACCTATCCCGGCAATCCCAAGCGCATCTTCGTGGCGCTGTTCGGGATCACCGGCGTGCTGACGACCATCTGGTACACCGCCTTCTTTTCCGGCCTCAGTTTCTTGCGCGGTCCCATGCGAGTTGAGGAGAGCGCGGTCGAATGGATGCTGCTCGCCGCTGGAGCCATTTCTATGGGGTTCTACATCGTGGTCGGCAAATGGTCCGACCGGGTGGGGCGCAAGAAGCCGATCGTCATCGGGGCGCTCGCTTCGCTGTTTCTGCTGTTCCCGGTGTTCTGGGGCATCGGGGCGCTCGCGAACCCTGCGCTGAACGACAGCGCACGGGCCGCGCCCGTCGCAGTGAGTGGCGCGGCCTGCACCTACGATCCCTTCGCCGAGGTACAGGGCAGCCAATGCGGACGCGTCTTGCAGGATTTGACCTCGCTCGGTGTTCCCTACAATATTGGTGGGAGCGATAGCGACTTGGGGATCGGCGAAGCGAGCTTCGACTATTCCGCCCTCTCCGAAGGCGATCGCCGGGCGACGATCCAGGTCTGGCTCGAATCGCAGGGGTATGATTTCGAGCGTCAGACTCCTCCGCTGGCGAACATCCTCGGCATTGTCGGCCTTTTGCTGGTGCTCGGCATGCTCTCCGCGCTGACGTACGGATCGGTCGCGGCGCTGCTTACCGAGATGTTCCCGGCGCGCATCCGCTACAGTTCGATGTCGATCCCCTATCACATCGGGGCGGGCTATCTCGGCGGCTTCCTGCCGCTGATCGCGAGCTATATCGTGGCGATGACCGGGAACGCCTATTCGGGCCTGTGGTACACATGGGGCGTGGTCGCGTTCGGATTGTTGGTCGCGTGGTGGGGCCTGCCGAGCGGGCCGCCCCAGGATTTCGAAGAAGCGGATTTTAAAGATACTAATGCCTGACCTGCCGCCGCCCACCCTGCGGCTCACCATCGATACCGATGCGCTGGCGCGAAATTGGCGCAGTCTCAATGCGTCGACACCTGCGTCCCCGTCCTGCGCGATGCGGGCGCGCGGAATTTCTTCGTCGCGCATTGGGGCGAGGTCCCTCCGGTCCTGCGCCATGTGCCGCCCGAACAGGTCGCGGTGCTGCACGGCGTCGTCACAAGCGAGGAGGCCGAATATGCGCGCGCGAGCGGCGTGCTGCCGGTGATCGACAGTGTTAGACAGGCGGAAATCTGGCTTTCGGCAGGGGGCGGACCGTGCCACCTGATGGTGGATACCGGCATCAACCGCCTCGGCATCCGGCCCGACGAGGCGGAAAGCGAGACGATCCGCAAATTAGAGGTGGAGGCGATACTCTCCCACCTTGCCTGCGCCGACGAGGACAGCGCGATGAATGCGCGGCAGCGTGACGCATTCGAAAGCGTGCGCCAGCGCATTCCGCACAAGATCGCGAGCCTTGCCAACAGCGCCGGGATCGCTCTCGGGTCGGACTATCGCTACGATGTCACTCGCCCCGGCCTCGCGCTTTATGGCGGGGTGCCGCGTCGCGAACTCGCAGACACCATCCGCCGTTCGCGATCTCGAAGAGGGGGAGACGGTTGGCTACAACGCGCTGTTCGAAGCGCCCCGTGCCATGCAAATCGGGATCGTCTCGCTCGGCTATGCGGATGGAATCCTGCGCGCCTGGGCTGAAGCGGCACTCGCGCATGAGGGCAGGCGGCTTCCGATACTGGGGCGTATTTCGATGGATATGATCGCGATAGATCTGACCGAAACGCCCGAGCTCGAAGAAGGAGACTGGGTCACCCTGCCTTACGATCTGCCGCAGGCGGCGAAGCAGACCGGCCTCTCCCAGTACGAACTGCTGACCCTGCTCGGCGATCGCTTCGAGCGGAAATCCAGCTTGACGTAGGCGTCATATTGCATCGCAACTTGTGCGGCTGCTAAGTCGATTGGACGTAGCTCTGAAGGATCGCAACGAAATGGCCAAGAACCGCAAGGAAGGCGATCCGATCGTCGTCAAGAAATACGCCAATCGTCGGCTCTACAATACCGACACGTCGAGCTACATCACGCTTGACGATCTGGCGACGATGGTGCGCGACAACACCGACTTCAAGGTCGTCGATGCGAAAACGGGCGAGGATATCACGCACGCCATCCTGACCCAGATCATCGTCGATCAGGAAGCGTCTGGCGGCGAACAGATGCTGCCCGTCAGCTTCCTGCGCGATCTCATTTCGATGTACGGCAATTCGATGCAGTCGATGATGCCGAGCTATCTCGAAGCGAGCATGGCCAGCTTCCGCAAGAACCGCGAACAGTTGCAGGAAGCCTTTCAGAAGGGGATCGCCGCAAACCCCTTCGCCAAGCTGGCCGAAACCAATCTGAAGATGATGCAGGGTGCGGCGCAGGCCTGGATCCCGGGAAGCCAAGCCAAGGCGCCGTCCCAGGGACCGGCCACTCAGACCGACGAACTCGCCGAAATGCGCGCCCAGATGGCAGCGATGCAGAAGAAACTGGACGAGATGGACCGCTAGGGCAGGGCGCGCGCCGCTCCGTCTCGACACTCGCCTCTCTCCCCGGCTAAGGGCGCGATCCCGACTCTTTTCGAAGGACGCTTACCCTTGGCCCAGATCCGCCACGCACTGACCACCAAACGCGCCGACGACTTCGCCGCCTGGTATCAGGAGGTGATCGGCGCCGCCGACATGGCCGAGGAATCGGGCGTGCGCGGCTGCATGGTCATCAAGCCGTGGGGCTACGGCATCTGGGAGCGGTTGCAGCGCCTGCTCGACGACCGGATCAAGGAAACGGGGCACGACAATGCCTATTTCCCCCTGTTCATCCCGCTTGCCAATTTCGAGCGCGAGGCGGAGCATGTCGACGGTTTCGCCAAGGAGATGGCGGTCGTCACGCATCACCGCCTGATTGCCGGGCCCGATGGCGGGCTGATCCCGGATCCCGAAGCCAAGCTCGAAGAACCACTCGTCGTTCGCCCAACAAGCGAAACGATCATCGGCGATGCCATGGCGCGCTGGGTCCAGAGCTGGCGCGACCTGCCCCTGAAGCTCAACCAATGGGCCAATGTCGTGCGCTGGGAAATGCGCACCCGGATGTTCCTGCGCACGGCCGAATTTCTCTGGCAGGAGGGCCACACCGCGCACGAGACCGAGGCGGAGGCGAAAGAGCACACCCTGCGCATGCTCGAAGTCTATCGCCAATGCGCCGAAGAGGATCTAGCGCTTCCCGTGATTGTGGGCGAGAAGCCGGAGAACGAACGTTTCCCCGGCGCTGTCGAGACCTGGTCGATCGAAGCGATGATGCAGGACGGCAAGGCGCTCCAGGCCGGGACCAGCCATTATCTCGGCACGAATTTTTCGGCTGCGAGCGGGATCAAATTCCAGAACCGCGAAGGCAGCGAAACGCTGGCCCACACCACCAGCTGGGGCGTGTCCACCCGCATGATCGGCGGCATGATCATGGCGCATGGCGACGATGACGGTCTGCGCGTTCCGCCGCGCCTCGCCCCGTGGCAGGTCGTGATCCTGCCCATGCTGCGCGACAATGACGAGGATGCCGCGCTGATCGATTATTGCGAGGGGCTGCGCGCCACGCTCGCCGGGCAGCATGTGCTTGGCGAGAAGTTGCGCGTATTGCTCGATACGAAACCGGGCAAGGCGGCAGCCAAGCGCTGGGACTGGGTGCGCAAGGGCGCGCCGGTCATCGTCGAAGTCGGTGGGCGAGACATGCAGAACGGCGTGGTATCGATGCTGCGCCGCGACCGTTTGTGGGACAAGAATTCGGGCAAGCCTGCCTTCGAAGCGCCGACCCGCGAGATCGCCGGGCAGACCATCCCCGATGTGCTCGCCGATATGCAGGCCGCGCTGCTGACCGAAGCCCGCGACCGGCGCGAGGCCAATATAACGCGCGGCGTCGACAGCTACGACGCAGTGGAAGCGCATTTCAATTCGGACGCGAAATATCCCGGCTGGGTCGAAGTCCAATGGTCGAAACCGACCGGGGCGGCGCTCGATCAGGTGGTCGAGCGGTTGAAGGCACTGAAGCTGACGATCCGCAACGTGCCCACGGATGCCGCGCCTGCCGATGGAGCGTGCATCTTTACCGGCGATCCTGCGGTCGAACGGATCTTACTGGCTCGCGCGTACTAAGCGCCGACTGGCGAGATACGGGGCAGGGGTGGGAAAATGCGCCCACCTGCCCCATATCGGGCCCATGACAAAACAGAACAAGAACCGGCAGCATAAAGGCATGCCGAGCAAAGAACAAATTCTCGAATTCATCCAGACCTCCGAGACCCCCGCTGGAAAGCGTGAGATCGCCAAGGCCTTCGGTCTCAAGGGACAGGAGAAGATCACGCTCAAAAAGCGCTTGAAGGACATGGCCGAAGAAGGCCTGATCGATGGCAAGCGCACAGCCTATCACCGGATGGGCGGCGTACCGAAGGTAACCGTTCTCAAGGTGGTCGAGATCGACGACGGCGAGGTCTTCGCCGAGCCTGAGAACTGGAACCCCGATAGCGACGAAAAGCCGCCGCGCCTGCTCGTTAAAGAGTCCAAGAAGATGGCGGCGCTCAAGCGCGGCGATCGCGTTCTGGCGCGCAACGAGGAAACCGAGCGCGGCTGGCGCGCCACGCCGATCAAGAAGCTCCCCGCTCGCAGCGAAGGCCTCATGGGCGTCGTCGAGTTCGACGGGGGCGGCAAACCCTGGCTCGCGCCCGTGGACAAACGAGTGCGCAATTCCTCGCCGATTTCCGATCTCGGCGGCGCGGAGGAGGGCGAACTCGTCCTCGCCGAACGCACCGGCAAATCGCAGCGCGCAGGCGTGAAGGTGGTCGAAGTGATCGGCGATCCCCTGGCACCCAAAAGCTTCAGCCTGATCGCCATCGCCAAGCACGGCATCCCGCACATCTTCCCCGAAGAGGCGATGGCCGAGGCGGAGCGTGCGGTCGATCTGCCCCTGTCGGAAGACAAGCGCGAAGATCTGCGCGATGTCCCCATCGTCGCCATCGACCCCGCCGATGCGCGCGACCACGACGATGCGATCTGGGCGGAGCCGGACGGAAACGGCGGCTACAAGGCTATCGTCGCCATTGCCGACGTGTCCTATTACGTGCGCCCCGGCGGTGCGCTCGACCGCGAAGCGAGAAAACGCGGCAATTCTGTCTACTTCCCCGACCGGGTTGTGCCGATGCTGCCCGAAGTGTTGAGCGCCGATGTCTGCTCTCTCGTCGAGGAGCAGGACCGCGCGGCAATGGCCTGTCACATGACGATCTCGTCCGACGGCAAGATCACCGATTGGCGCTTCACTCGCGCGATCGTGCGATTGGCGGCGAATGTCGCCTACGAAGACGCCCAGAAAGCCATCGATGACGGATCGGCGGATAAGACGCTTCAGGATCTCTGGGGTGCCTGGAAGCTGCTCTACAAGGCGCGTCAGGCGCGTGATCCGCTCGACCTCGATCTGCCCGAGCGGCAGGTACGACTGAACGATGAAGGGGTGATCGAGGAGATCGCCGTACGCGAACGGCTCGACGCGCACCGCGTGGTCGAAGATTTCATGATCGCCGCCAATGTCGCTGCGGCAAAGGCGCTGGAAGCGAAGAAGGCTCCGGTCGTCTACCGCGTTCACGAACAGCCGAGCCGCGAGAAGCTCTCCGCCTTCAAGGAGTATCTCGAAAGCCAGGGCCGCAGCTTCGCGCTGGGGCAGGTGATAACGGCCGGCCTCTTCAACCGCATGCTCAAGGACGTGTCCGATCCGGCGGAAAAGGCGCTGATCATGGAAGCCGTCCTCCGCAGCCAGACGCAGGCCTATTACGGGCCGGCCAATGCCGGGCATTTCGGGCTTTCCCTGGGCAGCTACGCCCACTTCACCTCACCCATCCGCCGCTATGCCGATCTTTTGGTCCATCGTTCGCTTGTGGATGCCTACAAGCTCGAACAACCCAAGACGAAGCTCGACCTACCTGAAGCTACGGGTTTGTCGGACCGCGACAGAACCGCACTTAGCAACATCACCGATGCGATCAGCCAGACCGAACGCCGCGCGATGGAAGCGGAACGCGACACGGTCGACCGCTATGTCGCCGCCTGGCTTTCGGGCCGCGTCGGGGAAACGTTCGACACCCGCATCACCGGTGTTCAGGGGTTCGGCTTCTTCGCCACGATCGACAAGCTCGGCGGCGATGGGCTGGTCCCGGTCAGCACGCTGGGCCGGGAATATTTCCGTTACGACGATGCAGCGCAGAAGCTGATCGGCGAGAGCAGCGGCACGGAATACGCCGTGGGGGACCGACTGAAGCTGAAGCTTGCCGAAGCAAATGCTTTGACCGGCGCGCTCAAATTCGAAGTGCCCGAAAGCGATGGCGAACGGATCGAGAAGCGGGGCGATCGTCCGCCGCCGAAGAAATCGCATCGCAAGGGTCCGGGCAAAGGCCCAAGCAAAGGCACGGGCGCGCCGCGTCAGAAACATGCGCAAGGCCAGCGCGGGCGCCCGAAGAACATTCGCCACCAGGGGCGCGGCAAGAAGAAATGACGGAACGGGGACGGGCACCCGGCCATTGAAGAGCAAAGGAGATTTCACCGATGCTCAAGCCCGGCCAGCCCATTCCCGCACTCGACCTGCCGCTCACGATCGAGGCGCGCTTCGAACTCGAAAAGCAGGATCCCGAGAATTTCACGATGCTCGTGTTCTATCGCGGCAAGCATTGTCCGATCTGCAAGAAATACCTTACCGAACTCGGCGGCAAGCTCGACGAGTTCACGGACAAGGGCATCAACGTTTTCGCGATCTCGATGGACAGTCCCGAACGGGCGGCGGTGAGCCATGAGGAGTGGGACACGCACGATCTCCCGCTCGCCCACTCACTGAGCGAGGAAAAGGCGCGCGAATACGGCCTCTACATTTCCGAAAAGCGCGAAGGGAGCGAGGAGCCGGACATGTTTTCGGAACCCGGCCTGTTCGTGGTCAAGCCGGACGGCACCTTGCATTTCGCCGTCGTCCAGAGTGCGCCGTTCACGCGGCCCGATCTCGACGATCTGCTCGAAGGGCTGATGTTCACGGTGGACAAGGGCTATCCGACGCGCGGCACCCTGACCTGATCCGGCGTCAGGCCAACCGGTCGACCGCTTCGGTGTCGAGGCCGCCCGGCACGATATAAAGCGGGCAGGGCAGGCTGCCCGCATCGTGGGCAAAATGGGTGATCAGCGGGCCGGGGCCACCTTCGCGATTGGCGCCGAGGACGAGGGCGGCGATGTCCTCGCGCTCGTTCAGGTAATTACGCACGACCTCCTGCGGGTTCCCGCTGCGCACCGCGATCTGGGGCATCTTGCCGCTTTCGGCGAAGATGTTTCCAGCGGCGGAATTGGCCATCACTTCGGCGCGATCCTTGGCCTCCTGCTCGATCGTCGCCTGCACCGCGCCGAACGCGTTGAAGTTCTGCCGGGGCACCAGCGCCAGGATGTGCACCGCACCGCCGGTGCGCGCGGCGCGCAGGCTGGCGAAACGCAGGGCAATCTTCGCTTCGTCGGTCTCGTCCATCACGACCAGATAATTGCGCATCGGTCCCCTTCCCCTCGTGCCGGCGCGTATCCGGTAAATTCGTATTCACCGCAAGGGCCTTGCGGGGCCTGCCCGGTTTGGGCAGAGGAGCAGCGAACCGAACCGTCAGCTTCCCGCGCGAGGACGTAGCGTAAAACATGCCCACTCCGATCAAGATGCCCGCTCTGTCGCCCACCATGGAGGAAGGCACCCTCGCGCGCTGGCTGATCAAACCGGGCGACAAGGTGTCCGCCGGGGACATCATGGCCGAGATCGAGACCGACAAGGCGACGATGGAATTTGAAGCGGTCGACGAAGGCACGCTCGCGTCCATTGCGGTGGAAGAGGGTAGCGAAGGCGTCAAGGTCGGCACCGTGATCGCCATGCTCGCCGAAGAAGGCGAAGACGTGGACGAAGCGGCGAAGGCATCACCCGCCGGCGGCGAAAGCGCCGAACAGGCTCGCGAGGAAAAGGTCGAGGAAGAGGAGCGGCGCACCGAAGAGGCGCCTTCGACGCCGACGAAGTCCTCGCCGGCCCCGACCGCCTCGGTTTCGACGAATTCCGCTCCCGCACCTTCGGGCGATCGCATCGTGGCCTCGCCGCTTGCCAAGCGTATCGCCGAACAGAAGGGGCTCGATCTCTCAGGAGTGCAGGGCAGCGGGCCGAACGGTCGGATCGTGAAGGCCGATGTCGAGAACGCCGAGCCGGGCAAATTGGCAGTGAAGAACAATGTCCGCAAGGTGATCGCGCGCCGTCTGACCGAAGCGAAGCAGACCATTCCGCACATCTATCTGACCGTGGACGTGCGTCTGGATGCGTTGCTGAAGCTGCGCAGCCAGCTGAACGCCTCGCTGGAAGCGGACGGGATCAAGCTGTCGGTCAACGATCTGCTGATCAAGGCGCTCGCCCGCGCATTGGCGCGGGTGCCCTCCTGCAATGTCAGCTTCCAGGGTGACGAACTGCATCAGTATACCCGCCAGGACATCTCGGTCGCCGTCGCCGCGCCGAGCGGCCTGATCACGCCCATCGTGGTCGATGCTGGTCGCAAGGGGCTCGATCTCTCAGGAGTGCAGGGCAGCGGGCCGAACGGTCGGATCGTGAAGGCCGATGTCGAGAACGCCGAGCCGGGCAAATTGGCAGTGAAG
>LUMV01000476.1_pt1 | contig 10481 bp, 9 predicted proteins | sample 729731 | NCBI WGS metagenome assembly LUMV01 (sample SAMN03860301, study PRJNA289734) | marine metagenome | biome: seawater column; feature: ocean; material: water; isolation source: Red Sea water column Station 192 - depth 200m | place: Saudi Arabia: Red Sea | collected 2011-10-15 | depth 200 m
TGCAGCAGGTGAACGGCGTCTCCAGCCCTGTCGATACGCTGGTGGCCGAGATCCCGGCGGCGGGAGGCCGGAGGGAGATCTACCTGCTGCCACCGCTGTCGCCCGCGCGCTCCGGCGGCGCCGGTTGCGGTTGCCGCCGGACTGGCCGGACCCTTGGCCCTGACCGCCCGAACCTTGGGGCCGGCCCTTGCGTGCCGGATGCTTGGCCTTGCGCTGCTTGGCGGCATCGCCAGTGGGCGTGACGCGCGGGCGCGCCATGCGCTGCTGCTTTGGCGCAGGCTTGGTCGGGCCGACACCTTCGACCACGGCACGGAAATTGTCGGGCAGTGGCAGACGCTCGAATTCGGCATCGGTCGTCTTGCGGATATCCTTGAGATAACTCCGCTCGTCCTCGGCACAGAAAGCGATGGCAATCCCGTCCGCCCCGGCGCGCGCGGTGCGCCCGATGCGGTGGACATATTGTTCGGGCACGTTGGGCAACTCGTAATTGATCACGTGGCTGACGCCGGGAATGTCGATCCCTCGCGCGGCCACGTCGGTCGCGATCAGCACCGGCGTCTTGGCGCGCTTGAACTCGTCGAGCGCGCGTTCGCGCTGCGGCTGGCTCTTATTGCCGTGGATCGCATTCGCCTGGATGCCAGTCTGCGCCAGCTTCTTCACCACGCGGTCGCAGCCATGCTTGGTGCGCGCGAAGATCAGAACGCGCTCGGATCCTTGCAATAGGCGCCGACCAGTTCCTTGATCTGTTTCGGCATGGTGGCGCTGAAGAACAGCGTCTGGCGCTCTTTCGGCGCGAGCTGGTGGATCTTGCGCAGCGCATGGATGAAGCCGAGGTCCAGCATCTGGTCCGCTTCGTCCAGCACCAGCACTTCGACGCCGTTCAGATTGAACGCCTTCTGGTCGATCAGGTCGAGCAGGCGGCCCGGCGTCGCGACGAGAATGTCGGTGCCGCGATGCAGCTTGTTGCGGTCCTTGTTGACCGAAGTGCCGCCGACGATGGAATGGACCTTGAGGCCCGCCAGCGCGCCGTAATCCTTGGCGCTCTGGGCGATCTGCCCGGCCAGTTCGCGCGTCGGGGCGAGCACCAGCATGCGGCAGGATTTGAACGGAGTCTGCTTGTCCGCATCGCGCAGCCGGTCGATGCTGGGCAGCATGAAGGCGGCGGTCTTGCCCGTGCCGGTCTGCGCGATGCCGAGCAGGTCGCGGCCTGAAAGGACGGGCGGGATCGCCTGCGCCTGGATCGGCGTCGGCGTGGAATAGCCCTTGAGGTCGAGGGCCTGGAGAACCGGCTGTGAGAGGCCGAGATCGGAAAACTGTGTCATGAAAACTCGCATGAAATGCGGCGCGCGCGCGAAAATGGGCGCACGGTCGCGGGGTTTGGAAACCACCCGCGTGAAAAGGGGAGTCTGGGAAATTGCCGAGGCGCGGCCGGGGCGATGGATGTCTCTCACATCGCCGCTTCACGCTGGCTAGCGCGCTTCGGTGACCGTGAAGTGGGCGCGCCCGCGCCTAAAGTCAAGCACGGCTCAACTGCGCCCGCGCCATTCCGCGTTGCGCGCGGGCTCTTCCACCGCCAATCGCCGCGCAGTCACGAGGGTCTGATGGACGAACAGGACGATCATGATCGTGCCCGCAGACGCGGTAAAAATATCGAAGCCGGAAATCCGCCCGAACCAGCCCTGCCCTTCGCTGCCGAACGTCATCATCGCCAGCGTGAAGCCGATCAACAGGAAGCGCAGCTCGGTTGGCCCGGCGGCAAGGTAGGACAGTTTCATCTCGCTCAGCACTCGAACGCGCAGGAAGGCGTGGATCGAGAGTAGGAGATAGCCCGCCAGCGCGACCAGCGCCGACTCCAGTTCGACGTAAGGCGACAGGCCGATCCCCGCGAGCACCAGCAGCGTCGCCAGTCCGTCGCAGCTATGGTCGAGGAAATAGCCGTAGCGCGGGCGTTCGATCTTGCGGAAGCGCGCCAGGCTCCCATCCGTGGAATCGCCGAACCATTGCACCGCATAGCCCGCGATGGCGAGGAACAGCCAATTTTCGCCCAGATTGCTGAGCAGATAGCCCGCGAAGACGAGCACCGCCCCCACCATGCCGAGGAAGGTCATCATGTCGGGCGTAACCCAGCCCGGCAGGCGGGCGCAGATCGCGTTCAGCAGCTTCCTCTCGCTGCGCGCCAGCACGTTTTCCTGAATCCGAACGGGCGGCGGCGCGGCGGGTGCCTGCTCGCCGGTATTGGAGCCGCTGTTTCCTTCGTCGGGTCCTTGAGTCACCCGGCCATGCCCCCCTGGGCTGCCGCGATGCGCTGCAAGGCTTCGGCCACCTTGCCTTCGATCCCGAGTTCGTGAGCGGCGCGCTCGCTCCCGCCGAATTGACGCACATCGTAGCCGGTCACTTGCGCGAACACCGTCAGCGCTTCGAGATATGACCCTTCCGCGCTGGCATGGTAGTGATCGTAGCTCCACAGATCGATCGTGTCGTAATCCCGCCCGTCATAGGGGTTGGGATCGGCGATTCCCGCTGCCATCGCGGCATTCCACGCTTCGCCCACGGGTATCACCGCATCGATATCCTCGCTCGCCGCGTAAACGCGCACGTCGGGCTTCGCGGCAGTAAACAAAGCGGCGAGCGCGGGGGCATCGCGGCGCGTGTCGGTGGCATCGAGCGGACGTTCGGGATTCAGCGTCGAATATTGCTGCATCACCACCACGTCCCAGCCCTGATCGATCGCCTCGCGCTTTTCGTTGAGGTGGAAATCGAGCGTCGTGCCGCCGCGCAATTCGTGGTGGACCGACCATTCCATGCCCGCCTGCTCGGCGAATTTGGCGAACAGAGCGGGGATGCCGCCGACGCGATCTTCGGGCTTTTCGGCGTTCAGATCCTCGACGCTGTCGGGGCGATATCGCAGCACCGCACTGTTCGCGCCCTGCGTGAAGCTGTTGCCGATGAACAGGATGCGGTCGGGCCCATGGGCCGCGAGCGGCGCGGCGAGCGCCCCCGTGACGAAAGCCGCGACAGACAGGGCCAAACGGGCGGCGCGGTTCATTGTGCCATCCCTGCCGCGTCAAGCAGGGCTTCGGTGCTGGCGTCGAAACTTTCCCCGCCGCGCTCGATTGCCTTGGCCATGCTCTTGCCCAGCTCCACGCCGAACTGGTCGAACGGATTGATCCCCATCAACACGGCATTGGCGAAGGTGCGGTGTTCGTGGAACGCGATCAGCGCGCCTAGGCTCGCCGCGTCGAGATCGTCGGCCAGCATGGTGGCGCTCGGCCGGTCGCCGGGGAAATGGCGCGCGGGATTGTCGCCCGGATCGCCTTTCATCAAGGCGGCCCCTTGCGCGAAGCAATTCATCAGCAGGATTCGGTGATGCGCCGGGTCGAGCGCATCGCCCGGCGCGATGCTGGCGATGAAATCGACCGGGATCAGATGCGTGCCCTGATGCAGCAATTGGAACACCGCATGCTGCGCATCGGTGCCCACGCCGCCCCAGGTGATCGGCGCAGTCGGCTCGTTCACCGGTTGCATGTCGGTTGTGACCCGCTTGCCGTTCGATTCCATTTCGAGCTGCTGGAGATAGTCGGGAAACAGGCCGAACCGCTCGTCATAGGCAAAGACGGCGCGGGTCTGGCAGCCCCGGACGCGGGCGTAATACCGATCGGCGAAAGCGGCGAGGAGCGGGAGATTGGCCCGCCCTTCCTGTTCGGCGAAATGCCGGTCGACCGCCTGCGCACCTGCCAGCATCGCTTCGAAATCGTCCCATCCCACCGCGATCGCGACCGGAAAGCCGATCGAGGACCACAGCGAATAGCGCCCGCCGACGCTTTCCATGAAGGGCAGCACCCGCGTCTCGTCGACACCCCATTCGACTGCCTTTTCCGGGCTCGCCGTCAGTGCGACCACTCTGCCCGAAGGATCGGCGACGCCATTATCCTTGAGCCACGTGAGCGCGCTCTGCGCATTGGTCATGGTCTCGATGGTGGTGAAGGTCTTGCTGGCCACCGCGATCATGGTCGTCGCCGGATCGCAGGCTTCGAACGCCGCTTCCAGCGCCACGCCGTCGATATTCGAGACGACATGGACGTCCACCAGCGGGAAGTCGCGGGCCAGTGCGTCGATGGCGAGCGCGGGGCCCAGCGCGCTACCGCCGATGCCGATATGGATCAGGTGCTTCACCTCGCCCAGAGCACCCTGGTGGATCGCTTCGACCAGCATTCGCATCCGGTCGTGGAGCGCCGCGGCCTCCTCCACATCCGCATCCGCCCCGGTCCCGCGTTCCGCAGTGTGGGTTACGGCGCGGTTTTCGGTGACGTTGATCCGCTCGCCCGCCAGCAGCGCCGCCCGCCGCCCGGCGAAATCGCAAGCCTTGGCGAGATCTTCGAATGCATCGAGAAGCGCGCTGTCGAGATGCGTCTTCGACCAGTCGAACAGGATGCCGCCCGCCGATTCCTCTTTGCCCCAGCCGATCCGGCCCGACAGCATGGCGACTCGCTCCGCCCCGGCCGGTTCGTCCGCGCCCTCTCCCCCGTCGCGCTTGCTACTGAAAAGCTCGCCCAGCGTGGGGCGCGGCAGCGCTTCGATACGCGTCCAGATATCGACAGCGGCGGCATGGTCGGGTGCGGCGGACATATGCGAAAATCCTTTCGTGGCGATCCGCCTGCGCCTAGGGATCGCTGCGATGATCGACAAGCCCGAAGCCTGGCCGGAATGACAACGAGTGCCAAGCTCGAACCGTCGGATGCCCGGCGCGACGGGGACCGGGCGGACGGCCGATCCGAGAAGGACGAGAGCTGGGGCAGTTTTCTCGCCTTCGTGCTCAAGCTGGTGCTGGCCGTCATCCTCTTCCGAACGCTCTTGTTCGCGCCCTTCACCATCCCTAGCGAAAGCATGCTGCCGCTGCTGCGGAACGGGGATTACATCGTGGCGGCGAAATGGCCCTATGGCTATTCGCGCCTGTCGCTGCCCTTCGATGCGCCCGTCCTGAAAGGTCGGATCTTTGCGCGCCTGCCAGAACGCGGCGATGTCGTGATTTTCAAGCATCCCTATGACGAGGTCGATTACATCAAGCGGGTGATCGGCCTGCCCGGCGATATTGTGGAATTGCGCGGCGGGCGTCTGCTGCTGAACGGCGCGCCCGTGCCGCAGGACGGGGCGGCGCCGCTCGCAATTCCGCTGTCCGCGAACACGGGCTGCCATCCCGCCGCGCGCGAACGGACGACGCAGGAAGGCCCGGTCTGCGACTATCCCAGCGCGATCGAAACCTTACCCAACGGTCGCTCCTATCGCGTGCTCGACCTGGGCTATGGGCCGGCGGACGATTTCGGTCTCATCGCAATTCCCGATGGCCGTCTGTTCGTAATGGGCGACAACCGCGACAATTCGCAGGATAGCCGCTATGCCGCGCAACCCGGCGGCGGAGTCGGTCTGGTGCCTGCGGATCGGCTCGTGGGACGCGCGAGCATGATCCTTTTTTCCACCGATGGCAGCGCCGAATGGGTCAAACCCTGGACCTGGTTCACCGCCGCGCGGTGGGACCGCATCGGACAAACCCTATGAGGCCACGATTATGAGCGAATTGACGCCCGAAGCGAGGCAGTGGCTGGAAGCGACCGGCTATACGGTCACCGATCAGGCCCTGTGGCTGGCCGCGCTCACCCATGGCAGCATGGGGGAAAAGCGCGATTACGAACGGCTGGAATTTCTGGGCGACCGGGTGCTGGGCCTCGCCATTGCGGACTGGCTGTTCGAACGCAGCGAAGCGCCGGAAGGCAAGCTGTCGCAGCGCCTGAACGCTCTCGTCAGCCGCGCCATGTGCGCCGAAATCGCGCGCGGCATCGGCCTTGCGCCGCATGTCCGCATCTCGAAACAGGCCATGGCCGATGGCGGGCGGGACAGCGACAATATTCTGGGCGACGTCATGGAATCGCTGCTGGGCGCGCATTTCATCGAACACGGCTTTGCCGCCACGCGCGATCTCGTGCACCAATTGTGGCGGCCTGCGCTGGAAAGCGGCGCAGGCAAGGCCAAGCATCCCAAAAGCGCGCTGCAGGAATGGGCAGCGGGCAATCAACGCAAACCGCCCGAATACGAAGTCGTCGACCGGTCGGGCCCCGATCACGCGGCGAAATTCACCGTCCGGGTCAAGGTCCACAAGGTCGGCGAGGCGCAAGGCACCGCCGGCAGCAAGGGCGAGGCGGAGAAGGCGGCGGCAAAGACTTTCATGGAGAAATACGGGTGAGCGACAATCAGATCAAAGGCGGCCAGACCAAATGCGGCGTCGTCGCCGTGATCGGCGCGCCGAATGCGGGCAAGTCCACGCTGGTGAACCAGCTGGTCGGCCAGAAAGTGGCGATCACCAGCGCCAAGGCACAGACCACGCGCGCCCGCATGATGGGCATCGCGCTGCACCCCGATACCGATCCCGACACGCAGATGATCCTCGTCGACACGCCCGGCATCTTCGCTCCCAAAAGGCGCCTCGACCGCGCAATGGTGAGCGCGGCCTGGGAAGGCGCGGAAGCGGCGGACGCGGTGCTGCTGATGGTCGATCCGATCAAGCAGCGCAGGCACGAACTGGAACCGCTGATCGAACAGATTGCCGGTCGGCCCGAACGCAAGATCCTGGTTCTGAACAAGGTGGACCGGGCGAAGAAAGAGCCGCTGCTCGCCCTGGCGCAGGAGCTGGGCGAAAAGGCCGACTTTACCGAAATCTACTTCGTGTCCGCCCTGACGGGCGATGGCGTCGCGGAGATGAAAGCCGCCCTCGCCGCGCTGATGCCGGAAGCGCCGTGGATGTATCCCGAAGACCAGGTCAGCGATGCGAGCGAGCGCTTGCTGGCCTGCGAGATCACGCGCGAACAGCTCTACAAGCAGCTGCATGAGGAACTGCCCTATGACAGCGCAGTGCGGCCCGAGAAATATGTCGAGCGCCAGGACGGCAGCGTCGAAATCCACCAGCAGATCGTCGTTATGCGCGACAACCAGCGCGCGATCGTGCTCGGCAAGGGCGGCAGCCGCATCAAGGAAATCGGACAGGCCGCGCGCGAGGAATTAAGCGAGCTGCTGGGCCGCAAGGTCCATCTCTTCCTGCACGTGAAGACCGATGAGCGCTGGAGCGAGGACAAGGAGATGTTCGAGGAGATGGGGCTGGACTGGGTGCGGTGAAGGATTTTCCTTCACTACTCGAACGGTCACTGCGCTTGTGACGTAAACCTCGCGCTCAGGTTAGTGACATACGGCACCGCCTGTCCGCTCTGAGAGGTCATCACGCCGAAATTACCATCCTCGATCCGGGAACAGACAATTTTTTTCAGCACCTCGGCAATTTCAGGCGAGCCGTCGCATTCGGCGACGTTACCCTGATCGTCGACCGCCACGACAAGAGAAAGGTTGTACGGGCCATCGGAACCCTCAGGAAATTTGTTCAAAACAATTTCGACATCGGGAGACGTTGTAGCGTTTCTGACTTCCCTCTCGTTCTTTTGACCGTGACTGACGATTTTCAACATGGTTATCAGACGTCCGAAGGTCGGCTCGTCCTCATGATTTTTTGCCGGAACCAATTTTACCTGCTCGTAACTCGCGCAGACTTCATCGACCTTGTTTATCTCTCCGGCGAAAAGCGAGGAGGAGCACTTGTAGATCTTCCCGCTAGGATCGACCCACAGATCCACGGTGACGGCAAAGGCCGAAACGCGATCAGCGCTGGCCGATAATGGTCCTGAGGTGAGCATGTTGAGCGATCTTCGGTCAAATGAAGGCGCCGTAGTCTCTGCCAAAGATGGTGATGCAACGAATCCGAGCACACCCATCATGAGAAGAAGCATTTTTCTCCTTGGCATTTTGCGCCGCATAGCAGTGACTCCTCCCTTTCGGGGTTTTTCCGAATTCGAATCCTCAAGATTTTTAAATCGCGATTTTGAGACTGTCTACAGCGACCTTGCTCATCAGATTTGAGCGTCACCTCATTAAGAGAACCGACAAACTGCTTACCGCTTCTTCAAAATTTCGATCTTGTTCTTCTTCGCGAAATCCTTGGTCGACTCCTCGCTCCGCCCGATTGCCTTGGCGATTTCCTTGAGGCCCTTGCCCTTGCCGGCCAGCATGCGCAGCTGGCCTGCCTCTTCGGCTTTCCAGGGCTGTTTGTGGCGTTCGAAAAACTCCTTCGCCATCACTCGGCCTCCGTCTTCTTAGGCGCCGCCTTCTTCTTTGCAGCGGGTTTCTTAGTAGGGGCTTTCTTCGCCGGAGCCTTCTTCGCAGCGGCTTTCTTCGCCGGGGCCTTCTTCTTTGCGGGGGCCTTGCGCTTTTTCTTCGCCGGGCCCTTGGCCGCTCGCGCGTCGATAAGTTCGATCGCCTGCGATTCGGTCACGTCCTCGGGCTTCATGTCCTTGGGGATCGTCGCATTTGTCGTCCCGTCGGTGACATAGGGACCGTAGCGGCCCGGCATCACCTTCATTTCGCCGCCGCTGGTCGGATGTTCGCCCAACGTCTTGATCGGTTCCGCCTTGGCGCGTCCGCCGCCGCGATTGGCCGACTGGGCGAGGATATCGACCGCTCGGTTCATGCCGACTTCGAACACTTCGCGCGTGTTCGACAGCTTGCCGTATTTGCCATCGTGCCTGAGATACGGCCCGTAACGCCCTATCGCGGCTTCGATATCCTTGCCGGTTTCGGGATGCTGGCCGACGATGCGCGGCAGGTTCAGCAGCTTGATCGCCCATTCGAGATCGAAATCGTCGAGATCCTTGGGAATGCTCGCGCGCTTGGCTTCCTTGCCCTCGCCGAGCTGGACATACGGCCCGAAGCGTCCACTCTTGCGCTCGACCGGCAGGCCGGTCTCCGGATCCTCACCCATCACGCCGTCATCGGCAGGATCCTCGCCATCCGCGCCCGGCTGGGCGAAGCGGCGCGTGTATTTGCAGTCGGGATAATTGGCGCAGGCGACGAACGCGCCATAGCGCCCGCCGCGAAGCGCCAAGCGCCCGCCATCGCGCCCCTCCTGTTCGCATAACGGGCAGAAGCGCGGATCCTTGCCATCGGCGCGTTCGGGGAAGAGGAAGTCGGAAAGATATTCGTCCAGCACCTCGGTGACTTCGGACGGCTTCTTCTCCATCACCTCTTCGGTTTTGGGCTTGAAGTCTTTCCAGAAGGCTTCGAGCAATGTCTTCCAGGCCTCGTTCCCGGCACTCACCTCGTCGAGCTCGTCCTCCATCCCGGCGGTGAATTCGTAGGCGACGTAGGTCGGGAAGAACCGCTCGAGAAATGCCGTCAGCAATCGGCCCGATTCCTCTGCGAAGAAACGGTTTTTCTCCATCCGGACATAGGCGCGATCGCGCAGGGTCTGGATGGTGCTGGCATAGGTGGAGGGCCGTCCGATGCCGAGTTCTTCCAGGCGTTTCACCAGCGAGGCTTCGGAAAAGCGCGGCGGCGGCTGGGTGAAATGCTGGTTCGCCTCGACCGCGCTCTTGCTCGGCGCATCGCCCTTGCGAAGGACGGGGAGCAGGCCCTCGTCCTCGTCGTCGGTATCGTCCCTACCTTCTTGATAAACTGCGAAATATCCGGGGAATTTGACCACCTGGCCGGTCGCGCGCAGCTCGTGCTGGCCGGTCGCATCGCGCAGCGTCACGGTGGTGCGCTCCAAAAGCGCGGTCGCCATCTGGCTCGCCATGGCGCGCTTGAAGATCAGGTCGTAAAGCTTGGCCTCGTCGCCCGATCCGGCGCGGTCCTTGCGGAAATCGGTCGGCCGGATCGCTTCGTGCGCTTCCTGAGCATTCTTCGCCTTGGTGCTGTAAAAACGCGGTTTTTCCGGACGGTAATCGTCGCTGAACCGCTCCACGATGGCATCGCGCGCAGCCATGATGGCGCTCATGTCCATCTGCACGCCGTCGGTCCGCATATAGGTGATCGCGCCCGCCTCGTAGAGCGACTGGGCCAGTCGCATCGTGTGGCTGGCGGAGAAGCCGAGCTTGCGGGCTGCTTCCTGCTGCAGGGTGGATGTTGTGAAGGGAGGCGCGGGATTGCGCTTCAGCGGCTTGGTCTCGACCTCTTCGACCGTGAAGCGCCCTTCCTCGACCGCCTTCCTGGCGGCCATCGCGCTGCCCTCTTCGCCGAGCGTCAGCTTCTCGAGCTTCTTGCCGTCATACCGGACCAGCCGGGCATCGAAGGCGGTGCCGTCATGCTGGAGCTTGGCGAGCACGCTCCAATATTCGTCGGGCCGGAAGGCTTCGATCTCGCGCTCGCGCTCGCACACCAGGCGCAGGGCGACCGACTGGACGCGGCCCGCGCTCTTGGCGCCCGGCAGGCGCCGCCAGAGGACGGGCGAGAGCGTGAAGCCGTAAAGATAATCGAGCGCGCGGCGCGCCAGATAGGCGTCGATCAAGGGCTGGTCGAGCTCGCGCGGGGATTTCATCGCCTCTGTCACCGCGCCTTTGGTGATCGCGTTGAAAGTCACGCGGTCGACGCTGTCGGGCAGCGTCTTGCGCTTC
>LUMV01000794.1_pt1 | contig 10470 bp, 9 predicted proteins | sample 729731 | NCBI WGS metagenome assembly LUMV01 (sample SAMN03860301, study PRJNA289734) | marine metagenome | biome: seawater column; feature: ocean; material: water; isolation source: Red Sea water column Station 192 - depth 200m | place: Saudi Arabia: Red Sea | collected 2011-10-15 | depth 200 m
GAGCAAGGATCTCGCGCGCAATATCACGATCGATCAGGTGCGCGGCATGATCCGCCGCCTGCATCTGTCGCTGTCGCTCGGCGCGTGGCGCGTCGTTGTCATCGATGCGGTCGACGATCTGGAAACTGACGGCGCCAATGCGCTGCTCAAGACGCTGGAAGAACCGCCCGCGCATGTGAAGTTCCTGTTCGCCACCACGGAGGTCGAAAAGCTTCCGGTGACAGTGCTCAGCCGCACGCAGCGGTTCGATCTGCGGCGCATCCCTTCCGAACTGCTCGAAGCGCATTTTGCGTCGATCTGTGAAAAGGAAGGCGTCAAGGCGGAAGCCGAGGCGCTGCACATCGTTGCCAACGCGGCAGAGGGTTCGGTTCGCGACGGCTTGTCGATCCTCGACCAAGCCATCGCGCACGCCGATCTCGATACCGACAGCAAGGTGACCGCAGCGCGGGTTCGCGACATGCTGGGCCTCGCTGACAAGAGCGCACAGCGGCGCCTGTTCGGCCACATGCTGGAGGGCGAGGGCAAGGCCCTGCTCGAGGCGGTAGACGAACAATATGCGCTGGGCGTAGAACCGCTGGCGCTGCTGCGTGCGCAGATGGATGTGGCCCACCGAATCACGGTGGCACAGGTTTCCGGCAACGAGCCCGAAGGGGTAAGCGCGGACGAGCGCGAGCAGCTGGCGGAATGGGCCGCGCGGATCCCCACCGGCCAGTTGCACCGTCTGTGGCAATTGCTGCTCAAGGGGCACGAGGAAGTCCGGCTTGCGCCCGATCCGCTGGTTGCGCTGCGCATGGCGCTGCTGCGCACCCTGCATGCCGGACAGATGCCCGATCCGGGCAAGCTGGCCAGGAAGCTCGAAACCCTTGCCGAGCGTGGACCTGCGCCAGCATCTTCCCCCGCACCGGAAGGCGGGGGCGATGCGGCCCCGCAGGCGGCGCTCGACTGGCAGGAAACGGTCGATGCGATCGACGCTTCGGGGATGATGCAGCAGGCCAGCGTCATGCGCCTGCAGGTGCGGGTGGTCGAGTTCACCGACGGTACCCTGCGCTACGGGCGCGATGCGAAATATTCCGAAGATATCGCGCCGGTCCTGCGCGAGACATTGCACCGCCATACCGGCAAGCGCTGGGCGGTTGAGGAAGTGCCGGGCGGGGATGGCGCGCCCTCGTTGGTCGAAGTGGCCGAGGCCGAGCGTGATGCGGCCGCCGCAGCAACACGGGCGCATCCGCTCGTCAGGGCTGCGCTCGACACCTTCCCCGAAGCGGAATTGATTGAAGACGGCGGCGCATCCTCCCAGCGCCGCGAAATCCCTTGGAGTAGAAAAGCATGAACATGGAAGAAATGCTCGCGCAGGCGCAGAAAGCCGCGGAAACGATCCAGAAGCAGATGAGCGATGCCCAGGCCAAGCTCGACGAAATCGAAGTCGAAGGATCGGCCGGCGGCGGCCTCGTAAAGGTGCGCGCGACCGCGCGGGGCCGGATCGTCGGCGTTGCGATCGACGACAGCCTGATGAAGCCCGAAGAAAAGCAGATGCTCGAGGATCTGGTGACGGCGGCGTTCAACGACGCGCGCGATCGCGCCGATCGCGTATCGGGTCAGGAAATGGACAAGATCCAGCAGGGCGCCGGCCTTCCCGCCGGGTTCAAGCTGCCCGGAATGTAAGATCGGGGTGCGCGCCGGGTCGGTGCGCGCTCTCAGCGGGCCAAACACGGCCTTTCCGCCAATGTGCACTTCCCTGGCCGGGGCGTTTCAGAAGCGCTCCGGCCATGGCATATCAATCCTGCCGAGGATGCGGTCGTCGCCGTTCGTCCAGATCGCGGTTGTTGTCGAAGGTGCGCCAGCCCTCGCGGTCACGGATCAAAGCCGCGTCGCACCGCGCGCAATTCGTCCGGAAATTCATCTCGTCGTCCCAGACATGGCGACGGTTCACGCGATGGCCGCGCATTTTGCAGACCATTGAACCCAGCATCGCTAGCCCTCCCACTGCAGAACGCGTCTTGGCACCGAGTCGGTGTATGGTTAAGCGACATTAAACGCGTGTGAAGCGCGTCACCAGCCATCCACATGACTTTGACCGGCGGCGTTGCGTTGCGGGACATGGCTCACCATATTCCTCGGGAACGGCCGACAACGGCCCCCAATGGAATTGATTGATGACCCAGAGCTACCCCCTTCTTCCCCTGCGTGACATCGTGGTGTTCCCCGGCATGGTGGTGCCGCTGTTCGTGGGACGTGACAAATCGGTCGCCGCGCTTGAATCGGCGATGGAAGGAAGCAAGGACATCTTCCTGCTCGCGCAGCTCGACCCCGGCTGCGACGATCCCGAGCGCGACGATCTGTTCGACGTTGGCGTGGTGGCGCAGGTCCTGCAGCTGCTCAAGCTGCCCGACGGCACCGTTCGTGTGCTGGTTCAGGGGTCGGCGCGGGCATCGCTCGAAGCGCTCGAACCGCGCGGCGAATTCGTCGAAGCGGTGGTTTCGTCGAGCGATCTGGTAACCGCTTCGGGCAATGAAGTGGTCGCGATGATGCGGCAGGTGGTCGAACAGTTCGGCGAATATGCCAAGCTCAACAAGAAGTTGGGCGAGGACGCGGCGGACCAGCTGGGCGATATCGACGATGCCGGCGAGCTCGCGGATACGATTGCCGCGGCGATCAACGCCAAGGTGTCGGACAAGCAGGCGCTGCTGGTCGAGCGCGACCCGCTCAAGCGGCTCGAAATGGTCATGTCCTTCATGGAAGGCGAGCTGTCGGTCCTGCAGGTGGAGCGCCGGATCCGTGGCCGCGTGAAGCGGCAGATGGAAAAGACCCAGCGCGAATACTATCTCAACGAACAGCTCAAGGCGATCCAGAACGAGCTGGGCGGCGACGACGACGCGAGCGACGAAATCGCCGAACTGACCGAAAAGATCGCCAAGACCAAGCTCAGCAAGGAAGCCCGCGAAAAGGCCGAAGCCGAGCTCAAGAAGCTCAAGGCCATGCAGCCGATGAGCGCCGAAGCGACGGTCATCCGCAATTATCTGGACGTGCTGCTCGACCTGCCCTGGGGCAAGAAGAGCAAGGTCAAGAAAGACATCGGCAAGGCGCAGCAGGTGCTCGATGCCGATCACTACGGCCTCGAGAAGGTCAAGGACCGGATCATCGAATATCTCGCGGTGCAGGCGCGCACGCGCAAGCTGAAGGGGCCGATCCTGTGCCTCGTCGGCCCGCCGGGCGTGGGCAAGACCTCGCTCGGCAAGAGCATCGCCAAGGCGACGGGACGCGAATTCGTGCGCCAGTCGCTCGGCGGCGTGCGCGACGAAGCGGAAATCCGCGGTCACCGGCGCACCTATATCGGCTCGCTCCCGGGCAAGATCGTCACCAACCTCAAGAAGGCGGGCAAGATCAACCCGCTGTTCCTACTCGACGAGATCGACAAGCTGGGCCAGGACTTCCGCGGCGATCCCGCTTCGGCGCTGCTCGAAGTGCTCGACCCCGAACAGAACAGCAAGTTCCAGGACCACTATCTGGAACTCGACCTCGACCTGTCGGACATCATGTTCGTGACGACGGCGAACAGCCTGAACCTGCCGCAGCCCCTGCTCGACCGGATGGAGATCATCCGGCTCGAAGGCTATACCGAGGACGAAAAGGTCGAGATCGCCCAGCGCCACCTGCTTGCCAAGCAGATCGAGGAACATGGCCTCAAGGAAGGCGAATTCGAGCTGACCGAAGAAGGTTTGCGCGACCTGATCCGCTATTACACCCGCGAGGCGGGCGTGCGCACGCTGGAGCGGGAACTCGCCCGGCTGGCTCGCAAGAGCCTGCGCAAGATCCTCGAAAACGAGGTCGAAAGCGTCACGATTACGCCTGACAACCTCAGCGAGTTTGCCGGGGTGCGCAAGTTCAAGCACGGCATGAGCGAGGAAGAACCTCAGGTCGGTGCCGTGACCGGGCTCGCCTGGACCGAGGTCGGCGGCGAACTGCTGACGATCGAAAGCGTCACCACGCCTGGCAAGGGCGAGATCAAGACCACCGGCAAGCTCGGCGAAGTGATGAATGAAAGCGTCGCCGCGGCGTTCAGTTTCGTGAAGGCGCGCGCGCCGCATTACGGGATCAAGCCGAGCCTGTTCCAGCGCCGCAACATCCACATTCACTTGCCCGAAGGGGCAGTGCCGAAGGATGGCCCCAGCGCTGGCGTGGGGATGGTCACCTCGATCGTCTCGACGCTGTCGGGGATCTCGGTACGGCCCGATGTCGCCATGACCGGCGAGGTCACGCTGCGGGGCCGCGTTCTCGCCATCGGCGGGTTGAAGGAAAAGCTCCTCGCCGCACTGCGCGGCGGGATCGGCAAAGTCCTGATCCCCGAGGAGAACGTCAAGGACCTCGCGGAAATTCCCGCGAATGTGAAGGACGGGCTGGAAATCGTTCCCGTGGCCCATGTCGACGAAGTGCTCGCGCATGCGCTGTGCAGCGTGCCGGACCCGATCGAATGGACCGAAGCCGACGATCTCGCAGCCCAGCCCGACCACGCACAAAGAGTGGCATCACAGACTGCGCATTAACAATTGATGTGCTGCATTGCAGCGACTCGCATGGTCCGCGGACTCGGTTTCGCGGACCATGTCGCGTGACCACTCGCCAGATTGATTGGTGAATTCGCGGTTCACCCTAGTTTTCCGCTGTCTTGCCCTGAAATCCGCTGTTTTCAGCCAAAAATGCCTGTGACAGCGCGCCCAAAAAACTCTCAATTCCTTCGTCTTCGCCGAGGCGATTCAGCCATTCCCACCCGAAGACAAAACAAGGGGGTTTCCCAGAATGAACAAGAACGACCTGATCACCGCAGTCTCCGACTCCAGCGGCCTTTCCAAGAGCGACGCTTCGAGCGCGGTCGAAGGCGTTTTCGACGCCATCACCAAGTCGCTGTCGAGCGGCGACGAAGTGCGCCTGGTGGGCTTTGGCACGTTCTCGGTCGCCAAGCGCAAGGCATCGACCGGTCGCAATAGGCCGGCAAGGGCCTCAAGGACGCCGTGAACTAAGCACGATTTCCGCTTCCGCGCGCTTCACGCGCGGATGGAACTGAACTGCGCCGCGCTTTCCATCCCGGAAGGCGCGGCGTTTTCGTATCGTTCAGTCGAATGCCACCAGCGCGGTGGGCGGCTGCTGCGTCGACGGCCCTACAGTCCAGCTCAGCGACTGCCCGCGTGCGTGCGGCTTGGGGCCTTCGTCGGTGTTGTTCGCCAGGATCCGTCCATCGGTGACGATCGTGAATGTGCCCTGGGGCACGACGATCCGCGGGGCTTCGCCGCTTTCCTCGGCCTGTGCCATGGCAGCAAGGGCGGCGAAAGACGCCGTGCCCCAGGACGGTTCTTCCTTGCCCGCAGCAAAGGCGGGGGCATCGACGCGCACTTCGCCGCCGTCGCGCAGGTTGATGCCCACGAAGGCATTGGCCCCCGGCATCCCTTCGACCGTGGGAAAGACGAAATCGTGCGTCAGTGCCCCGGCAGTGACGAAGCTCACATCAAAGAGGCCGTCACCCCGGTACTCGACCTTTTCCCAGCCCCGCTGGCGTTCCAGCCGCGTAGCGATCTCTTGCGCGGCCTGGGGGTCGGACGGATCGATACTGCCGACGAACTGGCGCAGCATTTCCGCTTCGCGTACGCGCTCTGCCGCGCGCTCGCCGGCAGTCTCTTCCCATTCTGCGCGCTGCGCAGCGATCTCGGCCTCGCTGCACTCGCGGACCTCGTAATCCTCGTCATAGCATTCGGCTTCGAAGCGCTCTTCGCTCGCCCGGTTCATCTGTGCCAGCTGGCTGAGGGCGAGCATCTCGATCTCGCCGTCATAAGCGAAGGAGAACCTTTCGTCGGAATACAGATGCAGTTCGCTGCTGAACGTCCCCGGCGACAACAGGCATCCCCCGAGCGCGAACGATGCGGACAGTGCGATAAGGATGCGGTTCATGTCGGTTCCCCCGTGTTGAAGTGGGCTAGCGCGTGGCGACCGCGTAGAGCGCTATCGCTCCCGCGTTGGACACGTTGAGGCTCTCGATCTGGTCTCCGATCGGCAGTTTCGCGAGCACGTCGCAATGCGATTCGATATTCTGCCGCATGCCTTCGCCTTCGGCCCCGAGCACCAGCGCGATGGGTCCTGCGGCCAGCGTTTCGCCCAGCGTCGCATCGGCAGTGCCGGTCAGACCGATGCGCCAGTATCCCGCCTCGGCGATCTGCTCGAGCGCGCGTGCCAGATTGACGACGCGGACCCAGGGCAGCACTTCGAGTGCGCCGGAGGCCGATTTGCCGATCACGCCGCCTTCGGGCGGGGCATGGCGATCCTGTGTGACAAGCGCGGCGGCGCCGAATGCGGCCGCGGAACGCATGATGGCGCCGACATTGTGCGGATCGGTGACCTGGTCGAGCACCACGATCGGGCGCGCCGGGCCTCCGTCCAGGACCTCGTCGAGATGCATGTCTTCCAGCGGCGCGCATTCGAGCACGAGTCCCTGGTGCGGGGCATCCTTGGCCACCAGCCGCGCCAGATCGGTCGCTTCGGCGTATTCGAGCGGGAAATCCGCCGGCAATTCGCCATCGAGCGTATCGATCGCATCGCGCGTCGCCCACAGCTTGCGGTGCACCCGGTCGGGGTTCTTGAGCGCGGCTTCCACCGCGTGCCGGCCCCACAGGCGCACCTGCCCCGATCCCGCGCGGCCGCTGCCCCGGCCGCCCTTCATTCGGCCCGCACGGCCCCTGAGTGCACGTTTGCGTTCGCCTTTAGCCATCGAATACGTCCTGTCTGTAACTTTGCATGGGCCTGTGCCAGCGAGGGCATTGACAGGCAAGCGCCGCTTCGCCAAAGGGGCGCCTCTCGGCACGGGGTCGGACTATCCGATCCCTCGATTTCCTCAGTGAAATGGCCCGTGTGGACAGGTGGCCGAGTGGTTAAAGGCAGCAGACTGTAAATCTGCCCGCGCAAGCGTACGCTGGTTCGAATCCAGCCCTGTCCACCACCGCCACCCTCTACTAAATGACAAACCGGCCCGCGGGGCTCGGCGGTCAGCTGGCGCGCGCCTCGAGGTCGGGTAGGTCCTGCAGGACGATTTCGCGGCGCGAGGGCAAGTCGATGACGCCCGCATTGCGCAGCCGGGTCAGTTGCCGGCTCACCGTTTCGATGGTCAGGCCCAGCACATCGGCGATCTGCTGCCGGGAAAGCGGCAGCGGGACGTGGGTGCCTGCGCGGGCTTTGGCGTTGCCCAGCCGTTCGCCGATCTCCAGGAGGAAGCTGGCGACCTTCTGTTCGGCAGTCATCCGCCCCAGCAGCAACATCCAGCGCCGGCTGCGATCGAGTTCGGTCAGCGTTCGTTCGAGCAATTTGTGTTCGAGCCGGGGGTGATCCCTGGCGAAGCGTTCGAAATCCTTCCGTTCGAAGACGCAGATGACCGTGTCGGTCAGCGCCTCGACTCCATAGGGCGAGGTTTCGCCGAAAGGCCGGCCGAGGAAATCCGACGGATAGACGAGCCCGAGGATCTGTTCCTTGCCATCGGACAGATGCGTCGAGAGCTTGAGCATGCCTTCGATGACGTTGGCCACCAGCACGGCCTCGTCGCCTTCCCACATCAGCTGCTCGCCCGCGACCAAATGGCGCCGCCGGCCAATGCCGTTGAGTAGGCCGATCTCGCGATCATCGAGATCGGCACAAATCGCGCGATTGCGGATCGCGCAGGCATCGCAGAAGCTGGTCGGACGGCTGAGGGACAGTTCGGGCATGCGGCTGCGGTATCGAGTCGCCGTGTCATTGCCAAGGGGGGCATCGGTCTGGACTGCGGCGTCTCGCGGCGCAGCGGCCGGACGGCAGGGCGGGGCCGGTTAGACGGTTGCGAGAAAATCTGAGCGAGACTAACCAGCCGCAATGAGCCAGAACCAGAATTCGGCCGGGCGCGCGGTCATCTCCTCCACCGGGCTGTTCACGCCCGGCGAAACCATAACCAATGAAGAACTCGTCGAAAGCTACAATCGCTACGTCGAGATATTCAATGCCGACAACGCGCAGGCGATTGCGGCGGGCGAAGTCGCGGAACTGCAGCCCAGTTCGGTAGAGTTCATCGAAAAGGCGAGCGGGATCAAGGCGCGCCACGTGATGACCAAGGCGCCGATCCTCGACCCGGAAACCATGGCGCCGCGGATGCGCGAACGGTCGAACGACGAACCTTCGGTGATGGCGGAGATCGGCGTCAAGGCGGCGCGCGATGCGCTCGAGCGGGCAGGCCGCGACGTGGCCGATGTCGACGCGGTGCTGTGCGCGGCGTCCAACATGGAGCGCGCCTATCCGGCGATGGCAATCGAGATCCAGCAGGAGCTGGGGATCGACGGTTTCGCCTTCGACATGAATGTCGCATGCTCGTCCGCGACCTTCGGCATCCAGACCGCTGCCGATTACATCCGCGCGGGCAATGCGCGCAGCGTGCTGGTGGTCAGTCCCGAAGTCACCAGCGGCCACCTCAACTGGCGCGATCGCGACAGCCACTTCATCTTCGGCGATGTGGCGACCGCCGTCCTTGTCGAGGACGCCGAAATGGCCCCGGCAGGGCATTGGGATATCCTCGGTACGCGGCTCAAGACCGAATTCTCGAACAACATCCGCAACAATTTCGGCTTCCTCAACCGCGCTTCACCCGAAGGCGAGGGGAAGCCGGACAAGCTGTTCGTCCAGGAAGGCCGCAAGGTCTTCAAGGAAGTCGTGCCGATGGTCGCCGAAATGATCGTGACCGAAGCGGAGCGGCTTGGCATCGATCCGCAGGCGCTGCGCCGGCTATGGCTGCATCAGGCCAATGCGGGCATGAACCGGCTGATCGCGCAGCGGGTGCTGGGGCACGAAGCCAGTGCGGACGAAAGCCCTACGGTGCTCGATACCTATGCCAACACTTCCAGCGCCGGGTCGATCATTGCCTTTCACAAGCACCACGAAGATCTGTCGGCCGGCGATACGGGGCTGATCTGCAGCTTCGGCGCCGGATACTCGGCGGGGGCGGTGTTCGTGCGCAAGGTGGGATGACACCTTGTGACCGTGGGGCCCAGGCCCTAGGTGTTTGCGATGGCAGGTGATCTTCTCGACAATCGTGGCCGCGGCGACGTGCGCTGGTCATGGCCGCCGATTCATCCCGAAGGCCGCAAGTTCGGCGCGGTCGCGGTGCTCGTCAGCCTCGTGTTCCTGATCGGTTTCGACTGGGAGATCATCGGCTGGCCGCTCCTGCTCCTCTCGCTCGGCATCTTCGCCTTCTTTCGCGATCCCGAGCGCGTGGTGCCGCAGGATGACCGGGTGATCCTTTCCCCCGCCGACGGGCTCGTTTCGCTGATCGCGCAGGTCGACCCGCCCGAGGAAATGATGGTCGACGACGGCACCGGCTATCCCGGGCTTACCCCGGGGCAGGTGACACGCATTTCGATTTTCATGTCGGTCTTCGATGTGCATATCAACCGGGCACCGATCGCGGGCACGGTTCGCCGGGTGGTCTATATCCCCGGCGAGTTCTTCGACGCGGGTCTCGACAAGGCGAGCGAGCAGAACGAACGGCAGCACTTGCTGATCGAGAGGACCGATGGGCTGAAGATCGGCTTCACGCAAATTGCGGGCCTGATCGCACGGCGGATCGTACCCTTCGTCAAGCCCGGAGACACGGTCGGCGTGGGGCAGCGGATCGGGCTGATCCGCTTCGGCAGCCGGGTCGATGTCTATCTTCCTGCCGGAACCGATCCCAAGGTCCTGCTGGGCCAGAAAGTCGTCGCAGGTGAAACCGTGCTGGCCGAAATCGGATCGCAGCAATTGCTTGAGGGTGTAGCACAATGACCGAACACGATAAGGCTGTCCGCCTGGGGCCGAAAGCAACCGAGGACGAACCGCCCGCCGAGATCTACACGCGCGCGCTGACCTTGCGCGCGATGATCCCCAATGCGGTTACCGCCGCCGCGCTGTGTTCCGGACTGACCGGCATCCGCTTCGCGATCGACGAGAACTGGGGTGCCGCGGTCGTCGCCGTCATCCTTGCCGGCGTGCTCGACGGGGTTGATGGCCGGGTCGCGCGTGCGCTGAAGGCGCAGTCGCGCTTCGGGGCCGAGCTTGACAGCCTGGCCGATTCGCTCAGCTTCGGCACCGCGCCCGCAATCATAATCTTCCTGTGGTCGCTGTCGGCGGAGCCGCGGCTCGGCTGGTTTGCCGCGCTCGCTTTCGCGATCTGCTGTGCGCTGCGCCTCGCGCGGTTCAATGCGCAGATCGATGTGGAGGACCAGCCGCATAAATCGCTCGGCTTCCTCACCGGCGTGCCCGCGCCGATCGGGGCGGGTCTCGCCTTCGCGCCGTTCTATCTGTGGATGGCAACGGGAATGGAAGAGCTGCGCAATCCCATTCTGGTCGGCATATGGCTGGCCACGATAGCCGTTCTCATGATCTCCAACATCGCTACCCCCAGCTGGACCTCGCTGCGCCCGCGGAGGGGAATCAGGCTCG
>LUMV01000402.1_pt1 | contig 10383 bp, 10 predicted proteins | sample 729731 | NCBI WGS metagenome assembly LUMV01 (sample SAMN03860301, study PRJNA289734) | marine metagenome | biome: seawater column; feature: ocean; material: water; isolation source: Red Sea water column Station 192 - depth 200m | place: Saudi Arabia: Red Sea | collected 2011-10-15 | depth 200 m
ACCATATACAGAGAAAAATGCAACGACTATTGCAATTATTGCTGGGATTATTAGTTGTTCCAATTATTTGACCTTTTTTTCTACTTGAGACTTGATACTTTTTGCAAGAATCATACCAATTTTATCTATTGCTGCTAATTTCTCAAGAGGTGCTTTTTTGAGTGCGGTTTTGTTTTTGTAGCCATTTTTGTATAAAATTTGAGCACGAACTCGTCCAATTTGTTTAATTTTTACCAATTCAAGATATTTTTCTGGAACGCCATGAACTACTTGGAGTCTGAGCAGATCTGATTCATCAATGAGATTTTGATATTCAGATACAATCTTTTTTTGTTCATTTTCTTTAGCGTGATCTCTCCAAAATTTAATAATCTCAGTAAAAGTATAGACCAAATCCTTTGCATTTTCTTTAATATAGAATATATCACCAGGTTCAGCGTCAAAGTGTTCCGACATATCTTGGTAAGTCATAGCATCAATCCACTTGTAAAGAATTAACAAACTTTTGAAGCAATCCTCATTTGAAAATTTTTGTTGTGCGTATAATTTTTCATTTTTATTAATTAAATCATCCATATATTCTTGATATTTATCAGGTATTGGAAACTGTGAATAAAATTCAGGAAGATTTGTAATCATATGTAATATTCCAAATGTGTGTTTTGTTCCTCTTACATAATCTTCAATATAACCAGTCATATCAAAGGCCGTTTTTGGATCAATTCTTAAATAAAAAACTCTGATACCAAATTTTGTAGGTTCAAAACCTCTGTCATCAATAATCATTCCATATTCTTTTAATTTTTCAAGTTGTTTTGTTATCTTTTTTTCTAATACAGAATCGTTTGACAGTTGATATGCAGCAAAAGTTTGTGAAAAGAATTTAATTATTTTTTCATAAGATGTTGGCTTAAATTTAGATGCTGTAAAAATGAATCCAAGTAAATTAATTCGTAATGAACTATCTTCATCTAAGGTTTTTGATTCTAATGGTTCAGGTTCACCATCAACATAATATTCTAATATTTCATCAGGATATCCTTTTGAAATAATTATTGATTCACCCATATCATCATATTGTGGTCTACCAGCTCGTCCACACATTTGTTTATATTCTAAAATACTAATTTTTTCTAAACCGTTATTTGTATATCTCATGACACTTGGAATTACAACTCTTCGCGCAGGTAGATTTACACCAGCAGCTAAAGTAGGAGTTGCAGTTAAAAATTTTATATGTCTATTTTTGTATTCAGTTTCAATTATTGTACGACATCTTTGATCAAGTCCTGCATGATGAAATGCAGTGCCATTTTTCACCATTTGTGCCAGTTCAGTAGTTAATTTTGTATTATCATAACTATCTTTTGGGAGAATTTTCTTTGAAATTTTTTCTAATTCTTTTTTTTGGTTTTCATTAAGCATTTTTGCAACATCTCTTCCAGCCTCCTTTGCCCACGCTACAGCATTTTTTCGTGTCATTGCAAATATCAAACATTGATCTCCATCATCAACAGTATCCAATCCTAAACCAATCCAATCTTTCTGATGTCTAGATTCCTGACGATCATTTGAGAGATTTCCTTCAGTTTCTTCACGGTCTTGGTTTGTTATGATATGTCTACTGTAAACGGCTTCAGATAATGGAACCCGTCTAAATGTACTTTCGACTAAATCACAATCTAATGTCGGACCTCTAGTATCATCACCAATTAGGTGAATTTCATCAGATACTACCAAACCTACATCATAGATCCAATCTTGTTGAAATGCCATATTTGCATCCATACTTTCATTTGTTAGAAATATTACATCTGCATCTTCAAGTTTCTCTTTTTTTTCTTTTGAATCTCCGGTAGATAATGCAATTTTTATTTTTCGTCCTAGGTTTAATTTTTCTATTTTTTTGAACTCCTCAAATTTTTCACTAGTTAGGGCACGTAAAGGAGTTAGATAAACAACTTTTGTCTTATGTTTTGAAAGATGAGAAAGAGTTGCTAACATTGCAATTAGTGTTTTTCCACTTGCAGTAGGTATTGTTACTAAGATATTTTTCTTGTCATCAAATAATCCAGCTTTTACTGCTTCCTCTTGTGGCTCAAAAAGTTCTTCATATCCTTCAGAAATTAGAAAATCAATTATTTCAGGTTTTAGATCTAATTTACTTATTTTCATACTATGTTATAATGACCAGGTTTTGACTCATAAATAGATGAATCTCTAGCCATTTTTCGAATGAAGTTTTTTGCTTCTTCTTCAGTAAACTTTTCAGTTTTTGCTAATTCCTCTACCAATTGTTTTTCTTCTACAGGAGACTTGTGTTCACCTTCAAGAGACTTCATTACATCCATAAACAATTGCATCTTTGAGACTTCACTTCGTGGTCTTCCTTGCAGTACTCCAAGATCCACTTTTCCAGTATTAACATCAATTCCAGCATCTTCAAACATACTTTGTAAAAGATCAATTGCACGTTGAGCATCATCACCATCAACTTGATTTTTCATCAATAATCGTGCTCTTGCAGTAGATAATCTAATCAAACCTTCTAGTTGTCTAGGAGTAACAGTGATCATTTCCTCAGCCTCAACATTTCTCATTTTCATGTAATAATCAAGAATTTTTTGTTCAGCTTCTTTGGTTAATGTTGGATTAATTCTTTTTACATATGCGAGATATTTTGTTAATGTTTCAGAATCAATCTGAGATTTTTTATCAATTCCACTTGGAGTATGAAGATTGATTATGTGTTGAGCAATTTCAGTGTCCCGTTCTTTTGAGGGTTTATCACGTACTACAAAGATTAGATCAAAACGAGTCAATAATGGAACAGGAAGGTTGACATTTTCTGTAATGTTTTTGAATGGATCATATTTTCCAAACATTGGGTTTGCAGCTGCAAGAATAGAAGTACGAGCGTTCAATGTTGCAACAATTCCTCCTTTGGAGATACTAGCAGTTTGTTGTTCCATGACTTCGTGTAATGCACTTCTGTCTTCAGCTTTCATTTTATCAAATTCATCAATACAAACAAGACCTTGATCACCAAGTACAGTTGCACCAGCTTCTAACATGAAAATTCCATTTGTATCTCTGACAACTGCAGCAGTCAAACCAGCAGCAGTTGAACCTCTTCCAGAGGTATACAAACCACGAGGAGCAACTCTAACACAAAATTTTAACATCTCACTTTTTGCAGTACCCGGATCACCTACCAAAAAGACGTTGATGTCACCTCTAATCTTACTTCCATCTTCTAATTCTCTTTGAGTGGAACCAGCCATAAGCAGTAAAATTGATTCTTTAATTATTGAATGGCCAGTAATATGAGGGGCATACGAATCAATTAGTTGTTGATACAAATCAGGACTTTTAGCTAAAGATTTAATCATTTTTTCGTCTTCGGGAGAGATTTCTTCTCTTTCAATTTTTCGAGATTTTTTATCTTTTTTACCACCAAGAAATTCAACATTATTTCCATCCAATCTCAACCTGTATAGAGGGCTACTATTTTTTGAAACACCGCTCATTTTTTCTTGTTCAATTCTCACAATTCCTGTAAGAACTACTCTATCACCAGGTCGTGCATTATCTACTAAATCTTGTTTTACAGTCACATCCAGATAGTGAGGTAGTTGTCCAGGTGGAAGGTCTTCGGGTAATTCCTGTAGACGTACAAATTGTACATCAATAAAGCGACTTGATTCAGGCTCAACTCCAAGTTCTCGGTGAGTACATTTTGGATTTGAACATTGGACAGGAGATGTAAGAGACAATCCGTGTCCAAGTATGACATCAGTTCTATGACCTTCAGGACAAACAAAGACTAATTCTTTTGCAAGAGGTTTTACTTCAGATGCACGTAATACCATTCCAGATACACTTGTTATTTTTCCAATAACTTCAGCATTGATTTGACGTAAGCTTCGTTGTACAGGATAATTTGCAATTCGTGCTCTAATTTCATGTTCAATTTTTTTTGCATATTTTGGAAAACGTTCTTGTAAGATTTCTTTGATCGCTCTAGAAAATGCTTCTAGTATTGAATCAGGATTTTCGCCAAATACAGATTCTATATCAGGATGTAAAACAAGATCATTATAATCAACATTAATGAATTTGGATTTTGTTGGCATCATATTGTCAATGTCATCAACATATCGAAAATTCCCTTTTTCATCTTTAAACTCCAGCAGGAATTTTTTTACATAGTCAGATAGTGCGGATTCAGTTTGTGTTTCAAGAGTCATTTCTTTTTACCCAATATTTGATCTTTAAATGCAAGACTAGCATTATGTATCTGATTATAATATACTTCTTCTTCTACACTAAGTTTTGACGAAAGGTCAGATGTTAATTTTGAAGAATCTGCCAATCTGACAATTTTACCTTGTCTAATTCGTACTAGCTGATTTAACATACTTTGGGCTTTGTCAAAGTCAGCAGTTTCAAGTTTTTTCATGTATGCATTAAGTTTAATGTAGAAATGTTTGTCTAAGGTTGCAAGTGAATCTTCGTCTGCAATGTCTTCTTTTACTTTTGCTTGTTTCAATTCTTTAATCATATCTTGTTCATGGAGAATAACATGTTTTTCAGATTCTAAAATATCAGCAACCCATCTAGGAATATTCATCATTTCATTTTCTTTTCCATCTATCTGTACACCAGATACGTCCATCTTTAGGTCATGTTTGAATTCGACTTTAACGTCTTCTAGACCATATCCTATCGAATGAACCTTGATTACATCCTCTAATTCCAATATTGATCACACACCTTTCAGGGATTTATGGACAGCGATCGATCAATTTTATCAACAATTAGCTTTGATCAATTGATCCTTCTAGGCATTTATTAATAACAAAATGAGTTTGCAACTATGACAATTTCCGATATTATGTGGGTAGAGAAGTATAGGCCTAAGAAGATCTCAGAAGTGGTCAATCAAAAAGACATCAAAGGCAGTCTTTCGGCATTATTAAAAAACCAAGAAGAGATGCCGCATCTGCTATTTTCAGGTTCTGCAGGAGTTGGGAAAACTACAATGGCATTGTGTATTTCTCAGGAAATTTTGGGGGACAAATGGAAGGACTATACATTAGAACTCAATGCATCTGATGAAAGGGGAATTAACATGGTTAGAGAACGTGTTAAGAAATTCTCTAGATTTGCAGGTCTTGATACAGAGATTCCATTTAAAATTATAATTTTAGATGAGGCTGATGAAATGACATCAGATGCTCAAACAGCATTAAGAAGAATAATTGAAGATACTGCAAAATTTTGTAGGTTTATTTTGATTGCAAATAATATATCAAAAATCATTAATCCTATTCAAAGTAGATGTGCGGTTTTCAAATTCTCACAGATTGAAGAAAAAGAGATTACTACACATCTAAAAGCTGTGTTAAAAAAAGAAAAAGGCAAAGCTGATGAAAAAGGTCTAAAAGAAATTGCAGAATATGCAGGAGGAGATCTTCGACATGCAATCAATCTATTACAAACTGCTGCAAGTACAGGAGATATCACTCAAGATAGTGTAAAAGCAGCAGCAGGATTAACAAAAACAAATGATGTGGAAGATGTTTTAAAATTAGCAGTTTCTGGAAAAATTCAAGATTCTAGAAATAAGATGATTGAACTGATCAAAGTATATGGAATGTCAGAATCAGACTTTCTCAAATATATCAATCAAGCATTATTTTCTGCAAAATATGATAATCTGGAAGAATTATCACAGATTATAGCAAAATATGATTATAGAATTTTGGTTGGCTCAAATCCAGAGATTCAATTATCGGCAATGCTTGCTGAATTAGGCAAGTTCTCTAAATAATTAAAAACCCTCAGGTGGTTTTTGGACAAATACATTACATACCAAAGCATCAGTTTTTTCATCGCGATATTGAACATTACACGAGACAAATTTTCCCTTTAATGCACGCTCTAAATCTTCAAGAGTTGTTTCCTTGTATTCAGGATTATCTGGATTATCAATTTTTGAGATTATGATTTTTTCAATTCGGCTGTATTGTTCTTGATTGTCTTTACGATAATGAGTTACATCCAATTCAAATGCATTACCAGATAAACACTTGACAACAGGACCTCCAATTCCATCACCCATGAATAATTCAAGAATTGTTGCGATATAAATTTCAAAATAAGATTAAAAATAACGCCGAGAGAGGGATTTGAACCCCCGCGTTCTTGCGAACACAGGCTCTCAAGGCCCGCGCCCTACCAGGCTAGGCGACCTCGGCAAGAAGTAGTGTGAAATAGAGCTTAAAATTTGTTCAGGATAAAATGAAAAAGAAAGAATGCTACGATTATTTCTAATCGTGTGCGTGTGGGTTTTCTGAACCGGATTCCATTTTGACAAAAGTTCCAGCTGCTTTCTCGTGCCATTCCATGTTGGCTTGGTCAACAAGAACTGCTTGTGGAGGACAAACTGAAACGCATGCCATACAGTAGATACAGTCATGTTCTCTGATGACAGATGCTTTATCAGAATAATCTAATCGTTCTTCTTTTTCAGTAGAACCAGCACCTGGCCATTCAGTTTTGTCATTAACTGCATCAATGCCTGAAATGTCTTTATCGGTTCGATACCATTGGAAAACTTGTACTGGACATGCTTCAATACATGCTCCGTCTGCAACACAGACGTCCCAGTCATTTGCGACCATGGTTCCGTCAATTCCAAGTTTTTCCATTTTTTCGCCATGTGCTTCATAAGCGGCTAAAACGTTTTCATCCTTGGATGCATCCCATTCGTTTTGTCCTTCACCAGCTTGGGAAGGCCAAATGAAATGCTCGTTACCAGAGTCTGCATGTTTCATTGATCCAATTGGTTTTTTGTCGCCGTGACAAAAGTCTTCATTAATTGGCATAATTCCACCTCATTGGAATTGTATTTAAATCTAGACAAAATTAGTGGAAACTAAACGATCATTTTGAAATTATAACACTGTTTGAACAAGAAAAATACCTACGTTCATATCTTTTTAGAATAATTCACATCATGGACATAATCAAGTACGATTTCTATAGTGGACCAAATATTGGGATTTACAGTAAAGTAAACGATGAATTTGTATTCCTTCCTAGTGGTTTTGCAGATACAAAATCAGAGAAATTATCAGAATATTTGGAAGTGACTCCATTGGAGATTTCAGTTGCAAATTCAAGAGCTTTAGGAATTTTGATGGCAGTGAATAATCATGGAATACTTTTACCAAGTACATGCTCAGAAGGAGAATTTGAGCATATTAAAAAAAATACAGATCTCAATGTCGAGATTTTAGATGTAAAAAATAATGCATTAGGAAATATGATGAGTGTTAACGATAAAGGAGGGATTGTATCTCCATTGATTCCAAAAGAAGATTTACAGACAATAAAAGATGTGCTAGATATAGAAACAATGCAGTTTAAAATTGCAGGGTTCCAACAAGTGGGTGCAGTAATGACTGCATCAGAGAAAGGAATAGTAGTGCACCCAGAAACTGATGACGAAGATATGAAAACGATTAGTAATCTTCTTGGAGGAAATATAGAAGCAGCCACAATTAATGGCGGAATTCCGTTTGTGTCATCAGGAATATTGGCAAATAACAACGCGGTAGTTGTTGGAACATTGACAAATGGCCCAGAAATAATGATGCTTACAAGAGCATTCTTACACTAGAGAATTTTTTACATATTCTAATAATTCAGAAATTTTAACTTTATTTTCACTTCTATCTGACATATTTCTTACAACGACCATACCATTTGAAAATTCATCTGGGCCTACAATTATTGAGAATTTAGACTGTATGGAGTTTTCCATTTGTTTTTTTAATGCTCTACCAGACAAATCAATATCAGTTGGAATATTATTTTCTCTTAATGAGGAAGTGATTTTCATAGCATTTGCCTTCATTTCATCATTGACATACAGAACAGAGATACGATTAGTATTTTCTTTAAACGAGGATTTTTGATTTTCTAATGCTAACATAATTCTCTCAACACCTCCAGCAACACCAGTTGCACCCAAATCATTTCGTCCAAAAACAGAAGGAAGGTTATCATATCTTCCACCTCCAACTAATGCACCAATATCAAAGGTTTGATCAAACGCTTCAAAAACTACACCAGAATAATAATCAAGACCACGAACAATTCCAAAATCAATTTGTATATTTTTTACATTTCTATTACTTAGAGATTCAAAGAGAGTTGTTAGTTCAGACCAATTTTCAAATTGAGAAACATCTAAAGATTTTGAAATTTCTTCAGGACTTCCTTTAAGTTTAGAAAATTCAAGTATTTTTTCCAATTTTTCTTTTTGATAGCCCTTTTTCTCATATTCAGATATTATTTCCTGTTCAGATTTTTTCTGGATTTTATCAATTGCTCGAAGAATGTCAGAAATTACTTCAGAATCCTCAGATTCAAAGAGGGATGAAATGTACGATTGAACAATTTTACGATGAGATATACTCAAAATTATGTTAGTCAATCCCAGATTAGAGAAAAATTTTGATGTGAATTCTATGATTTCGGAATCAGTTTCAGTATTTTGCCTTCCAAAGATTTCAATATCCCATTGATGGAAATAGCGATATCGACCTTTTTGAGGTTCGTCATATCTCCATACACCTCCAAATGCAGAAATTTTTGCGGGGAGTTTCATGGATTTTTGTTCAGTTGCATAACGTGTCAATCCAACTGTAAAATCAAATCTTAATGATACCTCTCTGTCGCCTTTATCATTGAAAAAATAGACATCATCTCTAATTGTCGGTCCACTTTTTGCTTCAATGACAGACATTAATTCAATCGGGGATGGTTCCATTAGTTGAAACCCAAATACGTTAGAAGTTGAAAGAAATTTTTCTCGGATAAATTCAATTTTTTGAATTTCGTCATTTTCAAAATCTTTCATTCCTCTAGGCAAGTCCATTTACAAAAAAAAATGAAACAACGGATTTAGACTTTGCTGTCATGGTTGTAACTAATTAATAACATAATATCAGATAATGCCATGAGCTACAAAACATTAGAACATGCAACTGATGCAATTATCGAGGTTACAGCAGACAATTTGAATGATGCATTCAAAACAGCAGGAATTTCTGTTATTGAGACAATTTTAGATATTTCCAAAGTTGAAGAAAAAGAAAGCAAGAAAATTGTAGTTGAAGGAAAAGATCTGAAATATCTCCTGTATAATTGGCTTGAAGAAATTATCATATTAACAATTACAGAAGGCTTTGCTGGCAAAAGAATTCAAGTTGAGATGAATGAAGATGACAAATGGAGAATCACTGCAGAAATTTTTGGAGAAAGTATAGATTTGAAAAAACATGAGTTTAAGGTTGAAATTAAATCGCCGACATTTCATGATATGCGTATAGAACAAAATGAAAAAATTGTGATGAGATATTTACTTGATTTGTAATCAATAAATATCGTAATGCATTAGATGATAATATGGAAGATAGTGAGCTTGAGAAAATAAAGAAAAAACAATTGGAAGAATTATTACAACAACAAAATCTAAACAAAATTGTTAATGAAATGCCAGTGATGGAATTAACATCACAAGATTTTGATCAAAAAAAATCAGAAAATGAATTACTTTTGGTGGATTTCTGGGCAGAATGGTGTGGACCATGCAAATCAATGCATCCAATATTTTCAAGAATGGCAAAAAAATACAAATCAGTTAGATTTGCAAGAGTAAATGTAGATAATGCTCAAGATATTGCAAGAAGATATGGAGTTCAGTCAATTCCTACATTTATCATGTTCAAAAACGGGGAAGTTGCAAATACTATGGTTGGTGCAGTAGGGGAACCAGGAATTCATATGATTTGCAAAAAATTTACTGAAACTCAGTAACCATAAACTGGATTTGTTTCTCGTTGAATAGAAACAATTTCATTTAATGTTTCCAATTCTTCAGAAGAAAGTTTATGAGCATATTTTTTTAACAGTTGTTTTGCTTCAGATGGAGTAGGTAAAGTATAGAATACATCTTCTTCATTAATTTGTCTTCCAATAGTAACATTTTGAACAGAGCATGCAACTTCTTCACCAGATTTTACTTCTTGAACTGTTTTACCATCAGCTTCAAGGGAGTGAATATTTCCAATTTTTTTACCAGATTTGTTTGTGAATGCAATTTTTTGTCGTAATGTACCAACATCTACACGTATACCAAATACAGCAGGATTATTGTTACGAAATGCATATCCTTTCAAAAATGTAAATTTGCTGATTGGAGTAAATTCTTTGAAAATTGAGTTTTCTAGATCAGCTTTATCACCATCAACCCATTGTGAATATGTATCAATTAAACTGTAAATTACTTTGTCTTCAAATACACGT
>LUMV01000289.1_pt1 | contig 10321 bp, 6 predicted proteins | sample 729731 | NCBI WGS metagenome assembly LUMV01 (sample SAMN03860301, study PRJNA289734) | marine metagenome | biome: seawater column; feature: ocean; material: water; isolation source: Red Sea water column Station 192 - depth 200m | place: Saudi Arabia: Red Sea | collected 2011-10-15 | depth 200 m
CATGGTCGTGTGGTTCCGGCGCGAATGCCGCGTTCCTTCGGCGATGGTCGATCGCATCGTGCCGCGCAGCGGGCCGCAGGATCTGGCTGAGCTCGAGCAGCACCTCGGAATGAGCGATGCCGGAGCGGTCTTTACCGAGCGGTTCAGTCAATGGGTGATCGAGGACGACTTTGCCGGCCCGCGTCCGCAGTGGGAGAACCACGGCGTGGAGTTGGTCGATGATGTCGCCCCCTTCGAGACCGCCAAGCTGCGCATGCTCAATGGAGCGCATTCGCTGCTTGCCTATTGCGGGCTCGAGGCCGGCTATACCTATGTCCACGAGGCCGTCGCCGATCCCCGCCTCGCCGCGCTTGCCGAGCGGCTGATGCGCGATGAAGTGATCCCGACGATCACTGCCGCGCCCGGTCAGGATCTCGCGGCCTATGCTGGCCAACTGATGCAGCGCTTTGCTGATCCTGCACTGATGCACCGGCTCGAGCAGATCGCGATGGATGGCTCGCAGAAGATCCCGCAGCGCTGGCTCGACACGGCAGCCGTCCTGACACGCAGCAGCCTGCCCTGCGACGCGATCGCTGCAGGTTTTGCGGCGTGGGTGCGTCACCTTGCCGATGGCCTCCGCGTCGATGATCCCCACGGGGAAGAACTGCATGCGATTGCCATTACGGGAGGCGCACGCGGTATCGTCGACCGGTGCTTGGGGGCAGGAACCGGCATGACGGCGCTATGGTCCGGCTACCAGCATCTGGCACAGACCCTGTTATCAGCCGAACGGGAAGATTGAGATTTCAATTCCGCTCAGGCTTAAAAAAACCTTTCCGGATACTTACGGCTGCAAACCAGATATTATCCAAAACACGTTAACCGCGATAAGTATTCTGATATTGTGCAAGTACAGGCGATAGTTAATAAGCTAGTACTGATATAACTATCTCTGATCTGCTGTATAGTTTCAACAATACCAGTCTATACTTCACAATAGTTCCGTTTATCGCGATGGTTAAGTGATAACTTTTTCAATCAATATCTTGAGGTTGTTGTTTTACCGCATCTCGAAGGCAGGTTCGGAAGGGGTTCGGACATAACTTGCCCCCTAATCGGGCGTTGGAGGTCAAGGCCCGCCAATGCTCGTTTCTGTAATCGGCATATTGATACTGGCAGTGACAGTGCTCGATGCGCTGCTCACCGTGCTCGATGCGAATGGGCGCAGCCTGTTTTCGACGCGCGCCTACCGTTTGTTCTGGTGGATAGGCCGCCACTGCGCGAAACTGCTGCCCTATCCGGTCGCGCAGCGCGCGCTGAGCATGGCCGCACCACTGATGATCGCGTTGATGATCGTCCTGTGGGTCAGCGGGATCGTGACCGCCTTTGCGCTGATCTTCTTCGGCGGCCTGTCGGTTGGCGATTTCATCACCGGGGGCGGGTCGCAGCCGAGCCTCGCTGCTGCTTTCCGGCTCAGCTGGGTCACGCTATCGACGATCGGTTTCGTCGAAATCAGCCCGTCGAACATGGCCTATTCGGTCGCAGTGGCGCTCGAGGCGCTACTTGGCAGCGTGCTGCTCACTTTCTCGATCACCTACTTCCTCAGCGTGCACCGGCGGATACTCGATTACGACCGGGTGGTCGCCGATCTGCACCACCGGATGGACGGCCGCGACGATCCGCTGGAAATCGTCGCCGAGCGTTATGCCGCCGAGGATATCGACGGCCTCGAACGCTGGCTCGAGCGGTTGCATGACGGGCTGATCGGCATGCACCAGGGCCTGGCCCGGTATCCGATCGTCTATTTCTACCGGCCCCAAGAGCGCGGGCGCAGCCTGCCGAAGACCCTGCAGGCGCTGGGCCGGATCGCTGACGGGCTCACCCACTGCCTGCCATCGCCGTCGCGGTCCGACACCAGCCCGGCCTTGCGCGCGCTGACCGCGGGAATGAGCGATCTGGTGGGCGATTTGCGCGAAGCCTATGTGCCGATGCCCGTCGGGCCGACACCGCAGCCGGTATCGCGCGCCCAATTCGAAACCACGATGCGCAGCGACACACTGCAGGGCGCGCCATCGGTCATGCGATACCGCGAAATATGCCACGCGCTGGGTGACGTCGCCGACGCGAACGGTCGTCCCGGCGATGCCTATACCCGCTATCGCAACTGGTTCCTTGCCGATCGGCAGACCCGCGCGTTCGTCGCGGCGGTGAGCCACGATCTCGGCTATGACGAAGACCTGCGCCCGCGGCGATCGTCCTATTTGGTAGCCCTGCTTAACCGCGGGTCCAAGCAACGGCCCCAGGCGCTGCACGCCCGGCGTGCGCAGCCATGAGAATACCGATCAACTATTCGGCCATTCTGGGACGGCTGCGCATGCGGGTCCACCGCGCTTTCTGGATCGCCCCCATGCTGGCGATTTTCGGGGCGATCGCCACTGCGGCATCGGTCGCGCGGCTGGACTTCACCACTTCAGCAAGCCTTGGCGGCGTGTTGACCACGGGCGGCCCGGTGGGAGCGCGCAATCTGGTCGAGATCGTGGCGACCACGTCGCTGACCGTGGTCACGATCGCCTTCTCGGTGACGATCGTGGCGCTGCAGGTCGCGGCAGCGCAATATTCCCCGCGAGTTCCGCGGCAATTCATCCGCGACCGCGCCACGCAGTTCGTGATGGCGGTGTTCATCTTCACCTTCGTCTACAGCCTCACGGTGCTCCGCTCGATCCACGAGAAGGAGGGGTTCGTTCCCCAATTCGCGGTGACGCTGGCGTTCCTCTTCGCGCTCGCGAGCGTCGTCGCCTTCGTTTATTTCATTCACCACATCGTCCACGCGGTCCGGATCGAGCAGGTGCTGCGCCAGGTCGAAGAGCACACGGTCGCGTCGATTTCCGCCAATTACGAAGCGCTCACCGACGACGACCCCAAACCCGAACTGCCCGACATCCCGGCACATGCGGTGCCGGTCCTCGCGCCGGCTTCGGGCATCATCCAGCGGATAAATCCCCGGCTCCTGCTGCGCTATGCGCAGAAAGAGGACCTCGTTATCGAATATACCTATCTGCTCGGCGACCAGGCGGTGATGGATACCGCGCTGGCGTGGGCTTGGACGCGGGATCCCGACCGGGAGCAGCCCGATCCCACGGGCGATTTGCGCAAGCGCGTAATCCGGTCGTTGCAACTCGGGCATGAGCGCAGCGTCCAGGCGGATGTCGCCTTCGGGCTGACCCAGCTGGTCGATATCGCCCTGCGCGCGGTTTCGAGCGCAATCAACGATCCCACCACTGCTCGTGCATCGATCCGCTCGGCGGAAATCGTGCTCGTCCAATTGTCCAAGCACCGGCTGGGCGACCGGCTGATCAAGGATGACGATGGCATCGTGCGGGTCGCAGTGCCGCGGCGGTCTTTCGGCGACTATCTCGACATGGTCGTCACGCCGCTCAGGAACACCTGCCCGGGCGACATGGCGGTCATGCTGCGCCTGTGCGAAATGCTCGAGGATGTCGGTCGCGCTGCCGCGCATCGCGCCGAGCAGCGCGAGCGGATCGCCGCGCAGATCGAACTGGTGAAGCGGGCTGCCATACGCGCCGTCGAAGAACAGGCCGACCTCGACAAGATCTTCCGCGCCGCGCATTCGGTCGAAGTTGCGCTGGCGGGAAAGCCGCCGCAGCTGTCATGACCCTGCGCCCTTCCACCAAGGTCCGCGCGGCGACGTTCTTCCTCCTCGGCGGTGTGACCAGCACGCTGTTCTACTGGATCGTGGGGCTGGCCGCTTTCCTCCTCGCGGTCATCTTTTCCGCCCGTTTCTACACCGAGGTCCTGTGGTTCGACGATATCGGCTATCTCGATGTCTATCTGACCATCGTGAAGACCAAGATCTGGATGGGGGTGGTGCCGTTCCTGTTCATGGCGGCAATGGTCGCGGGCAACATGCTGCTGGCGCACAAGCTTGCGCGAGCCGACCGGATCATTTCCGCAGACGAGCGGCGCGTGGACAGCTGGCGGCGCACGGCCGAACCCTATTTCCGGCCTATCGTGATTACCATCGCGCTGATCTGCGGCCTGCTGCTCGCGCTGCAGACCTATCCGCATTGGCAGGACTACATCCTGTGGGCGAATGGCGAGCAGTGGGGGCGTAACGATCCGCAGTTCGGGCGCGATCTCAGCTACTTCATGTTCGAGCTCTCGCTGCATGTCGCGATCAATCACTGGCTTTTCGTCTGCGTGCTGGTGGTGCTGCTGCTGACCGCGCTGACCAGCTATGTGTTCGGCGGCATCCGGCCGCAGGCGCCCAATTCGATGCTGCCGTTCCAGGTCAATCTGCATTTGTCGGCACTCGTCTTCGCATTGATGGCGCTGCTGGGGTGGGGGATGCTGCTGCAATTGCACCTGCTCAGCTATTCCGAGCGCGGCGTGGTGACCGGGCTGGGGTTCACCGATTCCAATGCCAGCCTGCTCGCCTACAAATTCGTCGCCGCGGCAGTGGTTGCCGGCTTCGTGATGTTCCAGGTCAACATCCGCCGACCCGGCTACATCATCCCGACCGCGATCATCGTGTACCTGATCCTCGTCGGTCTCTCGATCGTGCGGTTCTATCCCAACCTGTTCCAGCTGATCATCGTCGAACCGCAGGAGCTCGAACGCGAGCGGCCCTATATCGAGGACCATCTCCAATTCACCCGCTACGGCTTTGCGCTCGACCAGGTCGAACGCCGCACTGCGTCGATTGCCGGAACGGGCGATCTGCAGGCGATTGCGGGCGACCGGCGCCTGCTTGAATCCCTCCGGCTGTGGGATCCGGCCACGCTGCTGATCAATTTCCGCGAATTGCAGGCGTTCCGGGCCTATTTCGATTTTACCGACATCGATGTCGATCGCTACCGCATCGACGGCGAATTGCAGCCGGTCATGATCGCGGCACGCGAGGTCAATACCGAGATCCTGCCCGAGCATTCGCGGCGCTGGCAATCCGAACGGATGATCTACACGCATGGCTACGGTCTCGTGTCGGCATCGGCGGTCGAATCGACTCCGGCAGGCCTGCCGAAATTCCTCTCGGGCGATGCGCCCAGCGCCGGGATGGGGCCGCTGTTCGTACGCTATCCGCAGGTCTATTTCGGCGAAAATTCGCCCGAGTTCTCGATCGTCGGGACCAAGACGATCGAACTCGACCGGCCGCAGGAAGGGCGCAGCTTCGCCAAGCACGAGTACGCTGGCGGGCAAGGGGTTCCGATCGACGGGCTTGTTCCGCGTCTGCTGTTCGCGACCCGGTTCTGGGACCTGCGGCTGGCGTTGACGACGCTGCTGGGGGACGACAGCCGCATCCTGTTCCACCGCAATGTGCGCGACCGGGTCAAGCGCGTGGCGCCGTTCCTCGAAGTGGATTCCGACCCCTATCCGGTCGCCGCCGACGGAAGGATCAAATGGGTCATCGACTGTTACACGACCAGCGACATGATGCCCTATTCCAAGCGGGTGAACCTGGGCGACCTGTCGCAGGTCTTTCAGGGCAAGCAGGAAGATTCCGGGATCATTCCGGCCGAGTTCATCCGGCTGCTGGAACGGCGCACGCAGCGCGCGAACTACGTGCGCGGCAGCGTCAAGGCGATCGTCGATGCCTATGATGGCAGTGTGACGCTGTACGTCACCGACCCGGACGACAAGCTGCTCCAGGCCTGGCGCCGCGCTTTTCCCGACGCCTTCACACCGGTCGAAGAAGCCAGCGCGGAGATCAGGGCGCATTTCCGCTATCCGCAGGACCAGTTCCAGATCCAGTCGGTGATCTGGGCGGATTCTCACATGCGCGCGCCCGACGCCTATTATGCGCGGGAGGGTGCCTGGCAGATCCCGCAGGACGCCAATTTCATCTCGCTACGCCGCGAACGCGCGCGGCCCGGCCACGAACAGCGCAATGCCGACCTGCGGCCCTATTGGCTGAAGACCCGCTTTCCCGGCGAGGACGCCGCCGAATTCGCGATCGTCCAGCCGTTCAGTCCCGAAAGCCGCAACGTCCTGTCGGGCTATCTGGTCGGGGGCAGCGACGGCGACCGGCTGGGGCGGCTGACCTCCTACGAATTCGCTCCGGACACGACGGTTGTCGGGCCCTCGCAGGCGCAGGCGCGGATCGATCAGGATCCGCGGATCTCGGCATGGATGACGCTGCGAATGCAGTCCGGTTCGCGCGTCTCGCGTGGCAAGCTGCTGACCGTGCCGCTCGACAATGCAGTGCTCTATGTCCAGCCGCTGTTCGTCCAGGCGGACAAGTCGAGCGTGTCCGAACTGCTCGGCGCCCAATTGTCCAGCGTTCCCGAACTCAAGCAGGTGGTCATCGTCTTTGGCGACCGGGTGCTCATGCGCCCCACGCTGAAAGGGGCGGTCGCCGCCCTGTTTGAAGACGAGGGCGAAGGCGCCGCGCCCGATCAGGCAACTGCGGATACCGAAACACCCGCTTCCCCCCAACCGACGCGCAGCAACTAGGCGAGAAAGGCCCAGCCATGCTTACGATCATCCTCATCCTGGTCATCGTGGTCATCCTGGCCAGCCTGATCGTCGCCGCCCTGCGGCGCCACGACAGCAACAACTATTTCGATCAGGATCGCCAGCCGTTTTACGCCGAGCCCGACGAGCTGGTCGATTGCGGCCTGCTGTATTCGCAGAAGGATTACGAAGGCAAAGAGGCGCACACCTATACGGTAACCCCGGCGGGGGAGGCCGGGCTGCGGGCGTGGCTGCGCGAGCCGACCAACGATCCCGGCTTCCTGATGCGCAATTACGCCGGGATCGTCGAACGGCACGACCCGCTCGAGGTGGCACGCAGCCGGCGCCCCATCCATGCCGCGCGCAAGGCCGAATACGAACGCCTCGAGCAGTTGCTCGTGAACCGGCCCGAGTGGCGCTACGCGCTCGCCGCCAGCCGGCTGGGCATACGCTTCGAACGTGCCTGCCTGACCTTCTGGAACGATGTTGCGAACGAGAATTCGGCCGAGCGCCGTGACCAGAGCGAAGCGGAGTAACCCCATGCTGCTCATCATCCTGATCATCGCCTGCATCCTCGTCCTGCTTGCCTATCTGGTGGTCACCGTCAGGCGGCACGACCGGAACGCCTATGCCGATCGCGAGCGCGACCCCTTCTACAGCGAAATGGCGCGGCTCGCTGCGGCCGGGCTGCTCTATGAGGAAGAGGAACGCAGCATCGGGCGGCAGCGCCACTCGTTTATCGTAACCCCGGCGGGCGAAGCCGTGCTGCGCAACTGGATGCGCGAGCCGATGAACGAGCCGGGCCTGCTGCGGCTGTATTTCGCAGGCATTGTCGGCCCGGCGGATGTGGTCGCCCTGGCGCGCGAACAGGCGGCCAAATGCACCGAGCGGCTCGCGAAATTCGACCGCGTCGACGAGCTGTTCGGCCGCAAGCAGGGCTGGGAGGACGAGCGCGCGCATCTCGAGCTAGGCCGACGCTTCGAAACTTTCTGCCTCGAATTCTGGGAGCGGCAGGTCGACCAGCCATTCAACGCCCATCTGTTCGCCGATGACGGCGGCGAGAACGAGGATCCGGGCACGGACGACAAGGCACCGCGCACTGGGGCCCAGCACGACGACACGGGCTCAGCCGACCGATCCGACGCAGATTAGGGCTCCGCCCGCGATCCCCACTGCAAAGGAGGAAACCATGAAGAAGCTCAACACATTGGCCGCGGCGACAGTCGTATCGGCGTTAAGCGCAGGATATGCGGCCTGTGTACCATCAGCCGCAGCTGCGCAGGATGGCGGCGCAAGCGGCACCGAGACGCTGGTCGAACAGGCCGACGCGGTGACCCGGGAGACCAGCACCGCCGAAATCGTCCAGCGCTCCGACCAGTCGGGTACGTTGGAAGAAGTAACGGCGATCGAGCTGTTCACCGGCAGGCAGCTACAGCCCGACCCGGCCCGCGGCATTTTCCAGAAGGCGCGCGGGGCGACGGCGCGGATCACCTATCTCGGGGTGGATAATGCCGCGGCCATCTACCAGAGCGACGACGCGGGTGATGGAGCCGACGGTTCGTCCGCGACGATCCGCCTTGGCAATGACAGCGCTGCGGGCACCGACAGCACGGCCTATATCGATCAGCGCGGCGACAAGGGCGTGGTCGATATCCGCCAGCAGGGCGATGCCAATTTCTCGGTCGGCATCCAGCACGCCAATCCCGCGGGTGGCGCCAGCGGTGCGGAACAGACGCATACGCTTGCGGGCCACGACCATCGCAGCGAAATCGTCCAGGAAGCAAGCGGTACGCTGGCCGATGTCACGCTGTCGCAGGGCGGGGGCAGCACGGGCCAGGTGCGCCAGACCCAGATCGGCGCCAAGGCGTCGATCGCGATCAAAAATGGCACCTCAAGCCGCGCGCGACTGGTGCAGACCGGTTCGGGCCGGGGTAACGTGGCAGACGTCGATGTGGATGGCGGTGAGAACACCACCGATATCTCGCAGCGCGGCGAGGATGGGGCGCACGAAGCCAGCGTGGCGCAGGCGGGCGAGAAATCGGAAATTGCCATCGTGCAGGAGGGCCGGAAGGGCAATGTCACCACGATCGACCAGAACGGGACCGATGGCAGCGCGGTAGTGCGGCAGGAAAATTCGCCGAACAACAAGGCGCAGATCGATCAGGCGGGCGCGGGTTCGGTAAGCCTTGAAGGGCTGATCGAGCAGAGCGGCGCGGGCGGCAACAATTCGGCCGATATCGACCAGACCGGCAGCACGCACACCGCGGTCGTCCGTCAGCGTGGCGCGGGTGGCGGCAGCGTCGCGGGGATCGACCAGTCGACCGACAACACCGACGAGAACGAGGCGACGGTCAACCAGGTCGTCGATGCCGCTTCGGGTACCGACACGGTCGACATCGATCAGGGCGGCAGCGCGAATCGCGCGACGATCGAGCAGAGGCGCGGGGGCGGCGACACGGGCAGCAATGCGAGCGTCACCCAGCCGGGTGGCCGCGGCCGCGCAACCGTGGCCCAGGAAGGGCCCGCGCTGAAAGCCCAGATCGACCAGAACGGCAACGCCAACGAAGGCGAGATCAGCCAGAAGGGCACGGGCACCGCCGGCGAAGCGTCGATCAAGGCGGGCAGTGGGACCGACAACAACATGGCCCGCATTTTCCAGGAAACGGGCGGGACGATCGCTTCCATCGACCAGACTTCGCCCAACAACGAGGCGACGATCGAACAGGCCAATGCGCAGCCTGCGGCGGGGACGGTCGAAGCCGATATCGACCAGAGCGCGAATGTGCAGAATATCGCTTCGATCGTGCAAACGGGTGGGGGCACCGTCCGCAGCGCTTCGCTGGCGCAGTCGGGCCGCGAAAATGATGGCGCGATCGATCAGTCGGGCACGGCGAACGGCATGACCGCGAACGTCCAGATGGCGGGAGATCTCAATACGGTGCAGCTAACCCAGGACGCCCAGGGCAATGGCAACCTCCAGGCCGAACTCAAGCAGCAGGGCGACGGGAACTCGATCACCTGGGACCAGCGCGGCAGCGAACTGGGGGCCACCGTCACGCAGCAAGGTTCGGGGAATGCGGTCGAAGTGACTCAGTCGGGCAGCGGTTACGATGTCAGCATCACGCAGAATGGCGACAACAACAGTTTGCGGATCACCTATTCCGGTCCGTCCGAGGGCGGGGGCGGTTTCACCGTCGTGCAGAACGGCGGAGAAACCCGTCATGCAGACTAGCCTCTGGCTCGCTGTCGCAGGATTGGTTGCGGCCGGGCCAGGTGCGGGGGACGCAGGCTGCGAAAGCCGCGCGGAAAGCTATTGCAGCGATGCCGGTGCAGCGCCGCAGGGAACGCTGGTGACGAGCAGCGCGACGATCGGCTTCGCGATTGCTGAGGACGGTTTGCGGCTAACCGTGCGCCATCGCGGATCGAAGGCCGAAACCGTCCTCGACCTGCCCTATCCTGCCCCCAAGCGCGCCCGCCATGCGGACGGGGGCGGGGCGGGCGGCGCCTGCGATCCGCCGGCCGGTTAGCCCCTGGGGCCGGCACCCGACAGGCGGATCCGCGCTTCTTCGGCGATGGTTTCACCGATTTCGGTATAGAGTTCGGCAAAGGCCGCGGAGGACCGCCAGGCGACGCCCACGCTGCGATATTCCTGCCATCCTTCCGGTTCGGCGATGCGGACGACATCGAGCCCGCCTGCATCGGAGCGGATGTAGAGTTCGGGCAGTATCGCCAGCCCGACGCCCGAGCCGACCATCTGCTGCACTGCGTCGAGGCTGGTGCCTTCGTAATCGGCCAGCACGGTGGCATCCAGATGTCTGCAAATATTTTCCAGCTGGCGGTGGTAGTGGTGACGGTGGTCGAGCGTGAGGAA
>LUMV01000965.1_pt1 | contig 10288 bp, 9 predicted proteins | sample 729731 | NCBI WGS metagenome assembly LUMV01 (sample SAMN03860301, study PRJNA289734) | marine metagenome | biome: seawater column; feature: ocean; material: water; isolation source: Red Sea water column Station 192 - depth 200m | place: Saudi Arabia: Red Sea | collected 2011-10-15 | depth 200 m
AGAGTGGGGGATGAATGAAGATGGACAGGATGTTCTCTGTTTTCCTCTCGTTGTTGATAATTTCCTCTTCCGGAACTTTCATAATATCTTTAGAAAAAACTGTTAGATCGGCTAACTTACCAACTTCAATGGTTCCTTTTATGTCTTCTTGGAATGCAGCGAACGCAGGCCAAATGGTAAACATTTTTAGAGCTTCTTTTCTAGTAACTGCCTGTTCCAAGTGCCAACCTGTACTATAAAAGCCATCCAAATCTTTTCTAGCTACCGCAGCATAAAATTCAATCAAAGGGTCGCCTATTTCAACGGGTGCATCAGAACCTCCAGCTATAATCACTCCTAAATCAATTAAATTTCTCCAAGGATAACCATTCCCTACTCTATCCAGACCAAGTCTTGATGGAGCAAAATGTAAATCTCCAATGGCATGAGAAGGTTGCATAGAAGCAATGATCTCCATGCCTTTGAAGCGGATTTGATCTTCCTCTGTGATAATTTGTGAATGTTCTATTCTCCATCTAGGGTCAACTATTTGCCTTTCTTCTTCTTTAACTAAACCAAAGGCCTCTTCATACCAGTCTAGAGTTAATCTATTTCCCATATCTCCAATTGCATGAGTTTGAATCTGAATACCTTTTCGTAAGGCTTCTATGAGAACGGGCATTGTTTCCTCTTTTGTAAAGATGATTAGACCTTTAGTTTCTTGATCGTCATATTTTTCAATTAAAGCAGCTCCTCTAGAACCCAAGGCACCATCTGCATATAGCTTAATACCCCTTATTGTTAACATATTTGTAGGATCCAATGTCGAACCGACTTTTAAAAGAGTTTCAGCTGGTTCACCTGCACTTACAGCAAAATAAACTCTCTGTAACAAATTTCCTTCTTCCCTTATCTCTTCTAAGATTTTGATATCAGAGAACGTGCCTCCAGCTATTTGTACTTGAGTCCACCCAAGAGATACATTCCTATCAATTCCAGCTTTTAAATCTCTTTTATCTTCCTGTCTTGTTCTTTCAGGTATTAATTTTTCAACTAAAGAAGTTGCTCTATCAATCAACATTCCTGTTGGTTGGCCATTCGTATCTTTTTCAATTCTTCCACCGTGTGGATCTAAAGACTCTGATGATATACCCGCTAATTCTAAAGCCAAACTATTTACTACAACGGCATGACCATCAGCTCTCTCTAGTACTACAGGCTTATCTGGAGAAAATCTATCCAATTCATATCTTGTTGGAAATCGTTTCTCAGGCCACACCTTTTCTATCCATCCTCTGCCTACGACCCATTCACCTGATTCAATCCCATTAGAGTAGATTTCTACTGCAGTTAGCATTTCTTTAAGGCTGTTGATTCCCTGAAGATTTAACGAATTCTCTCTTGTACCAATTCCTTTAAGATGGGCATGTGAATCAACAAAACCTGGATAAACAAAACTCCCTTCTAGATCTATAACTTTAGCTTCACCACATTGATATTCCTTAGACAACTCATTGCTTCCTACGAATACTAAGGTATCACCTAAAAAAGCCAAGGCTTCAGCCTTTGGTTTTAATTCATTGACCGTATAAATAGTTGTGTTTACAAGAACTACATCTGCTTTCTTGCAAACTTCATTTTCACTACAACTTACTAAACACAAGCTTAGAATTAAGAAAACAGAGAATCTCTCTATTTTTCTTTTGCGATTTACATCAAATCTATCAAAAAGCATTAATTCCTGTCTGTAAATTACCTAAAATAAGTGCATGCACATCATGCGTACCCTCATAAGTGTTAACAGCTTCTAGATTCATAACATGCCGAATAACATGAAATTCATCCGATATACCATTTCCGCCATGTATATCTCTAGAGGTTCTAGCTATATCTAACGCCTTTCCACAATTGTTTCTTTTAATTAGAGAAATCATTTCTGGAATCATTTTTTGTTCGTCAATAAGTCTACCCACTCTCAGACAGGACTGAAGACCAAGGGCAATCTCTGTTTGCATTTCAACTAGTTTCTTTTGGATTATTTGTTTTGCAGCCAAAGGTGAACCAAATTGCTCCCTATCTAAGGAATAGCTTCTAGCAGCATGCCAACAGAATTCTGCTGCTCCTATGGCTCCCCAAGCTATTCCGTACCTCGCCATATTTAAGCATGAAAATGGGCCCTTGAAACTTTCAACTTCTGGTAAAACTCTATCTTCAGGTACAAAAATATCATCCATAAAAATCTGTCCTGTAGCGGAAGCTCTTAAAGAAAACTTTCCTTTCAAGTAAGGTGTTTCTAATCCTTTATCTTCCCTTTCAACAATAAAACCTCTCAATTTACTATCTTCGTCCATCGCCCATATTATTAACAGATCTGCAATGGGGGCGTTAGTAATCCATGTTTTAGATCCGGTTAACTTGTAACCTCCCTTCACTTTTTTAGCTATTGACCTCATACTGCCTGGGTCTGAACCTGCATCAGGTTCAGTTAACCCAAAACAACCTATGATCTCTCCCTTTGCCATTTTTGGTAAATAATGATTTTTTTGTTCTTCAGAACCAAATTTATGAATGGGATGCATAGCTAAAGAAGTTTGAACGCTATAGGCTGACCTGTAACTTGAATCCACTCTCTCAATCTCTCTAGTAATAAGCCCATAAGAAACATAATTAGTGCCTGCACAACCATAACCCTCTATAGGTGCTCCAAGTAAACCCAGACTACCAAGTTCCTTATAAATTTCTTTATCAAAAGACTCACTTCTATTAGCTTCTAGAATTCTCGGCATTAAAGACTTTTGACAGTACTCATTGGTACTAGACTGAATGAGCCTCTCTTCCTCAGTAAGCTGATCATTAAAATTAAATATATCTTCCCAACTACTCATGCTTAATACTCTATTGCTCCTGTTTCTTTCAATTCGTTAATTTTACTTTCATCGAAACCTAATCCTTTCAGTATTTCCTGGGTATGCTCTCCTAATATAGGAGCTCTGTAGGGTTGCTTTTTAGGTTCATCACTAATCTTTATAGGGCTATTAACAGTTAACAATCCAGGCATCTTCTCGTGTTTCATTGGCACTAACGTCTCGGTTTCTAAAAATTGTTCATCAGTTTTGCATTCTGTAATTTTTCCAATAAATCCGTAAGTAACGCCAGATTCTCTTAAAGCTGAATTTATCTGATCAACATCTCGGTTACCAAACTCTTTGCTCAACTCTACTCTTAAATCCTCTTGATTATCAATGAGCCCTGTACCCTCAAACCTTTGATCTTTTAGTAAATCTTCTCTGTTAAAAGCTTTTGCTAATTTTGGCCATTCTTTAAGAGCATTCACCAAAGCCAAAGCTACTTGTCGACCATCTCCAGTATTAAATATATCCCCAAAAGGATGTTTAGGAAGAGGATCTGTTCTATCAGCAAATTCAACATCCATTAAAGCACCTTGGATAAAACATCCATTGGACCATGCTCCATTTGCCATTAAAGAAGTAGAAACTTCTGTCCCTTTTCCAGTCTTTTCTCTCCTATAGAGTGCAGTCATAATTGCACTAAATAATGCTGTTGCTGTTGGATGATCTCCCATACCAGGAGTAGACCAAGCTGGTGGGGAGCTAGTTGAAGGTCTTACAAAATCCATCAGACCTGACCTTGCCCACCAAGCCAAAGAATCATATGCCGTTCGATTAGCGTCAGGCCCAACTTCACCATAACCAGAAAGTGAAGCGTATATAAGTCTTTCATTATGAGGCCTTATGTCTTCAGATCTTAACTTTAATCTCTCCCTTATTGGAAAAGGCATGTTTGTAATAAACACATCAGCTGTTTTAACTAAATCAATAAGTATTTCTTGAGCCTCCTTATCTTTAAGATTTAGAGCAATACTTTTCTTATTTCTTGAAGTTAATTGCCAACAATAATTATCAGGGCCCTCCGGCATTCTTCCTCTAGAAATTAACCACCTGAGACTATCCCCTACTTCGGGAGGTTCAATTTTTATTACTTCAGCTCCATAATCTGACATTATTGTTGCCGCAGCGGGTCCCGCAATAAAACTAGCGGCATCGACAACTTTTATGCCTTCTAATAATAATTTCTCTTCTTCCATAAACCGTCCCCTCCAAAACAAAAATTAGAGGCTAAAGTTATCACAATAGTTAAGAATTTATATTTAATTTTTTAAATACTTTTTCTCCTACAAGTTTCGACTATTCAATGTTTAAATGAAGCATGCCAACTAGATTCAAGGTAATTGGATTAACTATTCTAGCTGTCTTTATCTGCTATATAGATAGAGTAAATATCTCTGTAACTATCATACCCATGGCCGAAGAACTGGGATGGGATTATGAAAGAATTGGTTTTGTCTCAATGTCTTTCTTTCTTGGTTATATAGTCACACAAGTATTAGGAGGCTATCTTTCTGATAAATTTGGAGCCAAGCTAGTGCTCGGCTATGGATTAATAGTTTGGTCTATATTTACAATCTTAACTCCCATGGCTTCATATGCTGGGTTTGCATTCTTAATATTAGCAAGAATAGGAATGGGACTAGGTGAAGGAATAACTTTCCCTGCCTGGCACAGTCTTTATGCTAGATGGATTCCACTTGGAGAAAGAGCAAGATCAGTTGGTATTACCAATAGTGGTCTCTTCCTTGGCACCGTTTTTGCTTTAATAACTACACCTATCATAGTTCTTCATCTTGGATGGCCTTGGGCCCAATAAACTTCCTTGGAAAACCTTAATTACTAACAAGCCTCTTTGGGCAATCGGTGTAGCACACTTTTGCAGTAACTACTCTCTTTTTGTTTTTTTGTCTTGGCTGCCAATATTTATAAATCAAGGCCTAGGTGTGGACTTTGCTTCTATAGGCTATCTTGCGATGCTGCCTCATTTGACCTCTTTTATATTTTTAAATCTCGGAGGGTTATTTGGTGACTATTTATTAAAGATGGGACTCAAGACTCTGAGTGTTAGAAAAATCTGCAATACTATTGGCTTTGGAGGTGCGGGTGTCTGTCTAACGCTGATCCCCTCATTTGATACTGTTGGAATAGTTATGGGCCTTATGTGCTTAGGTAATGCCTTTTCAGGCATGGCAGCTGGAGGCTTCATAGTTAATCATGCTGATATAGGACCAAAATACACAGGAACACTGATGGGAATCACTAATATGATAGGCGCCATTCCAGGTATTATTGGAGTTTATTTAGCAGGTCTTATATTAAATGAGTTTGGCTCCTGGGCAGCAGTATTCTATGTCGTAGCAGGTGTAACTTTCTTTGGCATGATCTTTTATTTGATCTTTGCTAGTGCAGATAAGCAATTTGATTAAAAGGTTAAAAAAAAGCTGTTAACAGTTATAATTTTTCTATGCCAGACGCGATTCAAACCAATTTATCAGAAAAAGGAGTTTTCTTAATAAGCCTAAACAGGCCTGAAGTTCTTAATGCCATGAACAAGGACTTAATCATGGGCCTATTAGAAACTATGAATAAAATTAACGATGACCCAAAAGTCAGAACTGTTGTTATAACGGGAAAAGGTAGAGGGTTTTGTGCCGGAGCGGATCTCGCTAATGGTGGATGGCCTAACGACAAAAACAACTCCCCCGGTCAAGCAGCTGCTGTTAATATGGAAATAGGATTTAATCCACTTGTTAGAGCTATAACTAGTGGCAATAAACCCGTTATAACTGCTATCAATGGAATCGCTGCTGGAGGCGGTGTTGGTTTAGCACTAAGTGGAGATTTAGTAGTTGCAGCTGAATCAGCTAAATTTAAACTTGTGTTTGGACCACAATTAGGAATTATCTCTGACGTAGGTTCCTCTTGGTTTGTACCCCAGTTAATAGGTCGTGCTAGAGCTAATGGTATGGGTTTATTAGGGGAAGATATAGACGCTAAATTAGCTAAAGAATGGGGTTTGATATGGGATTATTTTCCTGATGATGATCTGTTAGATTCTGCACTTAACTTAGCAAATAAAATAGCTGATGGACCGATAGTGGGCCTGAAAGCTGTGGTTAAGGCTCATGATCATGCTCTGTCTACCACTCTAGATAAACAACTAGACTATGAGAGAGACACTCAGGAAGTGTTTCTTGATAGAGAGGAATTTAAAGAAGGCGTAAAAGCCTTTATAGAAAAAAGGAAACCTAACTTCAAGTCGATAAAGACTTAGTTTCTTAAGCATTGACTTCCATTGATATAAATTCCGACTTGGGTGAATATCGGAATGAAACGCAATTAAATAATGAACTTAATATTCTTAACTATGTTAGTTCTTGTAGTATTGCTTGTGGAGGGCACATAGGAGATTTCAATAGCATTAAAACTATTATTGAAGCCTGCAATGAACATGGTGTTGCTATAGGACCTCACCCCTCCTTTCCTGATAAAGAAGGGTTTGGTCGTAGAATGATCGACATAGGCCTTGAAGATCTAGAAAAATCTATTAGAGAACAAATTGATCTCTTTTTGGAGGTAGCAGATTCTTTATCAACACCTGTGAATCACATAAAACTACATGGTCTTCTTTACAACGAAGTATCAAAAAATAAGGAATTAAGCAGTCTATTCATAAATTTAGTAAATTCTTTCGAAAAAAAATTACCAATTATTGGACCAGCTCATTCCTTACTTGGTCAAATGTTAGAAGAAAAGGGTATGACTTTTATTCCAGAAGCTTTTATCGATCGAGCTTATAACGAAGACTTAACGCTTGTTGATAGAAATCAAGAAGGATCAATACTAAGTACGGTGGAAGAACAAATGAATCAAGCTCGAAGTATAGTCTGTGATCAGAAGATCGTGAGCAATAATAGATCTCTTAAGCTGAAAGCCAAAACTCTTTGTATACATGGTGACCACCCAAATTCGTTAGAAGTAGCTAAAGCTTTGACAGAGATGTTAAAGGAAGAAAAAATTAAAATTCAGACAAATTGAGTAATGTTTATCGATTTAATATTTCTGATTTTTCAGAAGACTTACTTTTAGTAGAACTAGATCAAGCACCTGAGCATCTAAACTTCTCTTCTTTTTTTCTTTCTCTTTCTACGTACCTAAGGAAAAAGCTAGATTGGGTAGAGGTAGTAGCAGCGGAGAAATCTATAGCTGTTAAATACGATTATTTAAATATAACAGACTCAAAAGTCAAAGAATTAATCCTAAGTCAAGTTAAGGAGTTCGACTTTAAAGCTGAATCCAAAACAAAACCACTTCTACGGGTTCCTGTTTACTATTCAGATGAATTTGGACTGGATATAGAGCAGATTACAAAAACTAAGTCCATTACTATCGAAGAATTAATTAATCTCCACTCAAATATTGAATACGAAGTTAAGATGATTGGATTCAATCCGGGTTTTGCTTATCTCGGAGATTTAGACGAAAAGTTAAGAATCCCCAGACTATCTAAACCTAGAATTAATATTTTACCTGGATCAGTTGGCATAGCAGAAAATAGAACAGGCATTTATCCTTTTGGTGGACCTGGAGGTTGGAACATCGTAGGCAGGACACCGATAAAACTATTTGATGAAAATAAAGAAAATCCTTTCTTAATAAAACAAGACATGCGAGTTAAATTTGAACCAATTACAAAAAAAGAATTTGAAAGTTTTAACAAATAATATTTTATGGGTATTGAGATAATTTCATCAGGGTTACAAACTACTATTCAAGACTTAGGTAGAGTTGGTTGGCGCCATATGGGTGTTCCTGAATCAGGAGGAGCAGATAAGATCTCGTTAAAATTAGCTAACTTTATCTTAGGTAAGCCTTTCAATTCCCCTGTCCTAGAATGTACCTTGACCGGACCTACCCTTAAATTCTCTTCACCCTACTCCGTGACTATCACAGGAGCAGACATGAATCCTAAGATTAATAATAAAGAAGTAGGGATGAATCAAGTTATTGAAGTGGAACCTAATGACATCCTTTCAATGGATAACTGTTCGAAAGGATGTAGATCTTATATAGCTTTTTCAGAAGATATCTTATCTGAAGACTTCTTAGGTAGTGCTTCAACCTATTTACCAGCTAAGTTAGGAGGGGTTGAAGGCCTTCCATTAAAAGAAGGTTCTGTAATTAATACTAGGCCTTGTAAATCAGAAACTAACTCTCTTACAGAAGTAGATGTTAATTTAAGTATAGGCTTCGAAAATGAATGGAATATACGAGTAATTAAAGGTCCTGAGTTTAATTTAATTAAAGAGACATCAAGGGAAATTATTTTCTCTTCGATTTTTAAAGTATCAAACGATTCGAACAGAATGGGTAATAGACTTATAGGGGTAAAAGTTGATATATCAGATAACATTCAAATGGTCAGCTGTCCCATGGCTCCAGGAACTATTCAGTGCCCTGAGAATGGATTACCAATAGTCTTGGGATGTGACTCTCAAACTCTTGGGGGTTATCCTAGAATATTACAAATAGCTGCCACAGATCTGCATCTCATTGGTCAGCTCAGACCCAATGATACCGTTTCTTTTGAGAAGATATCCGTCGATCAAGCACGTAAGGAATTGATGAAACAAAATTCTTTATTCAATTATTTACAATAAAGTTAAAGCCAAAAAGAGCTTTGCCATTAAATGCAACTTAAGAATTTTTAGGAATGGCTAGAGCCGTCTACCCAGTCAATATGCTTTTCTTCAGGTGCCTTAACTCCTTCCAAACAGCCTAGGTTAACTGAATACTGATCAGGGTCCCTTCTTCTTTGATGATGAGTGTAAACACCACAAATATTACAAAAGAAGTGTTCGGCTATTTTTTTATTCCATTTATAAGAATTTAAAAACTCTTTACCCTGAATAAGAGAGAACTTTTCTTTAGGAAGAGGTTTCATGATTATGCCTTTTTTAATACATAAAGAACAATCACATCTATAAATACCCTTTAGTATATCCTCTTCTTTAACTTCAATGAGGAATTCTATTTTTCTACAATGACATGAACCCTTCATTTAAGAATTAACTAGCTAGAGCTTCTAAGCAATCCCAATCTAAATCGGACATTTGACCGCTGGCATTCACAGGCTGTATACAAACATGATCAGCTCCTGCATCAAAATGGGCATTTATTCTTTCTTGAATAGCAGCTTCTGTACCCCAAGCAAACGTAGTATCAATGAACTTGTCATTTAATGAATCTATATCTTCCTCGCTTAACCCCATTCGTATCCAATTATTCCTGTAATTAGGTAAATCTTGGTAAATTTTAGAAACTTGTTTTGCTGCTTCTCTAGCCTTGCTTGGATCTTTTTCTAAAACCACTTTCTGTTCAACACAAAGCCAAGAGTCTTTTCCTAACTTTTCTCTAGCCATGGCAGTGTGTTCAGGAGAAGTAAAGTAAGGGTGTGCCCCTTGTGTCATCTCAGCAGCCAGTTCCAACATTTTTGGACCAAGCGCAGCTATAACTGTTGGAGGTTCTTCTTCATGTGAAAAAGCTGTATAAGGTGAAGATTTCATGCCTTCCAAATAACTCCTCATAGTCTTTACCGGTGGCCCATAATTCAATCCTCTTACTCGCCAAGAACTTAAAACCATAGGGTTTTTTCCTGTGGTCTCTGGAATCCATAATGTTGAATAACCCAGTGATTCTATCTTCTGAGCAGTAGTGGCCGCTTCAGAAGACGACATTGAGTCAAAAAAATACCAAACTCCTAATCTTCCTAATTTCATAGTAATCCTTAAGACAATAAAATTTTATATATGCGCAGCTTGTCCTCCATCAACTTCAATGGAGGTACCGCTTACGTAAGAAGCTGCATTAGAACACAAGAATACAATTAAAGAAGCCACTTCTTCAGAAGTTCCATATCTACCAACTGGAACTCCTTTCCCATTATTTTCTATAACTGATTCAGCAGTACTTCCAACCGCCTCAGCTATTTCATTAGCGGCTCTTTCCCACATAGCAGTGTGAATAAGTCCAGGCAAAACTGAATTAATTAACACCCCATCTGCGCCATACTTCTTTGCTAATGACTTGCTAATAGAAATCATTGCTGCTTTGGTGGCACCATAGTCAATGAGAGCTGCATTAGGGTATTTACCTGCTGAACTGGAAACCATAACGACTCTACCCCATTTCTGTTCTCTCATATGTGGTAAAAAAGCCCTGGTACAACGTACAGCCGATAATAAATTCAATTCGTGTAATGACCTCCAATCATCATCAGTCATGTAGAGGAAATTTCTTGAAGGCGATGCACCCACATTATTAATCAATATGTCAGTTGGCCCTGCTGACTGAACAGCCTCTATAAACTCGTTTGTCGAGTTTTCTTCACCCATATCAGC
>LUMV01000730.1_pt1 | contig 10265 bp, 14 predicted proteins | sample 729731 | NCBI WGS metagenome assembly LUMV01 (sample SAMN03860301, study PRJNA289734) | marine metagenome | biome: seawater column; feature: ocean; material: water; isolation source: Red Sea water column Station 192 - depth 200m | place: Saudi Arabia: Red Sea | collected 2011-10-15 | depth 200 m
AACCAGAACATGTTGTTGAACCACAACCACAAATCAATTCATCTTCATCTGATCCTTTTGATGGAATTAAAACTGAAGACATAGAAGATTTTGCTGAATTATTTGATACACCACCACCTAGCAGTGATAAGGAAGCATTTGAAATGGCAAAAAAGATTAGAAAATGGATTGCTGATGGACGACCAAAATAAACAATATGCCTTAGAAACAAAACCTAAAAAGTAATAGAATTATCTGGAAAATCTAGAAAATGAAACTTGAAACAAAAAATCTTCTAACTGTAGACGAGATTTCCGATAAGGAATTTTCGGAGTTGATTGATCATTCAATAAAGCTAAAGGAAGAAAATAAAATGGCAAAAGGAAAACCATTGTTAGAAAATAAGACTCTAGCCATGCTGTTTGAAAAACCATCAACACGAACTAGGGTAAGTTTTGAGACAGGTATGCTACAGTTAGGTGGTCACACTGTAAATCTATCATTAAATGAAATGCAACATTCTCGTGGAGAATCAGTTGAGGATACAGCAAAAACTCTATCAGGTTATGTTGATGCGATTGTAGCTCGAGTGTATGAGCATAGTTTTATTGAGGATCTTGCAAAACATGCTACAGTACCGGTCATTAATGGATTATCTAATTCATATCACCCATGTCAAACTTTAGCTGATTTCATGACAATTAAAGAACATAAGAAAAAATTCAAAGATCTTAAAATAGCCTGGATTGGTGATGGAAACAATGTATGCAACTCGTTAATTTTTGGTTGTAGTAAAACACAAACTGAAATTACAATTGCTACTCCAAAAGGCTTTGAACCAAATTCTGATGTTGTGAAAAAGTCATCAGAATACACATCTGTTGATTTAACAAACGATCCAGAATTTGCCGTTAAGGATGCTGACATAGTAATGACTGATACTTTTACATCAATCCATACATCTGATCCAAAACAAAATGAGAAATTCTTGCCTACATTCCAGGTTAATGATTCCTTGATGGAAAAAGCCAAAAATGATGCAATTTTCATGCATTGCCTACCTGCAAAACGTGAACAGGAGGTTACCAGCTCTGTTATTGATGGACCACAATCAGTAGTTTGGGACGAAGCAGAAAATAGGTTACATTCACAGAAAGCTTTGTTATTGTCATTGCTTGGTATCTAACGTTTATAAAAGCAATTTCAAATTTTTTCGTATAGATATGGCATATGCAAGAATATTACGTCGAATACGGGAACAGAAAACCAACTATAACCGTAGGAAGCGAATGTTGATGGGACATAGAGATTTTATTACTGTAAAAATATCGAGTGAAAATACACAAGTCCAAGTTATACACCCAGAATTAACCGGCGATAAAGTTATTTCATCAGCACATTCTAGATTTTTAATTGAAAAAGGATGGAAGGGTTCACGAAAAAATATCCCTGCGGCTTACTTAACTGGTTATTTTGCAGGAAAAAAGGCATTAGAAAATGGTGCAAGCTCAGCAATTATGTATAGTGGTAATCGACAATACACTCAACGAATGGCTGCTGCACTAAAGGGTGTTATTGATGCGGGACTTGAAATACCTGCAGACGAGGAAACCTTCCCGGCAGATGATAGAATTAATGGCAATCATCTAAAAGTAAAAAATGATGTAAAAAATATTAAATCTACTATAGATACTGGTGCAAAATCTAAATGAGTCAAGCGCAATCACAAACTTCATCTGGTCCATCTCAATCAAGAAATTCATCTGGTCCACCACGTAGAAGACGTCAAGAAGAAGAAGAAGTTTGGATACCAAAAACTAGTATAGGAAAAAGAGTACTAACTGGCGAAATAAATTCAATGGAAGAAATTTTGTCTAAAGGTCTAAGAATTCAAGAAGCTGGTATTGTAAAAAAATTATTGCCTGATTTAAAAACTGAAGTAATTGATGTTGGAATAATACAAAAAATGACACCCAATGGACAATCAACTCGTTTTAAAGCTCTAGTGGCAGCAGGGAATGAAAATGGATGGTTGGGCATTGGTATGGGAAAGTCTAAGCAGATGAGAATTGCTATTGAAAAAGCAAACAATGCAGCTTATCTTAATGTCAGCCCGGTAAAATTGGGTTGTGGTAGTTGGGAATGTAGATGTGATCAAAAACACTCTGTACCATTCAAAGTGAAAGGAAAGGGTGGTAGTGTAACAATTGAAATTCTTCCAGCACCACGTGGATTAGGATTAGTAGCTGGTGGAAAAATTAGAAATTTGCTTAAAATGGCTGGAATAAAGGATGCATGGACTACTGCCAAAGGTTCTACTTCTACAATGAATTCTACATCAAAAGCTGTATTGCAGTGTTTAAGATATACATTTAGTCAGGGATAAAAAATGGCAAAGGCATACTTAGTTATTAGAATCAAAGGTCAGGCGGATGTACCACATTGGGCTAATACTACATTAAATCTTTTAAAATTAGAAAAAAAATATCGTGCTATAATACTTCCTGTTAAAGAAAATACTGAAGGAATGTTAAGAAAGGTACAACATTTTGTTTCTTGGCAAGAAATTGATCTACCAACAACTAAAGAATTATTGGATAAAAAAGGCAGAAGAGCTGGTTACAAAAAAATTACTTCTGAAGACATCTCAAAAGCTGGTTTTAAAACAATTGATGAACTTGCAACATCTTTGTCAGAAGGAAAGACAAGTATGACAAAACTCAAATCTCTGAAACCATGGTTCGCTTTGTCTCCTCCTAAACATGGATTTAAACGAAGTACAAAGCGTTTGTACGGTCAAAAAGGAATTCTTGGACATAATAAGGAACTTACTACATTAGTTAAGAGAATGATGTAAAATGCCAACGAGACTTCGTAAAACCAGAAAACTTAGAGGTGGCAGACACATGGGATGGGGCCAAGTTGGTCAACATCGCGCTAGTGGACACAAGGGTGGTCTTGGAAGATCTGGCCATCTTAAGCATCTTTGGAGCACTGTAATTAAAGAGGATCAAGATCATTTTGGTCACGAATCCACACATCGTCCTGTATCAGTTGCAATAATTACCAAGAAATGGATTAATGTTAGAGATCTTGATGATTTATTTGCAAAGTCTGGAAAATCTGAAAATTCTAAAAAAGCTCAAAAAAATATAACAAAAACTGAAGAAAAAACTGAAGAAAAACCTGAAAAAAAAACTGAAGAAAAGACTGTAGCAAATAACGATGGCTGAAGGAACACTTACTGATTATATTCGAAAAGTAGTAGCTAAGGCTGAACCATATTTACCTCAGGTTCCAAAACCGAAAAAAAAGATTTCACTTCAGCAAAAATTGCTCTGGTGTGGTACTTGTGTTTTTATTTACATGGTAATGGGTCAAACACCACTATTTGGTGCCACAACTCCGGATTTTGACTTTCTAGCATTTGCACGAGTTATTTTTGCCTCACAACAAGGATCCTTGGTTGAGCTTGGAATAGGACCAATCGTTACAGCTGGACTTTTGATGCAATTACTTAGAGGATCTGATATTCTCAAGTTTGACTTTAAACGACCAGAGGAGCGTGGCATATTCCAGACAGCTACTAAGATGCTAACCTACTTTGTGATAGTAATAGAATCTGCTGTTTATGGTTGGGCAGTTTACGGTCCAAATATAACAGAACCCAGTGTACTTGGAATTTTGATAGGGCAGCTCATGGCTGCATCTGTTATCGTAATGTTCATGGACGAATTAATTCAGAAAGGATGGGGAATAGGGTCAGGCATCAGTCTGTTTATTGCATGTGGCGTTGCTCAACAGATACTCTGGAGTCTTTTCAGCCCTCTACCTGCGGGTGACGGTGGCAGTATTGGCATAATTCCTTTCATTATTCAAAACATACAGATGGGAATGGGAGATTTCTCTGATGTTTTCTTCCGGTCGAATCAATTGCCGAGCATATTCGGTCTTTTACTTACTGCTGGAGTTCTATTGATACTTGTGTATACTCAAGGTATGAAAGTTGAGATTCCAATTGTTTCGACAAAATATAGAGGATTTGCTGCTACTTATCCAATCAAATTGATGTATGTATCTAACATACCTGTAATTTTAGCATCAGCTCTTACGGCAAATGCATTATTTATTGGTCAGATGCTTTGGTCTCAGCTGAACCCGCGTAACGCCAGTCCGCTTTTTAACATACTTGCACAATATGATCCCACTAGTCCTGGAACACCAATAGGAGGAATTGTCTATTACATAACACCCCCTAGAGGATTAGATCTTGTAGCTCTAGATCCTCTGCGAGGAGTATTGTATGTATTGTTCATGATTGGCATTGTATGTGTATTTGGAAAATTATGGGTAGAATTGGGCGGTCTATCATCCAAAAAAGCAGCACAAAATCTTTTGGATGCTGATGTAGTAATTCCTGGATTTAGGAGATCTAACAAACCGGTAGAGATGCTTCTGAACAAGTATATTCCATCTGTAACAATCCTTGGCTCTGTAATATTAGGTCTAATAGCTGGAGTTTCTGATATTTTGGGAGTATTTGGTTCTGGTATCGGTATTTTGTTGACTGTGGATATTTTGATTAATTATTATAACCAGCTTGTAAGAGAAAAAGTGGAAATGGTAATGCCCAGACTTGGTGCTTGGCTTGGCAGATAACAAAAAAGTCGTAATAGTTGGGATTCCTGGAGTTGGTAAAACATCTCTTGTTACAAAACTTGTAGAACTAATCAAACAACAAAACAAAACTGTTGGCGTACATAGTTTTGGGACAGTAATGCTTGAGGAGGCAATGAAAAATGGAATTAAAGATAGGGATGAATTAAGAAGACTACCAATAGAAAAACAACAAGAACTTCAAAAAATGGCTGCAGAAGATATTTCAAACATGGAAGATGATGTGATTTTAATCGATACACACGCTTTCATATCTACAAAATCAGGTTTCTATCCTGGTCTTCCGAACTATGTGATACAAATCATGCAGCCTACTAATTTCATAGCAATTACTGCTAGTCCTGATGAGATACACGACAGAAGAATGAAGGATAAAACTAGAAACAGAGATCCAGTTTCTATTGAAGATATTAAAAAAGAACTTGCTGTTCAAGATGCAATGCTTTCTAGCTGTTCTGTTCTTTCAGGTTCGCCGATGAAGGTAGTATTTAATCATGAGGGAAAAGTTGATGAGGCAGCTAAATCTGTATTAGATGCTATAGGACTATGATTGAGTTTAACTTTATCCTGAATTTCTTGGATCTTGTATTCTTACAAGGAGATCTTTTAGGATTACGAGGAGAGGGTCCACTTGGAAGTGCTGATCCAATAGTAAAAGGAATGCTACCTTCTGCGCTTGGGATTATTGGTTTCTCTATAATGTTAAATCTATTCAATGCCGGAGTTAGAAAAAAACTAGTTGATTCAGTAAAACTCAAAAGAATAATGAAAGAGACGAAGACTTGGCAAAAGGCAAGAATGGCAGCCTTCAAGTCAAAAGACCAAGCAAAGATTGATGAGCTAAGCAAAAAATCCAAGTACATGAACAAAATGAGCATGGAGATGATGCAGATGAACATGCGTCCAATGATGATCACAATCATTCCACTACTGTTGATTTTCTATTTTCTAATGCCTACACTGTTTTCATACACTGTAGCCATCTCTCCAATTCCTCTCAATGTAATACCTGGTGATTTCTTCCAACTTACTTGCACAGCTGAAAAAATGGCTTTAGATGTGGAGAATGGTATTGGACCATTCTGTGGTACTGAAAATGAGATCTTTTTATGGGCATGGTATTTTCTTACTGCCATTGCATTTAGTGGAACTATAATGAAACTAACCAAGACTTCTATGAATGAATAGGGTTGTCAAAATCAATAATTATTTCCGGACCACCAGCAATAGGAAAAACTACTATTGCTAAAGGTCTTGCAAAAGAATTCGGTCTTGTACATCTGAGCGGAGGAGATATCCTCAAAGAATTAGCTGAAGAGGAAGGATTTGATACAAAAAGGGATGATTGGTGGGATACACAAGAAGGAATGAATTTTCTTAGCAAGCGTCAAGAAAATTCTGAATTTGACAGAAAAGTAGATGATAAACTCAAAAAACTTTTTTCTAAAGGAGATGTTGTCATAACTAGTTATACACTTCCATGGCTTGTTGATGGCGGAGTTAAGATTTGGTTAGATGGGTCTAAAGAAAATAGTGCACAAAGAATGACTACTAGAGACAATTTATCAGAAACCAACGCTTTAGAAATTGTACAAAAACGATATAATGAAAATAAAATAATTTACAAAACATTATACGGATTTGAGTTTGGCGAAAATCTATCTGTATTTGATAAGATCATTGAAACCGATGGTCTCAACGCAGAACAAGTTCTTGAAATTGCAAAATCAACTGTGAGGGAGTATTTTTGACGCTGAAACAACTTGAGGGTCTAATCACTATCGATGAAGATATCACTGACGATCAATATGGTACATACTATGACAAGCGTACAGTTGAACAGTTGTTAAATTATGGTTTGATATTACTGGATAAGCCAGCAGGTCCAACCAGCCACGAAGTTGTAGCATGGACTAAACGTATTTTAGAAATTTCAAAGGCTGGACATAGCGGTACTTTGGATCCACAAGTTACAGGTGTACTTCCATTGGGTCTTGGTGAGGGCACAAAGGCTTTGGGTGTTTTACTACTTGGTCCAAAGGAGTATCATGCATTGGGTAGACTGCATTCATTGCCATCTAAAGAAAAACTTGACAATATTTTAAATGAATTCTGTGGAGACATTTACCAAAAACCACCTCAACGTTCATCTGTCTTAAGACAGACACGAATCCGTAAAATTTTTGAGCTAGAGTTGCTTGAACAGAAAGAAAACTTGATTTTAATCCGTGTACTTTGTGAGGCGGGTACCTATATTAGGAAATTAATCTATGATTTTGGCGAAGTATTGGTACATGGCGGTACTATGATTGAGCTAAGACGAACTCGTGTAAGCCAGTTTCATGAAAACCATCCATTGGTTACTCTTCATCAAATTGCAGATGCATTTGCAGATTGGAGGGAGAAAAATGATGGTACAAAATTGTCTAGGATGATACATCCAATAGAACATGCATTAAGTGAAGTTAAATCAGTGGTTATACGTGATTCTGCTGTTGATGCGCTATGTCACGGAGCACAACTTGCCATACCTGGAGTATTACAAATCTCTCCAAATTTACAAAAGGAAGATCTTGTTGGTGTTTACACGCAAAAAGGAGAGATTGTTGCACTTGCACAATCTTTGATGTCTGAATATGATATCAAAGAAAATACAAAAGGATATGCCTTTGAAACAAAACGAATAATCATGGCACCAGAGACCTACCCCAAAAGTTGGAAATCACGGTCAACAATTAAAGAAAACATCACGAATGTATAGATGAGATGAAAAACGTACCTAGGGGTCTTCTAATTGCAATTTTGATTGGTATGATGGCTGGTTTGATACTTGGGGTTTTTGAGAATTTCCAATACAATCATGAGCAACTAGTATTTCAGGATGGTTCTTCAATTTCCATTGTAACAGAAAAGATTGATTTTGAACTGGGAGAACAGATTCACATTAAAATTATAAATTCTGGCACTATCTCTCTAACATTTTCTGATGCCTCGTATGGTTTGAAGGTGACAGGACTTGACGGTGTATTATATTATACTCCAATGGCAGCTCAAGTAATTTCTACACTTGAACCAAAGGAAGAAAAAACATTTGTTTGGAATCAGAAAAGAATGGATGGCTCTGATTCACTGGAGGGCATATACAAGATCGTCGTTGAGGGATTTGACCATGAAAACAATAAAGTGAAAAAATCTATAGTCATAAACCTTCTAAAGTAAGATATTCAGGAATCTATGTGGCGAATAATTAATGCCGGGGTCGCCTAGCCTGGTAGGGCGCGCGCCTGGAATTCTATCAAACCATAAAGCGCGTTCTCGCAAGGGATCGAGAGTTCAAATCTCTCTCCCGGCGCCTTTACATAATTAAAAGTGACAGTAGTTGTAATGCAAAAATATGACATTGCAATTATTGGCGGAGGAGTATTAGGAACTACAATTTCATACTGGCTTTCTACATTATATGATCTAAAGATTTGTTTAATTGAAAAAGAACCTGATGTTGCGTTACATTCTAGCACTCGTAATAGTGGCGTAATTCATTATCCATTTTACTTGGATTCTAAACGAAAGAAGAATTTCGCTAGGGCGGCGTTTCTTTCTCATGATATGTGGAAAGTATTGGCTAATGAAAACAATATTCCTTGGGTTCAAGGCGGGACAATTGAAATTGCATTAGATGAGGAGCAACACAAAACTCTTGAAAAATATATGGTTTTGGGAAAAGAAAATGGATTAACTGAAGAGGATATTTCAATTCTTGATTCCGACGAACTTAAACAAAAAGAGCCTAACTTGAATTGTTATTCAGGTCTTTATTGCATCAAAGAAGGTTCAACAAACTATGGCCTACTTACAAAAGCAGTTTCAGAGTTATCCAAAAAGAATGGGACAAATTTTTTACTTAAGCATAATGTGAAACATGTAGAAGAGACAGTCAAAGATGTCAACATAATCTTTTCAGACAACTCATCACTAACGGCAAATTTTGTAATCAATTGTGCCGGAGGGAATTCTCTTGATGTTGCTAAAAAATTCAGATTGTTAAAAGGTTATTCAGATCTTCATTTTCGTGGTGAATATTGGGTAGCTGACTCTGACATTGCAAATCTTGTTAAAACAAATATCTATACTGTTCCACGCTATCCAGAATTTCCATTTTTAGATCCACATTGGATTAAGAGAGCCAATGGCGAAACTGAGATTGGTCCAAACGCAGTTCCTGTTGACTCTCCAGAAGCATATGACCCTACTGCACTTTCAAAAATCACGGACATTGTTACTGGCAGCACAAAGAAGCTTCTTCTAAATACAGACTTCATCTCGTTAATATCTAAGGAATTTCTTAGTTCAATTTCTAAATCAGCTATGGTTGAAAGGGTGAAAAAATTTATTCCTGCTGTTAAACCAGAAAATTTTCCAAAACGTGGAACAGCAGGAATTAGAACTCCAGTAATTTCACCTGAGGGAAATTTTGTATCTGAAATGATAGAAATTGAAGGCAAAAATTCTTTTCATGTGGTAAATTATAATACTCCTGGCGCAACTGGGGCTCCAGCTTACTCCGCTTTTGTTGTGAAAAAATTGCAGGAAAAAGGAATTTTGACACAGCCAAAAAATCAAAAAGACTCAATTTGGAATTTCAATGAAATTATTGGACAAGCTTAATATCCATTTCAATTACAATTTTTTTGTTGTTACCTGACAAGTGCTCCATTAGAGAAGGAAACAAAGATTGCGTTAACCCACCAGAATATCTAATTACTGTAGTATCTAATAATGATGAATTCATGCTGGGAATTACATGTGAGAAACACAAGTCATCTGTTTTATCAAAAATTGGAACACTTCAAAATGATGGAAAGATACCAAAAGGCACAATCAAATTTGAAAACCTCAAATCTGTACAAACTGATTGTATTCGTGGAGATCCTGATGATTTAATTCAGTTATGACCACTTAAACCATTTATAATATCTTAACAATAAAAATAACAATGAGTTCTGATAATACCAATGAAGAATTCACTCTTTGTGATGATTGTAAAAACCCCATAGAAAATTGTACTTGTGTTTGCCCTTTTTGTGGGGAACGCGATAAATGTGAATGTGGATTAAAGATTTCTAATGACGATGGCGCGGCTACTGGCGGTTAAGGATTGATCTGTTATGGTTTTTGATTATAGTTGGTTAATAGGTGGACCACAGGGAAGTGGTGTTGACACAGCAGCAAACATATTTTCACGGGTTGGTACAAAACTGGGCTACCATGTTTTTGGAAAAAGGGAATATCATTCTAACATCAAAGGTTTACACAGTTATTTCGTAGTGAGACTTTCAGACAACAAAATTCGTTCAAATGTAAACGGCGCAAACATCATGGTTGCTTTTGATGCCGAAACCATGATCAGACATGGTTTGAGCATTTCAAAAAATGGAGCAATAATTTATGATTCATCTATAGTTAATACAAGCATTGATGAAATACCAACCATTGAAACAGATCATAGAGTCAGATTAGATGAATTTTTTAAATCAAAAAATATGGAACCAAAAGTTTCAAGCATAATTGAGTTGGCCAAGGAAAGTGGTGTCAATGTTTACCCAATTTCA
>LUMV01000390.1_pt1 | contig 10235 bp, 9 predicted proteins | sample 729731 | NCBI WGS metagenome assembly LUMV01 (sample SAMN03860301, study PRJNA289734) | marine metagenome | biome: seawater column; feature: ocean; material: water; isolation source: Red Sea water column Station 192 - depth 200m | place: Saudi Arabia: Red Sea | collected 2011-10-15 | depth 200 m
AGCGACCGCCACGCGCTGCTGTTCGCCGCCCGACAGCTGGCTGGGGCGGTGATCAAGCCGGTGGCCGAGCCCCAGCGCGACGAGCAGTTCTTCCGCCCGCGCCTCGGCTTCGGCGCGCGGCCTGTCCGCTACCAGCTGCGGCAGGACCACGTTTTCCAGCGCATTGAAATCGGGCAGCAGGTGATGGAACTGGTAGATGAAGCCCAGGTGTTCGCGGCGCAGCACGGTACGGGCATGCGAATTCGACTTCTCGGCCGAGTGGCCGGCTATCAGGATCTCCCCGCCGAACCCGCCTTCGAGCAGCCCGACCGCCTGCAGCAATGTCGACTTTCCCGATCCCGACGGCCCGAGCAGCGCGACGATCTCACCCGGACGGATCGCCAGATCGACCCCGCGCAGCACGTCGATCCGCTCGCCGCCCTGTTCGAAGCTGCGGGTGAGCCCCTTGAGCTCGACCACCGGTTTCACGCCGGGACTATTCATAACGCAGCACCTGCACGGGATCGGTGTTCGCCGCCTTCCACGCGGGGTAGAGCGTGGCGAGGAAACTGAGGCCCAGCGCGAGCAGCACGATCATGGTTACTTCGCTGCCATCGACCTTGGACGGGATGGTGGTCAGGAAGCGGTATTGCGGGTCCCACAGATCCTGCCCGGTCAGCACGCCGAACCCCTCGACGATTTGCTGGCGCCCGGCAAGGATGAGGAAGCCCAGTGCAAGCCCGGCCAGCGTGCCGATCGCGCCGATGGTGAAACCGGTGGTGACGAAGATCTTGATCAGGCTCTGCCGTGTCGCGCCCAGCGTGCGCATGATCGCGATGTCGCGGGTCTTGGCGCGCACCAGCATGACGAGGCTGGAGAGGATGTTGAACGCCGCGACGAGCACCATGAAGCTGAGCGCGAAGGCCATCGCCGCGCGTTCCACCTGCAGCGCTTCGAACAGCGTCGCGTTGATTGTCTTCCAGTCAGATACCACGGCCCGGCCCTGCACCGCGCGCTGCACCGGTTCGAGGATTTCGCCGACTTCGTCGGCATCCTCCACCGTCACCTCGATCATGCCCACCGTATCGCCGATCAGCATCAGCGTCTGCGCATCCTTCATCGGCATGACGACGAAGGCGCCATCGTAATCGTAGACGCCGATCTCGAAGATCGCGGCCACTTCATAGCCGATCTGCCGCGGCACGGTGCCGAACGGGGTAGAGCGACCCTGCGGATTGATGATCGTGATCGTATCGCCCACTCGCGCGCCGATATTCTCGGCCAGCCGGACCCCGATCGCCACCTTGCTTACTCCCGCCTGCAACTGGCCAAAATCGCCCGCCACTGCCTTGGTCGCCAGCTCGGCGATGTCCTCGTCGGTGTTGCCGCGGACCAGGATCGCTTCGACGCGGCCGTTGAAGCTGGTCAGCAGTGGCTGTTCGATCAGCGGGCTGGCATCGACCACTCCCGGCGTGGCGCGGACTTCGGCGAGGATATCCTCCCAATCGTCCAGCCGCCCGCCGTAGGCCTGGACGATGGCATGGCCGTTGAGCCCGACGATCTTGTCGAGCAGTTCGGCGCGAAAGCCGTTCATCACGCTCATCACCACGACCAGCATCGCCACCGACAGCATCACCACCCCGATCGAGATGCTCGCTACCAGCGCGATGAAGGCCTCGCTCTTGCCCGGAAGCAGATAGCGTTTGGCGATTGTCCATTCGAAGGGGGAGAGGATCAAGGCGGCCCTGATTGTTGCCTGCGGATGGAGCCGCGTTTAGGCAGCCAATCCTTGCTGCGCAATGAAATCGTGTGGCCGCTCGCGGCATTGGTCGCACTGCCCTTGTAATCGAGGCGTAACACCGCCATTGGGCGCGCATCCCGATCAGCTTCGGCGGACAGGCCTTTCGATGAACCTCACGCACCCGTTTCTAGACGAGGATGGCGACAAGTTGCGCGAAGAGTGCGGCGTGTTCGGCGCGGTCAATGCGACCGATGCCTCCGCCGTCACCGCGCTCGGCCTCCATGCATTGCAGCATCGCGGGCAGGAAGCCGCGGGCATCACCAGCTTCGACGGGGCCGAATTCTACACCCGCCGCGGGCTCGGCCATGTGGCGGAGAATTTCTCCAGCCAGGAAGCGATCGCCGAACTGCCCGGCATGATGGCGGCGGGCCATGTCCGCTATTCGACTACCGGCGGGTCGGGCCTGCGCAATATCCAGCCGCTCTATGCCGACCTCGCCAGCGGCGGTTTTGCAGTCGCGCACAATGGCAATATTTCGAACGCGGGCATGCTGCGCGAGGACCTCGTCCGGCGCGGGTCGATCTTCCAGTCGACCAGCGATACCGAGGTCATCATCCCCCTCGTCGCCACCAGCCGATATCCCACGATCATGGACCGGCTGATCGATGCGCTGCGGCTGCTCGAAGGCGCCTATGCGCTGATCGTCATGACGCCCGAGGGCATGATCGCCTGCCGCGATCCGCTGGGCATCCGTCCGCTGCAGATGGGCCGGATCGGCGATGCCACGCTGTTCGCCTCGGAAACCGTCGCCTTCGACGTCGTCGGCGCCGAATTCGTCCGCCAGGTCGAACCCGGCGAAGTAATCAAGGTCGATTTCGACGGCAATGTCGATTCGCTGCATCCCTTCGGCAACCATTCGGCGCGGCCCTGCATCTTCGAGCATGTCTATTTCAGCCGTCCGGATTCGGTGTTCGACGGGCGCAGTATCTATGCTGCGCGCAAGGCGATCGGCGCCGAGCTTGCGCGCGAGACTCCGGTCGAGGCCGATCTGGTCATCCCGGTGCCCGACAGCGGCGTGCCCGCGGCCATCGGCTATGCGCAGGAAGCGGGGATCCCGTTCGAACTGGGGATCATCCGCTCGCACTATGTCGGCCGCACCTTCATCCAGCCGAGCGACGGCGCGCGCCACGCCGGCGTCAAGCGCAAGCACAATGCCAACCGCGCGCTGGTCGAAGGCAAGCGCATCGTCCTGATCGACGACAGCATCGTGCGGGGCACCACGAGCCTGCAGATCGTCGAAATGATGCGCGAGGCCGGGGCCACCGAAGTGCATTTCCGCGTCGCCAGCCCGCCCACCGCGCACAGCTGCTTCTACGGCGTCGACACGCCCGAGCGCAGCAAGCTGCTCGCCGCGCGGATGGACGTCGAACCGATGCGCGAATTCATCCGGGCCGACAGCCTCGCCTTCGTGTCGATCGACGGGCTGTACCGCGCGGTCGGCGAAAAGCCGCGCGATGCCGCCTGCCCGCAGTTCTGCGATGCCTGCTTCACCGGCGATTATCCCACTTCGCTGACCGATCTCGCCCGGCGCGACGACAAGCAGCAGCAGCTTTCCTTCCCTCCCGAACAGGTCGCCTGATGACGAAACCGCTCGACAACCGCCTGGCCCTGGTCACCGGGGCGAGCAAGGGAATCGGCGCCGCTACCGCGCAGGCGCTGGCCGCAGCCGGCGCGCATGTGGTGCTCACCGGGCGCGACGTACGCGCGCTCGAAGCGGTCGAGGACACGATTCATGCCGCGGGCGGCGCTTCCACCATCGCACCGGTCGATCTGGCCGAAAGCGACGGGATCGCGCGGCTCGCTTCGGCAATTGCCAGCCGCTGGGACAAGCTCGACGTGCTCGTCGCCGCAGCCGCCTACCTCCCCGCGCTGACCCCGGTCACGCAGATCGACGGCAAGCAGCTGAGCCAGGCGCTGACGGTCAATTTCCTCTCGACCCAGGCGCTGCTCGCCAATTTCGACCCGTTGCTCAAACGCGCCGAAGCGGGCCGCGTGATCGGCCTGACCAGCAGCGTCGGGGCGAGCCCGCGCGCCTATTGGGCGGCCTATGGCACGACCAAGGCGGCGTTCGACAACCTGCTCGAAAGCTATGCGCAGGAGGTCGAGAAGACCTCGAAGGTGCGCGTCGCGCTGGTCGATCCGGGCGCCACGCGCACGGCCATGCGCGCCAAGGCCTATCCGGGTGAAGACCCACAGACGGTCAAACCGCCCGAAACCGTGGCGGAACGGCTCACCCAATTGCTGGTCGAGGGCTTCGATGGGTTCCACCGCGAGCGGGTCGAAGCCTGAGTTAACCAAGTCCGGGAACGCTTTGGCCACCTTGATCGATCATATCCGCTGCCTGCGCGCCCGAATGCGCGCCAGGACCAAGCGGGACAGATCGAAAAGGGGCGCCGCCATGATCCACCAGTCGCAGGATCGCTATTCACTCGCCGCGCAGGAAGATCGCAGCGCGCCGCGCGCGAAGCTGGCCATTCCCGGCCAGTTGCGCGCCAGCGGCGGCCGTGCCTTCCAGACGGTCGTCCACGACCTGTCGGTATCCGGGTTTTCCGCCGCTGCGCTCAACCGCATGCACGAAGGGCAGCTATGCTGGCTGACCATGCCCGGGCTCGAATCGCTCCAGGCGCAGGTCGTGTGGTGGGAAAAGAGCATGGTCGGATGCGCGTTCAGCGAACTGCTGAGCCCGCTGGTGCATGACAGCATCCTCGCGCGGTTCGGCGACCCGAGCTACCAGCGCCCTTTCTGAACGCCCATTCCGGTCAGGTGGTGACGGCGTAGCCCTTGCCGGGACGCCGCCACCGGCCGGTTACTCAGCCGCCGCGACGATCTTGCCGATCAGAGCGCGAAAGCCGTCGCGGTTCGCGCTGCTGGTCGCGGTTTCCCAATTGCTGACCACGGCCACCACCAATTGTTCCTGCGGGACGATGGTGATCGCCTGGCCGAAGATGCCCTGCGCGCCGTACATGCCGCCGGGATAGGTCCACCACTGGTACCCATAGCCGAAGCCGGGCGCCTGCGGTGCGAAGTCGACCAGCGGCGAACCGGCGGTGGCGAACCAGCCTGCGGGTACGGTGCCCGCCCCGCCCTCCAGCGCGAACTGGCCCATGCGCGCATAGTCGGCCAGCCGCAGCGACAGGCAGCAGCCACCGATATTGCCGCCGGTGAGATCCTGCATCCAGAACAGGCCACCTTCGAAGCCCGCGGGTTCGACGATCTTTTCCGCGGCATAGGCGGCCAGCGACTGGCCGGTCGCCTGTTCGACGATCAGCCCGAGCAGATTGGTTTCGAGCGTCTTGTAGACCCACTTTTCGCCAGCGGGCGCCTCGCGCGTCAGCGTGCGCGCGTAGGTGACCGCCTGCGATTCGCCCGCAACCGGGGCAACCGCCAGCATCTTGGCAACGTCGCTGTCGGGATCGGTGTAATCCTCGTTCCATGCCACGCCCGAGGTCATGGTGGCGATCTGGCCGACGCTGACGCCGTCATAGGCGGTGCCCGCCAGTGCAGGGATGATCTCGGTTACCGGCGTGTCGACACTGGCAATCGCACCATCGGCGATCGCCGCCCCCAGCAGCGTGGACGTGAAGCTCTTGGCGACCGAGAAGCTGGTCCAGCGTCCGGTCGGGCCGAAACCCAGACCGTAATCCTCGAACAGCACTTCGCCGTCCTTGAGCACCATCAGGCCGGCAGCCTGCGTTTCGGCCATGTATTCGCGCAGTTCGGCCTGCAGCGAGGCAGGCAGCGGCGCTGCGCTGCGCGGCAATTCGCGAACCGTACTGGCAGGCGCGACCTCGAGCCCAGGGAACGATCCTTCCATGTCGCGGAACACTGCCGAGCGGCGCTCATCACTCCAGAACAGGATCGAGTCGCTGGGATCGAGGCTGGCCATCTGCTCAGGCATCGACTGGGTCACTGCAGGCGGCGGAACCGCCGTCGCCGTGGCGGTGCCAGCATCGCCATAGGCCGTGCCGCAGCCGGCCAGCGCCAGTGCCGCCACCGAAATCATAAGTCCGCGCATCATTTCTCTCCCTCTTTCACCAGTGTAACCTGGTGGACGTCGATCCCGCCCCCGCGGAACCCGCCTTCGCAATACATCAGATAATATCGCCACAAGTCGCAGAATTCCCGATCGAAACCCTGCGGCAGGCGATCCTCCGCCACCGCCCTATCGAAGTTCCGGCGCCAGTGCAGCAGCGTATCGGCATAATCGTCGCCGAAATCGTGCTGGTCCTGCCATGCAAGTCCGCGTTCCTCGGCAAGGCGGCGAAATTCGCTGGTGCGGATCAGCAGCCCGCCTGGGAAGATATAGGCCTGGATGAAATCCGCACTTCGCGCATAGGCGTCGAACAGATCGTCGCGGATCGAGATATACTGGATCGCCGCGCGGCCCCCGGCGCGCAAATTGCGTGCGATGCAGTCCATGAAGGTCGGCCAGTATTCGCGGCCCAGCGCCTCGACCATTTCGGCGCTGACAATGGCGTCGTAGCGGCCGTCGCAGTCGCGGTAATCCTGCTTGCGGAACTCGGCCACGTCCGGATGATGGGTGCGGGCCCACTCCAATTGTTCGTCGGAAAGGCTGATCGCGGTCACCCTGCGGCCCTGCGCGGCCAGGCTTGCCGCCAGCGCGCCCCAGCCGCAGCCGATTTCGAGCACGCTGGGCGCCTCCCCGATCCGGCCGGCAAGCGCACCGCACTTGCGCCGCTGCGCCGCCTCCAGCCCGTCGTCCGACGGGGCCAGCGCCGAGGAATAGCTCATCGTCGGATCGAGCCAGGCAGCGTAGAAATCATTGCCCAGATCGTAATGGGCGCTGATGTTCTTCTGCGCGCCCTGCGGGGTGTTGCGATTGAACAGATGCGCCAGCTTTAGCGCGTGGCGGAACGGCCCCTTGGCCCGCGCGGTATCGCCCAGGTGCTGCGCATGCTGCATGAACAGGGCGAACAGCGGCACCGGATCCGGGCTCCACCATTCGCCGGCTTCCCACGCCTGGTACCAGCCGACCGACCCATTGCTGGCCAGCCGCACCAGCGCGTTCCAGCTGCGCAGTTCGATCGTGCATTCGAAGCCCGGCGAACGCCCACCGACGGTGCGCCGCGCGCCGTCGGGCAGCGTGGCATGGATCGCGCCGCTGACCAGCGCCCGGTCGATCCGGTCGATGATCTTGCCGATGCCGGGCGCCACCAGCCGCGCGACCAGACCGGGCCTGCGAACGAAACGCTGCGATCCGGCGACAAGCTCGCGCCCGCGGGAGGTGGTCGGCATATCCATCGTCCGCGCTATGGCTCGGCGATCTGTCGTTCACAAGCCCGCGGCATTCACCGCTGCGCCGCGGCGGCGGATCAGCCCTTTGCGCTGCGATAGGCTTCCAGCGCGCGCTCGCGTGCTTCGCGATGGCCGATCACCTTGGCCGGGTAATCGCCGCGCCGGTCTTCGGGAGGATCGTGGATCTCGTCATCGCCAAGCCCGGCCAGTTCGGGGACATATTCACGGATATAGCCTGCCGCGTCGAACTTCTCGCTCTGCGTCAGCGGGGCCATGATGCGCACGAACATGTTGCTGTCGACCCCGGTGCCCGAAATCCACTGCCAGTTGACGCCGTTGTTGCCGTAATCGGCATCGACGAGGCAGTCCCAGTACCACTGTTCGCCGAAGCGCCAGTCGATCAGCAGGTGCTTCACCAGAAAGCTGGCGCAGATCATCCGCACGCGGTTGTGCATCCAGCCGGTCTGCCACAGCTGCCGCATGCCCGCATCGACCACCGGATAGCCGGTCATGCCTTTCTGCCAGCACGCGAAGTCCTGCGCGATCAGATGCCCCGCATTGGGGTTCCGCCACAGCGTGCGCTCGTCGTAGTCACGGTAGCTTTCGCGCGGGTAATCGGGGAACTGGTCGATCACGTTCTGCGCATAATCGCGCCAGATCACCTCCTTGGAGAAGGTGTTCCAGCCGTCGCTGCGCTTGTCTTTCAGCCTGTGCCAGACCTGCGCGGGGCTGATCTCGCCCCAGTGCAGATGCGGCGAGAAGCGCGAGGTGGTGTCTTCGGACGGCAGATTGCGGCCCTCGTCGTACTCGCCCACCACATCGGCCCACCAGTCGAGCCGGTCATGCGCGGCGCCCTCGCCGAAGTCCCAGAATTCGCGAATACCGCCGGCCCAGTCGGGCTTCGTGGGCAGGAGCGACCAATCAGCCAGTTCGTCGCTGTCGGGCCAGCTATCGGGCGACGACAGCGTCTCGGGCTCTGGCAGCGGGTCGCGCGGAGGCATAACCTCCAGCATGGATTTCGCAAACGGGGTGTAGATCTTGTAGGGATCGCCCGAACCGGTGGTCACGCTGCCGGGCGGAAGCAGGTAGTTGCCGTCGTAGAGGCACAATTGCCTGTCCCCGCCCAACGCGTCGCGCAGTTCGTCTTCGGCCTCCTTCCACCACGGCTCGTAATGGCGCATCGCGTGGATGCAGGTGGCGCCGGTTTCGTCGGCCAGCGCGGCAAGCACCTGCGGGGCGTCGCCCCGGCGCAGCACGATCCTCGAATTGTGCGCGCCATAGCTCTTGCCGAGGCTTTCGAGCGAATGATGCAGCCAGACCTTCGACGCCCCGCCATAGGCATGGTCGCCCGCGCGGTCGTCGTCGAGGACGTAGACCGGAATGACGGGTCCGGCTTGCGCGGAGGCATACAGCGCGGGATGATCGGCCATGCGCAGATCGCGCCGCAGCCAGACGATGTGGGGTGCAGTCATGCCGTTCTAACCGCCGGGTGCTGGCGTGGGTTCCGTTTGCACGCCGGGGCAGACCCCCGCGGGCAATTCGACCGAAAAGCGATCGCCCACCCGCGGATCGTAGAAGCGCGCATCACGCAGCCACAGCGAGCCATCCTCGCGCGGCTCGATCAGCGGGGTGCGTGCCCAGAACAGGAAGGCGTCGACCGCGCTATCGCCTGCCCGCGCCGCTGCCAGATCGCACCGGTCGAGCGGGACCCCGGGCAGCGTGGTGTCTTCGCCGAGCATGTACAGCCCGTTGCGGCCGCTGATCATCTCGCGCGCGAGCGGGTTGAACGGCACCGGGCTGGCGATCACGGTTGCGGTGCCGGTCGGGCTGGCGTCGAGCGCGTTTTCGTCGGCTGCGGTGATCATGGCGTTCGCCGTAGAACCAGCGCGAGGAAAACGGCTCGAGCAGGCGGATGCCGTAGACATTGAGCCAGTCGAGCGCAGGATGCGTCAGGCAGCCGAGCAGCGCGAGCGCGTAGAGCCACTTGAACCTGACCGGGAGCCGTGCCTCCGGGCGCTTGCCGCGTTTCGCCTGCCAGCGGTCGAAGCCGTAGAGCAGGCCCGCGAGCACCAGCGGCAGCAGGAGCATGGCGGGCGGACCATGCGTGATGCCGCGGCGGAAGCCGAGGTGTTCGACCCCTTCGAGCCAGAAGAAACAGGCCGCATCGACATCGGGCAGATTCGCGCCGATGATCAGCGCGGGCATTGCCAGCCCGGTCTTCCGCTTGAGCCCCGCCTGCCCGATCAATGCCCCGACGAGGCTGTGTGTGAGATTGTCCATTGCGCGCGAGTGATAGCCGGCCCCGCCCAAAAGGAAAGGGCGGCAGGTTGCCCCGCCGCCCTTGCCCAGCCGATTGCCCGAGAATCAGGAATCGAAGTTTTCGCCGCGGCGGGCGGACGTGAATTCGCGCCGGTCGAGATAGGTGTCCCCGTCGGTATCGTAATAGAAAAAGCTGTCGGCAGCCTTGTTGATCGTTTCCGCCTTCAGCTCGGGCTCGCCCTGGTCGTTGAGCGCTTCATGCTGCGGATCGAGCGGGATGGCCCAGATCGCATATTCGGCGACCGAAAGCTGGTCGTCGTCGTTCCGGTCGAGATAGCCCCAGGTCATGTTCTGGCGCCGGCGCATGTTGGTGTCTGCGTCACGCTCCTGCGAGGCGGCTTCCATTTCGCTCCGCTCGTCCTCGCTCATGTCGGCTGCGATCGCTGCCTCGTCGGCATTTGCGACCTGCTCCGCCGCAACCTCGTCGCGGTAGCCGTCATATTCGCTGCGAAACGCATCCGCGTCGAATGCGTCGCGGCGCGTCTGCGCGTCGTCCGAGAGCGCGTAGTCGCGCGTCATCGGGTCGTATTCGGCAGTCGCGGCAGTCTCGACATCGGCCATTTCGCTGCCGACCACCGGATCTTCGGCGACGTCGTCCCCGCAAGCGGCAAGCGCCAGGGCAAGCGTGGAAAGCGCGGTCGTTTTCTTCAGAATGGTCATGTGTCCTCCATGGGTTGAACGTCCTGCCGGCGGCAGGGGAATGTCCAACCAACGAAGCCGCACCGCAATCGGTCCGCCTCGCGCGAAGCCGATTGCCGGATGCGTCAGACCGGGTCTTGCGCGGTCCCGTCGACGGTCCAGGTCTGGCCCTGGCCCAGCAGTTTGGCCAGATTGGCCTCCTTGCCCGCGCTTGCGGCGGCCTTCTCGGCCAGCACAGCAG
>LUMV01000296.1_pt1 | contig 10191 bp, 8 predicted proteins | sample 729731 | NCBI WGS metagenome assembly LUMV01 (sample SAMN03860301, study PRJNA289734) | marine metagenome | biome: seawater column; feature: ocean; material: water; isolation source: Red Sea water column Station 192 - depth 200m | place: Saudi Arabia: Red Sea | collected 2011-10-15 | depth 200 m
CGGCGCTGGCCGCGCTGCTGTGGCACTGGGGGGTGCTGCGCTGGCTGGTCGATGGCCTGTCCTTCCTGCTGCGGCGCACGCTTAGGGTAAGCGGCGTGGTCGGTCTGTCGGGCGGGGCGAACATGTTTCTCGGCGTGGTGGAAAGCCCGCTGGTGGTGCGCGCCTATTTCGCGCGGATGAGCCGGGCTGACCTGTTCCAGGTCATGGTGCTGGCCATGGCGACGATCAGCGGTGCGATTTTGATCCTCTACGCCACCACCCTGTCGCGCACGGTGCCCGATGCGGTGGGGCACATGATTTCCGCTTCGCTGATTTCGCTTCCTGCAGCGCTGCTGATCGCCAAGCTGATGGTGCCCGGCGCAGCGAGCGCGGAAGGCGAGGAGCCCGATGCCGGCAGCCAGGGCCTCAAGTTCGAATCGAGCATCGATGCGATCATCAAGGGGACGATGGACGGCATTCAGCTGTTCCTTGCGGTGATCGCAGTGATCATCGTGGTGTTTGCGCTGGTGTCGCTTGCCGACCAACTGCTGGCGCTGCTGCCCATGGTCGATGGCGAGCCGCTGAGCCTGAAGCGGGCCTTCGGCTGGCTGTTTTCGCCGCTAATGTGGCTGATCGGCGTACCCTGGGCCGAAGCGCAGGCCGCCGGCAGCCTGATGGGCACCAAGGCGATCCTCAACGAATATGTCGCCTATCTCGAGCTTGCCGCACTGCCGTCCAGCACATTCTCGCCGCGCAGCCTGCTGATCGTCGCCTATGCGCTGTGCGGGGTCGCGAACCTGGCCAGCATCGGGCTGCTGGTGTCGACCATCGGCACGCTGTGTCCCGAACGGCGCGCCGAAGTCGCGGGACTGGGTGTGCGCAGCTGGATCGCCGGCAATATGGCGACGGCGATGACTGGCGCATGGATCGGGCTGATCACCTGGGTTTGAGCGGATAGGATACGGCCATGTTCGATGCGAAACTGCGCCCGCTGATCGACCCGCCGCTCAACCGGCTGGGCAGCGCGCTGGCGCGGCGGGGGGTGACTGCCAACGCGATCACCTTTCTCGGCCTTGCACTGGGGCTGGCCGGCGCGGCGGCGATTTCCGGCGGCTACTTCAGCGCCGGATTGGGTCTCATCCTCGCCAACCGCCTGCTCGACGGGCTCGACGGCGCGGTCGCACGGGCGAACGGCCCGACCGCACTGGGCGGTTATTTCGATATCGTCGCCGATTTCGCCTTCTACGTGTCGGTGCCGCTCGGCTTCGGGCTGGTCGATCCGGCCAACACGCAAGCTGCACTGGTGCTGGTTTCCAGCTTCGTCCTGACCGGCGTCAGCTTCCTCGCCTACGCCGTGATCGCCGCGGAACGCGGCGCGCGGACCGACGCGCATGGCAGGAAGAGCTTCTTTTATTCGACCGGGCTGGCCGAAGGCGGCGAAACGATCGCCGTCTTCATCGCCTTCGCGCTGTTTCCTGCGTGGTTCGTCCCGCTGGCCTACGCATATGCCGCGCTATGCGTGCTGACCGTGTTCCAGCGTAGCGCGCTGGCGATCGTCCAATTCAGCGATTGAGCCGTTCGGCAACGGCATCGCGCAAGGCGGCAATGCGCGCCGCATTCGCACCCAGATCGCTCACGCCCACGCGAGAAACCGAGCGAAAATCGATCGCACCATCGGCAATCCGCACGACCATATCGTCCTTGAAGCCGAACCAGAATGTTTCCGCGACCCCTTCGATCCGGCCGGTTTCGGCATCGGCGGTCACTTGGGCGAAACCCATTTCCTCCATCGCGGATACCACCAGTTCCGCGGCTTCGGCCGGGCTGGTCGAACCCAGGGGCAGCGGCGCGAGATCGGGATAGGCGGCGGCAATAACCTGCGCATGCGACCGATCGGCCAGCGGCGGCTCGGATTCCGACCACATTTCGAGCTCGCCCAGCGGCGTGGCGTAGTCATTCAGTGGATTGGCACCCGCAGCGGCACGTTGATCGAGCACGGTTTGCGAGAAGACAGGCGGGTTGGCGCTATCGGTCGCAATGTCGTGGATCGGCGGGATGTCGGCCGCCTGGCTGCGAATGGCGCCCAGAACGGCAAAGATGCCGACCGGGACCAGCAGCGCGATCAGCGACAGCAGCCAGCCCTTGCGGGGCTTGCGCAGCAGGACGACGATCAGCGAGATCAGGCCGACAAGCGCCACGATGCCCAGCAGGATCGGCCCGGCCTTGATCGTCAGGGTAAGCAGGCCGGTCCGCCAATCCCACAGGCCGAACTTGGTCCCCAGCGCGGCGATGGCGAAATACACCGGTAGCGCAAGTGCAAGGGCGAAGGCGAGGCGGCTGTGCCAGGGCGTTTTGATCATGCCGCATCGTAGCGCCAAGTCGCGGCGCTGCAATCATGCTAATCGCTGGATATGCAACAGCACCGCGGCAATGGGGTCATGGAAGGCACGCGCCGCCGTAGGGCGGGGCGTGTCAGCCGCCCGTCACGCTCATGTGGCGCGCCAGGGCAGGTTCGCTTTGCGCGGCATCGAAGGCATGGCGCAGCGGCTTGCCCGCGAGCAGGCGTTCGAGCGCCTCGTCGAGCGCGGCTTCGCCACCGGCGCGCACGATATCGCGCAGTTCGACCTTCTGGTCATGGCCCAGGCAGCCATAGACCGTCCCGGTCGCGGAAATACGGATGCGATTGCACCCGGCGCAGAAATTGTTGCTGAGCGGAGTGATGAGCCCGATCCGCGTGCCCGTCTCTGCGACGTCGAAGTAGCGTGCGGGCCCGCCGGTGCGGTGGAGCGAGGGGACGAGCGTGAAATGGCGCTCGAGTTCCTCGCGCACAGCGTCGAGCGGCAGGTGCGCGGCGGGACGATCGACCGAGACCTCGCCCAGCGGCATGGCTTCGATGAGCGCGAGGTCGAGCCCCCGCGCGCCGCACCATGCAAGCAAGTCGCGCATCTCGTCGTCATTCGTACCGCGCATCGCCACGGCGTTGATGCGCACTGCCAGGCCGGCATCGCGCGCCGCGTCGATGCCGCTAACCACCCGCTCGAACTCGTCGCGGCGGGTGAGCTCGGCAAACCGGTCGCGCCTGAGCGTGTCGAGACTGATGTTGATACGCCGCACGCCGGCATCGAACAGGTCCTGCGCCATTTCGGGCAGGCGCGTCCCATTGGTGGTGAGCGTGAGTTCGTCGAGCCCGTGCGTGCGCAGCCGTGCCAGCCGCTGGACAAGTTCGAGCACACCCTTGCGCACCAGCGGTTCGCCGCCGGTCAGGCGGATCCGGCGAATGCCGCGGACCACCAGATGACGCGCCAGCGTTTCGATTTCCTCGAATGTCAGAAGGTCGCGGCGCGGGAGGAATTCCATGTCCTCGGCCATGCAATAGGTGCAGCGAAGGTTGCAGCGGTCGGTGACCGAGAGGCGGATATAGTCAATCTGCCGGCCGTGGGCGTCGCGCATGCGGGCCCCCTACACGAGGCGGGGCGAGGCCCAAACCGAAATCGGGCGTCGTGCCGGCAGGCGGTCAGCCCGCGTTGCGCAAGCGGCCGAACAGCGCGGGCAGGGGTTCGGAAGAAAGCGCCCGCTCCATGGTCCGGGCAAGCGTGGTCGATACGGTGATCTTCGAAACATGCGCGCGATCGTCGCTGAGGCCGACCGCGATCTCGTAAGTGCCTGCTTCGATCACGAAACTCCCGTCGGATCTGAAGTGGCCCAGCTGGTTGCCGCCGACTTCGAACAGCAGGCTGCGCGTTTCGCCTGCCATCAGCGAGACGCGCTGGAAGTCGGCCAACCTGCGCGCCTGCGCACCGTTCTGTCCCGGGTTGCGCACATAGAGCTGGACCGTCTCGGTGCCTTCGCGCTTGCCGACATTGTACAGCGTGGCGCTGACGATAATCCGGTCGTGGCTCAGCTCGACCGCGGTTTCGCCGAGGCCGAAGTCCGAATAGCCCAGCCCGTGTCCCAAGGTGAAACCCGCTTGCCCCTTCTCCGTCAACGGCAGCGGCAGGCGGCCCCGTGGCGCGAATTCGCCGGTCAGCACTTCGGCCAGCGCATGGCCCGACATGGTGCCGAGTTGCCCGGCATGCAGCACGCAAGGCAGCTTGGTCCCACGCGCGTCGGGGTCGAGCGGCTGCGAGCCGAGGGTGATGAGGACGATGTTCGGATTGACCGCATGGAGCGAATCAAGGAGCGTCTGTTCCGCTTCTCCCACACGCTCGCAGTCGCCGAGCGTGACGATCACCGTGCCCACCCGCCGCGCGGCATTGCAGGCCATGCCGATTGCCATGTGGTCGGCGTCGAGCAGTCCGGCGGGTCTGGCATCGGCGCGGACCGCCAGGCCGGGGACGAAACTGTGCGCGAGGCCCAGTGCGTCGAACCCGTCGAGCAGGTTGGCGGCGTCACCCTGCGCTCCGCCTGTCGGAAGCGCCCGGTCGGTTGCGGCATGCCCGACAACGAGAATTTCGCCCGACGCGATATCGAGCGGCAGCAGCGCGGGATCGTTGCGCAGCAGGACGATTGCGTGGCGCGCAGTGTCCAGCGCGACCGTTCGCGCGTGATCCGCCGACCAATCGGTGGCAGGGGCGATATCGCGCAGATCGGCGCGGAACAGACCCAGATCGTATTTCGCGCCGAGTACCTTGCGCACCGCGTCATCGAGCTGGCGCATGCCGACCCGCCCGTCGCCCACCGCTTTCACTATGCTGTCCACTGCCAGCATTTGGTAAGGCGTTTCACCGGCCTCCTGTCCCGCAGCCCGGCCGATCGCGACCCATTCGGCCAGGTCGATCCCGTCGAAGCTGGCGGGGCCGCCGATCGGCAGGTCGCCATCCGCAGTCTCCTCGCGGTCACGCACCCCCTGCGCGAGTAGACCCAGCGCGATGCTCGCCGGGGGCGATTCGCGCAGCACGCCGGCCACCAGCCGGAGCTTGTCGGTCAGTATGTCGGGATCGCGCCGCTCGATCCAGCCGGGCGCGTCGGTGCGCAGGCAAGCCAGTACGCCGTCGCCATCCTGCCCGTCGAATTGCAGGCCGCGCACGGTGGCTGCCGCCAAGGCGCGCGCCAGATGTACCGAAGTGCCCCAGCTTTCAGCCAGTTCCTCCGTTTCGGTATCGCTCGTCAGGGCGACCTGGGGCCCCATGAGCCAGTTCATCCCGTGCGCTCGCGCTTCCCCCGCCACGATCTCGGCAGCGCTTTCCACGATGTGCGGCGACCATGTCGCGGCCAGTGCAAGCGGGGCGGGCATGGTGACCGAGGTGCCGCGGCCGGGAACATTGGCCATCAGCAGCGGAATGCCGAGCCGCGTTTCCTCGACGGCCAGGCGTTGCAAGGCGGCCAGCTGGTCTGCGGCGCCCGAACCGAGAAGCCCGCCTACACGGCCCTGCAACATTTCTGCGCGCAGCGGGGCACCTTCGCTATCGCCGCCGGCTTCCGGAATGGGCAACAGGACAAGCTGCCCGGCCTTCTCCGCCACTGACATGATGGCGAGCAGGTCTTCGACGAAACGCTCGCGTTCGGCGGCGTGATCGGGCGGATGGCGGACCATTTGGGCGGTAGCGTGGTCCTTAGAGGTAAACATCCGGTGTGGATGCGCCGATTGGTCAGGCGCTGTTGCCGAACTGCACCGCAAGGCGGATTTACAGATATAAAAATATCTTTATATCCTCTTCGCAATGCGAACCGAACACCTCTTCCGCGCCCTTGCCGATCCGACCCGGCTCAGGATCATGCGCCTGCTTGGCTCGATGGAGCTGGCAGTGGGTGAAGTCGCGCAGGTGCTGGGGCAGAGCCAACCGCGCGTGTCGCGGCACATCGGCATCCTGTGCGACGCGGGTCTGGCCGAACGACGGCGCGAAGGCAGCTGGGTATTCCTGCGCGCCTGCGCCGATTCGAGCGAGGCGCCGCCGTTTTGCGCGGCTATCGGCGATCTGCTGGTCGATGCGGAGGCTGCCGACGCCGCCTTTGCGGAACAGTGCGAACAGGACCGGCGCAAGCTGGCCGCGATCCGCCAGCACCGGGAAAGCGAGGCACAGGCCTATTTCTCGGCGCATGCGGACGATTGGGACGAATTGCGCCGGCTGCATTCCTCGGACGAGGCCGTGGAGGCCGAACTGGCGCGTGCGCTGGGGCCCGAACCGCTCGGGCGCCTGCTGGACATCGGCACCGGCACGGGGCGCATGGCCGAACTGTTTGCCGAGCGGGCAGAGCGGATCGTTGCACTTGACAAGAGCCTGGCGATGCTGCGGGTCGCACGCGCCAAGCTGCAGCACCTCCCGACCGAGCGAGTGGAACTGGTGCAGGGCGACTTCGGGGCGCTGCCATTTGCCGCGGCGAGTTTCGACAGCGTGCTGTTCCACCAGGTGCTGCATTTCGCGCAGATGCCCGGTGCCGCGCTGGCGGAGGCCGCCCGCGTGCTGCGTCCGGGCGGACGGATCGCAATCGTCGATTTCGCGGCGCACCAGCGCGAGGAACTGCGCAATCGCCATGCGCATGCCCGGCTGGGGTTCGACGATGCACAGATGATGGGCCTGCTCAGCGATGCCGGGTTCGACCCGGCCGCGCCGACGGCACTGGAAGATGGAGAACTGGTGGTGAAGATCTGGATCGCGCCGCGGCGCGTCGATGACCGGAAGGCGGCATCATGAGCCCGACGATGGACCAGATGCGCGAAGCGCAGCGCGCACTCGAAGCGCCGCTGTTTTCAGGGCTCCCGGGCGATATCGACGTCAGCTTCGAATTCTTCCCGCCCAAGAATGCGGCCATGAACGAGACGCTGTGGCAAAGCGTCGAGACGCTGGCCCCGCTCGGGCCGCGTTTTGCCAGCGTCACATATGGCGCGGGCGGGTCGACCCGCGAGCGGACGCACCAGCAGGTCGTCCGCATCCAGAACGAAGCGCGCATTCCCGCTGCCGCGCACCTGACCTGCGTCGAGGCGACCCGGGAAGAGGTCGACGAGGTGGCGCGCCATTACTGGGATGAGGGCATCCGCCATATCGTGGCCCTGCGCGGCGACGCGCCCGACGGGCAATCGCAATATGCGCCGCATCCGGGCGGCTATGCCAACGCAGTCGAGCTGATCGCGGGACTGAAGAGGGTCGCCGATTTCGAGATATCGGTCGCCGCCTATCCCGAGGTCCATCCCGATTCGCCCGATCGCCAGGCCGATCTGGACAATCTCAAGGCCAAGTTCGACGCCGGGGCGACCCGGGCGATCACGCAGTTCTTCTTCGATCCGCAATGTTTCTTCGACTTTCGCGACCGGGCCGCAGCGGCGGGAATTGACGGCGAGATCGTGCCCGGGATCATGCCCGTGCTCAGCTTCGCGGCGGTGCGCCGGATGTCGGGGCTGTGCGGCACAGCCATCCCGCCGTGGATGGAGGGTCTGTTCGACGGGCTCGACGATCGCCCCGCCGCGCGTCAGCTCGTCAGCGCGACCATCGCGGCCGAACTGTGTCGCCGGCTATATGCGGGCGGGGTAAGGCAATTCCATTTCTACACTCTCAACCGCGCCGAACTGAGCTATGCAATCTGCCATATGCTCGGGCTGCGCGCGAAGGCAGGCCGATGACCAAGCGCGAAGAATTCGAAGTCGCCGCAGCCCAGCGGATCCTGATCAAGGACGGCCCCTACGGTACCGCGATCCAGCAGGCCGGGCTAACGCCCGAAGACTATGCCGCGGGCACCGATCTCGCGCAGGAGCAGAAGGGCAATAACGACCTCGTCAATCTGACGCAGCCGCAGGTTATCCGCCGGATCTGTGAAAGCTATATCGATGCAGGCGCGCATATCCTCGCCACCAACACCTTCAACGCCAATCGCATCAGCCAAGCCGATTACGGCGCCGAACACCTGGTCCATGAGATCAATGTCGCCGCGGCGCGGATCATCCGTGAAGCGGTCGATGCGCGGAACGACGGCATTCCGCGGTTCGTGGCGGGCGCTGTCGGGCCGACCAACAAGACGCTGTCGCTTTCGCCCGATGTCGAAGACCCAGGGTTTCGCGAAGTGACATTCGACGAAATCGTCGCCGTCTATGTCGAACAATGCCGCGCGCTTGTCGCGGGCGGGGCCGATTTCATCCTCATCGAGACGGTGTTCGACACGCTCAACTGCAAGGCCGCTATCATGGCGGTGAAGCAGCTGGCACGCGAACTTGACCGCGACATACCGCTGATGATCTCGCTGACGCTGACCGACCTTTCGGGCCGCAATTTGTCGGGCCATACGGTGGAAGCGTTCTGGTACACCGTGCGCCATGCCAGGCCGCTGACGATCGGCCTCAACTGCAGCTTCGGTGCCGAACAGTTGCGTCCGCATGTGCAATTGCTGTCCGATATCGCCGATACTTGGCTGATGGCCTATCCCAATGCCGGCCTGCCCAACGATCTCGGCGAGTATGACGAACAGCCGGAAACGACTGCGTTGCTGACGCAGGTCTGGGCGCAGAATGGCCGGATCAACGCGCTGGGCGGCTGCTGCGGCTCGACGCCCGCGCATATCGCCGCGATGGCCAAGGCGGTCGAAAACTGCGCGCCGCGCGTGCTGCCCAAGCCTGACCCGGACATGCATCTGGCGGGGCTCGAACCGTTCACGATCACGGCATGAGCGGCGGGGGCCTCCATGGGGCGGTAATCCGCGAGGCGGGGGCAGCGGACGTGCGCGCGCTCGCACTGGTGTCGGATGCCACCTTCCTCGAGACCTTCGCCGGGATGATCAGCGGCGAGGCACTCGTCGCGCATTGCGCGGCCAAGCATGCACCCGATCATCTCGCCGGTCTGCTGGCTGCTGGTGCCCGTGCCTGGCTTGCCGAAATCGACCGGGCGCCGATCGGCTACGCGCTGCTCACCCGGCCCGAACTCGATGCCGCGCAGGACAGCGATATCGAGCTCAAGAAGATCTATCTGCTGTCGCGCTTCCACGGCAGCGGTATCGCCGCCGCGCTGTTCGATGCCGTATTGCGCGGGGCGCAGAGCCATCGCCGGCTGCTGCTGGGCGTGAAAGACGACAACCACCGCGCCATCGCCTTCTATACCAAACAGGGTTTCCGGCAGATCGCCACCCGCCGCTTCGATGTCGGCGGAACCCTCTATGACGATGTCGTGCTGGCGCGCGACCTCGACCGGAACTGAATTCATGAGCAATCTGACCACCGCCCGTTTCGTCAATATCGGCGAGCGCACCAATGTGACCGGCTCGGCGCGGTTCAAGAAACTGATCATGGCGGACGATTACGACACCGCGGTCGAAGTCGCGCGCCAGCAGGTCGAGAACGGCGCGCAGGTAATCGACGTCAACATGGACGAAGGCCTGCTCGATGCCGAGCATGCCATGACCACTTTCCTCAAGCTGATCGCGGCCGAACCCGACATCGCGCGTGTCCCGGTGATGATCGACAGTTCCAAATGGGAGGTCATCGAGGCCGGCCTCAAATGCGTTTCGGGCAAGCCGATCGTGAATTCGATCAGCATGAAGGAAGGCGAGGACGCCTTTCTCGATCATGCGCGCAAATGCATGGATTACGGCGCCGCAGTGGTGGTCATGGCGTTCGACGAGACCGGGCAGGCGGACACCAAGGAGCGCAAGGTCGAAATCTGCAAACGTGCCTATGCATTGCTGACCGGGATCGGCTTCCCGCCCGAGGATATCATCTTCGACCCCAATATCTTCGCGGTGGCGACGGGGATCGAGGAACACGATCGCTATGGTCTCGATTTCATCGAAGCGGTGGCGGAGATCAAGGCGGCGTGTCCGCAGGCGAAGACCAGCGGCGGCCTGTCCAACCTCAGCTTCAGCTTCCGCGGCAATGAAACCGTGCGCCGCGCGATGCATTCGATCTTCCTCTATCACACGATCCCCGCGGGGCTCGACATGGCGATCGTCAACGCCGGCCAGCTCGACGTCTACGACCAGATCGATCCGCAGCTGCGCGAAGCCTGCGAAGACGTGATCCTGATGCGGCGGCCGGATGCCACCGAGCGGTTGATCGACCTTGCCGAAAGCTACAAGGGCAAGAGTGCGGCCGACGAAAAGGCCGCCGAGGAATGGCGCGGCTGGGACGTGCGCCGCCGGCTCGAACACGCGCTGGTCAAGGGCATCGACGCGCATGTCGTGGCCGACACCGAAGAGGCGCGCCAGCAGTTCGACCGCCCGATCGAGGTTATCGAAGGCCCGCTGATGGACGGCATGAACGTCGTTGGAGACCTGTTCGGCAGCGGCAAGATGTTC
>LUMV01000467.1_pt1 | contig 10175 bp, 12 predicted proteins | sample 729731 | NCBI WGS metagenome assembly LUMV01 (sample SAMN03860301, study PRJNA289734) | marine metagenome | biome: seawater column; feature: ocean; material: water; isolation source: Red Sea water column Station 192 - depth 200m | place: Saudi Arabia: Red Sea | collected 2011-10-15 | depth 200 m
CAGGGGCAGCCTCACCTATGTAATATGACTCATCAGCAGTTTTTACATGAAGAGAATTTACATCCTCATCTGAATAGACTGCTACAGTCTTAATTCCCAATGTCTTACATGTTTTCATTACACGAAGGGCAATTTCTCCTCTGTTTGCAATTAGTACTTTCTCAATCATATTTAATCACAGGTTGATATTTCCATGTTTTCTAGGAAGTTGTTTATCGCGTTTGTTGCTTAACATTTCAAGTGCTTTAATGAGCATTGGACGTGTCTCTGCAGGATCAATGACAGTATCAACTGTACCGTTTGATGCGGCAACGTAAGGATTTGCAAATTTTTCAGTAAATTCATCTTTCAGTTTCTTTAGTAATTCTTCAGGATTATCAGCATTAGCCAAGTCTTTTCTATTCATGATTTTGACAGCACCTTCTGAACCAAGTACAGCAATTTGTGCAGTTGGCCATGCATAGTTTACATCAGTTCTTAGATTTTTACTTCCCATTGCGATGTATGCACCACCATATGCTTTACCAATCACAATAGTAATTTTTGGAACGGTTGCTTCACAATATGAGTATAGTAATTTACTTCCATGTCTAATTATTCCATTGTGTTCTTGGTTTGAACCCGGCATGTAACCAGGAGTGTCAACAAGAGTAATGATTGGAATTCCATAACAATCACAGAAGCGAATGAATCTTGCTGCTTTGTTTGATGAATCAATATCTAATGCACCAGCCAAGAACATTGGTTGGTTTGCAACAATACCTACTGTTTTTCCATTCATTCTTCCAAATCCAACGACTACGTTTTGTGCAAATAGTTCATGAATTTCAAAAAATTTGTTGTCATCTAATATTGAATAAATAATTTCTTTCATGTCATAGGGTTTTAGTGAATCTTCTGGAACAATGTTTATCAAATTATTATCTAATCGATTTGGATCATCAGATGTTTTTACTGAAGGAGGTGCTTCAGAATTATTTTGTGGAATGTAAGATAAAAGAGATTTGATGTAATCCATGCATTGATATTCATTTTGTGCAACAAAGTGTGCTACTCCACTTTTTGTTCCATGTGTCATTGCTCCACCTAAATCTTCAAATGAAATTTCTTCACCTAGAACAGTTTTTACAACTTCAGGTCCAGTAACATACATTGTTCCTGCTTTTTCAACCATGATAACAAAATCAGTCATTGCTGGAGAGTAAACAGCACCACCTGCAGAAGGTCCAATACTTGCAGTAATTTGTGGAACTACACCAGATGCGAGTTCGTTATGATAAAAGATATCAGCAAAACCATCTAGACTAAGAATTCCCTCTTGAATTCGTGCACCACCAGAATCAGCAATTCCAATAATTGGACATCCGAAGCAAATACATAGACCTGTCGTCCATTAACGTTTCCATAGCCACCTACAACACCATCGGTGAAAAATTTCTTTTTTTGCATGTCATATTCATGATAATGATGAGTAACCATAGCATCAATTTCAACAAAAGAACCATCGTCACAAAGAAGATCAATTCTCTCTCTAGCAGTTAATTTGCCTTTTTCGTGTTGAGCCTTGATTCTATCTTGACCACCTCCTTGAACAGAAGTTTTTTTGTTATTCAGATATTCATTAATTTTATCAGAATGCATGCCCGAATTTTCCGCATCAGATATCATATATTAATTTAAGTCAAGGAAACAAGAATTACTAATTTTTTAGATTTAATAAAGAAAATTTCTTTTTTAATGCTTTTTGATAAGTTTCGTAAGTATTTCCCAATTCTTCACATTTTTTACATATACATAATTGAGAAACAACTGAACGATCGCAATCATCTTGGAATTCACATTGGGAACAGCCTGCTGAATCATCACAAACAATACATTTGAGATCCTCAGTTTCAACGCATTTTTCATGTTTTACGCCAAGACCCTTTGACCATAAACCAATTTCATTGACATTGATTTTTTCATTACATACAATGCAAGTACCCTCAAACTTCATTGTAATTTTTCTCCAGCTCATTTTAACAATTCAATCTCCTTTTCAAGTAATTCCTCATACGTATCTTCAAATTCTAGTTCAATAGAATCATTTTCTTTTAATGTTAAAATGAATGGAAAGAAGAATGTGGCAAATGTACTGTTTGATATGTGAAGTTTTTTAGAAAGAGTGTTTGCAATTGCTTTAATTTTTGCACCATCCCATCTTAATCGATTCAATAATGGCCAGGATAAATTGTATTGAGTGTATCTAGCTGAAGAATCTTTTTCATAAAGAGACAGTAAGATGGAATCAAGATATCTAAGTAATCTCCAATTTTGTGTTTTCATTATCTTTCCATATAGCATATCTGCTTCAGAAATTATTTCTAATGCTTTAGACATTTTTTCTGAGGATAAATTACTTGTAATGATACTTGAATAAAATGCATTAATTTTTTCTCTAGGATCAATTCGTAGAGAAAATAAAACAATTCTTGCTTCTTCAAGTGATTGAGATTTGAAAAATGCATTTAATCCATCTTCTATATTTAGAGATTCAAATGATTTTTCAGTGTTAGGTTCAAATCCAGTAACTAGTGCTTGTGCAGAATTTATCATTGAACGAATATCGCCTTTTGAATCAGTAATTAATTTTATCAATCTACCTGGATTGATTTTTGCATTTTCTTTTTCTAAGATCATATTAAGATATAATTTTAGAAATCGAGGTGAAAGAGGACTAATTTGTAAAGTTTTAACAACTTTTTTGATCTTTTTCATTTTATCAGTTGAATCATAATTTCCTGCAAGTACAATTGGGACAGTTGGTTCTTTTAAGATGTTGATTAATGCTTCAACACCACCATAATCAGAACGACCATGAATTCCATCTACTTCGTCAATGAATATCATTGGTTCACCAAGTACAGTTTGGTTTCCAAGAACCGGAGTTAGTATTTCTTGAATATTTTTTTTATTTCTAACATCACTGGCATTAAGACTGATCATATCATAACCAAACTGTTTTCCTGCAAGGAAACACATTGTTGTTTTCCCAATTCCAGGAGGACCAACCAACAGTAGAGGTTTCGTACCTTTTTTCCATTTTCCAAACCATTCAACAAATTGTTTTCTGGCATCCTCATTTCCAACCATATCAAAAATATTTTGAGGTCGGTATTTTTCTGACCACATCATTTGTATCACTTAGTAGGAAGGTTTTGAGTCAAATCTGACCAGATATTTGCCTCTTGAAGTTTTTTGTACCAAAATAAGTTATAATGTTCAACGGTCAAGAATAAAAATTCTAAGAATTTTCGATGTGAGAAACTATCTGGGAGTTTTTCAAGAGCAGCTTGTGCATCATTTAGATATGATTTACTATGATTCATAGTTTCTTCAAATCCAGATTTGACATCATTCATTTTTAGAGAATAGAAAAGTGGCCACGATGGAATTTTTGCCGCTTTATCTCTAATACTATCTTCAATTTCATTTCCACACCCAACAGATTCTGCAGCTTTTGCCATTCCAGTGTAAAATATCTCAGCTAAAGGTGCACGGTTTAATGCCATGTTTCGACCAGCTGTGCCCATGACAGAACGATATTTTTTGTAACTTTCAATTAATTCTTCTTCTGTAATAGATGCGGGTTTATCTTTTAATTTTGTATCAAGGTACTGTCCAATTCTTGCTTGCTTGAATCCTTCTTCAAATTCTTTTAAAACATCTTCACCACCTTTTGAAATTTTCTCTCGTGCAAGTTTTAGTATATACGGATTCATTAGTTTGTAATCATCTAGATATTCCAAATCTTCATCTTTGTCAACAATTCTATCCATAGGTTCACTAAGATCTATTGCAATTATGTGACCATCTACAATGTCTTCTCGCATATTTGTACTTGGGTCATCTTTAAAATAATCAGTTGATGCATCAAAAAGACCATTGAATACAGGAAATGTCATTTTGACAAAATTTGAGTTTAAGATTCTAAGAACTCGGTCATGCAAGGTATCAAAGTCTCCTAGTTTTGCTTTGATAGGATCAATTTCAGAAGCATTGAGAATAATTTCTGTTGAACCAACCTCTTCAGCAAATTTTTGTTGCGTTGTATTAGGAGATTCATCAGAATTAATTTGATCAAATAGATTTTTTGCAAATCTTTTAGCAAATTCCGGAAATGTGTTTTCAGCTTCTTCTTTATACTGATTAAATTGTTTGAAACCTTTTGATTTGAATAAACCTTGTTTGATGATTTGTTTTCCAGGTTTAGTACCCATCAAAGCACTTTTACTAAAAATTGATTCGTCTTTTCCACTCACAAAATATTACTAACAAATTGCTATTTATGCCTTCAAAGATCTAATTACATTCGTCTAAACTCTGCAGCGCCTTTTTCTGTAATTCTTAGTTGTATAGATTTTCCAAAAGGACCAGTTTTTTCAACAGGTTGCATGAGACCTTTTTTCTCAAGATCCTGAAGAATTGTATCTAGATTATTTGTTGATAGATTTCCTTTTTTCTGAATTTCTTCAAATTTTGTTATATTTGTCAACAATAAACCAAGAACAATTTTTTCTTTAGGCCAGTTTTTTGTTGAAAACTCTTCTCTACGTGGAGATTCTTGGAAATTATCAGATGATGAAGATTCTCGAAAAGTGTCAGGAGCTGATGATTCTTGGAAAAAATTTCCACGAGGACTTTCAGGACGAGCAGAGATGTTTTCTTTAAGCCCAGCGCGTCTCAGTAATCTAGGAACTATTCTAGCAAGTGGTATTATTAGAAATATGAGTAAATAGATCCAAGAGTAATTTTCTTCCATATTATATCACTATGATTCGAAAGTAATAATGTATGTGTTAGGTTTCTACTGCGGTTGTGAGAAAACACGATATTCACCTATCGTGGAATTACATTTTTGGCATATGTATTGACCCCTCTCAATTAAGATCAATCCATTAGCAACTTCTTCATTTGGTTTTTCTTCTATCTGAAAACCAGTTGGTCCATCAAACTCAGAATTACATGCTTTGCAGAAGTGCTTCAACATTTTTGTAGGATCCAATTTTTCAAGTGATGCTAAGAAATGTTTGTCTATGTTAGGTACAAGTTTTGATTTTGAAACTTCTTCATCAGTAAGTTCGGCATTAACCCAACCACCTGAACCTTGTAGTTCTATTGCTGTCATAATTGTTTAATTTTAAGCATGAATAAAGAGGTTTTCCAAATATTATTCAATTAAATTATACACAAATTTGTATACGATAATGGAAACAAACCAGATTCTCAAAGAAGCATCAAGAAGAATTTTTGAGGCTGTAAAAGATATGGCAGGTACGGAAAAGGCTGCAGGAGATTTCGGAAGAGGTGCAGGAGGAGATATTTCTAGAAATATCGACATTACTGCAGAAAACACGGTTTTAGATTATCTAAAAGAGATTAATTTTGAATGTGTAGTACTAGGAGAAGAGTGCGGTCGCGTAGAACTGTCAGATAATCCAAAAGGTTTTGTCATTATGGATGCAATTGATGGTTCTGCAAATGCGGTCAGAGGCGTACCATTTTTTTGTTCATCATTAGCATTTGCAACAGAAAACAGACTCAGTTCCATAACAGATGGGGTGATTACAAATCTTTCAACAGGCCAGATGTATTATGCTACAAAGGGAAATGGTGCATTTCTTGATGATAAACAAATTTCAGTTCACAAAGATGTACCATTATACAAAATTGTGGGAGTAAATACTTCAGGAGCATCACAAGAAATTATGAAAAAGTTGCAACCTGTTTTTGAGCATCACAGTCATACTAGACATTTTGGAGCAAATGCTTTGGAAATGGCAATGTTTGCACAAGGTTTGATGGATGTTTTTATTGATTTAAGAGATAAGATAAGAATTCAAGATATTGCAGCTGGTTACATCATTGTCAAAGAAGCAGGAGGTTTACTTCTTGATTCAAAATTTGATTCGCTTGATGCGGATTTGAGTTATGATACAAGAGTATCTTTTATCGCAGCTGCCAATCAAGAAATTTTAGATGAGATACTTCCAAGAAAAGAATAATTTTATCCGTATGATTCGTATTTGACTTCAAATGTTCCATCTTCATGTGGATTATCTCTATTGACAAATCCTCTATCAGCAACATATTCCATTACACCATCAATTGTTCCTTGATAACCACAAATGTAAATTCTAGTGTTTTCTGGAGTTACTTTTTCTCCAACTAGTTCATCTAGCGGAGAGACACCTTGTGCATTTTCTTTGAAAAATGATTCAACTCTTCCTACTTGACCATTCCATGATCTATTGTATTGTTCTTTTGGTCTACTAATTGCAGCTCTGTACAAAAAGTTCCATTTATCTAATCCTCTCTCTTTACTTTCATTTTCAAAGTCAGTAAGAAGACGTTTGTAACTTAGTTCGTCAACATAACTTGCGCCATGTAAAACTACAAGTTGTCTTTTATCATTTGTATCACGAAAATGATGTGCAAAAGCAATGAATGGTGCAAGACCTGTTCCGCCACCTACACAAACAACTCTTCTGTTGTCTGGTTCACCGTTACGGTATTTGTCTTCAATTATCAAGTCGTCACCTGTTGGATCACCAAGTAATACTTCGTCACCAACACTAAGATAGAATAATTCAGTGGTTACACGACCAGGTAATGGTTTTCTTACCCATCTAATTACAAATTCAAAATAATCTCTATTTTCAGCATGTGATGCAATTGAATATGCACGTTTCACAATTTTATTTTCTGCACGTACTGGCAATCCAATAGTTAGAAATTGTCCAGTTTTGTATTTTGGCATACCGTTTTCTGGTACTAGACGAATAACAACTAGATCTTCTTTTAATAATTCAGTATAGATGATCTTTGCTTTTGTATCAGCCATGTGAAGGAAGTTTCTTGATTTGGATAAATGTATTTCTCTTCAAAAGTTGACAGTATTACTTATATTTAGAAAATTATTCAGCCAAAATTAGTAAGATGGCAAAAATTACATGCAGAGACTACGGATTTGAATGTCATTATGAAATAGAAGGTGAAGTAGAAAACGTGATCGATGAATATAGAAAACACAGTACTGAAGAACATGGCATTGAATATTCACCTGAAGCACTAACTCAAGTAATTTTAAGACAACAAGGTTAATTTTAAAAAAATTATGCTCTTTTCATTGAAGCAGATAAAACAGGTAATTCTTTGTCAATGATTTTCTCAACAGCTGGTACAATTCCTGCTCTTAATCTTGCATTTTCTTCATAAATTTCTGCAACTTGATCTCTGAATAGTAATTTTATTCGAGGCAATTCCATAATTGTTTCTTCTACAGCTCTTGGCTCAGAAATATCTAAAATTAAAGTTCCTTTTTTCTTTTCTTGCATGACTAGTTTGATTGTTTCAAGATCAATCAAGAAGTAATCAGCAGTAGTTGCAACTATAATGATATCAAATTTATCAAATCCGGTAAGTACATCAGCAAATTCTAGCGGAGTGCCACACAATAGTTGTGAGAAATTGGTAGCACGTTCCATGTCTTTACTAGTAACTGAAAATGAGATTTCTTTTTGTCCAAGTGTTTTTGCAACCATAGCGGCAGATTCACCTGTTCCAATGAGTAAAACCTTCTTTTTTGCATCCAAGCCAACTTTTTCTTCTATCAAGTTTAATGCAACATCACCTAATGATAGAACTTCTTTACTTATTTCAGTTGAACCTCTAATGGAATTAGCAAGTCGAATTATACTGTCAAATAATTTATTAAGAATTTTACCAGATGCACCAGATTTTTTAGCATTTTCTAATGATTTTTTAATTTCATCAAAAACTTCTTCTTTTCCAACAACTATAGAATCTAATCCACAAGCTAATCTTAAAAGATGAAGATAAACATCATCGTCTTTAAAAACTTCAAGTGTTTGATCAAAATGATCAATATCAATTTGTTCAATGTTAGAATTTTCTTGCCATGTTTCTTTCATCTGATTAATTATCAAACCTTTTCCTTCAGGTCTTCTAGCATCAGTTGAATCATCTGTTTCAAGATTACTAACGGTGAAAATTTCAACTCTACTTGATGTTTGTATAATAATACATTCTTCAACACCAGGTATTTTTTTAAAAGCATCTGTTGCAGCAGCTACATCTTTGAATGCAAATCGTGCGAGAGAATGTAAAGGAACATTTTTGAATGTGACTCTTGCGTTTAAGACATCAAATTTTACATCACTCATATCATATCACCAAAATTTTTTAATTTTTTCTTCCACCTTTAGCGGTTCTAAAAACATTCATTCCTAGATAATAATTTTCATGTAATGAATCTAGATATGATAGATCTTGTTCAACTTTTTCAATCTCATCAGATAATGCTTCAGGATCACTTTTGAGACGATCTAGTTTTGCTTGCAATTCATCACCAAGAACAGTTATTCCGGTTTCATAATTTGATGTTCCTCCAAAACGTTCATCTAAAATATTTTGAGGGTTGTATTCAGGAGTAGTATCCTCATAACTAAGAGCTTTTCTTGTAATGTCATCTTTTTCATCTTCAGATAAGATAGGTTTAGGGAATCTGTCAACTTTATCCAAGAAAAATTCTGGTTCACCCATTTCTCTTCTAAATATAATTTCATTTTTTCTTTTGTTAGTTACATCAGGTGCTTTTGGAGCTTCTTCTTTAATTTCGTCTGCAATTGCTTTGAACTCTTCTTCTGATGCTTTTGCTGCAGCCTCTTTCAATTCTTTGGCTTTTGCAATTGCTGCTTCTGCTGCTGCTTCAGCATCTGCAGCAGCTTTTGCTGCTTTTTCTGCATCTTTAGATGCCTTGAGAGATTTTTTAGAATCTTGTTTTTGGGATTCTTTATCTGCTTTTGGAGCTTCTTTTACTTCAGAATCTTTTTTGTCGTCAGACATCAATTTTTCACTAAAATTGCCCGGATTTTAAGATTATTGTGACAAGCGTGATGAAACATCAAGCGATCAGAATTTTTAATTTGAAAAAGAAATGGCGCCCTCGGCGGGATTTGAACCCGCGTCTCAGCCGTGACAGGGCCGAATTCTAGACCGGGCTATACTACAAGGGCAGTATTTACAAGAAAATTTCAGACTGGTAAAAGACTAAATTGTGTAGTAATGGAAAAACTCGCATGGGTCTATAGCGCAGCCAGGTAGCGCACCGCCCTTTTAAGGCGGCTGTCGTGGGTTCGAATCCCACTAGACCCGCATCTATTTTGTAAGTGTTTTAACACGTTTTTCTAAAAAGGTCAGTGACTTTTTCACATTATCATTTTGAGTCTTTACAGATTTTTTAAGAGTAACAAGTTTTCTGGTTCTCTGCCCAATCATTCTTGTCTGTTCAGAGGTTCCAGCAGATCCTTTTGACTTTCTTTGTTTTAGTGATGAAGAGACTGTTGTTTTTTGAATTAATTCAAAAAGTTTAGTGGATTTAATGTCTTTAATTCTAAGAGATTCAATCTCACTTAATTCAAGGTCAGAAAGTAATTTTTTTGAATTATGTGCCAATTGAACAAGATTTCCAACAATGTTATGTGCTGCACGAAATGGTATTTTTTCAAGAACTAGATTTTCAGCAAGATCTAATGCAACAAGAAATCCTTCTTCTGTTGCTTTTTGCATTTTTTCTTGGTTTACTGTAAGATCAGATAACATTGATTTTATTATAATTAATGCAGTGATTGATGTTTTTGATGTTGACCAAATTGAAGATTTTATTTGTTGCAAATCCCTTCCGTATCCAGATGGAAGTCCCTTAGTTGTAGTTAAGATGGATGTTAGATAACCAATAACTTGAGAGGTTTTTCCTCGTGTAAGTTCTAAGATATCTGGATTTTTCTTTTGTGGCATTACACTTGATGGAGATGTGAAATCATCTGAAAGTTCTATGAATGAAAATTCAGCTGAAGACCAAATAATAAAATCTTCAGACAAACGACTTAGATTTGTCATCATAATTGCGGAATTTGCAACATATTCTGCAACAAAATCACGCGTACTTGTTGCATCAATAGAATTTTCTACAAGAGATGCAAATCCAAGTAATTTTGCAGTACTATCTCTATCAATAGGAAGACTTGTTCCACCTACAGGACCGGCACCAAGTGGACTTTGATTCACTCGGTCATACAATGACATGAATCTGTCTAGATCACGCAGTAATGAGT
>LUMV01000531.1_pt1 | contig 10174 bp, 10 predicted proteins | sample 729731 | NCBI WGS metagenome assembly LUMV01 (sample SAMN03860301, study PRJNA289734) | marine metagenome | biome: seawater column; feature: ocean; material: water; isolation source: Red Sea water column Station 192 - depth 200m | place: Saudi Arabia: Red Sea | collected 2011-10-15 | depth 200 m
TTGCCGATCCGCGCCGATGCCCGTGTCGCGGCAGCGACCGTGACCGCGGGAAGCCGCGTCGCCTATGATCTGGGCGCTGGCCGTCACGCCTATCTGGTCGCCGCCAAGGGCCGCATCCGCATCAACGGACAGGATGCCGATCCGCGCGACGGCATCGCGATCCGCGATGTCGGAACGATCGAGGTCGAAGCGCTCGACGATGCCGAACTGGTGCTGGTCGACAGCCTCTGATCCCACCCCCTCGGGCCGCCGCCTTCCATCCCCCTCCCTTGCGGCGGCGGCCCAACCCTTCCCTCCCGACTGAAAGGAAACCGAAGATGGCAAAGATTTTGGTGCTCTATTATTCGAGCTATGGGCATATCGAGCAGATGGCCGACGCCGTCGCCGAAGGCGCGCGCGCCGCGGGTGCCGAGGTCGATATTCGCCGCGTCGCCGAAACCGCGCCCGAGGCGGTGGTAAAGGCCGCCGGCTTCAAGACCGATACCGCGCATCCGCTGCTCGGCGATCCCAAGCAGCTTGCCGACTATGACGCGATCGTCGTCGGTTCGCCGACCCGCTTCGGCCGCATGGCCAGCCAGATGGCGAGCTTCTGGGACACCGCCGGCGGCGTCTGGGCGCAGGGCCTGCTCACCGGCAAGGTGGGTGCGGCCTTCACCTCGACCGCGTCGCAGCATGGCGGACAGGAAACGACGCTGTTCAGCATCCTCACCAACCTCCTCCACTTCGGCATGACGATCGTCGGGCTCGACTATGGTTATGCCGGGCAGATGGGCGTCGATGAAGTCAAGGGCGGCGCCCCCTATGGCGCGACGACTCTCGCCGACGGCGACGGATCGCGCCAGCCGAGCGAAGCCGATCTCGGCGGTGCCCGCTATCTGGGCGAACGCGTCGCGAAAACCGCGGCGAAGCTCGCGGCCTGACCTCGATGCGCCGTCTGCCGAGCCTCTTTCTCTCCCACGGCTCGCCGATGATGGCGCTCGAGCCCAGCCCGGCGCGGGACTTCCTCGCCGGGCTGGGCGCCCGCTTGCCGCGTCCGCGCGCGATCCTGGTCGTCTCGGCGCATCACGACGCACAGTTCGAAGGCGGCCGGGCGACGGTCACCGCTTCGTCCGCGCCGCCGACGATCCATGATTTCGGCAATTTCCCCCAAGCGCTGTTCGACATGCGCTATCCCGCACCGGGCGATCCGGCGCTCGCGCAGCGGGTCGTGGCCCTGCTCGCCGCTCAGGGCCTCGCCGTCGCCGCCGATCCCGACCGCGGGCTCGATCATGGCGCCTGGGTGCCGCTGTCGCTGGTCTATCCCAAGGCCGATATTCCGGTGGTCCAGCTTTCGATCGCCTCGCATGCGTCGCCCGAATGGCATTATGCGCTGGGCCGTGCACTCGCGCCGCTTCGCGATGAGGGCGTGTTGCTGATCGGTTCGGGCAGCATCACGCACAATCTTCGCGCGCTCTTTTCGGCGCGCCTGCCGATCGACGCACCCGCGCCCGCCTGGGTCACCGACTTCACCGACTGGGTGGCCGGACATATGGCGGCGAACGCAGTCGACGATGTGCTACACGCCGTAGAACGCGCGCCGCATGGCCGCGACAATCATCCGACGATGGATCATATCCTGCCCTTGTTCGTCGCGATGGGTGCGGGGACCGAAGCGGATGGCCTGCACGCCGCTCGGCTCCATGCCAGCACGACCTATGGCCTGCTGGCGATGGACGTTTACGCTTTCGGCGAAGGAGCGGCCCGCCTATAGGCGGGCAATGCTTCTTTCTGACCATATTCTGTTCCTCGATGGCGAGGCGCTTGTCGTCGACAAGCCCGAAGGCCTGCCCGTCGATCCGCCGCGCGACGGCAGCCTCAGCCTCGAAAACCATCTCGACAGCCTGCGTTTCGGCTTCAAGCGCTGGCCGCTCGCCGTTCACCGGCTCGACCGCGACACCTCGGGCTGCCTGCTGCTCGCGCGCAATCCCAAGGCGCACGGCCGTTTCACCCGCGCGTTCGAAGGGCGCGAGGTCGAAAAACAATATCTCGCGATCATCGACGGCGTGCCCGATGGCGATGGCGGCACCATCGACCTGCCCCTCGCGAAGACGTCGACCGCAGAGACCGGCTGGCGCATGGTCGTCGATCCGAACGGAAAGCCGTCGGTGTCGCACTGGGAAAAGCTTGCCGTCGTCGACGGGCGGGCGCTGCTGCGCTTCCGTCCCGAAACCGGCCGCACCCATCAGCTTCGCGTCCATGCGCTCGAGGGGCTGGGTCTGCCGATCGCCGGCGATCCCGTGTACGGCAACGGCCGCGGCAAGGACCGCACCCTGCTCCACGCCGAACGGCTGGTGGTAAAACGTGACGTCAAGCCGTCAATAATTGCCGAAGCTCCCTTCCCCGCGCGCTTCGCCGCGCTCGGCTTTTCGCCACCCGAAGGCGCCGCCCCGACCCGTGGCTGACATTCCCGAAGCCGCGATTTCGGAAAAATTCCTCGCCGGCACCGGGCCGGGCGGCCAGAATGTCAACAAGGTCGCGACCGCGTGCCAGCTTCGCGTCGATGTGTTCGCTCTCGGCCTCCCCCCCGACGCCTACCGCCGGCTCAAGACGCTCGCGGGAAGCCGGATGACGGCGGCGGGAGAACTCGTGATTCTCGCGCGCAGCTATCGCACCCAGGAAGCCAACCGCGCCGATGCGCGCGCGCGGCTGAACGAGCTCGTCGATGCGGCGCTGGTCCGGCCTGAAAAGCGGATCAAGACAAAGCCGAGCAAGGCGGCCAGGGCGCGCCGCGTCGACGGTAAAAAGGCGCGCAGCGCGGTCAAATCGATGCGCGGACGCGTGCGATCGACCGACTAGGGCCGGGCGGGCATGCACCTCTATCGCCTCGACGCGACCGCCGAAATCGCCGCGCAGGCGCTCGGTGCCGATGCAGGGCGCGATCCCTGGGCCGGCGGCTATGTCACCCCCGGACGCCCGGCGCCGGTGGTCGTCGGCGACGGAAGCGCGCAGAGCCGCCCGTGGCTGCGCCCCAAGCATCGGCACGCTGCGTCATCCCGAACTGCGCTGCCTGATCCCCGCGACCCGTTTCGCCCTGTGGTCGGGGACGGCCGGTGCGCGGCAACAACTGTGGGCCGCGCCCGCCGACCAGACGGTTTTCGCCTTTGCCGGCATCCATCGTCAGGGCGAGGATTGGCCGAGCTTTGCGATCCTGACCGTCGAACCGAACCGCCTGCTTAGCCATCACGGCGCGCAAGCGATGCCGGTCATCCTCCGTCCCGGCGATTATGCGCGCTGGCTGACCGCCGACTGGCGCGACGCGGCCGGCCTCGCCCGTCCCTTTCCGGGGCAGGAGATGACGCTGGCCGAAGACCCCATGGTATAGGCGATTTTCACCAATTCCGTCGACTTTGCGTTCACCAGCGCGGCGCTAAAAATGCGAATCGATAATCCGACCAGTGGGATTGAATAAAGTGGCCAACGCCTGCACGACCGACACCGAAGACCTTTCGCCGCAAGGGCGCCGCGCCGAACGCGCCACCGTCCGCGGGCGCGCGCGCTATCGCGAAGCGGGCTTCAACCCGTTCGACGTCGAACTGTTCGACCTGTCGTCGACGGGCTTTCGCATGATCACCTTTTCGCGGCCGCAGATCGGCAAGCAGATATGGGTCAACCTGCCGGGCCTGCAGCCGCTCGAAGCGGTGATCCGGCGCGCCGACGGCAACAGCTTCGGCTGCGAATTCGTCTACCCGCTCCACCCCTCGGTGGCGGCGCACATGCAGTCGAAACTGCGCTAAGCCTCCGGCTTTTCCGACTTTTCCAATATATGCTTCCACTCGTCGGGCGTCACGCGCCCGACCGACAGGCGCGACAGGCGGATAAGGTCCATGTCGGCAAGCTTGGGATCGGCCTTGATCGCCGCCAGCGTCACCGGATGCGCGAGCGGGCGCACCGGCGCGACGCGCACGATGACCCACGGCGATCCTTCCTCGGCGGTCGGATCGGGCGCGCTTTCCTCGGTAATGCGCATGATCCCCACGCATTCCTTGCCGATATTGCTGTGATAGAACAGCGCCTCGTCGCCGACCTTCATCGCCATCATGTTCAGCTTGGCGCTGTGGTTGCGCACGCCGTCCCACATCCCCGTGCCGTCCTTGACCAGGTCGTCCCAGCCATAGACGTCGGGTTCGGATTTCATCAGCCAATATTGCTTGCCCATGGCGGGGGCCTAGCCCAGCGCGCGCCGACGCGAAAGCATCCTTTTCCTCTTTCGCAACCGCGCCGACCCGCCTAAATCCTGATTCATGTCAAAGACGCGCCCCGGCGGGACCGGCATGGCGCGCCACAGCACCAACAAATGGACACACCCCTTATGACCGCAGTCGTTCCCGTTATTTCCATGTCGCTGCCCGACGATCGCTTCGCCCAGGATTTCGGCGGATCGTTCGAACGCTTCGGGTTCGCGATGATTACCGACCACGGCATCGACCCGGCGCTCATCGACGATGCCTGGGCGAAGGCGAAGGAATTTTTCGCGCTCCCCGAGGCGGTGAAGCGGGCCTATCATATCGCGGGCGGCGGCGGCGCGCGCGGCTACACCCCCTTCGGCACCGAAATCGCAAAGGGTGCGAAGGAAGTCGACCTCAAGGAATTCTGGCACGTGGGCCGTGACCTGCCCGCCGGTCACCCGCTTGCCGCGCAACAGCCGAACAATGTTTGGCCGGCCGAAGTCGCGGGCTTCCGCGAAACCTATGACCGGCTGTTCGCCGAATTCGACCGCGTCGGCGGCAAGCTCCTCTCCGGGATCGCGCGCTACCTCGGCCTCGCACCCGATTTCTTCGACGACACGGTGAAGGACGGCAACAGCGTGATGCGCCTGCTGCATTACCCGCCGGTCGAAGGCCCGGCGAAGGGTATCCGCGCCGAGGCGCATGAGGATATCAACACGATCACCCTGCTGCTCGGCGCCGAGGAAGCGGGCCTCGAAATCCTCGACAAGGACGGTAGCTGGCTTCCGGTGTCGCCGCCTGCGGGGGCGATGGCAGTCAATGTCGGCGACATGCTGCAACGGCTGACCAACAACCGCCTGCCCTCGACCACGCACCGCGTGCGCAATCCCGACGCCGGCCGCGCCAGCGTTGCGCGCTATTCGATGCCCTTCTTCCTGCACTTCCGTTCGGACTATCCGATCGTGACGCTGGATAATTGCATCGATGCCGAGCATCCGAACCTGTATCCGACGCCAATCACCGCCGACGAATATCTGCAGGAACGGCTCCGCGAAATCGGGCTTAAGAAATAGAAGCGGACTGCGGCCGCCCCGCCGGGACGGCCGCGCTTCCCGCTATTTTCCGGCCTTGTCGCTGATTGCCCGGATCACCAGCGCCTTGTCGTCGACAAGATAGCGCTTGGCGAGCGCTTCAAGCTCCGCCGGCGTCGCAGCCTCGACTGCCGCGATGCCGTTGCGGCTGCGGTCGAGCCGGTCAGCGCGGCTCGTCGCTTCGCCGACATAGGCCAGCCAATAGGCATTTTCGCGCCGCGCCTTGGTCATCGCCTCGACGAGCGGCTTGCGCGCGCGGTCGAGCGTGTCGGCATCGACGGGTTTGTCGCGCAATTCCTTGGCGATCGCGAAGATCGCGGCGCGCGTCGTCGCCAGATCCTTATAATCGACATTGCTTGCGGCGACGAGCCAGCCATAGCCCGGATATTCGTCCGACAGGCTGGCCCCCGCCGACGGGCTGTAGGTTTCGCCCAGCTTTTCGCGCAGTTCGTCGGTGAGCATGAGCTGCATCACGCGCGACAGCAGGTTGAGGCGCATCGCCTCGGTCAGGTCGCTGTCGTCGCGCGCCGGCCAATAGACGCGCAGTTCGGCCTGGTCGGCCGGCCCTTTGTGGATCAGCGTGCGCTCGCTGTGATCGACCGGATAGTCGCGCTTGCGCGCGTCGCTGTGCGGATCGAACGCCGCGCGGCGTTCGGGCAGCGCGCCGAAGGTCGCCGCGATCGCGTCGATCGCCGCCTGTTCGTCGATGTCGCCGACGACGCCGATCTCGATCGCGCCATGATCGAAACTGTCGGCGACCGCCGCTTTCAATTTGCTCCAGTCGAGCGACATCATCGTCGCAAGCGGCGGCGTCTCCTCGCGCGGGTCGCCATTGGCAAGGATGCCGCCGCTGTCGCGCGCCAGCACCGCGCCCGGCGTCGCATCATTGGCGGCATATTGCTGCGGCAGATAGCGACGGATCAGCGCGAGCCCGTCGGCGCGGTAGCCAGGGTGCGTCAGATAGGCCGCCATCAGTTCGGCCTGCGCGGCGAAATCGTCGGGCGAAGTCACCGCCTTGCCGCCGAAGGCATCGGTATCGACGCCGAAGCTCGGGCTGACCGTCTTGCCCGCAAAAATGGTGCGCAGATCGTCGAGGCTATGCGCCTCCAGCCCGCCGAGGCTGATCGATCCCGCAAGCGCCACCTTGGTCGGGTCGTCGCGCGTCGCAAGCAGCGTCCCACCGTCGACGCGCACCGACAGATAGACCTTGTCCTTCTGGAAATCGGTCTTCTTGATGTTGAGCATCACATTGTTGGCGAAGCGGATGCGCCGGATGCCAAGGTCGTCGATGCGGTCGTCGCTGACGATCGTGCCGGGCGTGCCGAAATTGTCATAGGCAAAGGCAGCGCTCTGCGCCTGCGCCGGGGGCGTCACCGCGACCGCGCGCGCCGTGTCGAGCGCGGCAAGGATCGCCTTGTCGCCGCCCTCGACCGGCGTCTTGGCGGTGACGCGCGCGAGCGGCGGGCTGAAGCCCTCCATCCGTTTGCGGAAGGCCGCACTCACCGCATCGGCCGACAGCTGCGACGCGACGGCATCGAACAGCGCCTGCGAGGTTTCGGGGCGCACGACGACATAATCGCCGTCGGACGCGTCGATCAGCACATCGGCGAGCGCGTCGCTGCGCCGGGTCGTCACGCCGGCGACGGCATTCTTGAGCGCGGTGCGCCGATTGGCGATCTGTTCGTCGACTTCGGCCTGGGTGAAGCCGAACTGGACGGCGCGGCGCAGCTCGCGCTCGATCAGGCCGAGCGCCTCCGTCCACGCCCCTTCCTTGGCGACCGCGCCGACGGTGACCTGATCGAAGACCTTCCACCCGTCGGCTTCGCTGAAATAGCCCGCCAGGATCGGGGAATCCTCGTCGAGCGCAATCTTGGCAAGGCGGCGGCTCAGGATCGCTTCGCCGATGTCTTCGGCGAGCTTGCGCGCGCGCTTCGCCTTGGTGTCGGCTTCCTGCACCCAGGGTTTGAAGCTGGCGATCGTCACCGAATCCTGGATCGCCGGATCGACGAAAGATTCGGCGGCGGCGGGGCGCTTGAAATCGAGCGTGCCGATATCGGGATCCGCTCCAGCCGGGCCGCGACCCTGCCAATCGGCGAAGCGCGCCTTGATCTTCGCCTCGACCGCGGCGGGATCGAAATCGCCGACCATCACCAGCGTCGCCCGTTCGGGCCGGTAATAGCGATCGTAAAGGTCGCGCAGGCGCGATGCGGGGGCGGTACGGATAACCTCTTCGGTACCGATCGGCATCCGGTCCGCGACCGTCATCCCCTTCATCTGGAAACCGAGCTGATCGACGATATTGCGCAGCTGATAGGTATCGCGCGCGCGGCGCTCCGACAGGATGACCCCGCGTTCGCGATCGACCGCGGCGGGATCGATCGTCAATTCGCTCGCGGTTTCCCGCATCAGCATCAGCCCGGTGTCGATCAGATCGTCCGACGCGTTGGGCAGGTCGAGCTGGTAGACCGTCTGGTCGAAGCCGGTCGAGGCGTTGGTGTCAGCCCCGAAGGCCAGCCCCTTCCTTTCGAGCAGCTTGATCATCTCGCCCTCGGGCACATGGGTCGAGCCGTTGAACGCCATATGCTCGATGAAATGCGCCAGCCCGCGCTGATCCTCGGCTTCGGCAAAGCTGCCGACGTCGAAACGCATGCGCAGGACGACACTGTCCTTCGGCGTGCTGTTCTTCAGCAGCGCATATTTCATCCCGTTGGGGAGCACGCCGAAAGCGATATTCTCGTCGACGGGCACATCGCTCGCGGCAAAATTCCAGGCCTTGGCCGCGGCGGTCTGCGGATTGGCCGGAACGACCTGCACCGCCGCGGTGGGGGCGGCGGCGGGTTCCGCGAGAACCGGCGATATGCTGACGGCGATGAGGGCAAGGGGCGAGAGCGCGGTCGAGACGCGCCAGAAAATGGTCCGCTTCATGGCGACCGGTCTGACCGCCCCATATGGGGCGGTCAAGCCCGCATCAGCTTGCGATGCCGATGCTTTCGACCGGCGACATGTCGGGTCGACCAGCCGCCTTCGCCGCATAGAGGGCGCGGTCGGCGGTGTCGAAAAGCCGGCGCGCGCTGCCACCGTCGCCGGGCCAGTTGGCGACGCCGACGCTCGCGCCGACGCGCAATGGCTGGCCGCCGATGCGGTAGGGCGCGACGAGCGCGGCGAGCAGATGATCGGCAAGCGCGGTGGCAAGCAGCGGTGAACGGCGCGGCACCAGAATGGCGAATTCGTCACCCCCCTGCCGCGCGACCAGCGCATGATCGCCGCACGCCCGGCGCAGCCGCGCCGCGACTTCGCACAGCAGTTGATCGCCGGCGGCATGGCCGTGCCGATCGTTCACCGGCTTGAAACCGTCGAGATCGAGCAGCGCGATCGCGAATATCTCGCCATCCGCCGCGCGCGCGATTTCTTCCTCCAGCCGCAGGTCGAACGCACGCCGGTTGGGCAGCCCGGTCAGCGCGTCGCTATGCGCCAGATCGCGCATCTGCCGCTGCAATTCCAGCAGGTCGACAAGCTGGCCATGCTGCTGAAGGATCATGCGCACCAGGAACATCGTCGCGACGACCAGGCTGGTGCCCGCCGCAATCTCGGGCGCGTGGCCGGAGCTGAGCATCAGATAGGCGATCGGCACCATCCCGATGCCCAGATTGAGCAGCGCTGCAAAGCGCGTCGATGACAGGCAATAGGCGGTCGCCAGCGACCCCATCGCCATGATCATCGCATAATAGCTGTGATTTTCGGGCGGCGCGGCGAGCCAGTTGACCACCGTCCAGCTGCTGCACATCGCGCCCATCGTGCCCGACACCCACGCTGCCTCGACGATCACCCGCCGCGCGCGCCGCGGGCTCATGCGCCGGCCGCGATAATGCATCTGCGCAGCGAAGCCGAGCAGGCACACCGCCGCCAGAACGACCGGAAAGCCGATCCGGATGATCGGATGGACGCTCGGCATGCCGCCATAGATGGCGGTCGGCGTCGTCGCCGCGAGCATCAGAAAAAGCATCGGGGTCAGCGTCTCGATACGATTGGCGCGCAGAATCGCGACATCGTCCCGGATATCCTCCGGCAATGGCGGAAAAAAGCGCCGCCGCATCCATGCTATAACCCCCGTCATTCCGGCTGGGTATCAAGCGGGAGTAAAGCATGCGTTAAACAAAGGAAGGATTGTTTTTCATCGCCCTAACCGGGCCGCCCCTCCCTGCGGCATGCCAAAAATTAACCATGTTCTGCGATCCCTCGCGCCGCGTTCATGTCGCAGGAGCTTTCGCATGTCCTTCCCGTCGCCCGATTTCACCGCCCCCAGCCAGATCGACGGCGCGATCCTTCCGCCCGCCGCGCCCAGTCTGCCGCAGCAGGACACGCCGGCGGAGCAGGCCGCGCGCGCCGCGCAACTCGCCGCGACGCGGCAGGTCTATATGTGGACGACCGACGAGCCGTCGCTTCCCGGCGTTCCGCTCGCGACCGACGTGCCCAAACAGGATATGCCGACGATCGCCTGGTTCGCGATCCTGATCGGCGTCGGGCTGGCGATCGTGCGCAATGCACTCGCGGTGAAGCTGGACGGCGTCGACAAGGGCGAACTCGATACGCCGCGCAGCACCTATGAAGCCGCGCTGGCCGAATGCGACGCGATCGAGCAGTCGACCGCGCGCATCGCGGCGGGCCATGCGATGAAGGACGGCACCTCGCTCCTCGGCCATTTCGTCGACGAGGTCGAACATGTCGTGGCCGCGGTCGAAGCCGACACGCAGCTTGCGAAGCTGGAGGCGCATCGCCAGCGGATCGAAGCGCTGATCAAGGTCAGCGCGGCCGAAGTGGCGGGCCTCGGCAGAAGCGCGCCGCGCAGCCTCGACGCTTATCGCGCCCTGTTCCGGACGC
>LUMV01000669.1_pt1 | contig 10145 bp, 8 predicted proteins | sample 729731 | NCBI WGS metagenome assembly LUMV01 (sample SAMN03860301, study PRJNA289734) | marine metagenome | biome: seawater column; feature: ocean; material: water; isolation source: Red Sea water column Station 192 - depth 200m | place: Saudi Arabia: Red Sea | collected 2011-10-15 | depth 200 m
TCCGGGGCCAGCCTTCGCTTGCGCGCGCATCTTCTTTGGAAAAAGGCCCGAATCGCCGTTTGCGGGCGAGCGCCGCGATCGCCTCGCGCCGGGCCGCCTCGTCGGGAGAAAAACGCGCGCGCAATCCTTCGGCGATACCCGCCGCCTGCAAATCCTGTTCGACCCGCCGCGCGCCATAGCCGCGCCCCAGCAGGCCCGCGCTCTTGGAGCGTGCGAAGCCTTCGTCGTCGATATAGCCCTTCTCGACATAGCGAGCGACCAGCGCATCGAGATCGGGATCGGGCGTATCGTCCGCCCAGCCGCGTTCGCGCAATTTGCGGCGCAGATAGGCGCGCAATTTGCCCGCGCTGGTCGCGAAACGAGCGACATAGGCCAGCGCGAGCTCTTCCAGCCGCGCCGGATCGAGCGGCCTGGCCCTGCGCTCGCGCCGCTTGCCGTAGCGGGTTTTGTCTCGTTGTTGGGGATCGCTATCCGGTCGCATTTGCCATATTGATGCCACACTCCTTATCGAAGGGGAAAGTTTATCGCAGGACGCATTCGGGAGACATGCGGATCTGCCCCTTCAAGGAAGCCGCAAGGCCCTGATTCTTCACGGATATCTGCAAGCTTATGAGTGACGACGCCCTGACGCCGACGCCTTCGCCAACGCCGAACGACTGCGATCTGCCGCGCCGCCGATCCGATTTTGCGACCTTTGCCGAAGCGATAGATTACGCGGCGAGAAGCGAAAAGGGCCTCAATTTCCACGATATGCGCGGCGCGCTGGAACGGGTCTATCCCTATAGCGAGATGCGCGAAGATGCCATGAAGGCCGCGCGCCAGTTCGCCGCGATGGGCATCGAAAAGGGCGATCGGGTGGCCCTGGTCGCCGAGACCGGAGCGGAATTCGCCGCGCTGTTCTGCGGCTGCATCTATGCTGGCGCCTGGCCGGTCCCCCTGCCTTTGCCGACCGGGTTCGGCGGCAAGGAAGGCTATATCGAGCAATTGTCGGTCCAACTGGACAGCAGCGATCCGAAGATCCTGCTCTATCCCGCCGAGATCGGGGAAATGGCGAGCGCCGCGGCCGAACGGCAGGGCTGCGAAGGGCAAAGCTGGGAAGATTTCGCCGACCGCCCCGATCCCGAAGTCGACCTGCCCGAAGCGCAGCCGGACGATATCTGCTACCTCCAATACAGTTCGGGCTCCACGCGCTTTCCCACCGGCGTCGCCGTCACGCACGAAGCGCTGCTGCACAATCTCTACGGGCACGCCACCGGCGTGAACCTCGGCGAGAACGACCGCGTGGTGAGCTGGCTGCCGTGGTATCACGACATGGGCCTCGTCGGCTGCTTCCTGTCGCCGATCGCCAATCAGGCCTCGGTCGATTACATCAAGACCGAACATTTCGCGCGCCGCCCGCTTGCCTGGCTCGATCTCATCAGTCGCAATCAGGGCAACACGCTCAGCTATTCGCCCACCTTCGGCTACGATATCTGCGCACGCCGCATTTCCAGCCAGTCCAATGTCGGCGAGCGATTGGACCTGTCGCGCTGGCGCACGGCGGGCAATGGCGCCGACATGATTCGGCCCGACGTGATGCAGAATTTCGTCAACGCCTTTGCAGGCGCAGGGTTCAAGGCAAGCGCCTTCACCCCGAGCTACGGCCTCGCCGAAGCCACTCTGGCCGTCACGGTGATGCCGCCGGGCGAAGGCATTCGCGTGGAACTGGTCGAGGAAGAGCGCCTGTCGGGCCGTCCGCGCGACCTCACCCGCCCGGCGCGCTATCGCGCCATCGTCAATTGCGGACGCCCGCTTCCGGGTATGGAAGTGGAAATCCGAGGTGAGGACGAAAGCCCTCGCGGCGACCATCAGATCGGCAAGGTCTGGTGCCGGGGAAAGAGCGTGATGCACTCCTATTTCCGCAACGAGGAGGCGACCGAGGATTGCCTCGTCGCCAAGGAAAACGGCGATGTCTGGCTCGATACCGGCGACATGGGATATATGGCGGACGATTATCTGTTCATCGTGGGCCGTGCGAAGGACATGATCATCATCAACGGCAAGAACCACTGGCCGCAGGATATCGAATGGGCGGTCGAACAGCTGCCCGGCTTCAACCATGGCGATATCGCCGCCTTCGCGGTCGAGACCGACAATGGCGAGGAAGCGCCCGCCGTGCTGGTCCATTGCCGCGTGTCGGACCCCGAAGAGCGCATCAAGCTGCGCAACCAGATCGCCGACAAGGTGCGCGGCGTCACGGGCATGAATTGCGTCGTCGAACTGGTGCCGCCCCGCACCCTGCCGCGCACCAGCTCGGGCAAATTGAGCCGCGCCAAGGCGAAGAAGCTGTACCTTTCGGGCGAAATCCAGCCGCTCGACCTCGCCGCCTGACGCGACGGATCAGGGCGCGCCCGTCTCGTCTTCGGGTGGGTCGAGCGTCCATCCGGCCTGCATGACCGGTCCGCCGACATTGAGGATCGGGGTCACACCGGCTTCTTCCAAAATTTGCGCCGCAATGGCGCGGGTTTCGCTCGTTCCCCCGGTCAGGCTGACCGGCTGTCCCCGGCGCGAAGCGGCCCACGCCACGAGATTGAGCGCAACGCGGCCTGCGGCGGTCAAATCCTGACCGTCGAAAGCGATCTGGGGAAGCGCGAGCAGCGGAGGCTCGATCCGCACGGTCCAATTCGGCGATGCCGCCTGGATGCGCGCCTCGAGCGCACGATAGGCCGCCAGCCCTGCCCCCGGAAGGCGCGCCGCGCGCACCACGGCCCGGCGCGCCTCGCGATCGACCGTGACGTCGCTCGGATCGGTTCCGGCAATCAATGCCACGCGCTCGACGAGCAAACGGGTTTCCTCGTTCAGCGCCTGCTGGCTGTCCTCACGCGCGCGGAGCAGCTCCACCGCCTCCGCCTCGGCCCCCGTGCCGACCCGGTATTGAGTCAGCGTCAATTCCACCGGGCGATGCAATTGGCTGGCTAGGGCCGCCTCACTGTCCGCTTCGGCGGCGGGGCGTCCAGATCGAAATCGATATTGGTCAGTCTTGCGTCGGCCCCTGCTTCGGCAAGCACGGTGGTACGGATCACACGCGCGGCGTTGGTTTCCCAGACGATCTGTCTGAGCGAGAAGAACAGGGGGACTGCCAGGCCGATGAACACCGCAATGATCAGCGCGGTCTGCCAGCGAGTCTGCTTTTCGGACAAGCGCGCGCTGAACCCGTAGATGCGAGCCATGATCGTGGCGACGAGGGCGATCGTCATGAGATTGGTGACGTAAAGCAGCAGCGCGCCCGAAAAGACCGTCCAGTTGGCAGTCGCCAGGCCGAAACCGACGACGCCTAGCGGCGGCATCAGCGCGGTCGCGATGGCGACGCCGACAATCGTGCCCTCGCGCCCCCGGATCATCGAGTATGCGCCTGCGAGGGCGGAGAACACCGCCACGGCCAGATCGAACAGATTGGGCTGCGTGCGCGCGGCGATTTCCGGCGTCACGGTCTGCAGGGGCGAGACGAACACGATCAGCGCGGTCAGCGCCACGCCCAGCGCCGTGCCCGCCGCCAGCGCCACCGCCGATCCGCGCAGCCAGCTGTAATCGCCGATCGCCAGGGCGAAACCCGCACCGATGATCGGCCCCATCAAGGGCGCGATCAACATGGCGCCGATCACGACCGCAGGCGAGGACAGTAACAGGCCGAGGATCGCGATCCCCGCCGACATCGCCAGCATGAAGAGATAGCGCGGCGAGGTGTACGCCTCTTCGCGCCGCTTTTCGATCACGGCTTCCTGATCGACCGTCTCCAGCACCGCGACCCGCCACCACCGGCGCCAGGTTTCCAGCCGCGTGTTGACGATCCGGTCCATCCAGCCCGAAGGCGTGGGATCGGAATTGGCCGCCGCTGCGTCGCGCGTATCGGTTCGGTTCGGCGCGCTGGCCATCGATGCTCCCTACTTGCCTTCGACCGGCCCGATCCCATAGATTGCAAAAGATACCAGCGGCAAGACGAGACGCAGTCGCAGGACAGAGAAAGCCGATCGGATCGCGGCAACCGTTTTATTTGCATAACACACTTGCACGCGCCATAATGGGGTAAAGGACGAATTCATGGCCGACACGCTCAACACCGAAACCTCCGGCACCGCCGCCAGCCCGGTCGCCACCAAGACCGAACCCGCCTTCGATCTGACCCCGCCCGATCCGGTCCCCCAGGTCGCGCCGGAAAAGGCAGCCGGGCTCGTTCCCGTCAGCGACGAGGTCAAGTCCAAGCTCGACACCAAGGTCGACGGGTTCGTGGCAGACCTGATTGCGTCCGATGCCAATTCGCCCGAATTCGGCAAGAAGGTGGACCAGCTCACCAATATGGGCCGCAAGGAAATCATGGCAGCCGCCGGCATGTCCAACCGCTTCCTCGACCGGCCCGTGCGCGCGATGGACAAGGACGAGGGCGTCGGTGCCAATCTGGCGGAACTGCGCCGCGTGGTGGAGGATCTCGATCCCGGCAAACGCGGCAAATTGTCGGGCACCCGCAAGATCCTTGGCATCATTCCGTTCGGCAACAAGCTGACCAATTATTTCCGCAGCTATCAGAGCGCGCAGACGCATATCCAGTCGATCCTCTCCAACCTCGCCAGCGGCAAGGACGAGCTGATCATGGACAATGCTGCGATCGACGTTGAGCGGCAGAAATTGTGGGAGGCGATGGGCAATCTGGAACAGATGATCCACATCTCCAACACGCTCGATGCGAAGCTGGAGGAAAAGGCCGCCGAACTCGACGCGACCGATCCGGCCAAGGCCAAGGCGGTGCGCGAGACGGCACTGTTCTACGTCCGGCAGCGCACGCAGGATCTGCTGACGCAGATGGCGGTCAGTGTGCAGGGCTATCTCGCGCTCGATCTGGTCAAGAAGAACAATGTCGAGCTGGTGAAGGGCGTCGATCGCGCCAGCACCACCACGGTCGGCGCGCTGCGCACGGCGGTTACGGTGGCCGAAGCGATGACCAATCAGCGCCTCGTATTGGGCCAGATCACCGCGCTCAACGAAACGACGGCGGGGATCATCGACAGCACGAGCACGATGCTGCGCGACCAGACGGGAAAGATCCACGAACAGGCCGCCGCCAGCACGATCCCGCTGGAAACGCTCCAGCGCGCCTTCCAGAACATCTACGACACGATGGACGAGGTCGACCAGTTCAAGCTGCGCGCGCTCCATTCGATGAAGCAGACCGTCACCGTGCTCAGCGACGAGGTCGAGAAGTCGAAGGGCTATATCGCCCGCGCCGAAGGCCAGAACCAGGCCCAGCGCCAGGTCGCCGAAAGCGGCCTGCTGAGCATCGAAGGATAAGATGGCGGATTTGACCAGCCAGTCAGATCGTCTGATCGCCGACGCGAAGAGCCTGCGCGACGACAACCGCACGGGCGGGCGCCACCGGCGCGCGGTCTCGAGCCGCTCGATCGGAGAAGCGTCCCGCAAGGCCAAGCGCGATTTGTGGGTCAAGCGCCTGCGCAATATCGCGATCGCCCTCTTCGCGATCTGGGCGGCAACCGGAGTACTTGGGATCGTCCTCAACGGCATTGGCTTCGTCGGCGTGATGGCGCTCATTCTAGCGAGCGTGGTCGCAGTGGCGGTGCTGGCGGGCTATCCCAAGGCGAAACCGCCCAAGCGTTCCGATCTCAACAAGGGCGATGTCGGCCAGATGGTAACGCGCACCGAGTTATGGTTGGAAGCGCAGCGCCCGGCCTTGCCGCCGCCCGCCGCTGCTCTTGTCAGCGATATGGGCGTCCAGCTCGACGCGCTGGGATTGCAGCTCGAAGGGCTCGACCAGAACCACCCAAAGGCACGCGAGGTCCGCAGCCTGGTGGGCGAACAGCTACCCGAAATGATCGACAGCTATCGCAGGATACCCGCCAATCTGCGCACGGAGAAGCGCGCCGGAGCGACGCCGGACGAGCAGCTGACTGACAGTCTCGCCAAGATCAGCGGCGAAATCGATTCGATCACGCGCCAGCTTGCCGAAGGTTCGCTCGACGATCTGGCGATCAAGCACCGCTATCTCGATTACAAATTCGGCGAAGGGGCAGAGACGAGCCCGCAATTGGAGAACCGGACCTGATGCGTGTGCCTATCGCCCACCAGCTTCCCAAGGAGGAAGTCCGCCGCCGCTTGAGGGAACGCAGCCACGAAATCGCCAGTTTCGTGCCCGGCGGCATGGCCGACGTCAAAACAGACTGGCCGCATGAAGACCGGATGGACCTCTCGGTGCGCGCGATGGGCCAGGGTATCGATGGGCGCGTGCTGATCGAGGATCACGAGGTGGTGTTCGAAGTCGACCTGCCCCCCGCGCTTTCTTTCGTGGAGCCGATGATTGCCGGAGCGATCCGCGACAAGGGCCGCAAGCTGCTGGCGCCCAAGTAGCGCTTCTTAAAGCCTTTTCAGCAAAAAATTTGCTTTTCTTGGAACGAATTTGCCAGTCTATCGCTAATCGTGATTGCGCGGGTGGGCTGCGTCATCGGTAAGCGGGCGCTCGTCAGACGCTTGCATGGTCGTTGCTGGCAAGCCGTAGGGCGATGCTCGCGACACTGGAGGGGCTGAACAGAATTTCATGGGTCGTACGGGTCGTTCCGATTTGAGAAGCGTGCTGAAGCGCGAAACCGCGTCGATGCATGATACGCTCGATGGCACCATGGGAGAGGAGGCAATCGCCTCGCCGCGTGATTATGCGCGCTTCCTCATGGCGCAGCATCGCGCGCGCAAACCCATCGAGGAATGGGTCGAGCGCAACCTCCCCGCCCATGCCGCCCCTCCGGCGCAGGCTCCGCTGATCGAAGCCGATCTTGCGGCGCTGGGCCAGACGATACCCTTGCGACACCATGGTTTCTCCATGCCCGAAAACGCCGATCCCATAGGGCTTAAATGGGCGCTGGCCGGATCCTCGCTCGGCAATCGGGCCATGCTCGCGCAGCGCCGCAAGCTCGGACTGGGCGGGCCGGAAGCTTTTCTGTCCGACGGAGCCATGCCCGCCTTTTTCAAGAAGTTGCGGCCCGAACTGGAAGTCGAGGCTGATCCCACGCGCGCGCGCCGCGCCGTGCTGGCCGCTGAAGCGGTTTTCGCTTGCTTCCTCGACGCGCTCGAACCAGTGGCCGAAACGGCATGAACGAACATGTCGATCTCGACCCGGTCGATCTGACCAATTGCGACCGCGAACCGATCCACCAGATCGGCGCGATCCAGAATTTTGGCGCCCTGATTGCAGTCACCACCGACGGCATGATCGCCCATCGCTCGGCCAATTTCGCGGACATCCTTTCTTTGTCCGAGCCTCCGGAAATCGGGACGCAATTGAGCGCGCTGTTTACGCCCGAAGCCATGTCCGCGATCGGTCGCGCCAGCGGAATGCTGAACGATCCGGAAAGCGTGGAACGGCTCTTCGCCGTGCATCTGGTCGGTGGCAAAGGGCCGTTCGACTGCGCGATCCACAACACCGACGGGTTGACCGTCATCGAGTTCGAGCCGAGTGCGTCGGACGAGATGGATCGGCAGTTGCGCAGCCTTCAGCCGATCCTTCGCCAGCTCGAACGCTCCGACGATTTGCTCGAACTGTGCCAACAGGCCGCGGATCGTTTGCGCGACCTGCTCGGCTTCGACCGGGTGATGGTCTATCGCTTCCAGTCCGACGAGAGCGGCGCGGTCATCGCGGAGTCGGTCGAAGAAGGGTATGACAGCTTCCACGGCCTGCGCTATCCGCGCACCGACATTCCCCAGCAGGCGCGGCGCCTTTATCTGCGCAATCGCTTCCGCATCATCAGCGATACGCTGGCCGAACCGGTGCCGATCGAACCGCAGATTCGTGCCGAAGGCGATCCGCTCGACCTGTCGATGAGCACGCTGCGCGCCGTCTCGCCCATTCACATCGAATATCTGATCAATATGGGCGTGCGCGCCTCGCTCTCGATCTCGATCGTGATCGACGGGAAGCTGTGGGGCCTGTTCGCCTGCCACCATTACGCGCCCAAAGTCCTGCCCTATTCGCTGCGCACGGCGGCGGAGTTGTTCTCCGAGCTGTTTTCGCTGACAGCCGAGCGCACCATCGGTAAAGAGCGCGCCTCCGTCCAGGACGCGGGCCGAAGCCTGCACGATCAGTTGATGCGTGCCATCGCCGGCGGCGAAGCTCTGGTCGAAGCACTCCCCACGCTGCGCCCGATCATCAAGCGCGCCATCCCGCATGACGGGATCAGCGCCTATGTCGATGGCGAATATCGCGCTCTTGGCGCTGCGCCCGACGAATCCGAATTCATGGCGCTCATGCCGGCACTCAATTCCTCCGCGACCAGCCGTACGATCGCGTCTGACAGTCTCGTGAAGCGCATACCGGCAGCGGCCGCCTTCGCCGACCGGGCGGTGGGCGCGCTGATCATCCCGGTTTCACGCAGTCCGCGCGATTACGTGATCCTGTGGCGGCGCGAATTGAAGCAGACCGTCACCTGGGCGGGTAATCCGGAAAAGCCGGTCGAATTGGGGCCGAACGGCGCACGGCTTACGCCGCGCAAGAGCTTCGAGGCGTGGCAGCAATCGGTCACCGGAAAGAGCGCGGAATGGACCGAGGTAGAGCTCGGGCTCGTCGAAAGCCTGCGCGTGACGCTTCTCGAAGTGATCCTGCGCGTCACCGACGAACTCGCTACCGAGCGGGCGAAAGCCCAGCGCCAGCAGGAATTGCTGATCGCGGAACTCAATCACCGTGTGCGCAACATCCTCAACCTGATCCGCGGCCTCATCAACCAGTCGCGTCACGAGGCCATAAACGTCGATGAATTCGCGCGGCTGATCGGCGGGCGGATCAACGCCCTTGCAAGCGCGCACGACAACATAACGCGCGAAAACTGGTCTCCCGCTTCCGTCACCGAGCTGATCGAGACCGAAGCGGAAGCGTACGTATCGGGCAAGCTCGACAGGATTTCGATTGTCGGGGACGAAGCCCTGGTCTCGCCCGAGGCCTACACTGTGTTGGCGCTGGTCATTCACGAGATGATGACCAATTCCGCCAAATACGGCTCGCTTTGCGACAAGAGCGGAAGGCTTGCGGTGGAAATCGCCTGCGATGAAAGCGGAATGACGATCTGCTGGAAGGAAACCGGCGGCCCGCCCGTGCGCCGGCAGCACCATCATCGAAAAATCGATCCCCTTCGAGTTGAACGGACGTGCGGAGCTCGATTTCAAGCTGTCGGGCGTCGAGGCGGAATTCTGGATCCCGGGTCGATTCATTACTCACAAGGGCCGCATCGATGCGGCTTCCATGGCGGAAAGGGCGCGACCCAACCGCAAGGATACCGGCATGCAGGGCGAAACCATCGAAACTCTCCCCTCACGCGTGCTGTTGGTGGAAGACGGCATGATCATCGCCATGGACACCGAAGAAACGCTGCGCGATCTCGGTGTCGTCGAGGTGACCATCGCTGCGAAGGTGTCGAGCGCTCTGAAGGAGCTGGAGGCCGAGAGCTACGATCTCGCCGTGCTCGACTACAATCTCGGCACCGAATCGAGCGAGCCTGTGGCGGCGAAGCTGAACGAGTTGGGCGTGCCTTTCTGGCTCGCGACCGGTTATGGCGAGATGGCCGACAGGCTGGAAGAGATCGGCGCTCTCGGCGTGCTTACCAAGCCTTACGGCAAGGACGAGCTGCGCCGCATGCTCTGCAAATATTCCGAAATCGCCAAAGGCTAAACCCGTCGAGATGTATCGGGCCGGGTCAGGTCATCGCCCGGTCCGGAAGAAGTCCTGCCGCCAGCCGTAACGTGCGGCGACCGGTTCGCCCTGCGCATTGCGAGCCGGATTGAAGCGGATCCGCTCGACCACCAGACGGCAGACCAGCGCGTTGGTCTGGGCATCCGGTCCGGGCTCGGCCACGCTGCAATCGGAGGCGCGCCCGTCGGGGCCGACGGTGAAAACCACCGTGACCGATGTGCCTGCCCGCGCATCGCGTCCGCCCGGCGGAGGCGGGAAATCGCGCACCGCGTCGATCGATCCGGACCGCACGCTCGGCCGTGTGACCGGTCCGCCGCCATCGCCGCCACTGCCCTGCCCGCTACCCGAACGCCCGCTGCCCGTACCAAGGCCACTGCCCGCAGCGCCCGTGCCATCACCGTCTTGCGTAGCGCCCGAGCGGGTTTCCGTGCCC
>LUMV01000451.1_pt1 | contig 10107 bp, 9 predicted proteins | sample 729731 | NCBI WGS metagenome assembly LUMV01 (sample SAMN03860301, study PRJNA289734) | marine metagenome | biome: seawater column; feature: ocean; material: water; isolation source: Red Sea water column Station 192 - depth 200m | place: Saudi Arabia: Red Sea | collected 2011-10-15 | depth 200 m
GCACCAAGGTCAATACGATAAGGTTTTATGAGGATATCGGACTGATGCCCGAAGCCGCGCGTACGGCAGCGGGGCAGCGAACCTACAAAGAGCAGGACGTCGAGCGCCTTTCCTTTATTCGGCATGCTCGAAAATTGGGGTTTTCGATCGATGAAACACGCTCGCTTTTAAGCGTGAAGGCGAGACCGGATCAGAGCTGTGACGAGGCGGGTGACATCGCTTTGCGGCACCTTCGAGCCGTGGACGAGCGCATCAGTCGGCTACAAGCGCTTCGTTCCGAACTGAGAAGTGTGGTCGCGGCCTGCACGGGCGGCGAGGTTTCCGAATGCAAAATCATCGAAACGCTTTCTCGAAACCCAGCCGCCTCTTCCGCGGGTCGCTGACGCGAAAGCTATAATGGGACTATGGACACCGAACCCAGACAGCAAAAAAAGTGCTTGCACCTCCAGTCGCTGGAAGCGTTATCATCGTGATAATCCAGATTCTGATGTCGTGATCTAGGATTGGATGGCTGATTATGACGGAACTTGGGTAATTTGAATATTAATCAGCTTTCGCCTTATAAGAACGCTGCATTCATTCCATGGAATTTGGTCGAAAAAGAAACTACTCGAACAATATTCATTGTCCGGACGCTTCGTGACAATATCACATTACAGCAACCGAGAAGATTTTTGTTTCAACTTTCGTTTCACCTTGTTAGGGGCCACAGGATGTTCGATCTGAACGCCTTGATTCCCGTCAGGATTGTCGCCGCCCTTTTGGCGGTCGCAGCGCTGATGGCGTCTCCGGCGGTCGAAGCAGCGCAATGTGCGGACGAGCTGTCAGAAATAGCCTATTCGGTCCAGATGTTCGACATTGATGCGGACGAGAGCCCGCAAAACGAAAGCCCGGAGCAGCAGGAATGCGCCCACGGGCATTGCCATCACGTCGCCGCAGCACTGAAATCGAAGCTTTTAAACGACATGCCCGACCGGCTTAACATCACGGTTGGGTCGCATATGGCCGAAGAATTATTCGGCGATGCGAGCAATTTACCCAAACGCCCTCCTCGCGCCTGACGACCGTCACTGCGCTGCTTGACGCAGCGCATTTCGATTTGTCAGCAGAGAGAGTTTTGAAAAATGCCAGCCATCAAATGGCGAGGGGCCCTGATAGCAGGGCTAACCCTCGCCGCAATTGTCACGCCTGTGGCAGCGCAGGAGCGGGAGCTTCTGACGCTCGACGAGGCGTTGGGCCGGACAGGCGTGGTTGCCGAACCCGCTAACACCGAGTTAAACCCGCGCATCGTCGGCCCTCGAGCGGAAGCCGAGGCGGCGCAGGCTCTTGTCGGACAGGCGCGGTTGCGGCCCAACCCTGAAATATCGCTCGAGGTCGAGAACATCGCCGGGAGTGGGGCCTTCTCCGGGCTAAGCGCCACCGAATATACGCTTGCTGTCGGACAGCGGCTCGAACTTGGAGGTAAACGCGGCACACGCGTCGAGGCTGCCCGGGCGCAGGCACAGCTGGCGGATCTGCGGGCTGACCTTGCGGGGGCCGAACTCGGATTTCTTGTCCGTGAACGCTACGTAGCAGCGGCTGCAGCAGCCTCGCGCGTCGAACTGGCCCTCGATGTGGTTGAGCGAAACGAAGAGCTCGCCCGCATTGCCGGTCTCCTCGTAGAAGTCGGGCGCGAGCCCCCGCTCCGTGCTCTTCGGGCCGAAGCGGCCTTGGCGGAAGCGCAAGCCGAACTTCAGGCCGCCGAAGCGACAAGTCTTGCAGCCCGAACGGCCCTCGCCTCGCTATGGGGCGATCAGGGGGCGCCGCCGCTTGTTCCGAGCAGGTTCCCCGGGATCGAACCGCCCGGTGCTGTAATGGCGACAGCAAGCGGTCTGCAATTGCGAGTGGCGCGTGCGGAAAGCACCGCCGCCGCCGCCGAGATCGATCGTGAGCGCAGCCTGCGCATTCCCGATCCCGTCGTTTCCGCCGGTGTTCGACGCTTCGAGGAAAGCAATGACAGCGCGAGGCTGTAGCGTTGGCCGATTTCGAGCAAGCCGTGACGCGCGCACGATCGCAATATCTTGCTGCCGAAGCGCGCGTCGAGACGCTTTCCACGACATCACTCCCCCAGGCCGAGGAGGCTCTTCGGCTCGTCCGCATCGGTTATCGCAATGGCCGTTTTCCGTTGATCGAAGTGTTGAGCGCAGCCGAAGCGCGCGATGCCATTCGCGAGGCGTTGATTGCTGCGCAAGAAGACCGGGGACAAGCTGCCGCCGAACTGATCAGGCTGGCCGCACAATGAGGAATACCAAAATGAACCGCAAAAGACTGGCGATCATCGCCGGAATTGTCATACTTGTTTCGGCCTTGATGCTGATGTTCTGGCCTGACAGCCAGGTCGACACCCACGCGGACGAAGAGGTCGCAGAGACAGAACTGCCCGAGGGGCTCGTGCTAATCGAGCAAGAGCAGATCCGCACCGCCGAGATCGAGGTCGCAGCGGTGCAAACGGGTGCCGCTGTCGAACTCGTATTTCCTGCAACGGTTGCGGCAAGTCCGACCGCCAGCGCACGCATCGATGCACGGGCTTCCGGTGTCGTGCGCAGCGTTGGCAAGACGCTTGGCGATTATGTCCGGCAGGGCGAGACCGTCGCTCGGATCGAAAGCGCCGATGCGGCTGCACTCGCTTCCCAGCTTAGTGCCGCCCGCGCCCGCGTAACCGAGCTTTCGGCGGCCTATGAACGGGAGCGCCGGCTATTCGAAGCCAACGTGACCGCACGCCAGGATCTCGAAGCGGCGCGCGCCAATCTTGACGTTGCCCGTTCCGAACTGAACCGGTCGCAGGCGGCCGTCGCCGCGGCAGGCGTGAGCGGCGATGGACGCTCGCTCGCTGTCACCAGTCCGCTTTCGGGCCGTGTGACCGCCGCTCCAATCGTGCTCGGCTCGTTCGTCGACGCCGGGGAGGAGCTTTACAGCGTGGTCAATCCCAGCGGCTTGCAGATCGAGGTTGCGCTGCCTTCCGAAGATGCTTCACGCATCCAGCCTGGCGACGAGGCTGCGTTGATCCTCGGCGATGGAAGGGAGATCGGCGCTCGCGTCCGGTCGGTAACGCCTTCGCTCGATGCCGAGAGCCGTAGCGCGACAGCGGTTCTTACCTTGACGCGCGCCGTTCCCGGTCTGCAGCCCGGATCGTTCCTTCAGGCGCGTATTCGCCCCTCGGGCGAATTGGACCAGAGCCGTATCGCGGTACCCGAAGATGCTGTGCAGGTGCTCGAAGGACGCGATGTTGTCTTCGTGCGGACACGACGCGGATTTCAGGCTCGGGAGGTCGAGATCGGCAGCCGGTCTGCCGGAATGGTGACGATCCTCTCCGGGCTCGAGCCCGGTCAGCGGATCGCGACTGCCAATGCCTTCCTGTTGAAGTCCGAGCTCGAAAAGGAGGGCGCAGAACATGGCCATTGATCAAACCACGGCATCTTCTCCCATGTCTTCGGACGAAGGTAGCCACCGTCACGGCCCGATCGGAGTCATCCTCGATGTCGCCGTTCGTTTCCGCTGGGCGATCATCGTCCTGACCGTGTTCGCAGCGATCTACGGAGCGTTCAATCTGGTGCGCCTGCCGATCGACGCGGTTCCCGACATCACCAACACGCAGGTCCAGATCAACACCAGCGCTGCCGCGCTCTCACCTTCGCAGGTCGAGACGCAGGTGACCTTCCCCATCGAAACCGGACTTGCCGGGATCGAAGGCCTGGAGATGACACGATCGATTTCGCGCAACGGCTTCAGCCAGGTCACCGCGATTTTCGAGGAGGGCACCGACCTCTACTTCGCCCGGCAGCAGGTGAACGAACGGCTCGCGCCGATTGGCGCTTCATTGCCCGAAGGAGCGGAGCCTACCATGGGGCCGATCTCCACCGGCCTTGGCGAAGTGCTGATGTATACGATCGAGTATGAGCATCCCGGTGGCAAGGGTGCGACCACTGGTGGCCGCACAGGCTGGCAGTCCGATGGCAGCTTCATCACCGAACGCGGCGACCGCCTCGAGAGTGAGGTGGCTAAGGCGGCCTATCTGCGCACTGTGCAGGATTGGGTGGTCGCGCCGTTGATGCGCTCGATCGACGGCGTGGCCGGCGTGGATTCGATTGGCGGGTTCGAAAAGCAATTCCTTGTTCAGCCCGATCCGGCACGTCTCACCGGCTATGGCCTGTCATTCGACTCACTCATCGATGCTCTAGAAGCCGCCAATCTGGCGGCAGGCGCCAATTTCGTCGATCGTGCCGACGAAGCCCTGCTTGTCCGCGTGGACGCGAGGCTGGGCAGCATTGCCGACATCGAAGAAGCCGTCATTGCGACCCGCGAGGGCGTGCCCATCCGCATCGGCGATGTGGCCGATGTGGAGATCGGCGGCGACCTGCGAACCGGTGCTGCTTCACTGAACGGTGAAGAGGCGGTGGTGGGAACCGTGTTGATGCGCGCGGGCGAGAACAGCCGGACCGTTGCGGCTGGTGCTGCCGAGAGACTTGAAGAGGTCCGCGCATCGCTTCCGGACGGAGTTGTCGCTGAGATTGTCTACAATCGTTCCTCACTAGTCGATGCGACGATCTCCACCGTCGAAAAGAACCTGCTCGAAGGCGCATTGCTCGTGATCGCCGTCCTGTTCCTCTTGCTCGGCAATATCCGCGCCGCCATAATCACCGCACTGGTCATTCCCGTTTCGATGCTGATGGCAGCGGTGGGGATGAACCGGCTTGGTGTCTCAGGTAATCTGATGAGCCTGGGCGCGCTCGACTTCGGGCTGATCGTCGATGGTGCGGTCATCATTGTCGAGAACAGCGTCGCCCGGCTTGCGGCCCGGCAACATCGCGAAGGACGCTTGCTTACCTTGGGTGAGCGGCTGACCGAAACGCGTCTCGCAGCGCAGGAAATGATCAAACCGACCGTCTACGGTCAGGCGATTATCTTCCTCGTCTTCGCGCCGCTGCTGACCTTTACCGGGGTCGAGGGCAAGACGTTCTCGCCCATGGCGATCACGATGATGCTCGCGCTGGCTTCGGCCTTCGTTCTTTCATTGACCTTCGTGCCAGCGATGATTGCGGTCCTGCTCAACAAGAAGCTGACCGAAAAGGAGGTGAAGCCCATTCGCTGGGCCAAAGAGCGCTACGGTCCCGCCGTGCGCAAGGTCATTGCGCGGCCCTGGCCGATGATTGGTGCCGGGGTTGGTCTCTTCACAGTAGCGGTTTTTGTGTTCGGCTTTCTGGGCAGCGAGTTCACCCCGCAGCTCGATGAACGCGACATCGCGGTGCAATCCTTGCGCATCCCCTCGACATCGCTCGAACGCTCGCTGGCGATGCAGCGGCGGGTCGAAGACCGGCTCGAAGAGTTTCCCCAAGTTGATCTTGTGTTCTCACGGACGGGCACGGCCGAAGTCGCCAGCGATCCAATGCCCCCCAATGCTTCGGACGCTTATGTCATCCTGAAGCCTCGCGACGAATGGCCCGATCCCGATTTGCCGAAAGATGAGCTTGTTGGTGAAATGGAAAGCGCGCTCGGAGGCCTCATCGGCAATCTCTACGAGTTCAGCCAGCCTATCGAGCTGCGCTTCAACGAGCTGATCGCCGGTGTGCGCGGCGATGTCGCGGTCAAGCTCTACGGCGATGACCTCACTGCGCTCACCGAAGCTGCGGGCGAGGTCGCGGGCGTGCTTGGAGGTGTCGAAGGCGCCGCGGACGTGAAGGTGCAGCAGGTGACCGGCTTTCCTACGCTGGACATCGCCTTCGATCGCCCGACCATCGCGCGCTATGGTCTGACCGTCGAGGAAGTGGCACAGTCGGTTGCTATCGCGCTCGGCGGGCGGCCAGCAGGACTGGTGTTCGAGGGCGATCGCCGTTTCGATGTTGTCGTGCGCCTCGAGGATGCTACGCGCGACGATTTCGACCAGCTCGGCGCGCTCCCGATCGTGCTTGAAAACGGGGTCACCGTTCCTTTGCGGACATTGGCCGATTTTCAGGTCGTCGATGGCCTTGCCGAGGTTCGGCGAGAGCAGGGCCGAAGGCTTGTGATCGTCTCGGCCAACGTACGCGAGCGCGATCTCGGCTCCTTTGTTGAGGAAGCGCAGGAAAGGGTTTCGACCGGCGTCGATATGCCGCCGGCCTCCTTCATCGAATGGGGCGGACAGTATCAGAACCTGCAGGAAGCGCAGGCGCGGCTCACCATCGTCGTCCCGATTGCCTTCGCTCTGGTTCTCCTCTTGCTGTTCATGGCTTTGGGTGGATGGGTTCCAGCGCTTGCCGTGTTCAGTGCCATTCCCATGGCCTTGGCTGGCGGGGTGTTCGCTCTGGCGCTGCGAGGCTTGCCATTCTCGGTGTCGGCAGCGGTCGGCTTTATCGCGCTTTCCGGCGTGGCGGTGCTCAACGGTCTCGTCATGATGACCGCGATCCGGCAGCGACTCGACAGCGGGATGTCACTGGATGAGGCGATTGCCGATGGCGCGCTGGCGCGACTGCGACCGGTGCTCATGACCGCGTTGGTGGCGTCGCTGGGTTTTGTGCCGATGGCGATTGCCACAGGAACAGGTGCTGAGGTGCAACGTCCCTTGGCTACGGTGGTTATCGGCGGGCTGATCACAGCCACTGCGCTCTCGCTGTTCGTTTTGCCAGCGATCGCTCGCCTGGTACTCGATGATGGCAAGGAGAAGCGAAGCTGGCGCCAAAGATGGTGGGACCGCCTGCGTCGCAACGTCACGCCTGAGGAACGTAAAGAACTTCGGGATGTTACTTGAAGGGGAGGGCTAATTGAAGTTAGCTAGGTCAATTTGTCTGCCTCAGATCGCTTCGGGACTGACAAGTCTCGAAGCGATCCGGTATCGGACTCAATTGCGGGCGCGCGGAGCCTCGGCAGAACGCCCGGCTGCGATACGGGCACGGCGTGGGTGTTTTTCGCCGATGGCTTCTATGCAGAGGTGCAACCTTCGGACGGTGATCTGTCCGCTGTCGGCATCTGGCGCGATGAGGGTGAGGCCATCGCATATACCATGACCATAAGCCCTTCGAACGGCATGCGCGGCCAATGCAAGTGCGCCATCTTACGATCGAAGATTGTAGCCCGGGACGGCCCTTCACCTGCAACTATCGAGGTTTCGAGCGCATCTTTTACCGCTGTCCAGAGGACGCGCCAAAGCCGCTCGACGGTCGCGCGGAACATTCAAGAGGAGAAATCGCCATGCTCACCGCAATCGAAGATAACGGTCTGTTGCTCATCAGGGCGGACGGAACGCTTTCCGATAGCGACTATGACCGCTTCGTTCCGTTTTTCGAGCGCGTCGCGGCGCGAGTTCCTGGGACGGTTCCGATGCTTATCGAACTTGCTCCCGACTTTTCTGGCTGGGATATGGGCGGTCTCTGGCGCGACCTGAAATTCGATGCGAAGCACAAGGACAGCTTCGGCCGGATCGCGATGGTCGGCGATAGTAGTTGGGAAGAGTGGGGCACCAAGCTTTTCGATCCGCTATTCCGCGCGGAGATGAGGTTTTTCACACCTGTCGAGCGGGTTGCCGCCGAAAGCTGGGCGAGAGACGGAAGGAATGCGTCATGAGCGGCGAAGGCGAACTCAACCTCGATTCGGCCGAAAAGCGCCGCACTCTCTGGATCGTTTTCTGGCTCAATGTGGCGATTGCGATAGGGTTTTTCATCACCGGGGTAATCGGCGATTCCAACGCGCTGATTGCCAATGGGCTCGACAATTCGTCGGACGCGATTGTCTATGCATTGAGCCTGCTTGCGCTCACCCGCTCCCGGGTCTGGAAGCGCGGAGCCGCGCGTTTTTCCGGGGTCATGCTGCTTGTGTTCGCAGGCGGTGTGATTCTCGATGCCATCCGGCGCTTCATGGAGGGTTCGGATCCGATCGGCGGCGTCATGATGGTGATGGCGCTGGTTGCCGGTGCGGTGAACCTCTGGTGCCTTTACCTGCTGAAACGTTTGCAGAATAAGGATGTCAATTTACGTGCAGCCACCACGTTCAGTTTGAATGATTTCGTTTCGAACGGCGGGATTATCATAGCGGGTATCGTAGTGTTTTTCACCGGATCGAATTGGCCCGATCTCGTCGTCGGGATCGGTGTGGCCTGCATAGCGATCTACGGCGGCATCGAGATCCTGCGCGATGCGCATATGGACATCCATGAGGAAGAGGGCACAGAGCACGAGGGCTGGCGCAAGTGATCGCGGTCTGGGCAGCGGTTCTCCTCGCCGCCGTCTGGGCCGCTCATTGGGGCGCGGAACGCCTGTCCGCACCGCTCAAGAAATTACGCAAGCAATGGGGGTTCTCCGTCGCGGCGGGGGGCTCCTTTTTAGGTCTAGCCGCCGCTTCGCCAGAGATGGGCATCAATGTGACGAGCGCTGCTCGTGATGTGTCCGATATCGGCCTTGGCGCCATGCTGGGTTCGACCGTTCTGGTGATTCCGGTGATCGTGACGACCGCTTATCTGGCGACCCGTAAAGGGGCCCTTGAAGGTGCTGACAAGGAGCACAAGAAGCATCGTCGTGATCATTACGTCGCGGTCGATAAGGGGGCTCTTACCGTCCAGGCGCTGCCTTACCTGGCGATCCTCGCGGTCTTCGCTCTACTGACGCTTCCCGCCCCTTGGCGCGGGTTGCAGCCGATCGATGGATGGCTGCTGCTGATCGCGTATCTCGCCTATCTCCTTCAGGCTCTCGTTCGGGGCCGAGAGAAGGGAGAGGAGGTAGAGTGGAGTCTAAAGGAGAAATGGATGGCCATAGCGGGCGTCGGCGCCCTGGCGGTCGGGGCCTACTTCACCGTATTCTCGACCGAAAGGATCGTGAGCGCACTCGGCATCCCGAATATCGTCGGCGGTCTTTTCATCACTGCCGCCGTCGCATCGCTGCCCGAGGTGTTCACGACCTGGAGCGTCGCGCGCTCCGGTCAGGTGACCTCCGCCAGCACAAGCGTGATCGGCGACCATGTCGTGACCATGACGCTCGCCTTCATCCCGCTCACCATCATCGGAACGCCGATCGAGAATTTTCAACTCTTCTGGGTCAGTCTCGCGTTCGTCGTGCTGATGGCCGCGCTATACGCTCTCTTTCTTTCGTTGGGAGACGAAGAGAAAAGAGGCTTTGGTCGATGGCACATCTTCGCGTTCTGGGCAGCCAATGCGGCTTTTATTGCCGTAATATTCCTGTGGGTGAAGCCTTTGCAAGTCTCCGGAGGAGCCGGATGAGCAATGACAACCGAGATCAGGGTGAACGGAGCGGCCATAGCCACCGCGAAGAGGATCATGACGATCAGCCCTTGCTTATGAGGACATCTCCCCGAAAAGATTTTGATGGAGATTTGCCTGTCGCGCGGAAGAAAGTCGCAGACGAACTTCCGGCGGTACGGGGTTTGAAAAGCTAATGAGCCTTTTCGACACTATCTTTGAGACACAAAGCCGATCGCATGTTTTGCTTCTTGCGATATTCGCAAGCACCGGCTTGGTCGTAGGGACGTTGTGGGTCGAACGTGTGGGGGCGGGATTGCGCCGGTCCGATCTGTTGTATCCTGCTGCTGCGGGCGTTCTGTTTGCGACCGCTGCGCTAGCGGTTACGCCGTTCGTCCAATCGGCAGTCGACAGCTGGGCCATCCCTGTGCTCTTTTTGCTCGGTGGAGGAGCCTATGTTCTTCTGTGCAAGGCAGCCGGCTATCTCAGAGGCCGTTTCGCGGACGGCAAAAGAAAGCAGCATGATCATGACGAGGATTTGTCCAATGTTGCTGTATCGTCGATCTTCTCCATCGTCGATCTGATCGGCTATGGTTTGACCCTCGGTATTGCAGCAGCCGCTTCCGTGACTTTGGCAATAGTCACCGCGGCAGGGTTGGCCATGGCGAATGTCTTGGTCAGTCGTCAGATTGGCTCCAGGTTCATAGCCGCTAGCTCAAGCCGAATGGACCGCATCGCGCTACAGGTCGGTCTCGCTCTGGCCTTCATCGGTTCTGCGCTGTTGGCATTCTGGATGGTACACAGTGTCGATAGTTTCGGGCTGCCTTGGCTCCTCACCGTCCTTGCAGGGTTGCTCCTGGCTGCGGCGGTAAGAGCTTTGCTTCTTCATCAAGCGGCACACACAGCGGGGC
>LUMV01000696.1_pt1 | contig 10103 bp, 10 predicted proteins | sample 729731 | NCBI WGS metagenome assembly LUMV01 (sample SAMN03860301, study PRJNA289734) | marine metagenome | biome: seawater column; feature: ocean; material: water; isolation source: Red Sea water column Station 192 - depth 200m | place: Saudi Arabia: Red Sea | collected 2011-10-15 | depth 200 m
GTGCTTGAGCGCGCCGAGGACATGCAGGACGATCAGCGCCAGAAAGACCGTCCCGCCCAGCGCATGGGCATCGAAGATGCGGCCCGCCAAGTCACCGTTCTCGCCCACCGGCAGCGGCGGAATGGTGAGCAGGCCGAAGATATCGATATCGCGGCCGCTGAGCGAATTCGCCAGCCAGCCGCCCAGCGGCAAGCCGATCAGCAGGACGTAGAAAACGACATGGACCGTGCGCGCCAGTGCGGCCTCCCAGCCGCTGATCGTGGCGGGAAGCGGCGGTACCGGATGCGTAAACCGCCACAACAAGCGACCCAGGGTCAATACGAGGATCATGATCCCGACGGCCTTGTGATAACCGAACATCTCGATCTTCGCCGGCATGTCCAGCGCTTCGGCGCGTTCGGCGATCTGCCAGTTCGCGATCACGAGGACCGCGATAACCCAATGAAACACCATGGCCCCGGTCGAATAGCGGCGCGCATTCGTATCGCTCATCATTCCTGCTCCTGCTTTGACCCGGCCCGATCCTAGCGTGCACATGCCGTGCGACAAGCGCCTTACTTGAAGCCTCCGGCACGGTTGCTAACAGGAGCGCATGAGCAAGACTGCGAGTGTCCCCGATCAGGATGCCCTCAAGCGCGTCGGTGCGCGGGTGCGCCAGCGCCTCGAGAGCGATCCGCAAGCCTACAAGGTGCCCACCGACGCGGCCGAGATCTACGCCATCGGCGATTTCCTGTCCGGCGAGGAATGCCGCCGGCTCACGCATATGATCGATGCTGTCGCCCGGCCGAGCGAGCTGCACGAAACCGCCTATGTCGCCAAGTTCCGCACATCCTATTCGGGCAATTTCGACCCTCACGATCCCTTCATCAAGGCGATTTCGCGCCGCATCGACGATGTGCTGGGTCTGCCGGCCAATGTCGGCGAGAACATCCAGGGCCAGCGCTATCTGCCCGGGCAGGAATTCAAGCCGCACAACGACTGGTTCTATACCGACCAGGAATACTGGAAACTCGAACGCAAGCGCGGCGGGCAGCGCTGCTGGACCGCGATGGCCTTTCTCAACGAAGTCGAAGAAGGCGGGCACACGCATTTCGTCGAGATCGGCGCCTCGATCGAGCCCAAACCCGGCGTGCTGCTGGTGTGGAACAATGCCACCGTTGAAGGGGTGCCCAACGAATACACGCTGCATGCGGGCACACCCGTGATCAGGGGTCAGAAATACGTGCTCACCAAGTGGTACCGCACGCGCAAGCACAGCTGACCCGGTCAGTTCGCCTTGCGCGAACGCGTAGGCACGCGGATAACTGCCTTCAGCCCTTCGGGCTCGAAACGCACGTCCACGCTGCCGCCGAGACCGCGAATGACCCCGTCGATCAGCCGCGTACCCGAACCGGTGCCCTTGATCTCGGGCTCACGCGCCAATGTGCCGGCACCTTTTTCGCGGCGTTCGATCCACTCGACCACCAGCATGTCGCGGCTGACCTGCCATTCGATATGGACCTTGCCGTCCTCATGCGAAAGCGAACCGTATTTAAGCGCATTGGTCGCCAGTTCGTGCATGGTCAGCCCGATCGGGGTGACATGCTGACGAGGTAACCGGGTCGGTTCACCGCCGAGTTCGATCCGGTCGGCATAGACGTTGCGGTATGGCCGCATCACGGATTCGACCAGGGTAAGCAGATCGGTCTGATCGTGCTCGAGCGCCTCGCTCGACAGCGAGGCGCGGTGCGCCCCGGCCAATGCCTCGATCCGCCGCTCGACTTTCCCGGCGAGCTCGGCGACATCGCTCGAACCGCGCGCGGACAGGCGGACGATCGCGGTCAGCACGGCGAACAGATTGTCGGTGCGATGCCGCAGTTCCTTGGCCACCCGCTCGCCTTCGACAATCGTCTCGCGCGCGGCGAGCAGCTCGGTGATGTCCCATTGCGACCCGAAGAAATAGGCGAGTTCGCCCTGTTCGTCGTAGATCGGCCCGACATGCACCGCGTTCCAGAAGGCCGTGCCATCCTTGCGGTAATTGAGGACGTCAACGACGCTATATACCGCCGTGCGCATCGCGTCGCCCAGCCGCTTCGTCGCCGACTGCCTGGTCGCGGGCCCCTGCAGGAAGCGGCAGTTGCGGCCGATGACCTCGTCGCGGGCATAGCCGGTCAGGTCGAGAAAGGCCTGATTGCAATACACGATCGGGCAGTCGTCCTGGTGCGGATCGGCGATGCACAGCGCCATCCGCGTCTGTTCGGTGGTCTGGAGGAACAGCTGCGACGAGCCGATCTTGAGATCGGCAAGCTGGCCGACGATCTGCGCGTTATGCGCAGCCTCGTCGATGGCATCATTCAGGGGGCCGGCGCCCTTATTTTCGGTGTCCTCTGAGTCCATGGCCCGCCCCATGGTGTGTCCCCTGTCGTATGAAACGCCTGTTGTCGCGCAAAGACTGTCGCCAACCGCGCACGATGGCAAGTCCGAAGAGGGACTTAGACGAAGCGGACGCCCGGCGGCCTTGCCGCCCGCTCGCTTTTATTCACGCGCGAGCGCCTCGGCGATCAGCTGCCGGGTGTTGGCGACGCCGTACAGCGCGATGAAGCTGCCCATGCGCGGGCCCTGGTCGCGAAACCGTATTCCTCGCGCTTGCCGATCTCGTAAACCTGCGTCTGCAGGTCTTCCGCACTAGTGTCCTCGGCGGCTTGCGCCAGATAGCTGTCGAGCGCTCGCAGCGCCTCGGCCTCGTTCGTGCTGGGGGCACGCTTGTCCAGCGTGGGGACGATGTAGTCGCGCGTATAAGTCACCGCCGTGGCGATGAGCACTTCGAGCTCGGGCGTGATCCGGCCATCGCCGATATAGCTGGCGAGGTAATCGCGCAGCGATTCCTCGCTCGCCTCGGCGCCCAGCACGCTGGCGAGGTTGAGCAGCAGGCCGTAAGTCACCGGCAGGCTTTCACCCGCGCCGGGAGCCTCCGCCTCCTCGAAGCCGCCATTCGCGCGCGCCAGATGCCACACCGGATTGCCGAGCTGCTTGTCGAGCTCCTGCTCGGCAAGCCGCTCGCGGAACTGCCAGTAATCGTCCACCGCACGCGGGATGACGCCGACGTGCAGCTGCTTGGCGCTCTTGGGATTGGGGAAGATGTAGAAGCCGAGGCTCTCTTCCGAACCATAGGTCAGCCATTCGTCGATGGTCAGCCCGTTGCCCTTGGACTTGGAGATCTTCTCGCCGTTCTCGTCGAGAAACAGCTCGTAGATCAGGCCTTCTGGCTTGCGCCCGCCCAGCACCTGCACGATCTTGCCCGACTGCACACCGCTGTCGGTCAGATCCTTGCCGTACATCTCGTAATCGACGCCCAGCGCATACCAGCGCATTGCCCAGTCGACCTTCCACTGCAGCTTGCTCATGCCGCTCAGCGCGCTCTGCTCGACGACGGTCCCGTCCTCGTTGGTGAAGCGGATCGTGCCCGCCTCGGCATCGACCACCTCGACCGGCACCTGCAGCACGCGTCCGGTCTGCGGGCTGACCGGCAGCACCGGCGAATAGGTCTGGCGCCGCTCTTCACGCAGCGTGGGCAGCATGATGTCGAGAATTTGCTGGTTGGTGCGCAGAACCTGCCGCAGCGCATCGTCGAAGGCGCCCGAATTGTACCGCTCGCTCGAGGCGACGAATTCGTACTGGAAGCCGAACCGGTCGAGGAATTCACGCAGCCGGGCATTGTTGTGCGCGGCGAAGCTGGCGTGATCGGTATCGAAGGGATTGGGCACCCGGCTCAGCGGCAGGTGCAGATTGTCCTGCAACAGCTGCTGGTTGGGCACGTTGTCGGGCACCTTGCGCAGCCCGTCCATATCGTCGGAGAACGCGACCAGCCGCGTCTTGCCGTCTTCGGGCTTGGCGCCGATCAGCGCTTCGAAGGCGCGGCGCACCAGCGTCGTGCGCAGAACTTCCTGGAACGTGCCGATATGCGGCAGCCCGCTGGGGCCGTAACCGGTTTCGAACAGAACCGGCGAGCCGTCGGGCTTGGCGCCGTCGGGATAGCGTTTGAGCAGGCGCTGCGCCTCCTGGAACGGCCAGGCCTTGGACACGCGTGCGGCGGCGATCAGATCGGTCATGCTCATGCGCCCGCCTCTCGCCAAATTGCCGCAACGACGCAAGCCGCAAATTGCGCGGCGGGAATGGTCCATATCCGTTCGATGTTTTGCGCATGGCGGGCCGCGAGCGCCCCGTTTGCAAGCCGATGCTGCCCCATGGTGGAGCGAGTTCCAGTCGAAAACGATGCCGGGAAAGCGGACCATTGCCCCGCGGCCACAAGGCGCCGCAGGTCACTCAGACATCGGAGTTGAAAATGGCAGACTATCCTGGTTTCGACGAAGAAAAGGTCCAGCATGCGCTCGACGCGGCCCAACGGCACAATGACGCTGTCGGACTGCAGAAATCGGACGGCGGGCCCAACATCCTGGCCGGCGGAGAATTCGCGGTACAGGCGCAGTGCATCAGCGTCACGGTGAAGAACAACAAGGTCTGCCTCAACCTGCCGCTGGGCATCGGTTCGGTCTGCCTGCCGATCCCCGTTTCGATCCCCGACGGCACGGCCGCCGAAGCCTGTCTCAGCATCTGCACCACCTGGGGCATACCCACCGGGGTCAAGGTGACGGTCTCGGTTGCCGGGCACACCATCGTGACGAAATCCTTCGGCAAATGCTGATCACCTGACCGCAGCACCGGGCAGCCGGTGCCGGCGTCCGGAATTCCCTCTCTGGCCGGACGGGTAGGGGCGCTTTCCCCGCGAGCGCCCCTATTGCCCAGCCCCCTCCCCGATCGATCGGCGCGGCCCGCAAGCCAGCCCTCTCGGCATGACGGCTGCGCGCTCTGTTTACTTTTCGTTCCTGTCCCATCATGGTCGCGCGGTGAGCCAGCCCCTGCCCCTCCCCGCCCTGCACGCCAGCCACGCAGGCACCTGGCTGCGCGATGCCAATGGCGCCACGCGGGGCTGTTCGAAGGGCGAAGCCGTGATGGCCGCCGCCGATACGCCGCAATTGCTGATGAATGCGCCGCTGGTGGCCAGCCGTCTGGGCTATCCCGACCTCTCGGGGCTCGATCTGCTCGAACTGTTCGCCTTCGTCTATCCTGCACGTTTCTGCGTGCCCACGCCCAAGGGCCTGGCGCATGCGCTGGGCCTCGAAGAACCGGCGGACGACGCGGCTGTGCCGCTCCTACTGCAACGCGCCGCGGGCGCTCTGGTCGCGACCTGCGAAAGCGACGACTGGGCCGAACGCGAAGGCGCGTGGTCGACGCTGCAGTCGCTTGCGCGGTTGCGATGGCCCTGGGCGGGTGTGCTCGCGCCGCATGTCAGCCGGCCCGAGCGGGCCGAGAAGTGGCTGTTCACGCGGCTCCCCGAATGGGAGGAAACCGCCGAACGGCCGCAGCCGGCGCAAGTGCTCATCGACGAACCCGAAATCGAGGCCCAGCTCGAGCGGTTGACCGGCGAAGGCGCCGAACGGCGTGAAGGCCAGCGGCTGTTCTCGCGCGATGCAGGGCATGTCTTCGGGCCGCGCGACCGGCGGAAGCGGCCGCACGTCCTGCTGGCGCAGGCAGGCACCGGCATCGGCAAGACGCTCGGCTACCTCGCCCCCGCCTCGCTCTGGGCCGAACGGTCGGGCGGGACCGTATGGGTATCGACCTATACCAAGAACCTGCAGCGCCAGCTGCGCCGCGAAAGCCGCAGCGCGTGGCCTGCCGCACGCGCCGATGGTTCGCCTCCCGTGGTGGTTCGCAAGGGGCGCGAGAACTACCTCTGCCTGCTCAATCTGGAAGACGCTTTGCAGGGCGGGTTCGCGGGTCGCCCCGCAATCCTTGCGCATCTGGTCGCGCGCTGGGCCGCCTATTCGCAGGATGGCGACATGATCGGCGGCGACCTGCCCGGTTGGCTGGGCACGCTGTTCCGCAAGCGCGGGATTGCCGCGCTCACCGACCAGCGCGGCGAATGCGTCTATGCCGGCTGCCCCCATTACCGCAAATGCTTCATCGAACGCAGCGCCCGCAATGCGGCGCAGGCCGATCTGGTGATCGCCAATCACGCGCTGGTGATGGTCAACGCCGCACGCGGCCGCGATCCTGCCAGCCGCCCGACGCGGATCGTGTTCGACGAAGGACACCACGTGTTCGACGCCGCCGACAGTACCTTTTCCGCTGCGCTGACCGGGCAGGAAGCGATCGAGCTGCGGCGCTGGATTGTCGGCCCCGAAAAGAACAGCCGCGGACGGCGGCGCGGGCTTACGGCCCGGCTGGCGGATGTCGCCAGTTACGACGATGCGGGCGGCGAAGCGGTCGAAGATGCGGTCGTTGCCGCGCAGGCGCTGCCCTCGGACGGCTGGCTTGGCCGCCTTGCCGAGAACGCCCCGCTGGGCCCGCTCGAACATTTGCTGGCAGCAGTGCGCGCGACCACTTTCGCACGCGACGAAAGCGGTCTGGAGATGGGCTATGGCATCGAGACCGAAACCGCCCAGCTACCCGGCGAGCTGGTCGAGGCGGCAGGCACTGCGGCGCAGGCGCTGGCAGCCATCCGCACACCCTTGCTGAAGCTTGCCGGACGGCTCGAAGCGATCGTCGAGGACGCGCCTGACTGGCTGGATGGACAAGGCCGTGCACGCATCGAAGGCGCGCGCCACTCGCTCGCCTGGCGGATCGACCTGATCGCGGCTTGGGAAGCGCTGCTGTCGCGGCTCGGCGGACCCGCCGATCCCGAATTCATCGACTGGCTGCAGGTCGACCGTAACGATTCGCGCGAATTCGATGTCGGGATCTATCGCCACTGGCTCGATCCGATGAAGCCATTCGCCAAGGTCGTGCTCGAACCGGCGCACGGGGTCATGCTGACCAGCGCCACGCTGACCGACCGCGACGAGACCGGGCCCGACTGGCCGCATGCCATCACCAAGAGCGGCGCGCCGCATCTGGAACTGGCGCCGAAGACCGCTGAGGCGCAAAGCCCCTTCGATTACGCGGGCCGTGCAGAAGTGCTGATCGTCACCGATATCCGCAAGGGCGATATCCCCGCGCTGGCAGGGGCCTATGCGCGGCTGATCGAGGCGAGCGATGGCGGCGTGCTGGGGCTGTTTACCGCGATCCGGCGGATGCGCGCGGTTTATGGCCGGATCGCCGACCGCCTCGCGCGCGCCGGCCTGCCGCTCTATGCGCAGCATGTCGATCCGATCGATACGGGCACGCTGACCGACATCTTCCGCGACGATCCGCGCGCCAGCCTGCTGGGCACCGATGCGCTGCGCGACGGGGTCGACGTGCCCGGCCGGAGCCTGCGCTGCGTGGTGATGGAAAGCGTGCCGTGGCCGCGCCCGACCATCCTCCACCGCGCGCGCCGCGCCGCCGCGGCGGAACAGGAAGGTGGCGCCAAGCGCTATGACGACCGCATCATCCGCGCGCGACTGGCGCAGGCCTTCGGGCGCCTTATCCGCACGCGCGAGGATGCCGGCCATTTCGTCGTGCTTTCGCCCGCTTTTCCCAGCCGGCTGCTGTCCGCCTTTCCCGAAGGCACCCCCGTCACGCGGCTGACGCTCGAAGAGGCTTTACAGCGCGTGGCCAACGGTGTTGTTAGCGCCGACCTTTCGACAGCGGAGACCCTGCCCCAGTGATGACGCGCGCATGAAGATCCTCGGCCTGCTGCGTCATGCCAAGTCCGACTGGGGCCAGAGCGACAAGCGCGATTTCGATCGCGGGCTCAACGATCGCGGCCGGCGCGGAGCGCAGGTGATCGGCGACCACATTCGCGCGCATGGCGTCAAATGGGATCGCCTGCTCGCCAGCCCGGCGCAAAGGGTCAGGGCCACGCTGGCCGAAGCGCTGCCCGACATGGCCCCCGAGTGGGACGAACGGCTCTATCTCGCGGGAACCGATACGATCATGGAAATCATCCGCGAAAAAGGCGGTGATGGCGATACGCTGCTGCTGTCGGGCCACAATCCCGGCCTTGGCGACATGCTGTTCGAACTGGTCGCGCCCAAGCAGGAAAACGCGCTGTACGACGAGGCCAAGGTCAAGTTCCCCACCGCTGCCTATGCCGTGTTCGAGCTCGATATCGACGACTGGAGCGAATTGCGCACCGGTTGCGGCGTACTCGCCCACTTCGCCCGCCCGCGCGATCTCGATGCGGAACTGGGGCCGGAGTACTGAGGCGACTTGCCCGGCCGGGAACGGCCTCGAGGGATCAGATCAGGCCGGCGTCCTTTAGCTGCGCAGCGCGCCCGCGAGCCACGGGCACCCTGAGGCCGGTTGCCAGCACGATCTTGGTGTCCCTGCCGCTCTTTTCGCTCCCCGCGATAGCCGATTGCGCCACCCACCAGCTGCGATGGACGCGCAACCCCGCTCCCGGCGGAACCAGTTCGGCGGCCTCCGACAGCGACATCAAGACCATTTCGCTGCGCCCGTCGCCGATCACCTTCACATAGTGATCCTCCGCCGTCATCGCGATGATGCGCGGGAAACCCTTGGGCAAGCGGCAGTGCATGGCGGTCTCGGTCAAAGCGGATGCACCTTCGCCCGGCGCGTCACCGCGCGGCGCCGACATCTCGCCTCCCGCTCGCCTTTCGCTGCGGCGATAGGCAAGGAAGAACTGGCCCAGGTGATGACGACCGATCCCACGGGAATGGCAAAGGCATAGCCCCACAGTTCGTCCAAGCCGAGCATGCGCGCCGATGCGGCACCGATCAACGCCAGCCCGCGCATGACCGCCCAGCCGGCCAGGCATCCGCCGATACCGAAAGCCATCTGCATGCCGAGCGATGCCTCTGACGCGGGCGGAAACCCGATCAGTGCGAGGAAGACACCGCCAAGCGCCACGATGCCGACTTCGGCGAGCATGCGCTCGCGCCAACCGGGGCCGCGATTCGGCCGGCATGACTGTTCCGGGAGAAGCTGGTCGGTCACCGCCGAATGTCTTCCCGGACAGCTCGCGCGGCAGCGGCGACCATCCACGTGTTTGCCTGACCGTTCACGTAGTTCCTCTTTGTTTTGCTGCGGCTCCGATCAATCCGGAAGTTCCTTTGAACGAAAAACCGAACCGACGGAACATCACCCTGTCGACCGCTGCGATCACAATCGCGGCGACCGTGGTCATGACCGGAATATCGATGGTATTCGGCGGGTTCGGATCGCAGGATGCCATGCAGACATCGCGCGGGATCAGCTTGCCGATCGTCGTCCATCTGGCGACGGTGCTGTCCGCGCTGTTGCTGGGACCCGTCGTCCTGCTGCGCCGCAAGGGCGATCGCTGGCACCGCCGGCTCGGCCGGGTCTGGGTCCTGTTGATGGTCGTGACCGCGCTGGCATCGGCCTTCATCCGGTCGCCGGGGGCGGGTCTCTTCGGGACCGGCTTCAGCGCGCTCCACCTGTTCACCGTGTGGACGCTCATCTGCGCGCCGGTCGGTGTCTGGCTGGCATGGAAGAAGCGTATTGCAGCGCACCAGGGCGTGATGACCGGGCTCTATATCGGGCTGGTCCTCGCCGGATCCTTCACGCTGATACCGGGCCGGCTGCTGGGGAGTATGGTGTTCGGGTGACAACCGGCCGGAGCCGGTGCGGATCAGCTGATCAATCCGGCCACGGCAGACCGGCGGCTAGCGCAGAACCCGCGGCCCCGGCCCGGCTTCGGCCGCCATGTCATCGGGATTGTAGAGCTTGCAGGTCTTCAGGCTGAGGCAGCCGCAGCCGATGCAGCCATCGAGATTGTCGCGCAGTCCCTGCAATTGCTCGATCCGGCGGTCGAGGCTTTCGCGGATCGCCTCGCTGATCTTCCACCAGTCGAAGCTCGAGGGGGTGCGGCCCTGCGGCAGGCTGCGCAGATGTTCGCCGATATCCTCGAGCGACAGGCCGAGTTTCTGGACGATGAGGATAAAGCTCAGCCGCCGGATATCGCTGCGCAGGAACCGCCGCTGGTTGCCCGCGGTGCGGATCGAATGGATCAGCCCCTTGTCCTCGTAGAAACGGATCGCCGAGGCGGAAAGGCCGGTTCGGCGCGCAAGATCGCCGATGCTGAGCTGGTCGTTCGCATTCATCGATCAGGCTGATAGATTATTTCGAGCTTGACCTCAAGTGAAGTTGAGGTTGCATAGGGC
>LUMV01000456.1_pt1 | contig 10092 bp, 6 predicted proteins | sample 729731 | NCBI WGS metagenome assembly LUMV01 (sample SAMN03860301, study PRJNA289734) | marine metagenome | biome: seawater column; feature: ocean; material: water; isolation source: Red Sea water column Station 192 - depth 200m | place: Saudi Arabia: Red Sea | collected 2011-10-15 | depth 200 m
CGATGTCGCTGCTCGCGGAGCGCATCCTCGGCCGCCGACAACGGCGCGATTCTGATGTTGGTCGCCACCGGGATCGGTTCGAGCGTCGGGCGATAGCTCAAGGGACGCCCGACATAGCGGTTGAGGTCCTTGTCGAGCTGGGCGAGGTCGCCAAAGGCGTCGGTCGCCGCCTGTTTGGGGGCGGTGCCCGCGTTGATTGCGGTCAAATAGGCGCTCAGTTGCCCCGCCCGCGCCGGGTCGTTGTACAGCATGTGGGTGAGCAGCCAGCCGCGGCCATAAAAGACCTCGACTTGCTCGCCGGACTTCAAAGCACCCGATCGTTCGAACAATAATTTCTCGACCGGCAATTTGGGCAGTTCGATCAGGCCATAGGCGCGCCGCCGCGCCGGCTTGCCGATCAGCGCCTTGCCCTGCTTGTCGAAATCGACCGTCGAATAATATTCGGCAAAGCCCTCGACGAACCATGCTGGAAAGGCCGCGGTGACATAGCGTTTCATGAAATGGTGGCCATATTCATGGAACAGGGTCTGCTGCGAATCGGGGGTGCCCATTTCGTCGCCGTAGTTTTCGCGGTTCGACACCGCGAAGCTGCCGTCGCTGTCGGGCGAATAGAATCCGGCAACCGAGCTGCCCGGCCTGCCGTGCAGGCGCGCCACCTCTTCGGACCGCGCGAGCAGGTAGATCGGCAGGCGGGCGCCGTCGGCGCCGCCCGGGACCCGGAAGCGAAAGCGCAAAGTCGCGTCGAAACGCTGCAGCGTGACTGCGAAGTCGCGCAGCGATTTTTCACTGCCTTCGCTATAGATGATGAAATTGTCCGTCTCAGCGCGCAGCCATTTGGCCTCCGCCGACGTTGCCGCCAGCGCCGCGATCAACGCCGCGCCTGCGAAAAGCCCCTTCTGCATCCCGATCGTCCCCCCGAAACGCTGGTCCCCGCCGCCCTAGCTGCCAGCCGGCACGGGCGATGTAAACCCCTGGCGCTTAAACGAAACTATAGGGATCAATGTCGATCGCCAGGCGCACCTTGGTCGGCCAGTCGATGCGGCTGATCCAGTCGCGGATCGCGCCCTGCAGGTCGAAACTGCGCGGGGCGTGGAGGAGGAGGCGGAAGCGGTGGCGGCCGCGCAGCATCGCGAGCGGCGCGGGCGCTGGCCCATAGATGGCGAGGCCGTCGGCGACGGGCGGCTTTTCGCCCAGCCGCTGCGCGACACCGCGCGCAACCTCGATATCTTCGGACGAGATGACGAGCGCGGCGAAGCGGCCATAGGGCGGCGCCCCGGCGAATTTGCGCGCCGCCGCTTCGGCGGCATAAAAGCCTTCGCGGTCGTTGGCGACGAGCGCCGCCATGACGGGGGCGTCGGGTACGCGCGTCTGGATCAGCACCTCGCCGGGCTTCACGCCGCGCCCCGCACGTCCCGCGACCTGTGCGATCTGCTGGAAAGTCCGCTCCGCGGCGCGCAGATCGCCGCCGTCGAGGCCGAGGTCGGCGTCGACCACCCCGACGAGCGTGAGATTGGGGAAATGATAGCCCTTGGTGACGAGCTGGGTGCCGATGATGATGTCGACGAGTCCATCCTCGACCGCCTCGACGAACTCGGCCGCCTTCGCGGGCGACCATAGGGTGTCGCTGGTGACGATCGCGGTGCGCGCCTCGGGAAAGCGTAAGCTTACCTCGTCGGCGACGCGCTCGACGCCGGGGCAATGGGCCAGCGCTTCGTCGACATTGGCCTTGAGCGGCACATGCTTGCCGCCGCGCAGCCCTTCGTCGGCGGTCAGGACGATGCGGCTGTCGCAGTCGGTGATGCGCCCGGCGAGCGCATCGGGCGAAAAGCCGGCAAAGACGATCGAATGGATCGCGCCGATCCGCGTGCAGGCGAGCATCGCCACCGCAGCCTCGGGCACCATCGGCAGATAGATGGTGACGCGCTCACCTCGGCGCACCCCCTGCGCCTTCAGCAGATTGGCGAAGCGGCAGACGTCCGCGTGCAGCTCGCGATAGCTGATCGCGCGGTGCGCATCGGCCGGATCGTCGGGTTCCCACAGGATCGCGATCGCGTCGCCGCGTTCGGCGAGATGGCGATCGAGCGCATTGGCCGAAAGATTGAGCGTGCCGTCGGAGAACCAGGCGATGCCGAAATCGCCTTCGTCGAAGCTCGTCTCCTTGACGCGGGTAAAGGGCCGCATCCAGTCGATGCACTTCGCCTGATCGCGCCAGAAGGCATCGGGCTGCTCGACCGATTGCCGATACATCGCCCGATAGGCGGCGTCGTCGACCAGCGCATCGGCCGCCCAGGCGGACGGCACCGGATAAATCGTCTCTCCCATCGCTTGCTCCTTTTGGTCCGCGTGGACTTTTGCCGGTCTGCCTAGCGCAAACATCGCTCGCCGCGCTGTTAGACAAAGGTCGTAGGTCTACGACCATCGTCAGGATGGCGCCGCGATGGCGCGCGCCGCACTCTGCCCCGATCCCGAGGCAAACATCGGGAACAGGGAGACGTCGGATGAAAAGGCGAATTACAACACCCCTCCATCTCTTGCTGGCCGCCACCGCGCTCGTCGCGCCGGGGACGGCCTTTGCCCAATCGACGCCGCGCGAAGCCGAGCTCGAGGCCCGGCTGGCGAAGCTCGAGGCCGAAATGCAGAGCCTGCGCGCCGATCTTGCGAGCGCGCGCAGCGATCAGGCAGCGACCGCCGCCGTCGCGCAAGAAGCTGCCGCGAAGAGCGACGCCGCGGCTACGAAGGTCGCGGCGCTGCAGCCGCAGGCAGTGCAAGCGGCGCCCGCCGACGGTTTCCGTTCGGGCGCAACGACGATCAAGATCGGCGGCTTCATCAAGCTTACCGCCACGAACAGCCGGTTCAGCGAAGGCGAAGTCGCGACCAACTCGCTCGGCCGTGATTTCTATCTGCCGCAATCGATCCCGGTCGGATCCGGTCCGGCCGCTCGCGTGCAGGATTTCAGCGCCAAACAATCGCGACTGTGGCTCAATCTGTCGACCGATGTCGCGGGCCATGCCGTGAAGGGCTATGTCGAAACCGACTTTCAGACCTCGCCCGGCACGCAAGGGTCGCAGCGCACCACCAACGGCTATAATCTGGCGCTGCGCCGCGCCTATATCCAAGTCGACAAATTCACCTTCGGGCAGGACTGGTCGACCTTCCAATATGTCGGCGCGCTGCCCGAAAGCACCGATTTCGTCGGCGCGACCGAAGGCACGGTGTTCGTCCGCCAGCCGCTTGTCCGCTACTCGGCGCCGCTCGGCGGCGGGGTGACGCTCCATGCATCGATCGAAAACGCCGAATCGGGAACCGCCACCCTCGGCGCCCCGGCGCTGGTCGAAAACGGCGACGACAGCATCCCCGACTTCGCGGCGCGGATCGCCTATGCAGGCAAGCTTGGCGAATTGTCGCTCGCGGGCCTCGCGCGCGAAGTGCGCGTTGCCAATGCCGGCGTCTCGGCAAATAATTTCGGCTGGGGCGTCAGCGCCGCGGGCAAAATCTATCTTGCCGCCGACAAGGGCAGCGATATCCGCTTCATGGCGACCTATGGCAGCAATGCCGGCCGCTATATCGGCCTCAACTTCGCGCCCGATTCGGTGTTCGACCCGGCGACCGGCACCCTTGCCGATGTTCGCGAGTTCGCGGCGCTCGCGGCGGTGCGCCTTGCCCTGGCGCCGCAGCTCCGGGTCAACCTGATGGGCAGCTATCAGAATGTCGACTATGCGGGTTCGATCCCGCTCGCGACCCTGTCGGGGTTCAACGACAAGGCGTGGAGCGCGGCCGCCAACCTTTTCTGGTCACCGGTCAAGAGCATCGACCTTGGCATCGAATATCGCCACGGTGAGCGCGAAATCGTGAGCGGCGCCAAGGGCCAGCTCGATCGCTTTGAATTTGCCGCAAAATATAGTTTCTAAACCGAACAGGGACAGGGAGAGGTTTCATGGCAACGGCATATGACCATTTGCCCAAGCATCACGAGGCGACGCAGAGCGAAAAGCTCGTCATCACCGCCTCGTCGCTGGGCACCGTTTTCGAATGGTATGATTTTTATCTCTACGGCCTTCTGGCTACGATCATATCGGCGCAGTTCTTTTCGGGCGTCAACGAAACGACCGGCTTTATCTTCGCGCTGGCAGCCTTTGCCGCGGGCTTTGCGGTGCGTCCCTTCGGGGCGCTGGTGTTCGGGCGGATCGGCGATCTCGTCGGCCGCAAGAACACCTTTCTGGTGACGATGGGCTTGATGGGCCTTTCGACGTTCGTGGTCGGCCTTCTTCCCTCCTATGCCACGATCGGCGTTGCAGCGCCCATCATGCTCATCGTCATGCGGCTGGTGCAGGGCCTCGCACTCGGCGGCGAATATGGCGGCGCGGCCACCTATGTCGCCGAACATGCGCCCAACAACCGGCGCGGCCTGTACACCAGCTTCATCCAGACGACCGCGACGCTCGGCCTGTTCGCGGCGCTGCTCGTCGTCATCGGCACGCGCACGCTGATCGGCGAAGAGGCGTTCAAGGACTGGGGATGGCGCGTGCCCTTCCTTGTTTCGATCATCCTGCTCGCGGTGTCGATGTGGATCCGCATGCAGCTTTCCGAAAGCCCGGTCTTTCAGAAGATGAAAGACGAAGGCACAACCCCGAAGGCGCCGCTGACCGAAGCGTTCGGCCAATGGAAGAATGCCAAATGGGTTCTCGTCGCGCTGCTCGGCGCGGTCGCCGGTCAGGCGGTGGTCTGGTACACTGGCCAGTTCTACGCGATGTTCTTCCTTGAAAAGATGCTGCTCGTCGATGGTGCGACGACCAATATCCTGATCGCGATCGCGTTGGCGATCGGCACGCCCTTCTTCATCTTCTTCGGCTGGCTGTCGGACAAGATCGGGCGCAAGCCGATTATCCTGGTGGGTTGCGCGCTGGCCGTCGTGACCTATTTCCCCGCCTTCCACGCGCTGTCCGAAGCCGCGAATCCGGCGCTTGCCCGGGCAGAGGCTTCGGCGCCGGTGACGGTGGTGACGAACGACGCCGACTGTTCGTTGCAGTTCGACCCCGTCGGCAAGAACAAGTTCGACGCCAAGAGTTGCGACATCGCCAAGGCCTTCCTCGCCAAAAACGCGATCGGCTATGCAAATGTCGCCGCGCCGGCAGGCAGCGTCGCGGTCGTCCGCATCGGCGCCGAAAGCTTTACCGCTCCCGATCCCGCCAAGGTAACGGGCGACGAACGCAAGGCCGCGATCACGGCTTTCCAGGGGCAGATCAAGGATGCGCTGACCAAGGCGGGTTATCCGGCGAAGGCCGATCCGGATGCGATCAACAAGCCGATGGTCATCGCCATCCTGACCTATCTCGTCCTGCTCGTGACGATGGTCTACGGCCCGATCGCCGCGATGCTGGTCGAATTGTTCCCGAGCCGCATCCGCTACACCTCGATGTCGCTGCCCTATCATATCGGCAACGGCTGGTTCGGCGGCTTTCTGCCGACGACGGCCTTCGCGATGGTCGCGGCAACGGGGGATATCTACTACGGCCTCTGGTATCCGATCGTCATCGCCGCGCTGACGGTGATCGTGGGGCTATTGTTCCTGCCCGAAACCTTCCGCCGCAATATCGACGCATAGGCGGGCCTTTCGGCACGGACTGGGGAGGATGGCAGGTCGCGCATCCTCCCCGGATTTTTTCGCCCCCGATTTTTCGGGGCTTTGCGCTGGATCAAGGCATGATCGCCCGCGGGGGCGCAAGAGGCACAGGCTCTTGAACGAAAGGCTCTCTCCCATGGACACGACGCTTCTGCTTCCCACCCGTTCCGGCATCGACGTGCTGGTGCGTCCCGCCACCGAGGCCGATGAGGCCGCGCTCGTCGATTTCTTCGACCGCGTCAGCGACGAGGACCGGCGCTTCCGCTTCTTTTCGGCCGGCGCCCACGTCAACCACCGCCAGCTCGAACCGCTGATCCACGCCGACCATTATCGCAGCGAAAGCTTCCTCGGCTTCGACGCGGCAAGCGGCAAGTTGATCGGATCGGCGCTACTCGCCTGCGATGCGGCGATGGACACTGGCGAAATCGCGGTGTCGATATGCAGCGACTATCGCGGCAAGGGGGTCGGCTGGGCGCTGCTCGATTTCGTCAGCCGCGAGGCCGAACGGCGCGGCGTCCGGCGCGCGATCGCGATCGAGGCGCGCGAAAATCACGCCGCCATCGACCTTGAGCGCGAAAAGGGCTTCGCACCCGAAGCGTTCGACGGCGATCCGACGCTGGTGGTTCTCGCCAAGACATTTCGATAAAGGACGACAGATGAGCGACGCCTACCGGCAGGCCTGGACCGACAGCATCACCGACCGCGACGCCTTTTGGGGCGCGGCCGCGCGGGCGATCGACTGGGTGGCGCCGCCGCAGCGCATCCATGATGCCGATGCGGGCTGGTTTGCCGGGGGCACGCTCAACACCGCCGCCAATTGCCTCGACCGCCATGTCGCGGCGGGGCGCGGCGATGCGCCCGCGCTCGTCTATGACAGTCCCGTCATCGGGCGGGTGCGCCGGTTCACCTATGCGCAATTGCTCGAAGAAAGCGGCCGCGTCGCGGCGATGCTAAAGCGGCTGGGCGTCGGCAAGGGCGATCGCGTCGTCATCTACATGCCGATGATCCCCGAAACAGTGTTTGCGATGCTCGCCTGCGCCCGCATCGGCGCGATCCACTCGGTCGTTTTCGGCGGTTTTGCGGCGCTCGAACTTGCCAAGCGCATCGACGATGCCGCGCCGCGCCTGATCCTGACGGCCTCGTGCGGGATCGAGGGGGGCCGGCTGATCGCCTACAAGCCGATGGTCGATGAAGCCCTCGCGCTCGCCAGTCACCGCGTCGAGCATGTCGTGCTGGTCCAGCGCGATGCGCTTGCCGCCGACCTCCAGCCGCCGCGCGATATCGACTGGATGACGCTGCGCAGCGAATGTGCCGGCGATCCGATACCCGAACCCGCGGTCATGGCGGCGAACGATCCGCTCTATATCCTCTACACCTCGGGGACGACGGGCACGCCCAAGGGGGTGGTGCGCGAACATGGTGGACATGCCGTCGCGCTCGCCTGGTCGATGGCGAATATCTATGGCATCGGCGCGGGCGATTGTTTCTGGGCGGCATCCGACGTCGGCTGGGTCGTCGGCCACAGCTATATCGTTTACGCCCCGCTACTGGTCGGCGCGACGACGATCCTGTTCGAAGGCAAGCCCGTCGGTACCCCCGACCCCGGCACCTTCTGGCGCACGATCGTCCGCCACGGGGTCAAGACCTTCTTCACCGCACCGACAGCGATCCGCGCAATCCGCAAGGAAGACCCCGACGCCGCCTTTCTGGCCGACATCGGAACCGGAGATCTCGAAGCCATCTTCCTCGCCGGCGAGCGCGCCGATCCCGACACCATCGCCTGGCTGGAAGAAAAGACCGGCCTGCCGGTGATCGACCATTGGTGGCAGACCGAGCTCGGCTGGCCCGCAATCGCCAGTTGCTTTGCGCTCGGCGACCTGCGGCGCAAGCGCGGGAGCGCGGGCTTTCCCGTACCCGGCTATGAATTCGTCGTGCTCGGCGAGGACGGCCAGCCGGTCCCCGATGGGCAGAGCGGCTCGATCACGATCAAGGCCCCCCTTGCCCCCGGCGCCTTTCGCACCTTGTGGAACAATCCGGTCGGCTTCGCGCGCAACTTCGAAAGCTTCCCCGGCTATTATGAGACGGGGGACGCGGGCCATTTCGATGCCGAAGGTTTCCTCCACATCATGGGCCGCACCGACGATATCATCAATGTCGCGGGCCACCGCCTGTCGACGGGTCAGATGGAACAGATCGTCGCGCAGCAGGACGGCATCGCCGAATGCGCGGTCATCGGCGCCGACGATGCGATCAAGGGGATGATCCCCGTCGCCTTCGTCGTCCCGCGCGCCGGCGCCGCCGATCCCGACACGCTGGTACGCATGGTCATCGCCGCGGTGCGCGCCGAACTCGGCGCGGTCGCAGCGCTCAAGACCGCCTACGTCGTGCCGCAGCTTCCCAAGACGCGGTCGGGAAAGATCCTGCGCAACCTGCTGCGCAGCATCGTCAACGGCCAGCATGTCGAATGCCCGCCGACGATCGAGGATCCGGGGGTACCCGCGATCGTCCGCGCCGCCGTCGCGGCGCGGTCAGCGCCCTGACATTGGCTTTAGCTCAGTTGGTAGAGCACATCATTCGTAATGATGGGGCCACAGGTTCGAGTCCTGTAAGCGGCACCACTTTCCCCCCAAGGCAAACCCGTCACATGCGGCCGAAGGGCCCTTTGCCTGTGCGCTTGATTGGGTCCTGTCTGGGACGCCTTTGGCAGCGTCGCGTCACAGTTTGCCGCCTACCCTTTGATTTTGGCAACCAAGTCCGGGACACGCCGGAAGCCAGAGCCTCCCGCGCTCTCTTCCGAAAAATCGGTGACGGGGGTTGTCTTAGTCCGCTAACCAATCCGCCGCGATCTCGCCCTTGTGCCCTTCCGGCGCCAGCGCGGCGCGAAGGGTTTCGAGCAGCGGGGGCAGCGCCTGCGTGAAGGCGTATGGCGGGTTGATGATGAAAAGGCCCGCGCCGTTGTAGATGCCCGGCTGATCGGCATCGTACAGCCAATGTTCGACCCACAGGAATTTCGGGATGCCCAGCCGCCTGAGCTGCTGCTTCCATCGCACATGCGCCGCGCGGTCTTTCAGCGGATACCATATCAGCGACACGCCATGCGCCCATTTGCGGTGAGCGGCGGCGAGGGTGGCTGCGATCCGGGCGCGTTCATCCGTCTGCTCATAGGGCGGATCGACCACCACCACGCCGCGAGATGTCCGGGTCGGCAGCATCGCCAGCCACAACTCATAGGCGTCGCGCTCATGCACGGCCGCAGATGTGCCGCGCATCGCGCTGCGCAGGGCCATGGCGTCTTCGGCATGTTTTTCGTTGAGGATCAGAAAATCCTGGGGCCGCAATAGCTGCTCCAGAATGCGCGGCGAGCCCGGGTAGAGGTGCGGGTCACCCCCTGCATTCACTGCCTGTACGGCGGCGCGGTAGTCGTCGAGCAAGGGATTCGCGTCGGCAAAGGCCCGCAGCACACCCTGCGCAGCCTCCCCGGTGCGTTGCGCCTGATCGCCCTTGAGATCGTACAGCCCGCAACCGGAATGGGTGTCGATCAGGGTCAGCGCGCCGGGCTTTTGCTGCAAAGCCCGCACGAGAGCGATCAGCAGGCTATGCTTCACGACATCGGCGCTGTTGCCTGCATGGAAGGAATGACGATAATTCATCAGAATTCAAAGCTCTGCGATCTGCTTTTCCATGAAGTTCTGCGCGCGGCGGCCGACCGCGAGACGAGTGACGCAATCGATCTGGGCCCCATATAGCGTCGGGCGGAAAGCATCAAAGTGCTTCTGCACAAGACCTCAAGCCCGCGCTGGCGCAAATTATCCTACCCTCCGGGATTTTAACCGCCGACACGCGGGAAACAGCAGATGGCACAAAATTTGGCGTCATACTCACGCCTAGCGCATTCCACCGTTACACATGGTACAGATGGGTGAGAAAAACGCTGGGTTTTGTAGTTACTTCCAGCCGAGCCAGAGGCTTGGAAGTAAATGGTGCCCAGAAGAGGACTCGAACCTCCACGACCTTGCGATCGCCAGCACCTGAAGCTGGTGCGTCTACCAATTCCGCCATCTGGGCACGGGGTAGGAGCGGGCGCTTAGCGGCGGGGTGGCGGGCTTGTCAACCGCGTCGGCCCGCCCCGCGGCAAATTTTATTTCAAAGTCGCGGATTTGTTGCCCTTGCGCGCGCCGCCCCTCCCTTCGCGCTTGCCCCTTCGGGCGCTTCGCGGCATGGGGACGCGAGGGACGCTGCGGCGTCCGGCTTCGAGAATCGGCAAGACAGGCAAGGGTGATGCAGAATCTGAGCGGGCAATTGATCACGGTGTTCGGCGGCGGCGGCTTTCTGGGCCGCTATGTCGTCCAGCGCCTTCTGGCGCGCGGCGCCCGCGTGCGGATCGCGCAGCGCGACCCGCGCCAAGCGGTGTTTCTGAAGCCGCTCGGCGGGCTGGGCCAGACGCAGTTCGTCGCCGCCGATGTGCGCGATGC
>LUMV01000627.1_pt1 | contig 10085 bp, 11 predicted proteins | sample 729731 | NCBI WGS metagenome assembly LUMV01 (sample SAMN03860301, study PRJNA289734) | marine metagenome | biome: seawater column; feature: ocean; material: water; isolation source: Red Sea water column Station 192 - depth 200m | place: Saudi Arabia: Red Sea | collected 2011-10-15 | depth 200 m
GTTTCATAAATTGGAACAGAATTCTCAAATTTCTGACCACCTTTGCCTGGTGTAACTCCTGCAGCTATGTTAGTACCATACTCCATCATTAGTTTTGTATGACGTGTACCAAATTTTCCAGTAATGCCTTGTACTATGACTGGTTGTTTTTCAGTTCCCTTTCCCTTCAAAAGATCAAAAATATCAGTCATTTATTGACCTCCATAACGACATTATTGATTGCCTCTTCAATTGATGGTGATAATTTTGTTTCACTGTCTTTCAACATCTCCTTTGATTTTTCAGATTCTGCACCCATTAATCTAGCAAAAACTGGTAAAACTATTATCTTCTCATCATATGCTTTGAGAAATGCAGATGCTACAATAGTTGTTTTTACTATTCCACCATACAGATTTACCAGAACAGCCTTAACATTTTTCATTTTACTGATGAGAGTTAAAGCTTCGTAGACAGATTCTGTAGTAGCAGTTCCACCAACATCTAGAAAACAAGCAGCCTTTCCACCGCTATCAGTGAGCATATCAAGCGTTGACATTACAAGACCTGCCCCATTTCCGATAACAGCTATATTACCATCTAATTCCACAAGTGAAAACCCACTTTCTTCCGCCTTTTTTTCAAGTTCAGTTTTTTCCTGATATTTTGCAAGTTCCTTATGTCTAAAGTTAGAATTATCATCAGTCATCATTTTTCCATCCAGCGCCATCATGGAACCATCCTTCAGTATTACAAGAGGATTGATCTCTGTTAGTTCCGCTTCCTTCTCTACTGTTAGTTTTGATAGTTTTTGTAAGATTTCCACGAAGTGAGGAATTGAATTTTCTGCAAGACCAATTTTTTCTCCTACTTCTTTGGCAACCTTTTCCGTTACTTCGCCTAATCCTACTTCCTGAATTACTTGATCTTTTACTGATTCAATCTCAACCCCACCCTCAGCTGACGAAATTATTGTATAGCATCTTTTGCTCCTGTTAAGGAATAATGAGAGATAGATTTCTTTTTCGTATTCTGACATTTTTTCAAGCAAAATAGCGCGGGTTTTTTCTCCTTTGATTGTCATGTTTAGAACCTCTGGATATTTTAATTCAAATTCATCCTGGTTATGGCATTTTTGAATACCACCAGCCTTTCCACGACCACCTACAGGAACCTGAGCCTTTATTACAAATGGATATCCAATTTTCTCAGCTGCCTTTCTCCCACTTTCTATGTCTTTGGTGGCAATACTATCTGGAATCCTAATTCCGTATTCCTTGAATAATTCTTTGGCCTGATATTCTAATAATCTCACAAAAATTGTCGTATTGGGAAGTTTATAATCGTAGCAGTGATTCCTGTCACTTTAATTTTTTTTCTAAAAGTTCAACTGTTTCTAAGAACAAATCCTTGCTTTTTCTCAAAAGTCTATCCGGAAATTCCTCTAATTTGAACACTAATTGCTGGTTAATTGTTGGTACCACCATTCCTCCAGATACTATCAATTGCTCAACAACATAGTCACTCGTTAACGTACAAACTATTTCTTCATACGAATCCTCTTCTTCTTCCATGGTTTGGCGGTAAAGCACTATTGGCGAATTCGTTTTGGCAACAACTCGTGACCCCTCTTTTAGGAGATCTACCAGATGCTGGAGAGACCACGAATCAAGACTAATCTGCTTGACCATGGTTAATCTATACATTTTTTGTATTTATGATGATTGTTGCGTCATTATTCAACTGAAATTCTAATTTTTTGACCATCTATGTCATCATCTTTGTATTTTTTGCATGTTTCAGTGAAGTTAACTTGTTTGACCCTAACCAAAAACGAAAGATCTTCTGTTTTATTTTTTATCATAGACAATGATTCTTCATCAAGATCCAATATAGATGCGGTATTCAATATATCAGTTGGATTATAGCCTCTCTCCTTTCTCAATGCCTGTAGTCTTCTAGCAAGATCCTTGATTAGACCTTTTGCCATCAATTCCTCATTTCTTTCAGTTGAGATTATTCCAATTAGGTTATTTCTTCTTGAGAATGTAAAACCTTCCTGAGCATCAAACTCAATTATGAAGTCGTTTATGTCTAAAGAAATTTTTGTGCCATTGATATCAAATGTAAATGAATCATCTTTTTCAAGTCCCTGTATTATCTCATCAGGTTTTGTTTCAGAAAAAGTTTCCAGTAGCTTACCAAGATTCTGCTTTGCTTTTGGACCAATTGTTTTTCTATTCAGTTCAATCTTTGGTATGATTGGCATTCCAGATTTTTTCATTTCTAGTATTTCTGATAATCCCTCATGATTTTCAAGTTCAATAATTTTATAATCTTCCACATTTAGTTGAGATTTTAACAGTTCTGATAATAGTTCAATTTTTTTTTGTAATCCCTTTTCCACGCCTATTATTGCACGCTTTAGTGGCCATCTTCTTTTCAACTTTCCTTTCATTCGTGCAGCAGCACAAACAGACACAGCCTCATTCATTATGTCGAACGATTCTTCAACGTCTTCATTAACTAATGTTGGTGTGGATTTTGGCCATGATTCCAGTAATACAGATTTTTTATCTCCAAATGTTGTAGTGTATAGATATTCGCTTGTAAATGGCGAAAATGGATGTATCAAAATGTCTAGAACCTTCAATGTTTCTGCTATGATTGCATAAATTACATGTCTTCTATCTTTGTTAGTTTCATCATCATTCCAAAGTTCCGGCTTTGTGATTGGGATGTAAATTTGGCTTAGCGAATTGATTAGAAAATCTTCTATGGCACTTGCTGATTCGTGGAATTTACATTCAATATTTGACATTGTTGATAACTCAATTGTTTTTTGAAGTTTTGATAACAGCCAGATATCTGTAGAGGTAAGCATGTCATTATCCTTTGCCCATTGAACAGTTGTTTCACTTATACTGAATTTGTCATATTCACTGTTTTGTTTAAAGTACAAATGGATATGGAAAAGTGTGCTTAGAATTTGATATGGTCTTGACATAAGCTCCTTTGTACTGAAATTGAGAGTTTCAATAGGACTAGACTTCCACATGAAGTAGAATCTTACAAGATCCACGGGATATTTATCAAGCAGGTCAGACGCATCAAGCACATTTCCAGTACTTTTACTCATCTTGTTACCCTTTTCATCAAGGACATGTCCCTGAAACAGAAATGAGTTGTATGGCGAAGTGTCTTTGTTGTTTAAAATTACATTCTCTATTAACAGTGTGTATGCCCAACCACGTGTCTGATCAATCCCCTCCGTAAAGAACGGTGCTGGTATAGTTTTTTTGTATTCTTCATTGCTTAATGATGCAAAAGGTGCCGCACCACTGTTGTGCCAAGTATCTAAAACAAATTCCTCACGTTGCATCTCTGCATTGCATTCCTTACATTTAATCGAAATTCTGTCTATCCATGGCCTATGTAATTCAAAGTCAGGTCCGTCAGGAAGCTCGTCAGCTATATCAACAATTTCTTTTCTTGAGAATAATCTTTCAATGTTTTCACATTCAGTACATTTCCATATTGGTAATGGGCAACCCCAGAATCTTTCCCTAGATATACACCATGGATGTTTTTCTTTAATTATTTCTAAAAATCTATTTTTTGGCTGATCAAAAAAGTATTCAACCTTTTGTGCAGCATTAACTGCTTTATCATCAAGCCTATCTAACATGTAAAAATACTCTCTTCGTGCAAGCCAAACTAGCTTATGGTGAGAGCGCCAGCATAGTGGATACTTGTGCTTGATTTTACCAATTCTAACTAGCGCATTTTTTTCTTTAACATCTTTGACTATTTCTTCGTCAGCATCACGTACAAACATACCAACATACTTTCCTGCATCCTCAGTGAATTTTACTCCATCATCAATTGGGGAAAAAATCTCAACCTTTCTTTTCATTGCAATGTTGTAGTCATCTTCACCATTAGCTGGAGAAAGATGAACTATACCAGTACCGGTATTAACATCAACAAATTTCTCAGCAACTGAAACATGATAATTCTCTTTTTCCGCCATTTTTTCCAAACCAGAAATTTTATCGAGTAATGGGTGAACGTATTTTTTCCCTTCAAATTCTGAGCCTTTGATTGTTTTCAATACTTTGTAGTCATCCACTTTTACTTCTTTCATAAATTCCTCAAGACGAATTTTTCCAATAACCCAGGTCTCATCACCAACTGATGTGTAAACATATTCTTCATCTGGATTGAATCCAACCATAGCATCTGTTACTAGTGTAAATGGCATGGTAGTCCAGACAATCAAATAAACATCTTCATCCACCAGTTTTACTTTATAGTATAAGGAAGGATCCTGAACCATTTCATAACCCTGATTAACTTCAGAATGGCTTAGTGAAGTTTGGCAGCTTGGACAGTATGCAACAACTCTATACCCTTCTGTAAGAATATTATTCTCATGAGCGCGTTTGAGTAATTGCCATTCTCTTTCAATGTATTCATCCTTGTATGTCCAGTATGCATTTTCTTGATTAAACGACATACCTAATTTTTTATCAACATCAAGCCATTTGTGATGAAACTTTGAAACAATTTTTTTACACTGTGCAACCAAATTTTCAATCTGTTGCTGTGTTGTAATTTCACCCTTTCCGTTTGTTATACCAAGTTCCTTCTCAGCCTGTAATTCCACTGGAAGACCTTGTGTGTCCCATCCAGCATTAAAAATCACATTTTTTGAATTAAGGATGTTGAATCTGTACCACAAGTCTTTGAAGACACGACCCCTAAGGTGACCGGCATGTGGTTCACCATTTAATGTAGGTGGTCCCTCAATAAACATAATTTTTTCTCGTTGATCTGATGAATCATTAATCATTTTTTGTAAATCAAGCTTTGAAACGTATTCTTTTGTCGTACTTTCAATCTCTTTCAGATCAAACTTACTTGTCAATTCCATATATCGCACTCGTGCATTTATCTCTTATAACAGTACGTGAATTGTGAGACATAAGTTGAATGAAAATGTTTGACAACGTTAGTCAGAAATTAATAAACTCCAAAAAGATAGTTTTCGTAACTGGTGCTGGAATATCTCAGGAAAGTGGGATTCCAACTTTTCGAGGTAAGGACGGTCATTGGCGAAAACATGACCCTATGAAGCTTGCTACAATAGACGCATTTTTTGATGATCCAAGTCTAGTTTGGGAATGGTATGAGGACAGAAGAAAAAATATCCTATCAGCAAAACCAAATGAGGGACATTTTGCAATTGCCAATATGGAAAAATTCAGGGATGTAGTTGTACTGACACAAAATATTGATGGTCTTCATCAGCGTTCAGGTAGTACGAATGTTTTGGAATTACATGGCAGTATAATTCGTATCAAGTGTACACATTGTAGTTTTTCTGACAACATAACTGATAATTTTGAGTCACTTCCACCCAAGTGCACATGTGGGAATATACTCAGACCTGATGTTGTTTGGTTTGGGGAAGCACTACCACAAGATGTTTGGAAAAATGCAATGGAAGAAGCTAGTAGATGTGATATTATGATTATAGCTGGCACATCTCTTGTCGTTTCGCCTGCAAATACATTGCCAATCTATGCAAAACAAAATGGAGCCACGTTGATTGAGGTTAATCCAGAGAAAACAATGATGTCAAATGATATGGATCTATCAATACAAGATACATCTGCTAACATACTACCAAAAATTCTCTCTGTTTTAAAAAATGAATAATCTTTGATCGGTGTGGTCCCCGCCTGAATTTAAGCAAACGATGAATAAGCTACATGACAAACGGAGACGAAGTCATCAATCATACAACGTGCTTATTTGATTTAATATGATTTCATTGAATTCATTTGACTTCGAATATATAGATCATAAACAAGTTTCATGTATTGGTTAATGTTCTTGTAGTTGGTTCCGGTGGTCGAGAGCATGCGATTGGTTGGAAATTAAGTCAAAATGATAGTGTTGATAGAGTTTTTCATGCGCCAGGGAATGGTGGTACGCCAAACAATATACAGATCCCTGTGGATAATTTAGACGAACTAGCCAAATTTGCTTCTGAGAATGATTGTTTCACTGTTGTTGGTCCAGAGGCCCCACTTGCAATGGGTATTGTTGATTTTTTTAATGAAAATGACTTGAAAATATTTGGACCTACAAAGAAGGCTGCGCAATTAGAATCTAGTAAGATTTGGGCTAAACAATTTTTGAAACGTAATAACATTCCTACTGCAGCATTTGAAGTATTTGATGACCCGGTAAAGGCAAAAGAATACGTAAATCAGGTTGGTTATAATGTTGTAATAAAAGCTGATGGACTAGCAGCTGGTAAGGGTGTGATTGTTTGTAATAGCAAGACTGAGGCTGAAAAATCTATTGATATGATGTTGGTTGATAAAAAATTCGGTAACGCAGGAAGTAAAATAATAATCGAAGAAAGAATAGATGGTATCGAAGCATCATACATTGCATTATCTGATGGCAAAATTGCAATACCAATGGCTCAATACCAATGGCTACAAGTCAAGATCACAAGAGAGTATTTGATAATGATGAAGGACCTAATACTGGTGGAATGGGCGCATATTCCCCAACACCAATCATGGACAAAGGCATTTCTCAAAAAATACAGGAAAAAATTATTGATAAAACAATTTCATCTCTAAAGGATGAGGGAATTACATTCAAGGGATTCCTTTATGCTGGCATCATGCTAAAGGATGGTGAACCGTATGTTCTTGAATATAATGTTAGGATGGGTGATCCTGAATGTCAACCAATCTTAATGAGAATGGATTCAGATCTTTTTGAATATTTGATGGGAAGTGTGAACGGTACATTGGGAAGCATGCCACCAATTTCATGGAAAAACAAATCGGCAGTTTGTATTGTTCTAGCATCAAAGGGGTATCCAGAATCATATCCAAAAGGTGATGAAATTTTTGGATTGGAACAGGTATTCGATAATGGATTCATATTTCATGCAGGAACAAAAAAACAAGATACAAAAATTGTAACAAACGGTGGTCGTGTTTTGGGTGTTACTGGATTAGGTGATACTTTGGAATCAGCTATTAATCATGCATATGACATTACCGAGAAAATTTCATGGGAGAATAAATACTTGAGAACCGATATCGGGAAAAAGGGTCTATCTTACTTATGAGATTTGGATATTTTCATCTTCTGTAACTATCCAATCCATCTTGATATCATGTGAATCATTAGGTATGGATTTTACGATTTGTTTTGAATATGTCAATGATATTTTTACAGCATCAGTTGATGAGAGAAATTTATCATAATAGCCCCTACCGTATCCTAATCTGACTCCCAATTTTGAGACACCAACTGTTGGTATTAGTACACAATCAATTTTTTTTGCTTTCTCACAGTTATCATTCGGTTCCATAATTTCGAAATGTCCCTTTTCCAGTTTTTCAAGGTTTGGGGTAATATAGAATTCAATGTTATCACCAATAACCTTAGGCAGAAGCAGATTCTTGTCTTGCTTCAATATGTCTAGCATTATATCATGGGTGTCTACTTCACTGCCAATTGGGAAATAGCAAGCAATGTTTTGCGCATTGGTAAATGTTGTATTCTTCTTCAGATTTTCATGTATCTGCATACTTGTAATTTCTCTTAGTTCAGCTGAAGTAGCATCTCGTTTTTCAAGGAGATATTTTCTTAGCGCAGACTTTTCAGTACTAACCGACAATTTCTTTACTTATTGATGCAGCAGTGACAGTATTTTTTAATAGCATAGCAACAGTCATGGGTCCAACTCCACCAGGAACTGGTGTAACCCATGATGCCTTTTGAATTACATCGTCATAATCTGCATCACCAACTAATTTACCTTCATATCGTGAAATTGCTACATCAATCACAATAGAATCTTGCTTTATCATATCAGAGGTTAACTTGAACTTAGATCTATCACCGACAGCAGTTATGATTATATCTGCATTTTTACAAAATTCATTTAGATTACTAGTTTTTGAGTGACACGAGATTACAGTTGCATTATTTTGCAATAGTAAGTGGTACAGTGGTTTTCCTATTAGGTTACTCCTATTGATCATCACTACATTTTTTCCTTCAAGGTTAATCTTGTAGTAGTAAAACATCTCCATTATTCCAGACGGTGTACATGGCTTTAAGATAGATTTTCCAATAGATAGAAGACCAACGTTTTGTGGTGTTAGTCCATCAACATCCTTTATTGGAGATATTCTTGATATTGTTGTGAATTCGTCAAGTTGTTTTGGCAATGGTAATTGAACAAGTATTCCATGAACATCCTTATCACTATTCAGCTTATCAATAATTCCATCAAGCTCTTCCTGTGTTGTGTTAACAGATAACTTGTGATCCTTTGTTTTAATTCCAATTTTTTCACACGCAATGTGTTTATTCTTTACATATGTTGCAGATGCAGGATCGTCACCAACTAATACAGTAGCTAAGCATGGTATCACATTTTCTGAACTTAACTTTTCAACAGCATTTTTTAAAATATCTTTTACTGCATTTGATACTTCAATTCCATCTATCTTTTGCCCTACCATGATTGTGTGATAACGTATAACTATTTAATTTAAGCAGAAATGAAAGTATTTTTGGTTCTATGAGGCTACTTCTATGAGGCTACTTCTATTCAGCCGCTTAAATAGAAATTTTGTATAATTTACGTATGATGAAACTTAGATGCTCATACTGTGCCACAAATTTCTGTGATCAGAATTGTAAATGTAAGTGTCATAGTAAAACCTGGACAAAAAACCAATCAAAATAATTTTAAAAACCATTTGATTCTAAATTTAAAAAAAAAGATGGGTAACGACTCCCATCATAATAACATGATATAGAATCAACGTTAGTTTAGAATAAAAGCCGCACGTAGAAATTGTTAGTATGAATGATACTATTACGCTCTCTTTCTCTTAGCAGGTTTCTTTTTAGTCACTGATTTCTTCTTAGCAGGTTTCTTTTTAGTCACTGATTTCTTCTTAGCAGGTTTCTTTTTAGCTGGTTCTGGTGCTACCTCAGCTTCAACTTTAGCTGGTTCTGGTGCTACCTCAGCTTCAACTTTAGCTGGTTCTGGTGGCAGGTTTTTCTTCTTGATCAGCTCCGTCAACATGTGGTATATGACCTAAATTATCAGATTCAACTTTATTGTCATCAATTCTGATAAAATGATCATCATATGCTCTAAAGTATCTGACATTTTTTCCCATCTTAATCTTATCAAGGTCACCAAATACAGTCATGTACTTAGATCCATGCCCTAAATTAGTTGCAATAACATTACGGTCTACAATTTCTCCGCCGCTTATTTTATTTCCAATATCACGATGCTGCATCACTTTAGTGATGATATGATTTTGATCATACGATACTTGAGAAATTAGGTAATCGGCCCACTTTGCCATTTGAAAAATACTGTGATTAACCCCTAAATAAGCAATGAGTTTTACAAATATTTAGAACCAGCATAAGTTAATCCTTAAAGAGCACAAAAAGCTTATTTTTTTATTGAAAATAAAATTTGATACAATTGAATATTTGAATAAATTAAAAAAAAGTAATTCATATTTTCATACTTTTATCAATAGGGAATCATTAGCAGCTGGTATACTATTTTTAAAACCTGGTGAGAATGATACACAAGATCCACATGATTCTGACGAAATTTACTATATTCTAGATGGAAACGGGTTTTTAGATATTAACGATGAGTCTTATCGTCTAAAAAAAGGACATGCTTATTTTGTTGCAAAAAACATTCCACATCACTTTTATGGTAACACAAAAAATCTTTCAGTTCTATATTTTTTTGGCGGTTCTGATTCTTAGTCAAGGAATTTTACATTTCTTCCCCTTATCTTGATTTTCTTTTCTGCTATGAGTTTCACAGCTTTAACGTATGCTTTGTGTTCTTTCACAAGTATTCTTTTTGATAATGTCTCTTCAGTATCATCATCTTTGATTTTTACTGTTTCCTGAACAATAATTGGTCCTGTATCCACACCCTCGTCCACAAAATGAACAGTACAACCTGAATGACTTACACCAGCTTCAATGGCTTGCCTTTGTGCATC
>LUMV01000420.1_pt1 | contig 10024 bp, 10 predicted proteins | sample 729731 | NCBI WGS metagenome assembly LUMV01 (sample SAMN03860301, study PRJNA289734) | marine metagenome | biome: seawater column; feature: ocean; material: water; isolation source: Red Sea water column Station 192 - depth 200m | place: Saudi Arabia: Red Sea | collected 2011-10-15 | depth 200 m
GTTGTGCTGCATAATTACCATCGTCTAAGGCAATTATGTGTGCGCACTTATGTTCGTGCGGTATCTCAGAATGTTCGACGTCAAGTATATTAGACTCTGGATGCGCAAAGTCAACTGTAAATAAATATTTACCGTGATGCCACTTCTTATCTTTACCGATGTACTTACCTGATGTGCCGCCTAGAATATCCCAAATATGAACAGAAGGATAATAGCTAAAACAATTCCATAACTGAAGTTCATCAAGTCTACGTTTCGGAACATCTTCCGGTCTAAAACCTCTCTGTATGAAGGCAGATATCGGGAGACGATAAAAGACAGCGCCGTTCTCCATAATTGCATGGAATAAAATAGCGTGACCTGCAATAGAGCTAAGACCAAAGATAATGCAGTCTTCAACTTCTCCGTGATGTTTTTTAAGATCATATAAATATTCCCTCCTTATTTGTGCATACTCTACTGGTATGTTTGCGTTTAGATAAGACATAAATCCTCACTTTATTTCTCCCCAGTTTTTACCAGACTCATAATCTACCTTGTTTGGTATCTCTAAGTCAACTGCGTTTTCCATAATATCTTTTATTTTCATAATATCTTTTATTTTTGCAGCTTCCAAGGGATTTATTACTGATATATCAAGTTCATCATGCACCTGTATATGTGGTGTGATGCCTTCTTTGTGTAATTCTAACATAGCTTTTTTAGTCATGTCTGCAGCAGAACCTTGAATTAATTTATTCAAAGCTTTGTATGTATAAGCACGCTTGATACCTGGTCCATGTTCCTGGACAGCTTGATCAAATGGTAAAGCTTTGTGCATACCAAAACTATTTGGTTCCCACAAATGAAACCTGCATAATCTACCAAGTAAAGTTCTTATCTGTCCACGTTGCTGTGCTCTGTTAGATACAGAGTTCATCAAAGTTTTTACAAACGGAACTCTCTCATGATAAATTGTAAATAGTTCTTCTGCCTTGTCTTTTGATACACCTAGTTCTGCTTGCAGTTTAGCTTTACCCATACCATAAAATAATCCAAGATTAATTGTTTTAGCTTGTGATCTTGGTATGTCAGCCATCTTTGCAACGATAGTATGAAAGTCAGCGTCATCTTGTAGATAAGAATCTTTAACACCAAAGACGCTTGTGTCTTGATCAAGGGATGCATAGTGCACTACAAGTCTTGGTTCTTGTTGACTGTAGTCAAAGCATCCCCACTCGCAACCAGATTCGGGAACGAAGAGGGATCGGATCAATGGACCCAAGTCTTTGTTACGAGCAGGAATTTGTTGTAGATTAGGATTGCTGTAAGAAAATCTACCAGTTACTGTACCACCAGTGTCAGATCTAATTTGATTTATATCAGCGTGTATCCTACCATTATGTTCATGTTTAATTATTGTATCTATAAATGTTGTATGTGCCTTGTTTATTTCTCTAGCTTTTGATATACATTGCACTAGAGGATGTCTATGAGTCGAAAGAAAGTTTTTAGTAAATGAAGGCGCTTGTGTTTTTGCTGTCCGTTCGTATTCCAGGTTTAATTTATCAAAGACTTTGGCTATCGACCGCGCTGCCCATATATCTACCAGACAAGGAAACAGATCAGTCTCTAAATCAAAAATAGATCCTAGATCTTGATCTATAATTTCTTTTTGCATAATTTTCCAAAGTGCAAAAGTTAATTCTGCATCACGTTCTGCATAATTACCAACATACATTGCAGGTAGTTTCCACATGTCGGCTTTAGGATCAACACCCCATTCTTTTGCAGCGTTATTTAGTTCTGTCTCATTCTTACCTTGACCACAATAATCCCAACCTAATGATCCAAGATCATATCTAAATCTGTTTTCATTTACGAGTGATGCTGCAATCATGGTGTCAACAATCTGTCCGTTGATTGGTATACCCATAGATCTAATCCAACACACATCATACATTGCATTATGAAAAATTTTTGTAGATGTAGTTTTACAAATATCTGTAAACCATTGAATTACTTTACTTTTTTCAAGATTGCCACCACCCTCATGATCAAAAGGAAAGTAACCTGAATACCCATCTGTTGCAACAGCGATACCTACAACTTTACCTTTTCCTACCACAGACCCTGTACCCATCGTTTTTAAATCTGGGTCGTGTGTTTCTAAATCGATTGCGATCTCATCGCAAAATCTTAGATCTGGAAACTCAGTGGGTTTTACCCACTCTGTTTGTGCTTTAAACACCATTTTATTTTTTAGGCTCATAAACGTATTTTTCTTTTATTATTTTATTTAATTTTTCTTTATTGCTAAACGCATACAAAGCAGCATTATAATCATGTGGAAATATTTCCCAAGTGACTAAGCTAGGATATATTTCTATTTTAAATTTATGTTTGTTCACTGTAATCTCTTTCGTTATTGGTTTATTTCTCATCTTTCAATTTTTTAATTTCTAAATCACAATAGTGTTTAATCTTCTGTAAGTCTTCTATCTTATTTTTATATAAATATCTACAGACATATTTTATAACGTTGCCTTGAAAGAATGATAAGTCATTCTTTGAGATAAATTCGTAGGGTTGTATTTTAAATTTTTTGTAATGTGATCCTCCGATTTGTTTATCTTGAGGAAAAGCATCATCAAATATATCCTTACTTGTCATATTTTAAACTCCTTAGATTTTTTTTGAGACTTGATTAAATATAGATTTTTCATTGATCTAGTTATACCCACATACCAAACACGATATTCTTCATCCTGTTTAGCTTTAGATTTTTTTGCTCCCTTGATTGTATTTGCTGTGTGATTTAAAAACAAAACAACATTTGTTGCCTCACCACCTTTGGCCCCATGTATTGTTGATACCTTTATTCTTGCATCCTCTGTAGGATTTTCATTATTTAACAACAGCAATTTCATATACATAATTTGACTATCTGTTAGTAAATTAAATGCATCGTACCAGTATAGTGATAAGTTCATATCACCTTTCATTCTTTCTTTTATTCTTTGCAAGTGTATGTCAGGTATAGTTTCTTTCTTTTGTAATTTTTTCCAATTCTGTATATCTTCGTATAAACTCTTACCAATACTATTACCTTGTGCTGTATTAAAAAAATAACCTTTCTTTTTTAAATATGTTGGCACAGATTTTAGAATAGATTTAGTTCTACCTAAGATTAACCAATCACCTTGTGATATATCTATGTCAGATAATTTATATCTTTCATAAATTTGTCCAAATTCAGACTTTGGAAAATACTCTTTGTCAATCCTATTTTCTTCTATTCTATTAATGACATTTAATGCAATTTCTTGTATACTACTCGGCACTCTTTCTGACTTAGTTAGAGGTATTTCTTTTGCATCGTAATTTATAAAAGAATCTACATCAGCACCAGCCCAACCAAATATTGCTTGGTCATCATCACCTGCAACCCATACATCACAGCCTGTATCTTTCTCTATTTTACTTATCATGGACCATTGTATTAAAGAAAGATCTTGTGCCTCATCTACAAATATTACATCAAAGTTTGGTGTAACCTCTTTGTCTAAAAATTTTTGTATCATATCTGTAAAATCTATAAGGCCATAAACTTTTTTATAATTTTTTATCTCTGCCTCTATAGCTTCTAGTTTATCTCTTTCTATCTTAGACAAATGTTCGTTTAGATCAAACTGCTCTATTGGAGATATTTGCTTTACTCTAGCTAAGTTAATTAAACTTAAATACTCACTATCTGAGGAGAATATACCATTCCAGTGGTTTGTTTCATAAGATGCATATTTAATCTGTATGCCACAAGACTCACCAATAGCTTTGTAATTTAAGTCTTGCATTACATTTTCTTCTCTTAAACCTAATTGATTAAATGCAAGGGAGTGCAGTGTTTGAAAATATTTAATATCTTTTTTAGTAAGCTCTGTTTTTACTTTAAGAAATCTATCTCTTGCTTCATTCGCAGCTTTACGAGTAAAAGCAAAGTAACCTATTCTATTTAATTTAATGCCTTTCTTTACGTATTTCTGCACCTCGTTTAATAAACGTCTTGTCTTACCTGTACCCGGTGGTCCTACTACTTTATATCTCATTAGTAGTTACTCTTCTTTCTCTCTACTGGTTTGTATTCTATCTTATCAATGTGTAGTTGTTTAACTCTACAAACTTTTAAAGTTTTACCCTCTACATTAAGAGAATGATTAAACTCCACATCACATTTATCTTTTAATTTTTGTGCTATTCTCTCTTCTGGTATTTTCCAACTAGATCCAAGATGATCTATGAAAGAATTAAATCTAAAGAAATGGTGTCCTTCTTCTGTTAAACAAGATCCACTGTTAATATGTATTCTTTCTTTTGCACGTGGACCATTAACACAATATTGATATAACTCTTCTTTTAATCTGTCTTCTATTTGTGTGCCTGCAGGCGGTGTAATTTTTACAGAATTTTTTCTAAACTCTGTAAGCTTTGCTCTAAAATCTTTTGGTTTAAGTGGTTCATGATAGATACCTGTCTGCTCCCATATTAGATCTAATAGTTCTACTTGTTTAGTTATTAGTCGCCTGTTGCTTGCTACAACGCCAGCTTTCGTGCCATCGGGTAATGCCACATTGAATCTATACTCAGGTTCCGCATACATAATTATTTCAAAGTCTGTAATATCTGGAAACATAGTGATACTATCTGACTTCACACCAAACGGCCTTGAGTAACAAAGACTACGCATGCATTTACTATGTATAGGATCTTCGTAACAAGTATGGCCTGCGGTATCTTTTTTCCAAGCTGTTATTTTAGAATCTAATTTAGATTTATCCCAAGGTGTCTCTAAATAATTATAGTTTGCATTCGCAACATGATCTGGCCATTTGTCTTTGTATTTCTTTTTAGCAAAGACCATGTAGTTGTACATAAATCTATCTCTGCCATCATCTAATTTTCTTTTAGAACACAACGCTAAACATGGTGGGCCATCTTCAAACTCTGCATTAGTTCCAACTAAAATGTTTCTGTATGTTTCTTCAACAAGTTTATCTAATTCTTCTTTGCCTATTTTATTTTGTTCTGCAAGCTCTATAAATTTTTCTAAGTCTAATTTATTATTATCTTTGTCAACAGCATATCTATTTGTTTCACCGTTGTTGTAATATGGTAAGTTTATAAAGTTACCTGGCTTAATCTCTCCTTTGTCATCTTCCTTTAGTTCTTTCTGTTTTGGAAAAACCTCTGTGTCAGGATCTAATCCAAGAGGCAGTAAAAAAGATTTTAGTGCCGAGATTAGTTCGACAGTTGGTATCGGTTCTTTTAAAAATAAATAACAATGCAAACCTCCACTCTTTGACAACATAGGTATTAAAGGCAGTTTGTATTGTTGAAATAGTGCTAAATAGTTTTCTATTTTAAATGTAGAGTAGTTCTTTGGATCAATATCTATGCAACCAAATTGTGCGGTTTTATCTAATCTACACGGTTGTATGCCAATTGATATCTTGCCTAATATGTGACTGTTATAGTCACCTTGTGTGATAGGTCTACCAGCCCATTCGTAATTTGGTTTAAGCTTATGTTTCTCTGCATCTAATTGTGCAGAAGACATGTCTGCAATACCAAAATCGCCTTCATATCCAGTAAATAATTTTATAAATTTATCAACCATAACGATCCCGGGTCGGAGCGGCTCCAGTCTCCCTTAACCGCTCCTATCTCTCATGGAGAGAATTAGTAGTTAGATTCCTCTTCTGAGTGGGCTTCAGCTTTCGCTTGACCTTTTTTCAGAGAGTTGTGGAAGTCTCTAGCCATCTGATAGATGCCCGCGTCATCAACTTTTCTTAGTAAGTTAACGTTATAACCATGCCAAGTAAAGCTACCAGAGTTCTCAACAGAGTTTAATTTATAAACTCTAGAAAACATCGGTGCAGGTACAGATTTACCAGTTTTAGTATCTGTCTCAAACTCGTTCTCACACAGTGAGTTCCAGTTTCTACTAACCTTAAGCTGTGTTGACTTCATAGTCATCAAAGCTTTTTCTGGTCTGTCACCCAAGATGACAACGAAATGATTTGCTGTTTTGATAATCTCATTACCATTATCCAACATATCTTTGTTTCTTTCGTTCTGAGTAACCTTGCTCATGATGCCTGGTCCTCGATCTGGGTGGATAGGTCTACCTTCTCTTTTCTCGAAAGGTGCCCATTCTGGATATGTCATTTTGTAAAAGACAGGAATAACTTGTATTCCTTTTTCTCCATCATACAGTTTCTTTGTAACTGTATTGTAAAACATACCCGCTTCTGCGCCTTCAACATACTTTGCATGTTTCTTTTTAGTTTCATCTGAACCTGATTGTAACAGCTTCAGAAAAGGTAATGCAAGATCATCTCTATCTATGTTCTCAAGACCCATTCCTGAATCTGATACAAAGTCTAGAGTTGCAACTTGACCACCTGTTTTTTTAGTTAAGTCTCCTGTTTCTTGACTCATGCTATTTGCTCCTTGTTATTTTTGTTTTGTTTCCCTTAAACAGATTGAAATGTTCAGAAGGCAAGTCTTTTCCTTTTTCGACCCGCTCTCTGTATAGTGCTTTGAGAGTCATGGGCTCAACCTTAAGTTTTTGTTGAGGCTGATACCCATTACTCTCGGCAAGGTTAGCGTATTCACGCGCCTTGTTATCTTCGTTACGACCAAAGGAAACAGTAATCTCATTTTTAATAAGATCACCCAAGTCGCTATTTCGAAGCCAGTTAAATGCGCCCTCCTGTTTATCTTTAGGAATTGTTGCGCTGTAAATTTCTTTAATCTCTATTGAAGAACCATCTCTAAGTTTCATGGTTTTCATCTTCATAGACTCCATAATTTCAGGTATGACTTGTTGTGAAAGTTTATCTGCTTTTTCTTTTTTTCTTGATAATCTTTCTTCATCGAATTTAATTTCATCTTCTAAAGCTTGTAGCTTTAAAACATGGCTAGATAATGTCTCTGCATTATTTAAGTTGTTTACTTGTTGAGGTGCATCCTCAACAAACATTTTTTGCAAATCTTTACTATCATAATTAGCACTTGTTGTAATTGTTTGCGTATTTTGTGTTTTAATTGTTGTCATCGATTTCTCCTTTCTCATATAAATTAATCGATATGGGATAATATTTTCTTTCTTGTTTATCCCACTTTAGTAAGTTATACTTACCGCCTGTTATATCAGACACAATAGAACAAGCAACACCAATAATCGCAGGATCACCTGTAAGTAATAAATAATCACCTTCTTTAAAATTTTTTAACCCTTGCCTTAATTTATACACCAAAGGTCCAGGTGAAAAAATAATTTGTGAAAACTCTGGTAACAAAAATTTAAATTGACCAAAGTGCGATGCACCTATAATATTTATTCTTGGATTACCAGCTTGTGTACCAGCTATTTCCTGTATTACGTAAACTATTCTTTCTGACATTGACAAACGGTATAACATTATATATACCCATGTCAATAGAAAGAAATTATGAATTATAAATTTAAGACCAAGCCATATGCGCATCAGCTTAAGGCATTAGAAATGTCTTGGGATAAGAAGTGTTTTGCCTATTTTATGGAGATGGGTACAGGTAAATCTAAAGTATTAATAGATAACTCTGCTATGCTTTATGACCATGGTAAGATCAATGGTGTTCTAATTGTGGCACCAAAAGGTGTATATAAAAACTGGTATAGTTCTGAAATACCAACACATTTGCCTGACCATATAGAAAAAAATGTGGTGCTATGGCAAGCTAATATTACCAAACAACAACAAAAAAGTTTAAATACTTTGTTTGAAACAGGCACAGACTTGCATGTTTTAATTATGAACGTGGAGTCTTTGTCTACTAAAAAAGGTGTAGACTTTGCTGCTAAATTTATTAATTCACATGAAACATTGATGGCAATAGACGAGTCAACCACTATTAAGAACCCAGAGGCTAAACGTACAAAAAATATAGTAGAGCTTGGTAAAAATGCAAAATATAAAAGAATACTAACAGGTTCTCCTGTAACAAAGTCACCACTAGATTTATATAAACAATGCGAGTTCCTTGACCCCTGGCTCTTGGATCATACGTCTTGGTACACGTTTAGAACAAGATATGCAGTCATGAAAAATATGTCTTTTAACGGTAGAACCTTTCAAAAAGTTGTTGGCTACAAAAATTTAGGTGAACTGTCAGAGAAACTAAAACCTTTCTCTAATCGTGTTCTAAAAGATGATTGTTTAGACTTACCTAACAAAACATTTATGAAACGTATTGTACAACTAACACCAGACCAAAACAAAGTTTACACACAAATGAAAAAAGAGGCACTTGCAATATTAAATGGTAAAATGCTTACCACATCAAACGCACTGACACAGTTAATGCGACTACAACAAATAACTTGTGGCCATTTTAAATCTGATGATGGCACGGTGCAAGAGGTTAAAAGTAATCGTATTGATGAATTGATAGATGTGTTAAATGAGATAGAGGGTAAGGTTGTTATATGGGCTCATTGGCAAAGTGATGTTAAACAGATTATAAAAGCAATTTTAGATGAGTTTGATCAAGGTTGTCTTGTAGATTATTATGGTCTAACGCCACAAGATAAAAGACAACAAAACATAAAACGTTTTCAAGAAGATGATAAATGTAGATTTTTTGTTGGAACACCTCAAACAGGTGGTTATGGTATTACGCTAACTGCTGCTAGTAATATGATTTATTATTCTAATGGTTATGATTTAGAAAAACGTCAACAATCAGAGGCTAGAATAGATCGAATTGGTCAAACAAAACCTATGACATACATTGATATTATCTGTGAAGATACAGTTGATGAAAGGATTGTAAAAGCTTTACGTAAAAAAGTTAATATTGCGAGTCAGGTCATGGGTGAAGAGTTAAAAGCTTGGATTTAAAGAACTTTATCTAACAAACTAATAATTACAAAAGCTGCCGTACCAATCAGTAGTCTTTCTATTCTAACGATCTGTAATTTTAATTCTTTAATTTGTTCAAAAGTTTGTCTCTGCATTATTCTGCAGAGTTTTTCATGATCCTCTATCTTTTGTAATGCTGATTTTTTAGCCATGTTTACCCACCCAATAACATATTGGTTCTAATATTTTTCTGTACACTCTACCTAGTAAATGCACCTTGCCTCTTGACTCTTGTCGAATGTCAATAGTTCTATGCACTGCTATATGTTCTAATATTTTTTTAAGAGTAATATTTTTCTTAGATAGTTTTACAAGTGGTAAAAATATTTTGTGATATCCTTTTTGATATTCTGGCGCTAAATCTTTTGAGTGTCTTAACCAAATTTTATTTCTAAAAGATCCAAAGCCATAAGATTTGTTCATCATAGTGCAGACGATTTTTCTATCACCGCCTTGATTTCCGCCTCCGCCAACATCTCTGTCATCTTCTAATTCAGCGTCATATGTTGATTGTCGTTTAAACCCTGTGCTTGGTGGACCTGTAGTAGTTGAAACAGGTTGATTGTCACCGGCTCCACTAGATCCTCTGTCAACTTGTTGTCCTCTATTAGGGTCTAGTCCTCCTGTTCCAATTTCATCCCCACCACCTCTATCAATTATGTCTTGATCTATAGCAGCTAGTTTTTCTTGTCTTATTTTTTCTAATCCAGTGTCTCTTTCAGGTTCATCCCGTAAATAACTTTTAATATCTGTCTCGAATGGAATTCCAATTCCTAATTTAGGAGACTGTTCTCTTATGTCATCTTCAAGTGTAAATTCAGTATCTAAGGCACTTTTTTCAACATCTGATGGTACTCTGTAAAATGAAAAATCATCTTCTAATGGTGTTATAGTTTCTGATGGTGGCGTAGTCGTAAAAAATTCTATGCCATCCATTAAATTAACTTGATCATCAAAAGTATCAGCATCAAAAGATTGTGGATAAATATCTGCTAACTTTGTTTTTATCATGTCGCTTTCTTCATCTGCTGCTTGAATACCAGCATCAATTTTTTCATCTCTTTGTTCTCTTAACATGT
>LUMV01000764.1_pt1 | contig 10012 bp, 8 predicted proteins | sample 729731 | NCBI WGS metagenome assembly LUMV01 (sample SAMN03860301, study PRJNA289734) | marine metagenome | biome: seawater column; feature: ocean; material: water; isolation source: Red Sea water column Station 192 - depth 200m | place: Saudi Arabia: Red Sea | collected 2011-10-15 | depth 200 m
GCACCATGTCGAGATCGAGGAAACGATAGACCCGCTCCATCGTGCCGCGCCAATCGGCGTCCATCGCCTCGTACTGGACGTCGATCATGCGCTCGGCGGGAATCGCGGCGCGCGCGGCCTGCATCCGCTCGATCTCCAGCCGCGTCTTGCGCAGCCATTCCTCACCGATCGTCTTGGGATCGACGTGGTCGGAATAGATGATCGTCTGGTTCCAGGCGAGGGAGGCGGCGCTACCCACCACCGATTCGGGATCGCGGTGCGTGAAGATCAGGCGCGCATCGGGAAAAACGGTGAGCAGCGCGGGCAGATCGAGCATGTGCTGCGGCGTCTTCAATATCCAGGGCCGGATGCTGGAGACCTGTTGCGACCAGCCGATCAGGCGCAACAGGTCCTTCATGTGGCGATAGGCGGGCGTCGCGTCCTCGCTCTCGCACCAGCGGCCATAGCTTGGCACGTGCCACTGCGCTTCGTGCTTCATCCCCCAGAAGCTGGCGACCAGCAGGCCGAGCTCTTCCTCGGGCTCGTAGGGCCCGGTCGGATGGATCGAGAGCGTGCGCGGATTGGCGAGCCGGGCGACCTTCATGATCCGGCTGGCGAGAACGGGGCGGAAATCTTGCTTTTCGCCCTTCAGCACCTCTTCGAATTCGGGGCGCGGCACCGGACTGATCGTCTCGAAGCTGCGCATATGGCTGAAGCGGTGATCGGCGGCGAGCAGGCGGTGCATTCGCGTGGTGCCGGACCGCATCGGGCCGACGATGACGACCGGCCGCTTCACCGGACGGGCGAGAATTTCGGGATGGCGCGCGAACCACCATTGGGTCAGCAGGCGATCGCGCAGCACGTGATGGAACTGTTTTTCCGCCGCGAGCTTGCCCGCCGGATTGAGGCGCGCTTCGGCGTGGATCGACTGGAGCAGCACGTCGAGCGGGCGTTCGAACCAGGGATCGCCGAAATCGTCGAGCCCGGTGGCCGCGCGCGCTTCGGCCATCAGATGGGCTTTCTCCAGCCGCGGCGGATCGACCAGCCCCAGTCTGCGCCCCGTTTTGACGGCAACGTTCAGACCATCGATGAATCGCGTCCGCTTCGGCGGGTCGCTGGGAAGCGGTTTCGGCGTGGCTTGCAAGTCTGTTCTGCCCAATCTGCTACAATCGTCCGCGACGCATCGCGCCGACCGACCATAGAGCGCACAATGCGCAGCTTCGGCCAAGGTGCCCGCCCCGCCCTCATGCAGGCCAACCGCAGGGTCTGGCAAATCGGATAGGGAGCGGGCATAGGCCCAAGCCATGCACGACATCGCCTTCATCCGTCAGAACCCCGGTGCGTTCGATGCGGGGCTCGCCCGGCGCGGGGCCGAACCGCAAGCGGATCGCATCCTCGCCCTCGACGCGCGCCGCCGCGAAGTGACCACTGCGCTCCAGCAGGCGCAAAGCCGCCGCAACGAAGCCTCCAAGGCCATCGGGCAGGCGATGGGCCAGGGCGACACCGAAAAGGCCGAAGCGCTTAAGGCCGAAGTCGCCGAGATCAAGCAGCGTATGCCGGAAATGGAGGAGCAGGACCGCTCGCTCGCAAGCGAGCTGACTGATCTTCTGGCGCGCCTCCCCAACCTCCCCGCCGAGGATGTGCCCGAAGGCGAGGACGAGGACGGCAATGTCGAAGTGTCGCAATGGGGCGACCGGCGCGAATTCACCTTCGAGCCCAAGGAGCACGCCGATCTCGGCCCGGCGCTCGGCCTGGATTTCGAGACCGGCACCAAGCTGTCCGGCGCGCGCTTTACCTTCCTGCGCGGCGACGTGGCGCGGCTCCATCGCGCGCTGGCGCAGTTCATGTTGGACCGGCAGACGCGTGAGAACGGCTATACCGAGTGCAATCCGCCGGTGCTGGTCAACGATGCCGCGATGTACGGGACCGACAAGCTGCCGAAATTCGCGGAGGACAGTTTTCAGACCTTCATTACTTATGACGACGAAAAAATTCGGGCCGAGGCAAAGGCGAGAGCAACGCGCGAAAAGGAAACGGATCCAGAAAATTTCGCAGACACCGTCGTTCGAGTTAATAGGCTCCTTCGAGAAGAGAATAATACTGACCGCCGCTGGCTCGTCCCGACCTCCGAAGTTCCGCTGACCTATTCGGTCGCAGGCGAGATCCTCGACGATCTGACCGATCCGATCCGCATGACGGCCCACACGCTCTGCTTCCGCTCCGAGGCCGGATCGGCGGGACGCGACACGCGCGGCTTCATTCGCCAGCACCAGTTCGAAAAGGTCGAGCTGGTCAGCATCTGCCGCCCGGACGACAGCGAGGCCGAGCATGAGCGGATGACACGCTGCGCCGAAGGGATCCTCGAAGCGATGAACCTCCCCTATCGCCGCATGCTGCTGTGCAGCGGAGACATGGGCTTCGGCGCGAAGAAGACCTTCGATCTCGAAGTGTGGCTGCCCGGCCAGAACGCCTGGCGCGAGATCAGCTCGTGTTCCAACACCGGCGATTTCCAGGCGCGGCGCATGAACACCCGCTATCGTCCGGAAGGATCGAAGAAGACCGAGTTCGTCCACACGCTCAACGGGTCGGGCCTCGCGGTCGGGCGCACGCTGGTGGCGGTGCTGGAAAATTACCAGGAGGCCGATGGCAGCGTGGTCGTTCCCGAAGCTTTGCTGTCCTATATGGGCGGAGTGTCGCGGGTGGAGGCGCAGAGCCGATGAAAATCCTTCTCACAAATGATGACGGCGTCCACGCCCCCGGCCTCGAAGTGCTGGAAGCGATCGCGCGCGAATTCAGCGACGATATCTGGATCTGCGCGCCGGACGAGGAACAGTCGGGCATGGGCCACGCCCTCACGCTGACCCGGCCCGTGCGGCTGCGCCAATATGGCGAGCGGCGCTTCGCCGTGACCGGCACGCCCACCGATTCCGTCACCATGGGCCTGCGCAATGTGATCGACGGCGTGCCCGACCTGATCCTGTCCGGCGTCAATCGCGGTGCCAATCTGGGCGACGACATCACTTATTCGGGCACCGTGTCCGCCGCCATTGAAGGCGCGCTGGCGGGCGTCCGCTCGATCGCGATGAGCCAGGTGCTGGGTCCTGTCAGGGGTCGCGAGGACGGTTCGCGCGAGGATTATTTCGCTGCGGCGCGCGCCTGGGGGGCCAAGGTGCTCGCCCCCCTGCTCGACACGTCCCTGCCCGATCGCACGCTGGTCAATGTCAATTTCCCCGCCCTTGCCCCCGATGCGATCAAGGGCATCCGCGCGGTGCGGCAGGGCTTTCACGATTATTCGCGCGGCACAGTGGTCGAAGGGCGCGATCCGCGCGGGTTCAAATATTACTGGTTCGGATTGGAAGCGATCGAGCATACGCTGGACCACGGCACCGATCTCGAAGCCATCGACGAAGGCTATATCGCGGTCACGCCGCTCCAGCTCGATCTGACGCACCACGCCTCGCTCGGCGCATTGGCGGACCGGTTCGCGTAATGAGCGCGGACAAGCAGGTCGACCGGATCGTGCAGCAGCGCAAGCCGCGCGCCTATCGCGGCCCGCGCCATAAGCCGCTGCGCCGCGCCGTGAAGCTGCCCGTCTGGGGCGATCTCGGCATCCGGCTGGGCCTGGCCCTGCTCCTCATCGCCATCGTGGTCATGATCCACTGGTGGGACCGCGAAGGGCTGGTCGATAATCTCGACGGCGAGGTCAGCTTCCTCGACGTGATCTATTTCACCATGATCTCGATCACCACTACCGGGTTCGGCGATATCGCGCCGATTTCGGACCGGGCGCGGCTGGTCGAGGCGGTCATCGTGACCCCGATCCGCTTCGCCGTCTTCTTCATCTTCGTGGGCACCGCCTACAATTTCATCATCAAGCGCAGCTGGGAGAAATGGCGCATGGCCCGCATCCAGGAGCAATTGTCGCAACATATCGTGGTGCTGGGCTTCGGCATTTCCGGATCGCAGGCGGTCGACGAACTGATCGAGCGCGGCACCGACCCGAGCTGCATCGTCGTGATCGACCCCAGCGAAGACCGGCTGCACGATGCCGAATCGCTGGGCTGCAACGTGATGGCGGCGGACGCCACGCGGGACGAGACGCTGAAGGCGGTGCACATCAACCAGGCGGCGAACGTGCTGGTTTCCGCCGGGCGCGACGACACTTCGATCCTGATCGTCCTGACCGTGCGCGCGCTGGCACCCTACGTGCCGATCAGCGTTGTGGTCCGCGCAGACGACAACGAATCGCTCGCGCGGCAGGCTGGGGCGAACATCGTCATCAACCCCGTGCGCTTCACCGGCCTGCTGCTGGCCGGCAGCGCCAAGGGCGAACATATCAGCGAATATCTCTCCGACCTCGCCAGCGTTTCGGGCCGCGTCCATCTGGTCGAACGCAAGGTGACCGAAGACGAATGCGGCAAGTCGATCGGCGAATTGTCGAGCGGCGGGCGAGGCCTGCGCGTTTATCGCAACGGACAGGCGCTGGGTTTCTGGGAAACCGAATGCCAGGCCCTGCAGACCGGAGACGTGATCGTGGAAATCGTGCCCACGCCCAATGGCGAGAAAAAGGGCGACGGCGCGGACTGAAACGGCCCGCATTGCGCCGACGGTGGCGCCCGGCGCGCTAAGGGTGTAGGGGCGCGCCGGAAAAACCCCGGACACTGCCATGAACACCCCCAACTCCACGGCCATTCCCGACCAGAAGAAAGTCGGCATGGTCTCGCTCGGCTGCCCCAAGGCGCTGGTCGATTCCGAACGCATCCTCACGCGCCTGCGCGCCGATGGCTACGCGATGAGCCCGGATTATGCGGGCGCCGATGTGGTGCTCGTCAACACATGCGGATTCCTCGACAGCGCCAAGGAGGAAAGCCTTCAGGCGATCGGAGAGGCGATTGCGGAAAACGGCCGCGTGATCGTGACGGGTTGCATGGGCGAAGAAGCCGATGCGATCCGCGCGGCGCACCCGCAAGTGCTCGCGGTGACGGGCGCGCATCAATACGAGCAGGTTGTGGACGCGGTGCACACCTTTGCACCGCCGTCGCAGGGGCCTTTCGTCGATCTCATCCCGCAGCCGGATGCGCTGAAGCAGCGAAGCGATAGCGCGAATGAATACGTGAAATTAACGCCGCGTCACTACAGTTACCTCAAGATTTCAGAGGGTTGCAATCATTCCTGCGCCTTCTGCATCATCCCCGACCTGCGCGGCAAGCTCGCCAGCCGGCGCATCGACGCGGTGCTGCGCGAAGCGGAAAAGCTGGTCGCCGCGGGCACGAAAGAGCTGTTGGTGATCAGCCAGGACACCAGCGCCTATGGCGTCGATACGCGCCACGAACCGCGCGACTGGAAAGGCCGCGAGGTCCGCGCCCACATGACCGATCTCGCCCGCGAACTGGGCGGTTTGCGCACCTCAGACGGCGCTCCGCCCTGGGTGCGGCTGCATTACGTCTATCCCTATCCCCATGTCGATCAGGTCATCCCCCTGATGGCAGAGGGTCTGCTGACGCCCTATCTCGACATTCCGTTCCAGCACGCCGCGCCCTCGGTCCTGAAGCGCATGAAGCGCCCGGCGAACGAGGCGAAGGTGCTGGAAAGATTGAAGAACTGGCGCGCGATCTGCCCCGATATCGCGATCCGCTCCAGCTTCGTGGTCGGCTTCCCCGGCGAGACCGAGGACGATTTCAAATATCTGCTCGACTGGCTCGTCCGCTTCGAACCGGTCGAAGGCGCACAGGCCAATGCGCTGCCCGATCAGGTGCCCGAGGCCATCAAGGAAGAGCGCTATGCCCGCCTGATGGAAGTGACCGAGCGCATCTCCACCGCCAAGCTCCAGGCGAAGATCGGCAAGGTTCTCAAGGTGATCATCGACGAAGTCGGCGCGCCGGACGAGGATGGCGATATCGGCGCCACCGGCCGCAGCCAGGCCGATGCACCGGAGATCGACGGGCAGGTGTTCCTGCGCGATGTCGGCGCGGACGTGGCGCCCGGCGACATCGTCGACGTCGCGATCGAGGATGCCGACGCGCACGACCTGTACGGAGTGCCGGCGACGCGCCGCTAGAACCTTCGGGACCGTTCAGCGTGGATCAGGCGTTCATGCGCTAATGCGCGCAGTCATGAAGCCTTTTCCCGCCTTTCTCCTCGCCGTTCTCGCCGCCTGCGGGACCGCGAATGCTCCACCTAGCGAGGGGCCGCGCGAAGGGAATTCGACCGTCAACGGCCAGGCGCCGGTCGCGACCACGGGTCTCGACGCCACGCGCATGCAGGCCGCGATCGCGCAAGCGGAACGCCTCGGGCCACTCAACGCCATGGTCGTCATGCGCGACGGAGAGACGCTTTACGAAAGCACTTTCAACGACGGCCCGCCTTTGTCGCGCGCGGTGAATATCAAATCCGCCTCCAAATCCGTGTTGTCCGCTTTGGTCGGTATCGCGATCGAACGCGGCGTTCTGGAAGGGGTGGACCAGCGGGTGGTCGACGTGCTCGGCCCCGAGGCCGCCGCCAACTCCGATCCGCGCATTAACGATCTCACCGTCGGCCATCTGCTGTCGATGCAGGCTGGACTCGAACGCACGTCCGGCGCGAATTACGGCGCGTGGGTTTCCAGCAGCAATTGGGTACGCGATGCGCTGTCCCGCCCCTTCGTGGCCGACCCGGGCGAGCGGATGCAGTATTCGACCGGGAGCAGCCATATCCTGTCCGCCATGCTGACTCGCGCTTCGGGCCGTTCCACGCTCGAGCTTGCGCGCGAATGGCTGGGCGAACCACTGGGGATCGAGATTCCGGAATGGCTTGCCGATCCGCAGGGTATCTATTTCGGCGGCAACGATATGCGGCTGACTCCAAGCGATCTCGCTCGTTTCGGCGAGCTTTACCGGCTGGGTGGAGAAAGCGACGGCCAGCGGATCGTGCCCTCCGACTGGATCGAGGAGAGCTGGACGCCGCGCACCCGCTCGCCCTGGAGCGGAGAGAGTTATGGCTACAATTGGTTCCTGAGCCAAGCGGGCGAATATGCCGTCAATTACGGCTGGGGTTATGGGGGGCAGATGGTCTTCGTCGTGCCGGAACTTGACCTGACCGTGGTCATGACGTCGGATATCGATGTCGAACGGGGCAGCGACCATATCGGCGATCTGCGTGCATTGCTGCGCGATCATATCGTCCCGGCAGCCGCGGCAGGCGGCGATTTCACGCAAAGCTAGGCCCGATGCACTGCACCACGATCCTCACTGTCGATACGCCCGGCCGCGCGATGCTGGAGATCACGGGCGACGTCACGGACTGGGTGAGCGGCTCGGGTGTCATTGAAGGGCTTCTGACGGTCTTCTGCCGTCATACTTCGGCCAGCCTCGTCATTCAGGAGAATGCGGCTCGCGCAGTCCGCTCCGATTTTCTCGCCTGGCTGGACCGCATCGCGCCTGAAGGCCCCGATTACGACCACGACGATGAGGGGCCGGACGATATGCCCGCCCATCTCAAGATGGCGCTGACGGGCGTTTCCTTGGCAGTTCCGGTGGTGGGCGGTCGTCTGGCGCTCGGCACATGGCAGGGCATCTTTCTCGTCGAACACCGGGCCCGGCCGCATACTCGCGAGATCGCGCTCCATCTTTCCGGCGATCGACCGGACGAATTAGCGAAACCCTAATCCCCCTCACGCGTAAGGAGAGCGTGAGTATCTCCATCCATACCCGTTTCGCGTTCTGCCTCGACCGGCCGACCGACGTCCTCCTCCAGTTCGAGGCGGCGGAGATTCCGGAACACGAGATCCTGTCGAGCACGCTCGACATGACCGCGGCCGAGCATCGCGCGCATGTTCCCGCTCAGGACGATATCGGCACGCGCATCTGGATCCGCGCCGAGGGCGATTTCGAAGTCGATTACCGCGCCGAGGTTCGCCCCTGCCGCCAACTGGCCAAGCTCGAAACGCTCCAGCCCATCCTGCCGCACGACATGCCGGGCGAAGCGGTGCAGTATCTGTTCGATTCCCGGTACTGCCCGGCGGACAAATTCCAGAACTTCGTCGAGGCGGAGTTCGGCGGCACGACCGGGGGCGCGCGGATCGCGGCGATCAGGGACTGGATCGAGGCCAATTTCTCTTATCAACCCGGCGTCAGCGATGCGCGCACCGACGCGCTCGACAGTTTCGTGGAACGGCGCGGCATCTGTCGCGATTACGCCCATGTCCTCGTCACGATGGCCCGCGCAAGCACGATCCCCGCGCGCTATGTCGCGTGTTACGCCCCCGGGGTACAGCCGCCCGACTTTCACGCCATCGCCGAAGTGTTCCTGTCCGATCCCGAAACCGAAGGCGGCGGGACCTGGCAATTGGTCGATGCGACCGGAATGGCCGATCCGGCGGAAACGGTGAAGATCGGCGTCGGGCGCGATGCCGCCGATGTCAGCTTCCTGACCAGCTTCGGTCCCAACCAGTTCCGGCGCAGTTCGGTCGAGGTTTCGCGCACGACTTGAAGACAGGCTCTCGGATCGGGGTGATGAATATGTATGCGACGTGCTGGTCTCGCGCGAGCCAGACTGATAGCCCGGCGACACAAAATCAGGGGAGACGAGAGAATGGGCTTCACGGCTGACCGGCTGCTTCTGTTCGGAGCCACCGGCGACCTGTCGCAACGCATGCTCCTGCCGTCGCTGTGCGCGCTGCATGCGGACGATCTGCTGGCACCCGATCTCAAGATCGTCGGCACCGCAAGATCCGAGATGACGACGGCGGAGTTTCGCAATTTCGCCCGCGAGGCGCTGGAAAAGCATTTGCCCGCCGGGCGACGCGGCGGCGTCGGCACATTCCTCAACCGGCTGACCTACGAAGCCGTCGATGCGACGACGCAGGACGGATACGATCGCCTGGCGAGCCAGGTCGATGGCGATCGCGAAGGACTGGCGATCTTCCTGTCGACTGCGCCCAGCCTGTTCCAGCCGACCATTTCCGGGCTCGCGCAAGCGGGGCTGACGGGCGAGCGAGTGCGGATCGGGCTGGAAAAGCCGCTCGGCACCGATCTCGCCTCAAGCCAGGAAATCAACGATGCGGTTGCGGCCGAATTCAGCGAGAACCGGATCTACCGGATCGATCATTATCTCGGCAAGGAAACGGTGCAGAACCTCCTCGCCCTGCGTTTCGGCAACATCCTGTTCGAACCGGTGTGGAATTCCAATTATATCGACCACGTCCAGATCACGGTGGCGGAGACGGTCGGGCTGGAATCGCGCGTCGCCTATTACGACGACAGCGGCGCCCTGCGCGACATGGTGCAGAACCACATGCTGCAACTCTTGGCGCTCGTTGCGATGGAGCCGCCGACCAGCTTCGACGCGACCGCCGTGCGCGACGAGAAGGTCAAGGTGCTGCGCGCCCTGCGCCCGGTCGCGCCCGACGACACGGTGACCGGCCAGTACCGCGCGGGCGCGGTCGGCGGGCAGGCGGTGCCCGGCTATGACGAAGAATTGGGCAAACCGTCCGACACCGAAACCTTCGTCGCGATAAAGGCGCATGTCGACAATTGGCGCTGGAAGGGCGTGCCCTTCTACCTGCGCACTGGCAAGCGCCTGCCCGAACGCGTGACCGAAATCGTAGTCCAGTTCCGCTGCATCCCGCATTCGATCTTCGCCGGGCGCGGCGCAAAGACGTTGCCCAACCGCCTCGTAATCGGAATCCAGCCCGAAGAAAACATCCAGTTTTCGCTGATGGCGAAAGTGCCCGGCCTAGACCGCGAAGGGCTGCGCCTGCGCCAAGTCCCGCTCGACGTGACGATGCCGCACGCCTTTTCCGACAAGGTGCGCCGGATCGCCTACGAACGCCTGCTTCTGGATCTCATTGAAGGCGATCAGACGTTGTTTGTGCGGCGGGACGAGGTCGAGGCGCAATGGGAATGGATCGACGCGATCCGCGCAAGCTGGGAAGAAGGCGGCGAACAGCCCAAGACCTACACATCCGGGAGCTGGGGCCCCAGCGCCGCAATCGCCCTTACCGAACGCGACGGAGTGAGCTGGCATGACGAATAAGCCGCTGAACAACACCATCCAC
>LUMV01001285.1_pt1 | contig 10001 bp, 13 predicted proteins | sample 729731 | NCBI WGS metagenome assembly LUMV01 (sample SAMN03860301, study PRJNA289734) | marine metagenome | biome: seawater column; feature: ocean; material: water; isolation source: Red Sea water column Station 192 - depth 200m | place: Saudi Arabia: Red Sea | collected 2011-10-15 | depth 200 m
GGGTGGCCACGGTACCGAAGCGGATCGCCTTTTTCGGTTCGGCCAGGCACATCAGGCCGAGCAGCGGATGCGGCGGGACGGGGAAGAAGCTCGCTTCCATGAAGCAGAACAGAGCCAGCCACCACACGGCGTGCGGATGCGCCGCCTTGTCCATGGTCCATTCGTAGAGACCGCGCAGGGGCTTCATCAGCATCGGGAAATCGTCCGGAAAAGCGACAGGTGGCGCGCCAATAGAGGAACCGGGGGCGAGCGGCAAGCAAGGCTTATTTAACCTATATGGCTTTTAATGATTGACATCGTGACGCTCTTTGGTTAGAGAAACGGAACATCGCGATAGTGTGATTCGCCGCTGCACCGGCGGGATCGATGAAACGGGCGGGCCGGCAGCGGCGCCGCCCTTTTTCGTGTCGCACGCTCGCCAGACGATCGGGACGGGACATATGACGAAGAAGCGCTTCAGGACCGGCGCGCCGAGGAATTGGCGCGACCGGTTCATCGCCGCCTTGGGCGAAACGTCGAATATCAGCGCCGCGGCGGAAGCGGCGGAGATCAGCCTCAGCTGGGTCTACAAGACGCGGCGCGAGGATCCGGATTTCGCCCGGCGCTGGTTCGATGCCCTGTGCGAGGGATACGACAATCTGGAAATGCAGCTGCTCGAACATCTGCGCCACGGCGAGACCGCCGGCGCAAAGGACGGGGCGAAGCGCAAATTCGATACGGCGGGCGCTCTCAGGTGCCTGACCGCGCATCGCGAGGCGGTGGCGCGCGAAAAGGGCCGCCGCACGCTGGCGGGCGAAGTGACAACGATCGCGGCGATCAATGCCAAGATCGATGCGCTGCGCGCCCAGCGCAAGGCGGGGGACAAGGCGATCTCGCAAGCACGAGCGACGGCCCGCAAGGGCGTGAAGGCGCGCAAAACCGAAGCGGACGACGATGGCGCGGCGTAAGCGCGAGCTGTCGCGCGGATCGTGGCTGCGCCGCACGGATGCGGGCGGCGCGGCGGATCGCGAGACTCTCGCCGCCCAGCTCGCCCCGCATGAACTGGCCGCTCTGGGGAGCTATTACTGGGAAGGCTGGGCGCGGGACGAGCAATTGCCCCCGCAAGGCGAGCTGTCCGATGCCTGGCGCACCTGGCTGATCTGCGCCGGGCGTGGCTTCGGCAAGACGCGCGCGGGTGCGGAATGGGTCCGCGACGTGGCGCGAAACGACGGCGCGGCGCGGATCGCGCTTGTGGGCGCCAGCCTTGCCGAAGTCCGCTCCGTCATGGTCGAAGGCGATAGCGGTCCGCGGGCCGCAGCACAGCCATGCCTGGTGCGACGAGATCGCCAAATGGGATAACGCAGGCGAGCGCGCCATGACGTGCTGGAACAATCTCCAGCTCACCATGCGGCTGGGCAGGAAGCCCCGCGTGCTCGCCACCACCACGCCGCGCAACGCGCCGCTGATGCACCTGCTGCTGGCGGATGCGAAGCGCGGCAAGGTCGTGTTGGCGCGCGGCAGGACGGTCGACAATCGCGAGATCCTGCCCGCCGACTATTTCGCCAGCATGATCGAACAGTTCTCGCAAAGCGGGTTCGGGCGGCAGGAACTTGACGGTGAAATGGTGGAGGCCAGCGAAGGCGCGCTGTGGACCCGCGCCCTGATCGAGACCTGCCGCGAAACGTCGCCATCTTCCCCGCCCGCGCGCGTCGTGATCGGCGTAGATCCGCCCGCCTCGGCCAGAGGCGATGCGTGCGGCATCGTGGTCTGCGCAGCCGGACAGGACGGGATCGCCCGCGTACTGGCGGATAGCTCGGTCGAGCGTGCCAGCCCCGAACGCTGGGCCCGCGCGGTGGCGCGCGCGGCAAAGGAATGGGATGCCGACCGCGTCGTGGCCGAAGCCAATCAGGGCGGCGCGATGGTGGAAAGCGTGCTACGCGCAGCCGAAATGTCGCTCCCCATCAGGCTGGTCCACGCCAGCCGGGGCAAAGCCGCCCGCGCCGAACCCGTCGCCGCGCTCTATGAGCGGGGCCGCGTGCGCCATGTCGGCCTGTTCGCCAAGCTGGAGGACCAGATGTGCGGATTGCTGGCAGGCGGCGCCTATGAAGGCCCGGGCCGCTGCCCCGACCGCGCCGACGCGCTGGTCTGGGCGCTGACGGAGCTGGTTTTGAAGAAGGGTGGCGGGGAGCCGCGGGTGCGCTGCGTCACGTGAAGGAGCAGGTATAATAGCTTGGTGATCCGATCAGGCGCACGGAACCGCCCCTGCTTGTCGAAGCCGTCGGCCAGCATGACCTCGCCGCTCGGATCGTAGACGATACCGGACCAATTGTCGCCGAGGCCTTCAGGATTGAAGGCTATGCGCAGCGGCGGCCCGGAATCTACGCTGTAGGTCGCCCCATACCGCTTCACGAAACGCTGCTCGCGCGGGGTTTCGCGTATCTCGGCGATGATCGCTTCGTAGCGCCTGTGTTCGACGGCAAAGCGTGAGAGTTCACCGAGCCGCTCGCCCGCTTGCGCTGCCGGAAAGAAAATCAGGACCGCGGCAAGCGCCATAACAGGGGCCAGACAGATCGCAGCGATCGCATCGAAGCGGGATTCGTAATCGCGCAAACATCTCAACGCATCCATGAAAAGGACGCCCGCGCCGATCAAGGCAATCAAGAGGCTGAAGGGAACTGCAAACATCATGACGAGGAAGGTCGCGACGAAACTCCATGCAGAGAAGAATCCTGCCGTCACCGCGATCCCAATGATCACCGCAATAATTCTCGAAGCAAGGCCACATTGCGAACGAAAAGACTCGCTCGCTGGCAATCGAAATTCAATCATACGGCCTTGTCCAAAGTGGCCTGCGCTCCCTGCGCATCCGCCTGGCCGGGGTCATGAGCAAAAGCTGAGCTTAGCCTGATATCTCTCGGTCCGCTTCACGATAGCCGGGAGCGAGGCCACAGTCCGAAAGGTCGATCCCATGTCCTTCCTCACCACTCTCGTCTCCGCCTTCAAGGGCGGGGGCGATGTCCGCGTGCCTGTCGCGGGCGGCTTCGTCGCGCCATGGAGCACTCTGTTTGACGCAAGCCCCGCCAGTCCCGGCTTCGATTACACCGCCGCCATTCGCGAGGCCTATCTCGCCAATCCGGTTGTCAGGTGGTGAAGGATGCGGCGGGCGATCCGGTCGATCTGCATCCGTTGCGGCCCGAGCGGGTCGAGGTGGTTGCGGGCGAGGACGGCTGGCCCGCTCTCTATCGCTACCGCGTAGCCGAGCAGGTGATCGACCTCGCTCTGGCGGACGAGGATGGGTGGCCCGAAGTGATCCACCTGAAGGGCTTCCACCCCGGTGACGACCATTACGGCGCAGGCTGTCTTGCCGCCGCACACGGTGCTGTCGGCGTCCACAATGCGGCGAGCGAATGGAACCGCGCGCTGCTCGCCAATGCGGCGCGGCCTTCCGGCGCGCTGGTTTACGAGACCGGCGACGGCGCCAGCATGACCGGCGAGCAATTCGATCGCTTGAAGGCCGAACTCGCCCAGGCCTTCCAGGGCGCGGGCAATGCCGGGCGTCCGATGCTGCTGGAAGGAGGCCTCAGCTGGCAGAGCATGTCGCTGAGCCCGGCGGACATGGACTTCGCCGCATTGAAGGCGGGCGCGGCGCGCGACATCGCGCTCGCTTTCGGCGTGCCACCCATGCTGCTCGGCCTGCCGGGCGACAACACCTATTCCAATTACCGCGAGGCCAACCGCGCGCTGTGGCGATTGACGCTGCTGCCGCTGGCGAAGCGTATCCTCGACGGGCTCGTCCGGGGGCTGGAGCCGTGGTTCGGCGAGGCCAGCCTGCGCGTCGATCTCGACCGCGTGCCCGCGCTGTCCGAAGACCGCGAGAAATTGTGGTCGCAGGTGGGCGCGGCCGATTTCCTGTCGGACGATGAGAAGCGCAAGCTGCTCGGGCTGGAGGACCGCGCATGAACCGCGAGGACATGATCGCGCGCCTCGTGGGCCAGGCGGCGGCGGAGGGCGGCGATCTCGTCACGCTGCGCGCGCTGATCGAGGAAGCGAGCGAATTGGGCGCGGCTCGCGCGCTGTCCCGACTGGGCCTCGCCGACGACAAGGCTTCGGGCGACATCGACGAATTGCGCGAGCTTCTGTCGGCCTGGCGCGACGCCAAGGCGAGCGCGTGGAAGGCGGCGGTCGAGTGGCTGGTGCGCGGCGTCTTCGCGCTGCTGCTGGTCGGCATCGCAGTCAGGCTGGGCGTCGGGGAGATGGTGCGATGAACGGACTGAGGATCGCGGGCTATGCCGCCCTGTTCGGCGTACCGGACGCCGATCGCGACGTCATTTTGCCCGGCGCCTTCCGCGATACGCTGGCCGCGCGGCGCGGGCCCTTCCCGCTCTATTGGCAGCATCGGCCCGAACAGCGCATCGGCTGGGTGGAGACTGCGGGTGAAGATACGCGCGGGCTGCGCGTGATCGCGACGATCGACAATCCGATGGGCCGCGCAGGCCGGATGCTGCGGGCCCACAAGGTCAGCGGCCTGAGCTTCGGCTACCGCGCGCGTGGGTTTCGCCACACGCCGCTGGGGCGCGAACTGGCCGCAATCGACCTGTTCGAAGTCAGCGTGGTGACGCACCCGCTCCAGCATAGGGCGCGGGTGCATTTTTTGATTTAGTTTTTAGTTTTCCGCGCGCCATCCGGCGCGCGAAATCCTCGCGCCTGACGGCGCTGCGGGCGGGCGGTCGCCCTTGCGGACCCTTTCGGGTCCGAGCTCCGCGAACACATCGACACGTTTGGCCGGGAACGGTCCGCGACCAGCGGACCGCAAGCGCACGCGCGCGCCCCGCAGGTGCCCGACCGAAGGGAGGATCAGCGCCGAGGACGAACCGGCGGAGGCTGGTTCGAAACACACAGACTCTCCGATTTCCACACGAAAGGACCGCATATGGATTTCCAGACCACCATTCCCGAAACGACTCCCACCCCCGACATCGCCCCCGAAATCGCAGAAGCCAGCTTCGATATCGTCGCGCGGCAGGACCGGACCGAGGCGGAGGTCACTGCACTGCGCAGCGATGTCGAGGACGTGAAAGCTCGCGTCGATCGCATCTCCCGCGCGGCTGCCCGCCCCGCCCTGGCACCCTCGGGACAGGAAAGCGCTCCGGAAGTGAAAGGCTTCGTCGATGGCTATCTGCGCCGGGGCGCAGCGCATGAAATCAAGTCGATCAGCGGTGCGGCGCCATCCGACGGTGGCTATGCCGTCCCCCGCCAGATCGACGCAGCCATCGCCCGCGCTCTCACCGAGATCAGCCCGATCCGCGCCATCGCGCAAGTCGTCCAGACCGGTAGCGCGGGCTATCGCAAGCTGGTGACCACCGGCGGCACGGCCTCGGGCTGGGTCAGCGAGACAGCCGCCCGCCCCGGCACCGCCACGCCCGATTTCCACGAAATCGCCCCTCCGACCGGCGAACTCTATGCCAATCCGGCAGCATCGCAGGCCATGCTCGACGATGTCGGCTTCGACCTTCAGGCCTGGTTGGCGAGCGAGATCGCGATGGAATTCGCCCGCGCGGAAGGCGCCGCCTTCGTCAACGGAAGCGGCTTGAACCAGCCCGAAGGCTTCCTGACCGCCCCGGCAACGATCGCGGCGGACGACACGCGGGCCTTCGGCGCGCTGCAATATATCGGCAGCGGCGATGCGGCGGGACTGGGCGCTGCGCCCGATCTCACCCTGATCGACCTCGTCCATACGCTGAAGGCTGGCCATCGCCAGGGCGCGAGCTTCGTGATGAATTCGGCGACTTTGGCCGAAGTCAGAAAGTTCAAGACCGCCGATGGCGCCTTCCTGTGGCAACCGGGCCTCGTCGAAGGGCAGCCCGATCGCCTGCTGGGCTATCCGGTGGTCGAAGCGGAGGACATGCCGGACATCGCGGCAAGCGCCTATCCGATCGCCTTCGGCAATTTCCGCCACGGCTATCTGATCGCGGAACGCAGCGCGACGCAGATCCTGCGCGATCCCTTCACCAACAAGCCGTTCGTCCACTTCTACGCCACCAAGCGGGTGGGCGGCCAGGTGCTCGACGGGAATGCGATCAAGCTGCTGAAAATCGAAGCCTAAGCTTTCGTTTGGCCTCAAGCGCCGGCGGCCGCCTTCGCGGCCGTGGCTATCCTCGCGCCTGACGGGATAGTCTTCCAGCGGCGCTGTCGGTGGGGGAGGATACCCCCTGTCCTCCCCCACCCCTTTTTCTCTCTTTCAAGGACCCGCCCATGCCGACACTTATCGTCGTGCCCGATCTGACGCGCCTGGCAATATCGCGAGCGGGACGGCGGGGTCGATCGCCCTCCGCCGGCTGCGATCGCGGCGCTGTGGCGACCTTACCGGACGCTCCGCCTGTGAGCGCGCCGACACATCCGTTCGACCGCCTCGCCGCCGCGCTGACCGCGCGCGCCGATCGCCTCGCCCGCGCCCGACAGCGGCGCCCCGAAGGCCATCGCTGGCGCTCCGCCCCCTATCTCTGGCCCCTGTTCGCGAATTGAGACCCAACCCATGGAAGCCCTGTTTCGCAACGATCTGATCGCCTGGCTGCGCGCCGATCCCGCGCTAACCGTGCGGCTCAACGCAGTCGAGGAGGAAAGCCCCGTCGCCGCCAGCCCACCGTGGCTCGGCATCGCCGCGAGCGCTGCTGCCGACTGGAGCGGCAAGACCTTTGCGGGCCGCGAGGTGCGGGTGGCGCTCGAACTGGCGGATCGCACCGATGATGGAGCCGCGACGGCCGAGACCATCGCCATGATCGAGCGCCGCTTGGCGACCATGGCGCCGATCCAGCAGAGCTATCGCATCGTGAGCACACACTTCCTGCGCAGCCGCGCGGAGCGGCGAGCGAAGGGATTGAGAGCGGTGCTGATCGAGTACCGGTTTCGGCTTTTAGAAGAGAATTAGTTTTTCGAGCCAGCCTCCGCGGGTTCGTCCTCGGTGCTGTTCCCTGCGCTTCGCTCCGGGGCACCTGCGGGGCGGCCGCGTGGCCTTGCGGTCCGCTGGCCGCGGACCGTTCCCATCAAAACATCTCGGCTTGGTCGCGGAGCTCGGACCCGAAGGGTCCGCAAGCGCGACCGCGCGCCCGCAGCGCCGTCAGGCGCGAGGATATCGCACGCCGAATGGCGTGCGAAAAACAAAAAAGGAGATCTACCCATGACCGCCCAGAAAGGCGCTGCCTTCCTTCTCAAGATCGGCGATGGCGCCGCTACGCCATCCTACGAAACCGTCGCCGGGCTGCGCACCACGCAGATGAGCGTCAATGGCGACACCGTGGTCGTCACGCACAAGCAGTCCGGCGGCTGGCGCGAACTGTTGTCCGGGGCGGGCACGCGCTCCGTCTCGGTCTCGGCGAGCGGGATCTTCCTCGGTTCGGATGCCGAAGCGCGGGTCCGCACCCATGCGCTGGCGGGCACGCTCGACCAGTACGAGCTGAGCTTCGAAGACGGCGCGAAGATGCGCGGTCGCTTCCTCGTCCAGCGGCTCGATTATTCGGGCGATTTCAACGGTGAGCGGACCTATTCCATGCAGCTGGAAAGTTCCGGCGCGGTGGTGCCGTCGTGACCCCTAATGGTGCGACCCGCGCTCAAGCAGCCGAAGGCGGTAGCGCGAACAAACTGCGCGGTGAAGCCTCGCTCCCGATCGCCGGACACGACCATCTGCTTCGTCCGACGTTCGACGCGCTGGTGCGGGCCGAAGAGGAACTCGGCCCGCTCTTCGCGCTGGTCGAGCGGGCGGGTGCCGGACAGCTTAAACTGGCCGAGATCGCGGCGCTGTTCTGGCACTGCCTCACCGATCGCGCCGTGCCGCGCGAACAGGTGGGCGAGGCGGTGATGGCGCTTGGGCTCGCTCGCTGCACCGCGCCGCTGCGGGTGCTACTCGGTCAAATCCTGAAAGGCGCAGAGTGATCGATTTCGCCGAGACGGCGCTGCGCCTGTCGGGCCTCGCCGCGCGAGCGCTGGGATGGACGCCGCCGGTCTTCTGGGCCGCAACACCCGCCGAACTGGCCGCCTGTATCGGCCAGGAAGCCGCCGATGCCGCACCGCCCGACCGTGCCGAAATCGCGGCCATGATCGAAAGGGATCGCCATGGATGACGAATTGGACCCGCTGCTGATCGATATCCGCGCCAACACTGCCGGGTTCGCCGCCGATATCGCGCGTATGCGGTCGAGCTTCGATGGGCAATTGCTGGACGGATTCGGTCGCGCGGGCGACGTGCTCGAACGCGGATTGCTCTCGGCGATCCGCAAGGGGAGCCTGGGTTTCGAGGATTTGAAGCGCGTGGCGCTCGGCGCGCTAGACCAGATCGCCGGGCAGGCGCTCCAATTGGGGCTCGACCGCGTGATGGGCAGTGGTGGCAAAAGCGGCGGGATCGGCGGCGTTCTGGCGGGGCTCCTGGCGGGCCTGACCGGCCTCCCCGGCCGCGCCACTGGCGGGCTGGTTTCGCCAGAACGCCCCTATCTGGTTGGCGAAAGAGGCCCGGAACTGTTCGTCCCCACCAGCGCCGGGCGCGTCGAACCGAACCGCGAAGGCGCCTCGCACGCTCGTGACGTGCGCGTGAACATCGCCCTCCCCACCGCGCGCGGAGCGGAGGCTCCGGTCGCACTGCGACGCTCGGCAAGACAGATCGCCAGTGCGGTGAGGCGGGCGGTTGTGGAATAATAAGAGCAAACAAACGCGGCCAGGATCGGTCGGCGACCAGCCGACCGCAAGCGCGACCGCGCGCCCGCAGGTGCCCCGAAGCGAAGCTGAGGGAACAGCACCAAGGAGAACCCGCGGAGGCGGGTTCACTTTAAAAAAAGGACCCAAAACTCATGCCCTTCTGGCTCGCCCGTCGTCGCGACGGGCAGGACGAGGACACGATCCAGCGGTTCGATCCGCGGTTCTGGACCGTCAATTTCCCCCGCCCCATGATGGCAAGCGTCGTCACCACCGCGCCCGACGCGCTGCGGGTCGACTGCGAATTCTACCACGAGGGCGAACTCGCAGGACTGATCTGGGCGAGCGAGGACGTGCTCGATCACCCCCTGCTGCGCTATGCGACCGACCGCGATTATTCGCGCACCGTCCTGACCTTTCGCTGGCGTTCGGGTGGCATCGTCCCGCTCGACCAGCCGAACGGGCCGACGCTGACGATCGAGGGCCGGGATGCGAGCGGCGCGGCGCGCGTTTGGTATGTCCGATTGTGGAATTACGCGGTCGGCACGCCCGAAGACGCGATCGTCACGCTGCGCTTTTCGGACCTTCAATCGGGCTACGGCCTGCCGGGCGAGCCGGTTTATCCGTCGGATATCGACCGGATGTTCGTCAGCCTCGTGCCCGCATCCTTCGTCCCCGACAGTACGCAGACGCTTCCCGCGCGCAGCGAAGGCTGGGGGGAAATGAGCGACATCGCCTGCCATGGCGAGCGCGCGATGCTGGCCATCGGGGACGTCATGCTGCCCGCCCACGGCGAGGGGATCGCCACCGCCTACGACGACAGTTTCAACCAGACGCCCGCGCGCCTGCTGCGCACGGTGGAAGCCCTCGGCTATCGCGACCGGATCGTCCATTATGTCGGCATGAGCCATTATTTCCGGCTCGAACCGTCGGGCGGCGGCCATTACGTCAGCCTCGCGGGCGGCGTGCTGTCGCGCGTGTGCGAAGCCTGGCACCGCGCCTTCGCTGCCGAGGCCATGGCGCGCGATTTCACCGTGATCTGGTCGCTATCCTACGAACTGTTCGACGCACATTGCTGGAACGACTGGAAGCAGCGCGCCCATGACGGATCGCCTGCGCTGACCGGGTGGGTGCCGCCATCGACGCTGCTTTCGCCCGCGCATGACGGCGCGATGGGCTATCTGCGCCAGGTCGCCGCCGCTTTCGTGGCAATCGCGCTGGATGCCGGAATGTCGGTCGAATTCCAGATCGGTGAGCCGTGGTGGTGGGTCCAGCCCGAAGGCCGCAAGCCCTGCCTCTACGATGACGCCGCCAGAGCGGTTTTGGGCGACACGGCCACACCC
>LUMV01000306.1_pt1 | contig 9997 bp, 9 predicted proteins | sample 729731 | NCBI WGS metagenome assembly LUMV01 (sample SAMN03860301, study PRJNA289734) | marine metagenome | biome: seawater column; feature: ocean; material: water; isolation source: Red Sea water column Station 192 - depth 200m | place: Saudi Arabia: Red Sea | collected 2011-10-15 | depth 200 m
ATAATGGGGTTTGCTTTGGTACATTTATGACACTGAGGAAAGATATTTCACCGTCTTTTTGATCAGCAATTGCCGCTGCAATCTTAGCAAGTTTAGTAGATGTATTCTTGGAAAATACTACTAAAACCCTGTACTCCTTTCTTTCTGAAGGTTCTTGGTTGAATACAAGGGGCGCGGTGGCTTGCTTCTCTCTTTTTGATGTGTACAATCTGTAAATCAAAAAGCCTACTCCTATCCAAACAATAGCGATTGCCCAGCTAAGTGGTTGGGAAAACAACAAGTAAACTGCAAGGATAGAAACAACGGCAAAACCAATAGCTGGAACTACGGGAAAGAATGGAGTCTTAAAACCATACGTTAACTTTTTTTCTTTAGCCATTCTTCGAATTGTAATACAGGCTACGTTAACTTGGGCAAACAAAAACAAAAACATAACACTTGCAGCAAGCGCAATCATTGTTAGATCAAATAGCATTGCGAGTGTGATCATAACGACGGCAGAGAGTATTGTAGATGCAAAAGGCGTTCGATATTTAGGATGTAATCTACTAAACACTGGAGGTAAATCGTGATTTCTTCCCATTGCAAAGGAAACACGACTTGCGGCAAATGTTGTTGCGTTTAATGCAGCCAATGTTGACACAAAGCCTCCTGCAAGTACAATTAGTGCGCCAAATGGAAGATAGTATTCAGCAGCTTCAATTATTCCGAGCTCACCATAATCTCCAATAAACTCCCATGCAGGCTGTCCAAGTTGCAAAGGATCAAGTCCACCAATAAAGACAAAAGCAAAAAGAACGTAAACAGAAACTACTATTCCCAAGGAGACAAGAATAGCTTTAGGAATATTCTTCCTCGGTTTTTTAATCTCATCCCCTGCCTGTGCAATAATTTCATAGCCCTCAAATGCTATGAATGTAATACCCATTGCCAATATAAGACCGGATGTACCGTTAGGAAAGAAATCTCGAAAATTAGTTGGCCAGTTTGGATTCGTAAACGTCATAGCCACAAGAGCAGCTATGACCAAAGCAGCAATGATTCCTAATTGTGTAAAAGTGATTGCACTGCCTACTTTTCCTGTATGTGAAGAACCTCTAATGTTGACTATGGTAAATATGATAATTGCAATTATAGCAAACAACTTTTCAAGAGGAATTCCAAATGTATCGTCAATTATTTCTGCGGACTTTAACAGATGTCCAAAAAATGTTCCAAACGCAACTGCATATAGACTGCCTGCTATAGTATGCGCAAACCATGCCATCCAACCACTTAGATATGAATTCGGTCTGGGTAGTCCCTCTCTTACCCACTTGTATCCCCCACCAGTTGCGGGCAAGGCAGATCCTAGTTCAGCATAAGTTAATGCAGTAAAGAGAGTAATAACTCCATTAAGAAGAAATGCGACTATCAACGCAGGACCTGCGGCAGATATGCCGGGTCCTACTAGCACGAATATGGCTCCGCCAATCATTGATGCAACGCCAATCATTATTGCCTGTGAAAGGGAAAGGCTTCGAACAAGTCCACTTGAGTTAGTCTCCGCGCTCATATCGAACCGTCTGAGATTATACTTGAATAAATCTGTAATTGTTAGTAAAATTGATCAACATTACGTAAACTGAGCATTAGCAAGCCCATACTCGTGACAAATTTCAAGAATCTCAGACTCTGACTGGGCTTTTGAGTAATCCTGAAGGAGGTTTTTGTTTAGTTCGAAAAATGTGTTACCCCATTTGAATTTCTTAAGAAGTGTGTGTGTCAAATCAGGCTCTCCCAAAATGTATACAGCCCCGGCCAATGCCTCTACAGTAGACAATTTGTTTAATTTGGAATAATTCATTGGGTTTCCTGCTAATAATGGTGGAAGCTTCCTCGAGATGCCAGTAAATGGCTTTTTGAAGGCTGATGTAACTAGATTCCATGAACAATCAATTCCAGTAATAGAGTTAACAAATTTTTTGTCTGATTTCAATAATGTTTTTTTTGAAAATGGGTTTAAAATCAATGTACGTGAGGCGGTTCGTGTAACAGGTTTTGCAAGACCAAACTTTACTAATTTTGCAGCACTACATTTTCTAGGATCATCCTGCTTTAACATGAGAACTTTGAGATTCACAGTCAAAATTCACTATATATTATTAATATTCTATTCTAAATACTGGTAAATTCTTTAAAACACAAAAAATATGGGAGCGGCGAGATTCGAACGCGCGACCTCTGCGTCCCAAACGCAGAATCATACCAAGCTAGACCACGCTCCCAGCAAACAAAAACAACTGCCCAATTTAAGACAATAGATGAGATTCCATCATGTCAGGAAATTACAATAACTAAGTCAGAAATTCACAACTTGATCATTTTTGTATTTTATTACCTACTGATTTCCTATGGTAGATAGAAACTCTGAGGAATTACGAAAGGACCTGGTTAAAATCGAAGTCAAATTAATAAAATCAGAAATTAGGTTTTTAAAGTTCATGCTAAAAAATGCACGATACCAACAAAATTCAATGCTGAAGGAAATAATTAGATAGAATCAGCCTATTCTAGTCTTTACTTCTAAGAATAGAGAGAATATGATTATGATATTAATAACATACAGAATCAACTAGTGTTAATGCAGATTGAAGACTACATAAAAGCGGGAAAAATTGCGGGGGAAGTAAGAGAGAATGTTCGTAAGAAAGATTGGATTGGCAGTACCCTAGCAGAAATTTGTGAATATGTTGAATCAGAAATTATCAAACGTGGTGCAAAATGCGCATTTCCTGTGAATACTAGTCTGAACGAAGTGGCTGCACATTATACCGCTGAGCCAAACGACCCAAAAACAGTTTCAGATTCTGACTTGGTAAAAATTGATCTTGGCGCTCAGATTAATGGGTATATAGCTGACACCGCTGTAACAGTAAATTATGATCCCCAATACGATTCATTGGTTCAGGCTGCAGAAAATGCTTTGGAGGCAGCAATGTCAATGATCAAATCAGGCGTGAAATCAAAGGATGTTGGAAGAAAAATTCAAAATACTGTAATGGATATGGGGTTTAAACCGATTGCCAATCTGAGCGGTCATTCACTTGATCAATATACAATTCACGCAGGAAAAACAGTTCCTAACATGTGGTCAATTGGCTCATTTGATTTTTCAGAAGATGAAGCATATGCATGTGAACCATTTGTTACAGCTAAAAATGGTCTAGGGTTCGTTCGTAATGGTAAAATTAAAAACATCTTTGCTCTGTCTTCAAGAAAAAGGACTAAAGACGATGAAGCTGACAAATTACTGGAATTCATCTGGAACAATTTTAACATGCTACCATTTGCATTAAGATGGATTGTAAAGGAATGGGAAGAAAAGGAAGCCAGAAGATTGCTAGACATTTTGATTAAAAAGAAGGCAGTCAAAGCGTATGCAATTCTTGTTGAAGCAAGCGGCAAGACTGTTGCACAGGCAGAGCATACGTTTATTCCAACTCAAACTGGCGTCACAGTAACTACTATTGGGTAAGAGATTCTCCAAAAATTTTTGTAACCATTACTTGTCCATCACATGAAGAACATTTTGAAATTTCTTTGAAAATATAATCGCCATCAGAAAATTTTTGTTTGGATTGTTCTTTGCAGGAATTACATTGTTGTAAAGTATATGCAGTTATAATTTCAATTTTATTAGACATTACTGAGCAACCCCCAAAGTGTTTCCAACACCTATAACAAGTACAGTTTGATTAGGATTTGAATTGTCGGTTATCATTTCATAAACTTGACTTTTGACATTTTCAGCTTGATCGGAAATCTCTTTCGTCATGAGTGTGATTGCATCTTTAACAGACTGCCTAACTACAATTGCGAATATTGGAATATCGTATTTTGCAGCTATTGCTTCGATCTTAAATCTATCAGTTCCAATCCCACCTATTGCAGCTCCAAATCCTTGTGCAACACTTCCTGAATCTTCGCCCTCTAGTTTTAACGCGGCATCAATCATAATTATGACATCGGGTTTGAGTTTTTCAACGATTGATTCAGTAGCTTCACCTGGTCTACCAACAGTAGCATATGGACCTTCAGCCTTTAACAGAATTAATTTTCTGCCGTCAAATTCCGACTCACTGTAAACAGTTTCAAACTCAGCATTTTGTTTTTTAGTGTCAAGCATCATTCCACCAACTACAAGTGGACCAATTCCATCGCCGATTGGTTGTCCCTTTTTAAATGCAGGAATAGCATCCTTAAGAGCCTCAGCCTGTTCCATAATAAACGGGAGCAACATCTGCAATGGTAAAATTAGTGGATAGTTATTTTGTTTTTTTGCAGTCAAAAACAAATGCCTCACAACTTTGTGTAAAAGTTGTAATGTTGTTACTATTTCCAAAAGATTTTGAACTTTTGTAATCTCCAATGTATTAATTTCCGAGAACATAGACTTGACTTGCTTTCTTGTAGTATCTTCTCTTGAACGTACAAGATGATGAATTTTAGGAATTATTCCATTTGGATCAATATCCACCGGCATGATTGTAAAGTAATCAAAGAATCTGTCAAGTTTTTGAGTTGGATCACCATTAGGAGATAGTTTTTGTTTAACATAATCAATTAAGTCATTTCTAGCATCATTCCTGAATTGTTCCAGCTTTGCCATATCTTTTTTGATATCTCTAGAAGTAATGATTAGTTGTATTCGTTGACCATAGAATACAAAAAGAAGAATTGGAAGGAACCAAATAAGCATCATAAACGGGTTTGAATCGCCACCCGTACCAAAAAGTTCGTTAAGTATATCCAAATTGCTAAAATCCACAAACCAAAGCAAACATTTTATCAAATTAAACTATTCGACAACAAAAATGTGTGATTGCAGGCTAAACGGATGGTGATTGTTTTTATTATGGATAATTAAAACCACACTGTTTGCCTCAAACAAAACCTATTGTCAGTATTGAAAATGTAGTAGCCTCAGCATCAGTAGATCAAAGAATGGATCTTAACGAAATAACACGTAAATTTGCAGATGTGGAGTATCATCCTGATCAGTTTCCAGGTTTAGTTTTTCGAATCGGTTCACCAAAGACAGCGACTCTAATTTTTTCATCTGGTAAGATGGTATGCACAGGAGCCAAGTCTGAAGCAATGTCTCGTAAAGCTGTAAAACTTGTTGTTCAAAAACTACGCAAGGGTGGAGTTAAGGTAAAAAAAGATGCGGTTGTAGTTGTTCAAAATATTGTTGCCTCAATTAATTTAGGAGGAAGAATACATCTAGAACAAGCGGCAAGAACACTTCCAAGAAGTATGTATGAACCAGAACAATTTCCTGGTCTTATACATAGAATGGTTGAACCTAAAACTGTAATTCTTTTGTTTTCATCTGGAAAACTAGTTTGTACTGGCGCAAAAAAAGAGCCAGATGTATACAGATCTGTTAACAATCTTCATGCGTTACTTGAAGAAAAAAAATTAATGCAGTACGAGTAAGACGTTTAAATTAAATTTGTAAAAAATTATTTTATTTGTGTTCCAGGCTGTACTTTAGGATCAACAGATAACCAAAATGGTTTGTCGTTAACGTCAGCTGCCAAAAGCATAGCATTGGATTCTACACCAGCCATTTTTTTGGGTTCTAAATTGGCAACTACTATCACAGTTTTACCAATCAAATCTTCAGGTTCATAAAATTCTGCACCGCCTATAATAACATCTCGGGTTTCATCGCCAAGATCTATCTCTCCCTTAACGATTTTGGTTTTGCCAGGAATATCTTCTATTTTGAGTATTTTTGCAACTCGTAAATCTAATTTCTGAAAGTCATCATAGCTAATGGACATAACCCATCTGCATTTCAGGGTTTAAAATTAATTACGGAACCAAGACTAATATTTTTAAAAAAAACCGTGTCTATATGGCAATCATAGATACATCTATTGATATTAATGCACCAGTCGATAGAGTTTGGGATATAATTTCAGATCTTGATAATGAACCAAAATTTTGGAAGGGCACTAAAGAAACAAGAATTATTTCTAGAGATGGGAATGTAGTAACTCGGGAGATAACAATTGCATTTAGAGATTCTAAGTGCATGCAAAAAATTACCATACAACCAAAAGAAAAAATCTATGCTGAATTCACCGAAGGAATAATCAAAGGTTCAAAAACATTAAATCTTAAACCTAAAGATGACAGTTCTTTACTTGAGGCTAACTGGGATGTTAAAATGTCAGGGTTGGCTGGTATGTTTACTGGCATGATTAAGAAGCATATACGTAGTGGGACGGAACAAGCCCTAAAATCAATAAAACAAAAGGCTGAGAATTCATAATTGATAAACATAGCACTAGATATCATCAATTACATACTTGTTGCAATTTTAATCGGAGTTTCAGCAACGTGGATTGCTTTAATAAAATCCATGTTAAAGACGTTCCACGAATCGCCATTTTTGGATAAATTCGAAAAAAAGGAACATGAAAAACCAAAGGTCTCAATAATTTTACCTGCACGAAACGAAGAAAAATTTATTGGGAAATGTCTTGATTCCCTCATAAAACAGGATTACGATAACTATGAGATTGTCACAATTAATGATTCGTCAAAGGATTCAACCGGAGATATAATAAAAAAATATTCAAAAAAATTTCCCAAAGTAGTTTTTGTAGATGCGAAACCAAAACCAGACGGATGGATGGGAAAGAACTGGGCATGTAATGAAGGATACAAGAAGGCTTCAGGAGATTTATTGCTATTTACTGACGCAGATACGGTCCACACAAGTTCTGTGATTTCTCTTGCCGTATCTCACTTGTTATCATTAGAGCTTGATGCGCTAACAGTTATTCCAAGAATGCTATGTTTGGATAAAATAACGAAAATAACATTGCCAATGATTTCCACATTCTTACATACAAGATTTTCTGCTTTACGAGTGAATGACACATCAAAGGGCACTGGATATTTTTTTGGAAGTTTTTTCATCATGAAAAAATCTACTTATGATTCAGTTGGAACACACGAGAGCGTGAAAGGTGAACTTGTTGAAGATGGCGCACTTGGAAGAAAAGTCAAAGAATCTGGCTTCAAAATGCGCATGGTTAGGGGTGAGCATCTTGTGGATGCTGTATGGGCAAGAGACGTACACACATTATGGAATGCGCTGAAGAGACTTATGATATCATTTTATCTCCAAAATGCAAAAATGGCTGTAGCAAGTTTCTTTGGAGTTTTATTTTTATTATTTATGGCGTTCCCGATATTGGGATACTCGATAATTTTTTTCAATAGTACGGATTCATTCTTGATGCTTTTTGCAATATCATGTATTGCCTCTATACTTGTATACATCGGAGGAATATTAGATGCAACGAAGGGACTTGATCTGAAAATAAAATACTCGTTCTTTGCACCTGTTGGTAGCTTTATCGTAGTTTGTGGTTTTTTGGCTGGCTTAACTCAAGCAAAAAGTAAAACTGCATTATCATGGAGAGGTAGAACGTATAACATGAAGGGTCAAAGTCAAAAATCCATTAATGTGTAGAATGGTTTATAGATAAAAAATAAGAGGCTGTAAACACTTGGCAAAATCTGGATTTGTTGTTGGAGGTATAGTTGGTGCTACTGCAATCATTTTGCTCTTCACATTCATTCTCATTCCCTCACAGGAAATTGGAACGCCTGATCTAATCACTTCAAATGGTCATGACGCTACAACATTAGGAGATGTATTATCATCACCAAAAAGTAATCTCACGTTGATAGAATTATTTGAAAAATCTGAAGAGAGTGTTGTGAAAATCAAGGTTGAAAGAATTGGCTCGGCAACAGATACTGGTGGTGTGGGCTCTGGTTTCGTTTATGATAATCTTGGTCATATTATTACAAATGCACATGTTGTAGATGGTGCTAACAAGACAACGGTAACATTTTTGGATGGCAGTCAATATAATGCTGAAATAATAGGAGAAGACAGATTTACTGATATAGCAGTCATCAAAGTTAGTGAAAAACCGCGATTGTTACATCCATTACAAATGGGTGATTCATCATTACTTCAGGTTGGTGAACAGGTAGCTGCGATTGGAAATCCATTTGGGCTTTCAGGTTCAATGACTTCCGGAATTGTAAGTCAAATGGGAAGATTGATAGCTACTCCAGACACAGCATTTTCAATTCCAGATGTTATTCAAACTGATGCGGCAATAAATCCAGGGAATTCAGGTGGACCGTTATTGAATATGAAGGGACAAGTAATCGGAATCAATACAGCAATCCAGTCTCTAACTGGTGAATTTGTTGGAATTGGATTTGCTGTTCCATCAAACACTGTCTCAAAAATAGTGCCTACTCTAATAGAAGATGGGAAGTATCATCATCCATGGATTGGCATCACGGGTCAAGATATTGATCCAGATCTTGCCCAAGCTCTACAACTCAAACAGGCAAAAGGATTCATGATCATTACAGTTGTGGATGGTAGTCCTGCAGATAAAGCTGGATTAAAAGGAAGAACGATTACACTTGAAAGTGGTGGTAAGGAATATCCAGCAGGCGGCGATATTATAATTTCTGTAGATGATAAGGAAGTAAGAAAAATCAGTGATATACTGATTCACTTACAGCGGGAAAAGTCCGTAGGTGATACGATGGTGTTGGGAGTACTAAGGGATGGAGAATTTTTACATATAACTTTGGAATTAGTTGAAAGACCAGATCTGTAATTAAAATCAAAAATAAATACTTGAAATCAAGCACCTCTTCTATTGAGCAGATTAGAATTTGATTTTGAGGCTTTAAACAAAGTTTTGGATGGCAAGGAAGTTACAAAAGATGAGGCTAGTGAGATCTTTTTGCATTCAGAATACAATTCAGAAAAAATTTTCAAGGTGGCGAGCAATCTTCGCGACCAACATAAGGGAAAAGTCGTTTCTTTTTCCAAAAAGGCGTTCTTTAACATCGTAAATCTCTGCAGGGATACTTGTTCCTACTGCACATACAAGGCTGAAGTTGGCGAATCCAAGCTTTCAATGATGAATATTGATGATGTAAAAAATCTAGCAAAATCAGCGGCAAAACTCAGATGTGTGGAAGCACTGCTTGTTACGGGTGAAAGCCCAGAGCAAAAATATGATGAGGCTTCAAGGTGGCTTAGAAAAAATGGATTTTCATCCACTGGTGAATATCTTGCTCATTGTTCTGAGTTAGTACTAGATGAAGGACTATTTCCACATACGAATGCTGGAAATCTTAACAAATCTGAGATGAATGACCTGAAAAAAACAAATGTCAGCATGGGACTCATGTTAGAAAACTCTAGTCAACGACTTTTAGAAAAAGGAATGCCGCATCACGATGCACCAAGCAAGGATCCAAAAGCAAGAATCCAGATTCTAAAAAATGCGGGCGAATTAAAAATTCCCATGACTACGGGAATTTTGGTTGGAATAGGCGAGAACGAACTGGAAATAATTGATTCTCTCTTTACAATCAAAAAACTTCATGAACAATTTGAAAACATTCAAGAGATAATCTTACAAAACTTTGAACCCAAACAGGATACAAGGATGAAAGATCATCCATCTACACCTCAACAATATTTTAAGAGAATAGTAGCCATGGCAAGAATAATTTTACCCGAAATGAATATCCAAATCCCACCAAATCTATCGCCAAATAATTACAATGACTTTCTTGACGTTGGAATAAATGACTGGGGAGGAATCTCACCCATAACTGTAGATTATGTTAACCCAGAATTCGCTTGGCCACAAATTAACACCTTGGAAAATAAATGCGCTGAACAAAGTTTTGAATTAAAGGCACGGTTTCCAGTATATCCAAAATTCATCAAGATGATTAATCCTAATCTAAAGGAGAAGATCGAAAAGCTTTCCGACGATGAAAAATATGTTAGGAGGGAATTTTGGAGATGACTTTAGAAACTACAAATTTGGATTCAAAACTTAAACAGGCTGATCCAATCATTGCCGGAATACTAAAC
>LUMV01000223.1_pt1 | contig 9979 bp, 5 predicted proteins | sample 729731 | NCBI WGS metagenome assembly LUMV01 (sample SAMN03860301, study PRJNA289734) | marine metagenome | biome: seawater column; feature: ocean; material: water; isolation source: Red Sea water column Station 192 - depth 200m | place: Saudi Arabia: Red Sea | collected 2011-10-15 | depth 200 m
GTCGAGGGGCTGGTGATCGATCGCGATATCCATATGGGCCATCTCAAATGGACGCTCGAAACCTTCCTGAAGGCCTTTTTCGAACGCGACGACATCGTCCTGCGGCTGCGGCCCTCCTATTTCCCATTCACCGAACCGTCGGCCGAGGTCGATGTCGGTTACCGCCAAGAAAAGGGGCGGCGGATCGTGGGCGGCCATGGCGATGACGATGGCCATGCGTGGATGGAATTGCTCGGCAGCGGCATGGTCAACCGCCGTGTCCTTGCCAATTGCGGTCTCGATCCCGACGCGTGGCAGGGTTTCGCCTTCGGCATCGGTATCGACCGGCTCGCGATGCTCAAATATGGCATGGACGACCTGCGCGCCTTCTTCGACGGCGACCTGCGCTGGCTGTCGCACTACGGGTTCGGCGCGCTGAATGTGCCGACGCTCAGCGGGGGGATTTCGGCATGAAGATCACCCTCGAATGGCTGAAGGCGCATCTCGATACCGATGCGACCGTCGACGATGTCGTCGCGGCGCTCAATCGCATCGGGCTGGAAGTCGAAGGCGTCGAAGATCCGGCCGAGAAGCTCGCGGGCTTTCGCGTCGCCAAGGTGCTGACCGCCGAACGGCATCCGCAGGCCGACAAGCTGCAGGTGCTGACGGTCGATGCCGGCGACGGCGCCCCGCTCCAGGTTGTGTGCGGCGCGCCCAACGCCCGCGCGGGGCTGGTGGGTGTGCTCGGGCTGCCCGGTGCAGTCGTCCCCGCCAACGGCATGGAGCTCAAGATCTCGGCGATCCGCGGCGTCACCTCGAACGGCATGATGTGCTCGACGCGCGAACTCGAACTCGGCGACGATCATGACGGCATCATCGAATTGCCCGCCGACGCACCGGTCGGCACCGCCTTCGCCGATTATTCGGGCGCGGGCGATCCGGTGATCGACATTTCGATTACCCCCAACCGGCAGGATTGCATGGGCGTGCGCGGCATCGCGCGCGACCTCGCCGCCGCCGGGCTCGGCACGCTGAAGCCGCTCGACGTTCCGGTCATCGCGGGCGAAGGCGCCCCGGAAACCGCGATCCGCACCGACGACACCGAAGGTTGCCCGGCCTTTTTCGGTCGCACGATAAGCGGCGTCGTCAACGGCACCGCTCCCGAATGGATGCGGCGGCGGCTCGAAGCGGTGGGGCAGCGTTCGATTTCGGCGCTGGTCGACATCACCAACTATGTGATGCTCGACCTCGGCCGGCCGAGCCATGTCTACGATCGCGCCACGCTGAACGGCGCGCTCGTTGCACGCCGCGCGCGCGATGGTGAAACGGTGACCGCGCTCAATGGCAAGGACTATGTGCTGACCGACAGCATGACCGTGATCGGCGACGACAGCGGCGTCCACGACATCGCCGGTATCATGGGCGGCGAGCATAGCGGGTGCAGCGAAACGACGACCGACGTGTTGCTCGAGGTCGCCTATTTCACGCCCGAGCGGATCGCGCTGACCGGACAGGCGCTCGGCCTGACCAGCGATGCGCGCAGCCGGTTCGAACGCGGAGTCGATCCGGCATTCCTGGACGATGCCACCGCGATCATCACCGGATATATCCTCGACATCTGTGGCGGCACCGCTTCGACCGTGACGCGCGCGGGCGACCCGCCAGTGGCGGCCAAGACGATCGCCTATGATCCCGCCCTGTCGGCGACGCTTGGCGGGATCGCGATCGACCCGGCGCGGCAGCGCGCGATCCTCGAGGCACTGGGCTTCGGCGTCACCGAAGGCACGCCTTGGCAGATTGCGGTGCCGAGCTGGCGCCGCGACATGGACGCCGCGCCCGACGTGGTCGAGGAAGTGACGCGGATCGCGGGTTTCGACGCCATCGCATCGGTCGCCCTGCCCCGCCCCGACGGCGTCGCCCGGCCGACCGCAACCCCCGAACAGCTGATCGAACGGCGCCTGCGCCGGGGCGCAGCGGCGGCGGGATTCCACGAGGCGGTGACCTGGTCCTTCGTCTCCGAACGCGAAGCGGCGCCCTTCGGCGGCGGCGCCTGGACGCTCGCCAATCCGATCAGCGAAGATCTGAAGGTCATGCGGCCGTCGTTGTTGCCCGGCCTGCTCGCCGCCACGGCGCGCAATCAGAACCGCGGCGCCGACAGCATCCGTCTGTTCGAGATCGGGCGGCGCTATCTGGCCGACGCCGAGCATCCGACGCTCGCGCTGCTGATGGCCGGCGACAAGCATCCGCGCGGCTGGCAGGCGGGCAAGGCCGCGCCGTTCGACGCTTTCGACGCCAAGGCGGCAGCGCTCGCCCTGCTCGATGCTGCGGGTGCCCCTGCCGACCGTCTGCAGGTGATGGAGTCGGTCGCCGATGGGGCGATCTGGCATCCCGGGCAGTCGGCAACGCTACGATTGGGGCCGAAGGCTGTGCTCGCCGAATTCGGTGCGCTGCACCCCGCGCTCGCGAAGCATTTTGATGTCGACGGGCCGGTGATGGCGGTGCAGATTTTCCTCGACGCGATTCCGGCAAAGCGCGCCAGCGGCCCGGCGCGTGCGGCCTTCACGCCACCTGCGCTGCAATCGGTGCGCCGCGATTTCGCCTTCCTCGCGCCCGAAACACTGGCGGCGGGCGATCTCGTCCGCGCGGTCAAGGGCGCCGACAAGGCGAGCATCATCGATGCGCGGCTGTTCGACCGTTTCGCCGGCCAGGGCGTCCCCGACGGACAGGTCAGCCTGGCGGTCGAGGTCGAGTTGCAGCCGCAGGACAAGAGCTTCACCGACGCCGAGCTGAAGGCGATCGCCGACAAGGTGGTCGCCGCCGCCGCGAAACTGGGCGCGGTGCTACGCGGATAGGCCGGCGACGGCAGAAGGGAAAAGGGTCATGGATACGCGCCACCTGGTCGATCGCGAGCTTCAGCCCCTGATCGACCTGTTCGGACGCGTCGACCTCGACGCCGCGCCGATCGCCGACATTCGCGCCAAGGCGGCCGAAACCTATGCGATCCTGCCGCCGCCGGCCATCGCGCCCGAAGAGTTGCTGATCCCGTCGATCCACGGCGGGCCGGACATGCTGGCCTTCCTCTTCCGCCCGGCACAGGCGCGCGCTGGCGCGGGTGCGATCCTGCATATCCACGGCGGCGGCATGGTGATGGGATCGGTGCGGCAGATGCAGGCCGGACCGGCGGCGCTTGCCGCGGCCGCGGGCGTGCCGGTGCTGTCGGTCGAATATCGCCTCGCCCCCGAACACCCCTTCCCGGCGCCGCAGGAGGATTGCCATTCGGCGCTCGTCTGGCTCGCCGGACAGGCCGATGCCCTTGGCTTCGATGCGCAGCGCATCGTCGTTGCCGGCGAAAGCGCGGGCGGCGGCCTCGCCGCGGCGCTGGCGATCATGGCGCGCGACCTCGGCGGTCCGGCGCTTGCGGGGCAATTGCTGACCTATCCGATGCTCGATCATCGGACGGGCGGCGATGCCTGCCCCTATCGCAATCCGGTCACGGGCGAGTTCATCTGGACGCGCGCAAGCAATCGCTTCGGATGGAGCGCGCTGCGCGGCGCCTACGCGGCCGACGACCAACGGCGCGGCTGGTTTTCACCGAGCCTCGCCGACGATCTTTCCGGCCTGCCGCCTGCCTATATCGCGACCGGCAGCCTCGACCTCTTCTTCGATGAAAATCTCGACTATGCGCGCCGTCTCGCTGCGGCGGGGGTGCCGGTCGATCTGCACAGCTATGCCGGCGCCATCCACGCCTTCAACGCAATCCCGACTGCCGCCATCAGCCAGCGCTTCACCGCCGGGCTGCTCGCCGCCGCCGCCGCGATGACGGCCCCGGCGGCAGGATGAGCGGGCGGGTCGCCACCTGCCACTGCGGCTTGCTGCAGCTTCGATGCAGCGGCGATCCGGTCAAGATTTCGATGTGCCATTGCCGCGATTGCCAACGGCGAACCGGATCGCTGTTCAGCGTCGCCGCCTTCTTCCCGCGCGAAGCGGTGGCCGTCGCCGCCGGTTCGGCGCAGAGCTTCCGCCGGCCTTCGGCGAGCGGCCACGACGTGACCTTTCATTTCTGCGCCGATTGCGGATCGAACCTGTGGTGGGAACCCGACCGGATGCCGCACCTCTCCGGCGTCGCAGTCGGCGCCTTTGCCGACCCGAATTTTCCGATGCCCGAACAGGCCGTCTGGTGCGAGGATCGCCATGCGTGGCTCGACCTGCCGCCAGCGATTGCGGCGCACGCACGCAATCCGGTGAAACGCGCCTGAGGTCAGGCCGCCACCGCCTCCTCGCTGCGACTCGCCGCGGCTTCGAGCAGGCGCTTTTCGAGCGACTTCACGCGCGCCGTGCTGTCGATCTTGTCGCCAATCAGATCGGTGACGTAGAAGGTGTCGACGGCGCGCTCGCCATAGGTCGCGACATGCGCGCTGTGCACCGTCACCTTCGACTGGAAGAGCGCATAGGCGAGCTGGTTCAATAGCGCCGGGCGGTCCTGCGCATTGACCTCGATCACCGTGAACCGGTTGGACGCCTTGTTGTCGATGAAGACATTGGGCGCGATGCGAAAGGCTTCAGCGCGGGTCCGCGGCAGCGCGCGCGCCTCGAGCTTGGGCAGCAACTTATGCCGGTTGGCGAGCGCGTCCTCGATCGCGCGGGTGAGCCGGACGATCTGTTCGGCCTCGGCAAACGGGCGGCCGAGCGGATCCTGGACGAGGAAATTGTCGAGTGCCAGCCCGTCGCGCGTCGTGTGGATGCGCGCATCGATGATGTTGCCGCCCGCGAGGTGAATGCCGCCCGCGATGCGATAGAACAGCCCCGGATGGTCGGCGGCGAGCACCATCACCAGCGTCGCGCCGCGATCGTCGTCGGGCACTGCCGCGATATGGAGCGGCGCTCCCGACGATTTCTGGATATGGATCAAATTGGCCGCGATCACCTCGACCGGTTCGGCAATCCAGTAGCTTTCGGGCAGGCGCTTGGCGAGCTTCCCGAAATCCTTGTCGCCCATCTGGAGCAGGGCCTGCGCCTCCTCCTTCTTGCTGGCGATCCGCACCTCGCGGCCGCGCTGCTTGTGGCCAAGCCGCAGCACTTCCTCGGCCGCATCGTATAATTCGGTTAGCAATTGCCGCTTCCAGCTGTTCCAGACCCCCGGGCCCACCGCGCGAATATCGACAACCGTCAGCACGAGCAGGAGGCGAAGCCGCTCGGGGCTCTGCACGAGCTGCGCAAAGTCGAGGATCGTCTTGAAGTCGGCAAGGTCGCGCTTGAAAGCGGTCGCCGACATCAGCAGGTGGTGGCGGACAAGCCATGACACTGTCTCGGTTTCCGCCTCGTTCAGCCCAAGCCGCGGACAGACGCGCAGCGCCAGTTCGGCGCCCAGCACGCTATGGTCGCCGCCGCGCCCCTTGGCGATATCGTGGAGCAGCACTGCGACATAGATCACGCGCCGCGAGTGGATCTGGTCCATGATCGCGGTCGACAGGGGATGATCGTCCTTCAACCGGTTCTGTTCGATGTCGGACAACAGGCCGATCGCGCGGATCGTATGCTCGTCGACCGTATAATGATGATACATGTCGAACTGCATCTGCGCGACGACGCGGCCGAAATCGGGCACGAAGCGGCCGAAGACCCCGGCCTCGTTCATCCAGCGCAGCACCGTTTCGGGGTCGCGCGGAGAGGTCAACACATCGAGGAACAGCGCATTGGCGCGCGCGATGCGCCGCACCTTGCCGTCGATCAGTTTCGCATCGTGGCGCGCCTGGCGCATCGCCTGTGGGTGGATTTCGAGGCCATATTTGTCGGCGAGCTGGAATATCTCGAGCAGGCGGACCGGGTCTTTGCGGAAATAGTCGTCCGACGGCAGTGCAAGCCGGCCGCGATCGAGGACGAAGCCGTTGAGCCGGCCCGGCCGCCGCCGCAGCGTCGGCAGAAAGCGCCGCCCGCGCGCCGCGAGCTGCTCGTCGAGATGCGCGAGAAAGGTGCCCGTCAGATCGCCGACGCTCTTCGCGTGGAGAAAATAGAGCTGCATGAAGCGTTCGACCGGGCTTTTGCCGGGCCGATCGGCAAATTGCATCCGCGCCGCGATCTCGCGCTGGAAATCGAAGGTCAGCCGGTCCTCGGCGCGCCCGGCGAGGATATGAAGGTGGCAGCGTACCGCGAGCAGGAAATTTTCGGCGCGCGAAAACTGCCGCAGTTCGCGCGCACTGAGCAGCCCCGCATCGACGAGCTCGGGCACGGTGCGGACGCGGTGGATGAACTTGCCGATCCAGAACAGGGTGTGCAGGTCGCGCAGCCCGCCCTTCCCTTCCTTCACATTGGGCTCGACGACATAGCGCGAATCGCCCATGCGCTTGTGCCGTTCATCGCGCTCGGCGAGTTTTTCGGCGACGAAGGCGCGGGCATTGCCCGCCATCACCTCGGCATCGAAGCGCGCCGCCGCCTGATCGTAAAGCGCGCGGTCGCCCCAGATGAAGCGCGCCTCGAGCAGCGCGGTGCGAATCGTCAGATCGTCCTTCGCGGTGCGCACCATCTCATCGAGCGAACGCGACGAATGCCCCACCTTCAGGCCCAGATCCCACAGCGTGTAGAGTTGGGCTTCGATGACCTGCTCTGTCCAGCTCGTCTGCTTGAACGGGGTCAGAAAGCCGATGTCGACGTCGCTGAACGGCGCCATTTCGGCACGGCCATAGCCGCCGACCGCGATCACCGTAATCCGTTCGCCCGCCGACCGATTGCTTGCCGGATAGAGATAATCGACAGTGAAATCATAGGAAAGGCGAACGATCTGGTCGATCAGAAACGCCGTCGCCTGCGCCGCGACGCGCCCCGAAGACGGGTGGTCGAGCAGGCGGCGGGCGATCTCTGCGCGGCCGTCTTCCAATGCCTCCTTCAGCAACGCGACCATCGCGCCGCGGCGCTTGCCGGCGTCGGCCGTCTCGGCGGCGATGGCATCGAGCCGATCGGCGAGCAGGCGCCGGTCGATGATCGCGCGGCGGTGGGGAAGGTCGCTGAAAATGTCGCTCATCCTTCCTCCGCCACGATCTGCTTGAGCCGATAGAGCGCTTCGAGTGCGGCGCGCGGCGCCAACGCATCGGGGTCGATCCCGGCGAGCGCCTCGCGCAGCGCGTCCTTTGCCGCTGCGGGCGCTTCGGCGAGCGTCGCGGCAAACAGCGGCAGATCGTCGAGCCCCGCCGCCAGTCCGCCGGTTGCCTCGCGTCCCGCCTCCAGCTTGGCGAGCACCGCCTCGGCGCGCCTCACGACGCCGGCGGGCACACCGGCGAGCCGCGCGACCGCCAGACCATAGCTCCGGTCGGCAGGCCCCTCGGCCACCTCGTGCAGCAGGACAAGATCGCCCTGCCATTCGCGCGCGCGGACATGGTGGAGCGAAAGCGCGTTCAGCGTTTCGGCAAGCCGCGTCAGCTCATGATAATGGGTTGCGAACAGACAGCGGCACCGGTTCACCTCGTGGACCGCCTCGACCACCGACCAGGCGAGCGCGAGCCCGTCATAGGTCGAGGTGCCGCGCCCGACCTCGTCGAGAATCACGAAGCTTTGCGGGGTCGCCTGCGCGAGGATCGCCGCGGTCTCGACCATCTCGACCATGAAGGTCGATCGCCCGCGCGCCAGATTGTCGCTCGCCCCCACGCGGCTGAACAGTCGGTCGACCAGCCCGAGGGTCGCGGCGCTTGCCGGTACGAAGGCGCCTGCCTGCGCGAGCACGACGATCAAAGCGTTCTGGCGCAGGAAGGTCGATTTACCGCCCATATTGGGGCCGGTGACAAGCCAAAGCCGGTCGGCTTCGGACAGCGACACATCATTGGGGACGAAGCGTTCGCCGCTTTTCGCCAGCGCCGCCTCGACCACCGGATGTCGCCCGCCCCTTACGTCGAGGCACGGTTCGTCGGCGATGTCCGGCCGGCACCAGTCGTGGCTCATCGCATGGTCGGCGAGCGCCGCGGCGACGTCGATCCGCGCGAGCACGTCGCAGCTCGCGGCGATCGCCTCGCGGCGCTGGGTCGCGGCTTCGGTCAGCGCTTCGAGATGCGCAGCTTCGGCTGCCACCGCATGCACCCCCGCCTGGGTCACGCGCGTCGCCGCTTCGTGCAGATCCGATGAGTTGAAGCGAACGACGCCCGCCAGCGTTTGCCGATGGGTGAAGCCCGATCCGGGCGCCATAAGCGCATCGGCGTGGCGCGCCGGCACCTCGACATGATAGCCGAGCACGCCATTGTGGCGGATCTTGAGCGCCGCGATGCCCGTGCGGTCGCGATAGCCCGCTTCGAGCGCCGCGATCGCCTTGCGCCCGTCGCGCGCGGTCTCGCGCAGCGAATCGAGTGCGGCGTCATAGCCTTCGGCGATATAGCCGCCCTGCGCAGCATCGACCGGCGGGGTTTCGATCAGCGCACGCGTCAGTTCATCGACCAGCGCGCCATGACCATCGAGCCCCGGCAGCAGCCGCGCAAGCAGCGGCGGCAGATCGGCGCGCAGCGCAAGCCGTTCGCGCAGGAGGCGTGCACCGCCGAGCGCGTCGCGAAGCTGCGCCAGATCGCGCGGCCCACCGCGCCCAGAGACGAGACGGCCGAGCGCGCGGCCCGCATCGGGCAGCGCGCGCAAGGCGGCGCGCAGATCGGCGCGCCACAAGGCATCGCGCGCCAGCGCATCGACGAGATCAAGCCGGTCGAGAATCGCGCCCTTGTCGGTGAGCGGGCTTGCAAGGTCGTCGGCAAGCAGCCGCGCGCCCGCCGCGGTCACGGTTCGGTCGATCGTGCCGAGCAGGCTGCCGTCGCGCGCGCCGGCCATGGTGCGGACCAGCTCCAGGCTCTCGCGCGTCGCCGCGTCGATCGCCATCCGGTCGCCCGCGCTGTGCCGCACGGGCGGCTGCAGAAAGACCGCCCCGCCGGTGCCGACATGGTCGAGATAGGCCGCGATCGCGCCCATGGCGGCGATTTCACCGCGCGAGAAATTGCCGAAGCCGTCGAGCGTCTGCACCCCGAACAGCGTCTCGAGCCGTTTCTGCCCCGCGCCACTCGCGAACTCGGCGGTGGGGCGGCGAACGATCTGGCGCGCCGCCGACGGCGGCTGTTCGTCCGCCGCCTCGCTGATCAGCAGTTCGGACGGGTCCAGCCGCGCCAGTTCGGCATTCAGCCCTTCGCTGCCGACCTCGGCAAGCGCGGCAAGCCGGTTCGCGCTCCGCCCTTCGAGCAGCGCCTCTTCGGTCAGCGTGCCCGCCGTGACGAAGCGCACGATGTCGCGCGCGACGAGCGCCTTCGATCCTCCCCGCGCCTTGGCCTCGGCGGGGGTTTCGACCTGTTCGGCGATCGCGACGCGGTGGCCGGCGCGGATCAGGCGGGCGAGATAGGATTCGGCCGAATGGACGGGGACGCCGCACATCGGCACCGGCTCTCCGCCATGCTCGCCGCGCGAGGTCAGCGCGATGTCGAGCGTCGAGGCCGCTGCCTTGGCATCGTCAAAAAACAGTTCGAAGAAATCGCCCATGCGGTAAAAGAGCAGGCAATCGCCGGCCTTTTCCTTCAGCGACCAATATTGCGCCATCATCGGCGTCGCGGCGGGAGGGGCCTTGCTGTTGCTGTTGGCGGGAGCGGGAACGGACATCCGCCCCTGCTTAGTGATTGGGGCTCGCATGGCAAGGCGCGCGGGCCAGAAACACGGGGTTCCATTTCGCCAAGCCGACGCTAGGGAATGGGCTCGGACGCGCATCCTGATAATCGAAGTAGGGGATAAAGAATGGACGGCGGCAGCAAGGTGCAATTTTCGGACCGCGAGGCCCTGCTCTATCATAGCTATGGGCGGCCGGGGAAAATCGAGATCGTCGCGTCGAAGCCGATGGCAACGCAGCGCGACCTCAGCCTCGCCTATTCGCCGGGCGTCGCGGTGCCGGTGAATGCAATCGCCGAGGATCCGGCCAAGGCCTATGACTATACCGCCAAGGGCAATCTTGTCGCCGTGATCTCGAACGGCACGGCGATCCTGGGCCTGGGCAATCTCGGCG
>LUMV01000540.1_pt1 | contig 9923 bp, 8 predicted proteins | sample 729731 | NCBI WGS metagenome assembly LUMV01 (sample SAMN03860301, study PRJNA289734) | marine metagenome | biome: seawater column; feature: ocean; material: water; isolation source: Red Sea water column Station 192 - depth 200m | place: Saudi Arabia: Red Sea | collected 2011-10-15 | depth 200 m
CCCGCCGTCGGAGCCGGCACCGGCGATCGACCCCGAACCCGTGGTCATCGCAGCGCTGCGCGACATGCTCGCCGACCCGGCGTGCGGTTTCCATGCCGAATCCTTTCTCTATCAGGATTTTTCGGTGCGCTGCCGGATGCAGAAGCTGCGGCAGGTGCCGCTCGACCTTGCGCAGTTCCGGCGCCGCTTCGCGCTCGCCAAGGCCGGCATCTTCGATCCCGCCGAGCCGCAATGGCACGACCTGCTCGACGCGGCGGCGCGCCTGCCCGACGACATGCTCGCGCCCTTCCTGCTGATCGGGCGCGCCGCGATGGAGGGATCGCCCTGCCCCGACGACGATGCGCTCGGCGCCGCCTATGGCACGCGCTCGCCGGGCCGGGTTCGCCGCCTCGTCGAATATATGGAGCGGCAGGGCGCGGTGGTGGTGCGGTCGGATTTCGGCGGACGCCGGTCGATCGGCATCCCGGCGCTGGGACTCAGCACCGAGGCCGAGTGATCGGCCGCCCGCGCTCTCACGCTTGATGGTTGCGGCGGCGCGGCGCTTCGGCATAAGCGGCGCGAAGCAAAGAGAGGATTGGACCAGCGACGATGCAGCTCAGCCCCTATGACAGCGAGCATTTTCTAGAGATTCGCGAAGGCGTGCGGCGGTTGTGCGCCGAGTTTCCGGGCGAATATTGGCGCGAACTCGACGTAAGGCGCGAATATCCTACGGCGTTCGTCAAGGCGCTGACCGATGCGGGCTATCTCTCGGTGCTGATCCCCGAAGAATATGGCGGATCGGGGCTCGGCCTGTCGGCCGCGGCGGCGATCCTCGAAACGATTCAGGCCGAGGGCTGCAACGGCGGCGCCTGCCACGCGCAGATGTACATCATGGGTTCGATCCTGCGCCACGGGTTGGAAGAACAGAAGCAAGCCTATCTGCCCAAAATTGCAACCGGCGAGTTGCGCCTGCAAGCCTTCGGCGTCACCGAGCCGACTAGCGGCACCGACACGACCGCGCTGCGCACCGTCGCGGTGCGCGATGGCGACGATTATGTCGTGAACGGCCAGAAAATCTGGACCAGCCGCGCCGAGCATAGCGACCTGATGCTGCTGCTCGCGCGCACGACGCCGAAGGATCAGGCGGCGAAAAAGACCGACGGCCTTTCGACCTTCATCGTCGACATGAAAAAGGCGCTGGCCGACGGGTCGCTCACCATCCGTCCGATCCGCACGATGATGAATCATGCGACGACCGAGGTCTTCTTCGACAATATGCGCATTCCGGCCGCCAACCTGTTGGGCGAGGAAGGAAAAGGCTTCCGTTACATCCTCTCGGGCATGAACGCCGAACGGACGTTGATCGCCGCCGAATGTGTCGGCGACGCCAAATGGTTCATCCGGAAGTCCGCCGACTATGCGAACGAACGCCATGTTTTCGGCCGCGCGATCGGCCAGAACCAGGGCATCTCCTTCCCGATCGCGCGCGCCTATGCCAATATGCGCGCCGCCGAATTGATGGTTCACGAAGCCGCGCGGCTTTATGAAGCGGGGCAGCCCAACGGCGCCGAGGCCAATATGGCAAAGATGCTCGCCGCCGACGCATCGGTGGAAGCCGGCAATGTCTGTATTCAGACTCACGGCGGCTTCGGTTTTGCCGAGGAATATGACGTCGAGCGCAAGTTCCGCGAGACGCGCCTCTATCAGGTCGCGCCGATCTCGACGAACCTGATCCTCTCCTTCCTCGCCGAGCATGTCCTCGGCATGCCGCGGTCCTATTGATGGCCGATACCCCGCCCTTCCTTCCGCGGCCGGTGCGCCGGATGGGTCTGGGGGTGGCGGGCGATGCCGACATCGAGCGCATGATCGCGGTCGAGATGCCGGTCTCGATCGAGGTTCAGGGGCTCGCCTATGCCGTCATGATGGCGACGCCCGCCGATCTTGAGGATTTCGGCGTCGGCTTCGCACTGGCGGAGGGGTTCGTTGATACGGCAGCGCAGATCGACCGGATCGACGCGCAGCCCGTACCCGGCGGCCATGCGCTGCGGCTCTGGCTTTCCCCCGCTTGCGCTGCGCGCGCGCTCGACCGCGCCCGGACGCGCGTGAGCGAGAGCAGTTGCGGCCTGTGCGGCCTCGAAAATATCGACGCGGTGCTGCGCCCGTTGCCACCCCTGACCGCCCGCATCGCCGTGCAGCGCGCGGCGCTCGTGCGCGCCCTTGCGGCGCTCCCCGAGCGGCAACCGCTCGGGCGTGCAACCGGTGCTGCCCACGCCGCCGCCTTCTGCGACCCCGATGGCGACATTCTCCTCATTCGCGAAGATGTCGGCCGGCACAATGCGCTCGACAAGCTTGTCGGCGCACTCGCGCGCGGCGGCGCCGATCCGGCGGGCGGTTTCATCCTGCTGTCGGCGCGGTGCAGCTATGAACTGGTCGAAAAGACGGTGCGCGCGGGTTGCCCTATGCTCGTCACCATCTCGGCGCCCACCAGCCTTGCCGCCGAGCGCGCCGCGTCGGCAGGGTTGACGCTCGTTTCGCTGGCGCGCGCCGACAATGCCCTTATCATCTGCGACGCGCAGGGCATGATCGCATGAAGCTGCTCGGCGCGGTACTCGCCGGCGGGCAATCGCGCCGCTTCGGCTCCGACAAGGCGCAGGCGCTCTTGGGCGGCACGACGCTCCTCGATCATGCCGTCGCGGCGCTGCGGCCCCAATGCGACCGGATCGTCATCGTAGGGCGCGAAAGCGGGCCCGCCGCCGCGATACCCGACCGGCCGCGGCCCGGCCTCGGCCCGCTCGGCGGCATCGCCGGGGCGCTTGCCTATGCACCTGCTCGCCTCGCCGCCGGCGTTTTTCGCTGCGCAGCCGGTTATCGGTCTGTGGCCGGTGCAGGCGCTGCCGCTGCTCGACGCGCTCCTCAGCGAAGAGGACGACCGGTCGGTGCGCAGCTTCGCCCGCCGCATCGGTGCGCGTGCGGTCGAGAGCGATGTCGACTTGCCGAACATCAACCACCCGTCCGATCTCGATCGTTTCGCTTAGGCGCCGACGACCCGCACCGGGATCGACTTCGCCGCCGGGCAGCCGCTGATCGGGTCATAATAGGCGAGCGGCAGCAGCGGGTTGAGTTCGGGATAATAGCCCGCGATGGAACCTGCCGGCATCGGATAGTCGATCGCGGTCAGCCCCTCGACCCGCCGCACGATGCCGTCGGTGCTGATCGTTTCCAGCGTGACCTTCGCGCCCTCGGCCAAGCCGCGCGCCGCCATGTCCCCGGCGTTCATGAACACCACCATCCGGTCGTTGTACACGCCGCGATAGCGATCATTATAGCTGTAGATCGTCGTGTTGAACTGATCGTGCGATCGCACCGTCGCGAGCCGCAGCATGCCGGGATCATCGACCGGCGCATCGACGTGCAATCCGGGCAGCGGCAGGAAATTGGCTTTCCCGTTCGGGGTCAGCCATGCGCGGCGCCGCGGCGCGATGTCGAGATGAAAGCCTTTGGGCGCTTTGATGCGCTCGCCGAAATCGGCGTAGATGGCGGGATAGACATCGGCGATCCGGTCGCGGATGCGGCTGTAATCGTCGATATAGCTCGCCCAATCGACCTTGCTGTCGGGCAGGGCCGCCATCGCCATACGGCAGACGATCTCCACCTCCGGCAACAGATGTGCGCTCGCCGGATCGAGCACCCCGCGCGAGGCGGTGACGTTCGACATCGAATCCTCGATCGTGACGAATTGCTCGCCCGCCGCGGTTTCGATGCGTTCGGATCGCGCGATCACCGGCAGGATCAGCGCATCCTTGCCGTGCACCAGATGTCCGCGGTTGAGCTTGGTCGCAATGCCGACGGTCAGGTCCAGCTTGCGCATCGCGTCATAGGCGCGGTCGGTATCGGGCACCGCGCGCACAAAATTGCCGCCCAGCCCGATAAAGACCTTCGCCGTCCCCGCCATCATCGCCTCGACCGATTCGACGGTGTGATGGCCGTGCGCGCGCGGCGGCTCGAAGCCGAAGACATCGCGCACGCGATCGAGATAAGCCTCGGTCGGCTTTTCGTCGATGCCGACGGTGCGATCGCCCTGCACGTTCGAATGGCCGCGGATCGGGGAGATGCCGGCGCCGGGCTTGCCGTAATTGCCCTTGAGCAGCAGCAGCGCTGCAACTTGCTGGAGCAGCCGCGATCCCAGTTGATGCTGGGTCAGCCCCATGCCGTAACAGATGATCGTGGCGTTGGAGCGGATGTAGACCTCGGCGCAGCGGCGGATCTGCTCTTCCGAAATGCCTGACACCGCGACCATCTCGCCCCAGTCCTGCGCCATGATGTCGTCGCGCAGTTCCTCGAAACCTTCGGTATGCTCGGCGATGAAATCATGGTCGAAGATCGTTTCGCCCGCCGCTTCGCGCTCGAACATCGTGCGCATCATGCCCTTGATCAGCGCAAGATCGCCGCCGATCTTCACATGCACGAATTCGCTGGCGATCGGGGTCGAGCCGAAGGTCGCCATCTGCGCGATGTCCTGCGGTTCGGTGAAGCGGATCAGCGCGCGTTCGGGCATCGGATTGACCGCGACGATCGGAACCCCGCGCCGCCGCGCTTCGACGAGGCAGGTCATCATGCGCGGCGCGTTGGTGCCGGGGTTCTGTCCGATCACGAAGATCGCCTCGGCATGGTCGAAATCGTCGAGGATCGCCGTCCCTTTGCCCACCCCGATCGCAGGCGGCAGGCCGCGGCTCGTCGGTTCATGGCACATGTTCGAACAATCGGGAAAATTGTTGGTGCCGAACTCGCGCACGAAGATCGAATAGAGGAAAGCGGCCTCGTTCGGAGTGCGGCCGGAGGTGTAGAATTCGGCCTGGTCGGGATCGTCGAGCGCGCGCAGGTGCCGGCCGATCAGCGCAAAGGCGTCGTCCCAGCTCACCGGCACATAATGGTCGGTCGCGGCGTCATAGCGCATCGGCTCGGTGAGCCGCCCCTGCATCTCGAGCCAATAGTCCGACTGCGCCATGAGCTCGGTGACGCTGTACGCCGCGAAGAAGTCGCGCGTCACCCGGAATTTCGTCGCCTCATGCGCGAGCGCCTTGGCGCCATTTTCACAGAATTCCAGCTTCTTGGTGCAGCTCGCATCGGGAAAGGCGCAGCTCGGACATTTGAAACCGCCCGGTTGGTTCATCGACAGCAGCGCGCGCGATCCCTTGGTAACGACGCTTTGTTCCAGCAGCACTTTTGCGGTGGCCGCGGCGGCGCCCCATCCGCCCGCGGGCTGCTTGTAGGGGGTGTAGCGGGGCTTGCCTTCGGCCATGGTCGTATCCCGAGCGATTGGACGCCCACTATGGTCCCGCCATTGCATGAACTCCAGAGCTTATCGCCCTGCGTCGGCGACCCCGCCCGCGCCGAGCGCATCGCGCAATTGCCGCAGCGCATCCCCAAGCGCTTCGATCTCTGCCGCGCTGCGCGATCCCGCGACGATCGACGCCGACAGGCAAAAGCCGGGGCGCGGCTCGGCCAGCCCCGCCGCGACCGTCACGACGCCGCGATGCGCGAAGCCCTCGTCGATGGCAAAGCCCTTCGCCGCCGCCTCGCGCACTTGCGCGGCGTAGGTCTCGAAATCGAGCGCGGCCTGCCAGCGCACCGGCGCAAAACGACGCGCAAGTTCACGGGCATCGACGCCCTGCGCTGCCGCGAGCGCTCGGCCGGCCGCGCCCCCGCCGAGCGGCTGGCGCTGTTCGTCGGCGAGGCGCAGCCGCATTCCGGCATCGCTTTCGGCATGCGCGAGCAATTGCATCCGCTCGCGCGACACCGCCGTCCACAGGCCGACCGCCGCCTCGCTACGCTGCGCAAAGCGAAGCATCAGCGGGCGGGCCCGTTCGGCGAGCGCTGCCGCGCCGCCATTGTCGCGCAGCACCTCAGCCGCCTGCCAGGCCGCCGTCAGCCGGTACCGCTTGCCCGGCTCGGCGCGCTCGATCGCGCCTTCACCCGCCAGCGTCTTGAGAAGGTTGAGGCAGCTCGACGGACTGAGGCCGAGGCTACGGCCGATATCGGACAGCGTCAGCGGTCCCGCGTCGGCGAGCAGGCGCAGGATCGCGAAAGCAAGAGAAACGGAACGCACGGGGCCGGTCATGGCTCTGCTATATTTTCATATATATGAAAGAACAATTCCCAATGTTGAAATGATGCATTGCCCGCCCTATCGCGCTATCGATTGATTCGACGGGAGAGTGGCATGAGCGGTTGTCTGGACGGCAAAGTGGTCGCGATTACCGGCGCGGGACGCGGAATCGGGCGCGAACTGGCGCTCCACTGCGCCGCGCAAGGCGCAGCGGTCCTCGTCAACGACCCCGGCGTCGCGCAGGCGGGCGATGGCGGCGACGCTGCCCCGGCGGAGACCACCGCGAACGACATCGTCGCTGCGGGCGGCAAGGCTGCTGCCAATTTCGGCAATGTCGCCGATCCCAAGGAAGCCGCCGGCATCATCGAGGATGCGGTCGCAAAGTTCGGCCGCATCGATGCCGTCGTGAACAACGCCGGCATCCTGCGCGACACCATCTGGCACAAGATGAGCTACGAGGATTGGAAGAGCGTCATCGAGGTCAACCTTACCGGCGTCTTCAACGTCTCGAAGGCCGCCACGCCCTGGTTTCGCGAGCAGCAGTCGGGCAGCTTTATCCACTTCACCTCGACCAGCGGGCTTATCGGTAACATCGGCCAGGCCAATTATTCCGCCGCCAAGCTCGGCGTCGTCGCGCTGTCCCAGTCGATCGCGCTCGACATGGCGCGCGTCGGGGTGCGCTCGAACTGCATCGCGCCCTTCGCGTGGAGCCGCATGACCAGTTCGATCCCGGCGACGACCCCGGCAGAGCAAGAGCGCGTCAAGCGGCTGCAGTCGATGTCGGCGGACAAGATCGCACCGCTCGTCGCCTATCTCGCCTCCGACCTGTCGAAGGATGTGACCAACCAGATCTTCAGCGTGCGCAAGAACGAGATATTGCTTTTCTCGAAGCCGCGTCCGGTACGCTCGATGGCGAAGCTCGAAGGCTGGACCGCCGAGGCGATCGCCGACGAGCTGATCCCCGCCTTCCGCCCCGCCTTCGCGCGCGCCGACGAAGTGTCGGCGCATGTTTTCCCCTACGACCCGATCTAATATGAATCTTCCCACCCACCCGTATCCCCGAGCGAAGTCGAGGGGCTCTGCCGAGCGAAGCCGAGGCCATCACGGCACCGGTTCTCGCTTCGCTCGAACGGCCCCCTCGACTTCGCTCGGGGATACGGAAATTGGAAATGCGTTGAGGAGCCTTTCATGAGCAACCCCGGCATGGACGCGGACGTCTTCGAACAGTTCATCGAACAGCTTCAGCGCTATGTGCGCGATCGCCTTCTCCCCGCCGAGAAGGAGATCATCGAGAGCGACGCGATCCCCGACGATATCCTGTCCGAGATGCGCGACATGGGCCTCTTCGGCCTGACGATCCCCGAAGAATATGGCGGCGCGGGAATGAACGTCAGCCAATATATCAAGACGATCCACACGATCAGCTATGCGATGCCGGCCTTCCGCTCGATCATCTCGATCAACATCGGCATGTTCGCCTCGGCATTGAAGAATGGCGGGACCGAGGCGCAGAAAGCTGAATGGCTGCCGCGCGTCGCGGCGGGCGAGATCGCCTGCTTCGGGCTGACCGAGCCGGGATCGGGATCGGACTCGGCGGGGCTCCAAACCACCGCGACGCAGACCGACAACGGCTGGGTTCTGAGCGGCACCAAGCGCTACATCACCAATTCGCCCTTCGCGAAGGTCGGCCTGATCATGGCCCGGACGAGCAAGGAGAATCTGCCGAAGAACTCCCATGTCTCGGCCTTCGTCGTGCCCTTCGACGCCCCCGGCATTTCGATCGGCAAGTCGGACAAGAAGATGGGCCAGTCGGGCAGCCACATCGCCGATATCGTGATGGACGATGTCCGCGTCGGAGGCGAAGCGCTGCTGGGCGGCGAGCTCGGCAAGGGCTTTGCCTATGCGATGATGAGCCTCGATAACGGCCGCATGTCGGTCGGCGCCGCGGCGACCGCCTATGCCCGCCGCGCGCTCGACAGCGCGGTCCGCTATGCGACCGAGCGCAAGGCGTTTGGCGAACCGATTGCGAACTTCCAGCTCATCCAGCAGATGCTCGCGCAGAGCGAGATCGACATCTACGCCGCCGAATGCATGATGGACGACGTCACGCGCCGCGCCGACGCGGGCGAGAATGTTCTCCGCAAGGCCGCGGCGTTCAAGGTCTTCGCCAGCGAAATGTGCGGCCGCGTCGTCGACGCCTGCGTCCAGGTCTATGGCGGCGCCGGCTATCTCGCCGAATATGACGCCGAACGTTTCTTCCGCGATGCGCGCATCTATCGCATCTACGAAGGCACGACGCAGATCCTGCAGCTCCAGATCGCGAAGCATATGCTGCGCGAGTTCGCGGCGGCGAATTGAGGGTGGTCCACCTCCTTATCCTGTGCCCCTGCGAAGGCAGGGGCCCATCACCGATGCTTTCGCGCTCTCGCCGCCGGTCGTTGGACATCGCGGGGACAGATGATGGGCCCCTGCCTTCGCAGGGGCACGGCAACGGGGTTGGCCATGTATAACCTCCTCTCCGGCCTTTCCGTCATCGAGGCCTCCTCCTTCGTCGCCTCGCCCACGGCCGGGCTCTACTGCGCGCAGTTCGGCGCCGAAGTGATCCGCGTCGACCAGATCGGTGGCGGCCCCGATTTCCGCCGCTGGCCGGTGACCGCAGAGAATAATTCGCTCTATTGGGAAAATCTGAACCGGGCGAAAAAGTCGGTGGCGCTCGATCTGTCCCGGCCAGAGGGGCGCGAGTTGCTGCAGCAACTGGTCCGCGCGACCGGCCAGTTCATCACCAACTTTCCGGCGGGCGGCTTCCTGTCGCACGACACGCTCGCCGAAGGCCGCGCCGACCTGATCACCGTGCGCGTGATGGGCTGGGCCGACGGCTCGCCCGCGCTCGATTATACGGTGAACAACAGCGTCGGCTATCCGATGCTGACCGGCACCGGGCCCGAGCCGGTCAACCATGTGCTCCCCGCCTGGGACCTGCTCACCGGCGCCTATGCCGCCTTCGCATTGCTCGCCGCAATCCAGCGGCGCAGCGTCAGCGGCGAAGGCGGCGAGGTTCGCATTCCCCTGTCCGACGTCGCAATCGGCACCGTCGCAAACCTCGGCGGTGTCGCCGAAGTCCTCTATTCGGGCGAGAACCGCCCGCGGCTCGGCAACGCGGTCTATGGCCTCTTCGGCCGCGACTTCGTCACGCGCGACGGCAAACGGACGATGATCGTCGTCGTCACCCCGCGCCAGTGGGCGAATCTGATCGCCGCGCTCAATCTCGGCGACGCCATCGCGAGCATCGAAAGCGAACGCCGCATCTCCTTCGCCAAGGACGACGGCCTCCGCTTCGACCACCGCGACGTGCTCTACCCCTTGTTCGAGAAAGCTATCGCAAGTCGCGACCATGCCGATCTCGCCGCCGCCTTCGATGCTGGCGGGATCGTCCATTCGCCCTATCGCACGATGCTCGATGCGGTTCAGGACCCGGCGCTCGTCGCGAACAACCCGATCTTCGGCGCGGCGCAGAACCCCAGCGGCTTCGCCTACCCCGCCGCGGGCGCCTTCGCGACCATCTCGCAGGCAGAACGCCAACCCCCGCGCCCTGCCCCGCTCAACGGCCAGCACAGCGAAGAAGTACTGACCTCGCGCCTTTCGCTCTCCTCGGGCGAAATTGCCCGTCTGATCGATGCCGGTATCGTCGGTGTCGGCTGAATTGCCCCACTTCCCCTTCCTGTGCCCCCGCGAAGGCGGGGGCCCATCATCCGATCCTTGCGATGCCGGCCAGCGGTTGCTGAGGGCTGAGAGGGCAGGTGATGGACCCCCGCCTTCGTGGGGGCACACGCAATTTATG
>LUMV01000314.1_pt1 | contig 9893 bp, 6 predicted proteins | sample 729731 | NCBI WGS metagenome assembly LUMV01 (sample SAMN03860301, study PRJNA289734) | marine metagenome | biome: seawater column; feature: ocean; material: water; isolation source: Red Sea water column Station 192 - depth 200m | place: Saudi Arabia: Red Sea | collected 2011-10-15 | depth 200 m
ATTTAAAAAAATGTGTTAAAAGCTCTTACAAGCTTGACCTAAACTCATCACGCTATTCAAGTAGCGCACATTCATAAAAACTTAAAGCAATACTTTTCGATCTGAAGAAGATGGGATATTGAGAGATTCACGGTATTTTGCTACGGTACGTCTTGCCACATCAATGCCTTCATCTTGTAGCAATTTGGCAATCGCATTGTCCGAGAGTGGTTTTTTTTGATTTTCTACAGCGATCAATTTTTTGATCATGGCACGAATCGCCGTTGAAGAGCATTCTCCGCCAGTCGCTGTACCCACATGACTGGAGAAAAAGTATTTTAATTCAAACAAACCATTAGGGGTCAAAATATATTTATTGGTCGTCACCCGAGATACAGTCGATTCGTGCAATTCCACTTCATCTGCCACATCACGAAGCACCAAAGGTTTCATGCCCTCTGCACCAATTTCGAAAAAATCACGCTGATGCTCGACAATACAAGTCGCAACTTTTAACAGTGTTTTATGACGCTCATCAATGCTTTTGATAAAATTCTTTGCTTCGAGCATTTGGGTTTTGAGATATTGATTATCAGCACTTTGATCGGCACGTTTAATCATGCCAGCATAGAACGAGTTGACTCGAAGTTTTGGCAACACATCAGGATTGAGGAAAACATGCCAACGTTCATTTTTCTTTTGCAAAATCACATCAGGCGTTTGATAGTCTTGTTCTTGTTCTTGGAATTTTGCACCCGGTGCAGGATCAAATGATTTGAGCAAAGTCATTGCTTGCTTGAGCTGATCCATATCGAGCTGAGTTTTACGCATCAACTTATTAATATCATTGGTCAGTAATAATTCAGCATTTTGTAGTAACAATTTGGCATGTTGTTTCAACATTGCATCGGATTGATAATGCTCAAGTTGAATCGCTAAACACTCCACCAAGTTGCGACTGGCACTGCCCAGCGGATCAAGTCGTTGAATATGCTTGAGCACCACCATGACTTCATCGAGTTCAAGCTCTTCCTCAACATCGGCTTGATGCAGAATATGTTGTGCAGAAACAAGCACCTCTTCAAGCTCGCAATCCAAATAACCACGCTCATCCAAGGCATCAACAATACAGTGTGCAATGACTTTTTCGACGTCATTGAGATGCAATAGATTAATCTGCCAAAGCAAATGTTCCTGTAAGCTATCACTGCTGGTTCGATTGTCTTCACGCTCTTCAAACTCAGGCGTCGCCATCGCCGTAGATTGATGCGTATAGACGTCGTCCCAATCGGTATCGACGGGTAGATCGTCTGGAATGGTATCTTGTTGCATCTGATCTTGTAGCGTTGGATCGACTTCTTCTTTTTTGGCTTCGCCGTATTCTTCTTCGATCTTTTCTAATAATGGATTACTGTCGAGCTGTGATTGAATTTCTTGTTCTAATTCCAATGCTGACAATTGCAAAAGCTTAATCGCCTGTTGAAGCTGAGGTGTCAGCGAAAGTGAGTTCGAGACTTTTAAACCTACCGATAACTTCATTGCAAATTGTCCACCTAAAATCAGGTTTAAACGAATTTCATTTTTATCACTAATGATAAAACACGAACTTCATTTAAGGAAAAGGAAAAAGCAAGCTTCGTCAAAAGTTCAATCACAATTTTGACTGCATAGCAAAATCTATGCCTAGATTTATATTAGCTACACAATTCTATAAAAGCAATGTAGCCCAATACAAATTGATGACCGTTGATCGCTTGCTAACCAAATCGCATTTTTCTCTTATGAGGTATAGATTGTCTGAGAATTTATCTATGAAATTTATTGCATTTTTTCTTTATGAAGACTGCCTGAACACCACTGTATAATATATGCATTTTGTAAGGGGCGATCATTTCACTTTGACTTACATTAAAATGGTTAAAAATATTAAAAAACCTCACGAAAACAATACATTATCGCACCGGTTGGCGGCGAAGAGTTTGCCATTATTTTGCCTATCTGTGTCACCGAAGCAGCACACAAAATCTTTGAACGTGTCCGACACAATATCGAGCAAGACCCGCTTGACAACGATCAACAACAGATTCATTACATAGTCAGTATTGGATTCTCAGAAGTTACATCCACAGATCAGCATTCGGAAGATATCTTTAAGCGTGCCGACAAAGCACTTTACCAAGCCAAAGCCAATGAGCGCAATCAAGTCTTTTGTGGCAACACGGCCGCATCACATACATAAATTCAATTATTTTAAACGCCAAACCCAATGCTTCGGATTCGCATGATCACGCTGGCGATCACCCAATATTTTCAGTACCAAAACCAAACTTAACAGCAATAATAAATACCACGAGCCAAGCTTACCCCATCCCACCATATGCCACGCATCGACTTGCGATGGATACAGCCAAATTTGATAAAAGGTACTAATATTCTCTGCAATCCAAATCACAAATGCTAAACACAAGAGAATCAACAACATCGGCAATTTAAACGTATGCTGTTGCAGTTGAAAGTAAACCTTGGTTTTCCAAAAAATAAATACTGAAATCGCAAACAAAATCAGTCGAATATCAGCAATAAAAAATTTCGTCATAAAGTTGATATAAGACGCCACCACCAAAGCCAACATCACTGCAAATGATGGTAAATGATCTATTCGAACTTGATATAGCCGTAAACTTCGTGCAAAAAAACTGCCTACAGCAGAATACATAAAGCCTGCAAAGAGCGGTACCGTGTAGAGCTTAAATACCGCAGGTTGCGGATATTGCCACGATGCAATCGCAGGATGGGTGAGAAACAATTCCATACCCATTGCCATGATGTGAAATAGCGCAATGACTTTGGCTTCCGACCAACTTTCTAACTTAAAATACAAAAGGAAAATCTGCACCACAACAGCAAATATGAGTAAATAGTCATAACGATACAAGCCATAAAATGACTCATGTCCCATCGGCGCTGTAATCACAAAAGCAAGCAACAACAATATGCCAAACAATGCTGCGCAGACTGCTTTTGCGACAAATTCAGCGATAAGCTTTGCGCCGTTGACAATGATTTCCACGGATATATTCAACTCGTCAGTCTTTATAGTCGTGCATTAAAGTGTGCAGACGATTACAAATATTTTTGACTATATTCATGTACCGTATCGACAAAGACTTTCGGCATCGCAGGATCAACCCACTGAGTAATACCATGTCCAAGATTTGCCACATAGCCAGTTTTTTCGCCATTGGCATAAGCTTGGTCGATCATTCGTTTTACCGCTGCTTCAATGGCTTTTGGTGTACCGTACAATGTTGCAGGATCAAGATTACCTTGTAACGCAACACGTCCAGCAACTTGAGTTCGAGCTTGTGTAAGCGGTGTCGTCCAATCCAAACCGAGCGCATCAGCGCCACTTTCCAGCATTTCAGGAATCCACAAGCCACCACCTTTGGTAAAGACAATCACAGGGACACGTTGTCCATCTTTTTCTTTGGTTAAGCCTGAGATGATTTTTTGCATATAGCGCAGTGAAAAATCAATATAATCTTGATGTGCTAATGCCCCGCCCCAGCTGTCAAATATCTGCACCGCTTGTGCACCTGCGTCAATTTGTGCATTCAAATAATCAATCACCGAATCTGCAAGATGATCAAGTAAGGCATGCATCAGCTCAGGTTTTGCAAACAGCATTTCTTTGCTATAACGAAAATCTCGACTTGAACCACCTTCTATCATATAGGTTGCCAAAGTCCACGGACTGCCTGAAAAACCAATCAACGGTACAGCACCGCCAAGCGCAGAACGAATGGTCGATACTGCTCGCATGACGTAATCTAAATCGCTCGCTGAGTTAAGCTTTGGAAGCTGCGCAATATCTTGTTCGGTACGCACCACTTTTTGGAATTTCGGACCTTCGCCTGTTTCAAAATATAGCCCCAAACCGAGCGCATCAGGAATGGTGAGAATATCTGAAAATAAAATTGCCGCATCCAGCTCATAACGACGAAGTGGTTGCAAAGTCACTTCACAAGCAAGTTCCTGATTTTTGCACAACGATAAAAAATCACCCGCCTGCGCACGTGTCTCACGGTATTCTGGTAGATAGCGTCCCGCTTGACGCATCATCCACACAGGTGTGGTATCTACTGGTTGACGCAACAAGGCACGTAAAAAACGGTCATTTTTCAAAGTAGTCATCATCTTTTATCTTTCGAAAATTTTGTCGCTCATGATAGCAAAATCACTCTGGTCAAGACGAATTTAATTGTGTTTATCCTAATTTTTAATGGTTGAATTGGCTGCAATGAAAATTTAACCGTCACATTGCTAAATCGCTCATATCCGCTAAACAGAGACATTCATCATGATGAACTCGCGCAAAATCCATTAAAAAAAAATTTATTTTAATTTTCTGTTTTTGTTAGAAATAATCAATTATATTCAGAATTTAGCTCTTTTTTGATCCATAAAATAGGCTACAAAACAATTACGTGAAGCCTTGAAGTTTCTTTTATAATTAGGCAGATAACAAAATTTTTTAGGATATTTGCATGTTTGCACGTAGTAAATTGAGTCTGAGCTTAGGTATCAGCTTTGCCTGTGCCTTTGCCCCTGTTGTATCAGCGGAAAATACACCGAGCCTAGTGCTCAATCCAACGCCAGCAACTGAAATTCCAATTGAATCTTACCGCTTGTCACAACAAAACGCGTCGAATGCACAACCTTCAAGCAGTGTGCCATCAACTAAAGAATTATCGAATGATGCAAATTCTGAGTTAAATACATCAAATAGCATCCAACAACAAAGCTTAGGTACACCTGAAAGCCCTGTGACCACAACTGAACCAAACACGTCAACAGCAATTGCGGATGCGCCAGTGGTTTCAGAAGAACAAGATGCGTCATCCAATGCAGATAATACTGATGCCAATAGTACTGAAATCGCTTCAGGCATCGGTCTTGCAGATCCAAATGCGGATGAAATCGAAAACTCAACCGAAGGCTCATCTCCAATCGCTGATACAGCACAAGCGAAAGCGGTAAAAAATGCGGAGTGGACTTTGGAAGGTTTGAATAATACAGGTTGGGCTGTAGGCATTGAAAAAGGTCGTCTGCCTGTATTTGCAAAAATCCAAGTATTATTGAACCGTAAGCACGCTTCACCAGGTGCGATTGATGGTGCTACGGGCATGAATACGCTCAAGGCAATTTCTACCTATCAAACCATGAACAACCTCGATGCTACAGGCAAGATGGATCAACAGACTTGGGATAGCTTAAATGCAGGTCAATCTGAACCTGTATTTGTGGAATACACCATCACAGAAGATGACTTGAAAGGTCCTTATGCCAAATCCATTCCATCGAACTATGCACTGCAAGCCAAAATGAAAGGTTTGTACTATACGCGCGTGACGGAAATGCTTGGCGAACGCTTCCATATGGATGAGAACTTTTTACAACAGATCAATCCAGACGTAAGCTTTAAAAAAGCTGGTGAGAAAATCATCGTAGCAAATATTCGCAACAACTTACCTGAAGATATTCATCTGATTATTGCGCATAAAGGTGCAAAACAACTGTATCTCTTTAACAGCAAAAATAAGATGATTGCGTCGTTCCCTGCAACGATTGGTAGTAGTGATACGCCATCACCAACAGGTACACATACCGTAAAAAATATTGCACCAAATCCATGGTATGGCTACAGTCCGAAAAACTTTGTTCAAGGCAACAACATGAAGCCTCTGTCATTGCCGCCAGGTCCAAACAATCCAGTGGGCAATATGTGGATTGGTTTATCTAAACCATCATTTGGTATTCATGGCACGCCTAACCCATCGCTGATCTCAAAGACTGCATCTCACGGCTGTATTCGTTTGACCAATTGGGATGCGCAAGATTTGGCAAAACGTGTGAAAAAAGGCATCACGGTTAAATTCTTGGAATAATATATACTTTTGAAATTTCGATGTTCTATTCGTTGAGTTTCTTAGAAAGATAGAAAAGCCCTTCGATTGAAGGGCTTTTCTTTGTTCAGGAAACTTACTTTCTAATTTAATTTTCTAATTAGAAATTGTATCGAGCCATGACGCCAACACGGTTGTCTTTGTAGTCATCGCCAGCAAAGGTTTCACGTTTACCATTGATATATTCAATACCAAGATCAACTGGTTTCACAGGCGAGTAGATGAAGTTAATCCAAGCTTGTTGCACTTCTTTGTTTGCAGTTGTCACGATGTCCGCATATTCACTGTCATCATCTGCAAACATTGCGCCATAACCAAGGGTTGAGCGCAGATTTGGCAAGATTTTATAGGTTGCACCGATTTGGAACGCATTAAACTCATTTTGCGCCAAATCACCATTTGCATCGACTGCAAAAGCGGTATTGGCACCATATAAATAGTTGCTATTGCCTTCAACATGCGAAATGTCGGCAGTTAACTTTAATGGATCAGCAACTTGAAAACTTGCACCTGCAGCAACGCCCCAAGCTGTTTCGTCTGAATCATTATTGCCTTCAGCTTCGTAGCGCTCAGCCAATGCACGTACGCTTACATTCCCCTTGCCTTCAGCAAAACCTTGATTCAACTTGGCAGTCAATACAGGAAGTTTATATTTTGCGGTTGCTCCAGTTGCAGCACTATTACCCTCTTCTGCTGACAATACGATTTGTGTTGTAGGCGCAAGGTTATGGCTATAACGCACTTGTGGTATACGAGAAAAACCGCCACCGATGTTGGTAATAAAGTCGATCATCTCAGGTGCATGGTTGCTTAAGAAGTTCGACGTAGTTTGACCAAACAACCAATCATTGAATGTTAAGTACGCATGACGAATACGTAGATTCTCCGTTGCACTTGCAAAGTCAACTTCAACTTTACCACCGACGTTTTGCCCTGCGATCGGTGAGCTAAAGTCCAATCCGAAACGAGTCACTTTAGCTGTCGCACGTAGCTTATCTTGCGTTGCCCCATCGCTACTTGCTGCACTGTTAAAATCATCATCTGCACCTTCGATAATATAGTTTGCATCACCACGGATGAAACCATATAAATCCACTTCTGCACCTTTACTTGTCGTGATTTTTAAATCTTGAGTATCCACTTTGACCGCTGGCGGTGGCGCAGAATGAGCATGATGTTGCACATGAGCTGATGGTGCAACTGGTGGAGCCGAACGTTGCGCTGCAAGTTGTTGTCCTTGTTGTTGAACTAAACTACGAAGCTCTTGAATCTCTGCACGAAGCTGTGCGATTTCATCGCTATCTGCGGCGAAGCTCACTGAAGACATCGCCCCTAATGCCAAACTTAAGCTACTGAGCTTGAGGACTTTTGCAAAATTTAACTGTGAACTCAATTTTGGATTCATTTTTTACTCCTTATTCAACCCAGACCTGCCAAGCAATTTCAGTACCGAATCGCTTGAACATCTCGCCAATCCCTGTACGTTGATATCAATTTTTTTGGGCAAGAACTGCATTGTAATAATTTGTTCATCAAGCTGTATATTGTCTTAGCCAAAAGTATTAGCTGAACTTAAAAAATTTATGACATTAATTTTATTATTTTAAAATCAATAATTTAGATTGAGAGATTTTTAGATTTTGTAACATTAGTCAATAATTTACATTCTGTTTCAGAATAGCACTTTAGTCGTAATGCAATGCGAATGATTATTTTGTAACTTGAAAATTGAACTTGTCAGCCATTCAAATTTGCGGATAAATGCGTATGATTTATCTCAAATACCGATGAAATGAATTCATCTTGTTAAACAAACAAACGCTTAACCTTTTATTTGGTTAATGAAACTCATCACAGATAACAACAGGGAATTTTATGAATATTGAACATGTTGCCGCAGTTGATCAAGCCATCACTTCTCGCCACTCCGTCCGTGCATTTTTAGACAAAGCAGTTGCGACATCGGAGATCAAAGACATTCTACAGGTTGCCAGTCGTGCACCATCAGGTACAAACACCCAGCCGTGGAAAGTCTATGTGGTAACAGGTAATAAACGCCGAGAAATGATCGATCGTGTGGTCGCAGCGCAATTAGAAATTTATGAAAGCCCTGAAGCGGCTAATCAATATCACGAAACTTTTGCCTACTATCCTGAAACGTGGATTTCGCCATATATTGACCGTCGCCGTGAGAATGGCTGGGGATTGTACGGCTTGCTCGGTATTCAAAAAGGCGAAAAGAAAAAAATGGCGACGCAACAACTGCGCAACTATCAACTCTTCGATGCGCCAGTTGCCCTATTTTTCACGGTGAATAAAGCCATGGGAGTTGGCTCAAAAATGGACATTTCGATGATGATTCAAAATGTCATGGTCGCTGCCAAAGCACGTGGTTTGGATAGTTGCCCACAAGCTGCATGGAATCATTTTCATGGAATCGTACTGGATGTGTTGGGTGCGCCTGATGATGAGGAATTGGTATGTACAGTAGCACTTGGTTATGCCGATCCTAATCATATTGTAAATACGTTTATTACACCTCGTGTTGAGGTGGATGAATTTACTGTCTTTTTAGACTAAGGATGCATTTGAACTGTTTTTTTTAAATCTCATTTTAGACGGACAACCTGACAGATAAACCCTCTACTGATGAGGGTTTATTTTATGTTGTGGGCTTTTTTGCACGGTGACGAATCACGTAAACACAAGTCAAACCAAGTAGCGCATAAATCATCATGGTGGTCGCCATATCTTCTAGGATTGAACCTGTAAAAATACTCAGTAATACACCAGCAAAAAGCCCCAGTGCGAACTGTAAACTTCCCATTAATGCACTCGCCGTCCCTGCTCGATTTTGCTGTTCTGACAACGCAAGGGCCGTCGCATTCGGTCCTGTTAAACCGACACCTGATACCACTATAAACAAACCCACTAAAATCCACATCGTCCCGACATTCACCGCAAAAGCATCTATCAACAAAATGATCGCACCGATCAATTGCAAAGTCCCTCCGAGATGAAGCAGTGGTAGTGGTCCAACTTTTTTGACAATTTTGCTATTGGTAAAAGAAAACAGCATAATTCCAAAGGCATTCAACCCAAAAGCCAATGCAAACTGATGTTGACTAAAACCTAAATCTTCCATCAATAGCGCAGATGCAGACGTCAAATAACAAAACATCATGCCTGAGAAAAACGCCATTGCAAGCATTGGTGTACGAAAGCTTCGATCAGAGAGGATATTGCCATACAAGATAAATACTTGCTTAAAGCTGAGGTTTAATCTGCGATCAACTGGCAAGGTTTCATGGAAAAAATAATGCACACAACATAATGAAATGAGCCCAACGATTGCCAATAGAATAAAAATCGAATGCCAACTAAAAAACTGAATCAGCACCGCACCAACTAATGGGGCAATGATCGGTGCAATCCCTAAAATCATCGCCATATGTGCAAGCGCCTGCGCAGAGGTACGCACATCAAAACTATCTCGAATCGCTGCACGTGCCATCACCACACCGACACAGCCACCTAAAGCTTGTAGGACTCGGGCACAGATCAACGCCCACTCAGTATGGGCAAAAATACATAAAATCGAACCGATACAATAAATGATTAAGCCAATATATAAGGGCTTCTTGCGACCAATCCGATCGCTTAGACTGCCATAGATCAACTGACCAATCGCAAGCCCAAAGAAGTACGCAGGGATAGAGTTAGAAATACGAATCGTGGTAGTACCAAACTCTGTCGCCATCTCAGGCAAAGCAGGCATATACATGTCGATCGACAATGGACCGAGTGCTGTCAGCAAACCCAGTAAAGCAATCCATTTGAATGAATATTGTGCTGTGTTTGCTGTTGCCGTTGTCATAGACGAGACTGTAAATAAAACTGTGTAAACGCTTAAACTCTCCCTCAACGCTGTTGAGAGTAACACAGGTG
>LUMV01000315.1_pt1 | contig 9880 bp, 9 predicted proteins | sample 729731 | NCBI WGS metagenome assembly LUMV01 (sample SAMN03860301, study PRJNA289734) | marine metagenome | biome: seawater column; feature: ocean; material: water; isolation source: Red Sea water column Station 192 - depth 200m | place: Saudi Arabia: Red Sea | collected 2011-10-15 | depth 200 m
CTCGGGTCCTGATCGAGCCGGCCCTCAGCACCTTCAGCACACGTCGATCCGCTCGCCCGGCGCCGCACGCCATACGAACAGCGCGCGCCCGGGGCGCCGTCCCGCGGTCCCCGTCGGTACGAAGCCGACTGCGCGCAGCAAAGCTTCGGACCGCGCATTGCCCGGCCGACATTCGGCGACGACCGTCGCGCCGCGCCGCGCCGCCGCAATCTCGCGCACCGTCGCACCGACCGCTTCGCGCGCCAGTCCTTGCCCGCGCGCGCGCGCCGCAAACCAGTATCCGACCTCATATTCGCCCGCGCCGCGGCGGTGGACGCCGATAACCCCGGCGAGCCCCGCCGCGTCGCGCACGGCGTGGAAGACATCGTCGCCGCGCGACCGCGCGATCAGCGCGGCGGCTTCGTCCTTGGTGAAGGGTTCGGGCAGGAAATGGACCTGCGACGTCACCGACGCATCGGTGATCGCCCACAGGTCGGCGGCATCATCGGCGACCAGCCGGTCGATGCGGCATCGCGGGGTGGTCAGGCGGATCAAAGTCTCTGTCATCGCAAGCGTCTCTTCTAAAAGGCGCGCCGTGACAGAGGGGGTGCGGTTTCATGATGATGACCATTCGCCTTCCGACACGGCGGCCATGGTCATGATGAATGATGCCATGCCGCTCCTTAGGTAAAGGAGCGCCAATACGCCTTGAATCGAAGGGATCGGTCGTTGGTCATCGCAGCGATGCCTATCAGGCGTCGGCGCCGCGATCAAGCGCGCGATCAGCCGGCGCGCTGCGCCGCGAGCAGATAGTTCAGCGCTTCGCTGCCGCCGAGCTTGAACCCGCGCGCCGCCGAGGGCGCGAGGCCGGTGCGATCGACGACCTCGAGCCCCGCGGCCGCGAGGAGCGCGGTCAATTCTTCGGGCTTCAGAAACTGGTCCCAGTCGTGCGTGCCGCGCGGCACCGCGCCGATCCGCTCGGCCGCCTCGACGAGCAACAGCTTCGACAGGGCGGTACGGTTGGGGGTCGACAGGATCATCAGCCCGCCAGGCGCCAGACGCGCCGCAAGTTCGGCGATGAAGGCGGCCGGATCGGCCACATGCTCGACCACCTCCATCGAGGTGACGAGGTCGAAGGTCGCGGGCGGCAGTGCCGCCAGTTCGCCCGCATGATAGTCGATTCCCAGCCCCTGCCCCGCCGCATGCGCGCGCGCCGCGGCGATATTTTCGGGTGCGGCATCGACCCCCGTCACCGCCGCCCCCATCCGCGCAAGCGGTTCTGCAAGCAGGCCCGCGCCGCACCCGACGTCGAGCGCGCGCTTGCCGGCGAGCGGCTTCAGATCGCGGCTGTCGGTCAGCCAATGCGCGTCGATCCGGTCGCGAATATAGGACAGGCGCACCGGGTTGAGCTTGTGCAGCATGGCGGACGAGCCGTGCGGATCCCACCAGTCGGCGGCGAGCGCGCCGAAATGGGCGGCTTCGTGCGGATTGATTGTCGTAGCGCTCATAGAGCGCGATTTGGCACCCCGCCCGGCGCGGCACAAGACTTATCGGGATAGAATAATCGTTCGGCGGATACCCGCGCTCCTGTTGCGAACAGACAAGAAAAAATATCCTGATGGTATAATCTGTCGGCCTTGCCATCGCGCTCCCCCTTCCCTAACAGCGCGGTCGCCGCGGAAATCCTTGGAAGTTGCGGCCGAAACCAGTTTGCGAAAAGGCGGGACGAGATGGCACGGATCGTGATGAAATTCGGGGGCACGTCGATGGCGGGCACCGAGCGGATTCGCACCGTGGCGAAACTCGTCGCGCGCGAAGTGGCGCAGGGCAATGAGGTCGCGGTTGTCGTCTCCGCGATGGCGGGCGAGACCGATCGACTCGTCAATTTTTGCCGCGAGGCCAACCCGCGTTACGACCCTGCCGAATATGACGTCGTGGTCGCGGCGGGCGAACAGATCACGTCGGGACTGCTCGCGCTCACGCTGCAGGCGATGGGCGTTCCCGCGCGCAGCTGGCTCGGCTGGCAGCTCCCGATCCGCACCGAAGAGGCGCATGCCCGCGCCCGCATCCTCGATATCGAAACGGGCGCGCTGCTCGCGGCGATGGGCCGCGGCGAAGTCGCGGTGATCCCGGGCTTTCAGGGGATGATGGACGATGGTCGCATCTCGACCCTGGGGCGCGGCGGATCGGACACCAGCGCTGTCGCGGTCGCCGCGGCGGTGGAGGACGATCGCTGTGACATCTACACCGATGTCGACGGCGTCTATACCACCGACCCGCGCATCGTCGCACGCGCGCGGAAGCTCGATTATGTCACCTATGAAGAAATGCTCGAACTCGCGAGCGTCGGCGCCAAGGTGCTCCAGACGCGCTCGGTCGGCCTCGCGATGAAGATGGGTGTGCGCGTGCAGGTGCTGTCCAGCTTCGTCGAGGGCGACGAGGCACCCAAAAGAGGCACGATGATCGTCAGCGACGAGGAAATAGAGGAACATCAGATGGAACGGCAGCTGATCACCGGCATCGCCCACGACAAGAATGAAGCGAAGATCATTGTGACGCGCGTCCCCGACCGTCCGGGCGGCGTCGCCAATATCTTCCGCCCGCTCGCCGCCGCGGGGATCAACGTCGACATGATCATCCAGAATGTCGGCCGCGACAAGGGCGAGACCGACGTGACCTTCACCGTTCCGGCCGCCGACCTCTTGCGGTCGATCGACCTGCTCGAGGCCGCGAAGGACAAGATCGGCTTCAACCGCATCCTGTCGGACGACAAGGTCGCAAAGATCAGCGTCGTCGGCGTCGGCATGAAAAGCCACGCGGGCGTCGCCAGCACGATGTTCCGCGCGCTCGCCGACCGCGGCATCAACATCCAGGCGATCTCGACCAGCGAGATCAAGGTCAGCGTGCTGATCGACGAGGATGAAACGGAACTCGCGGTCCGCGTGCTCCACACCGCCTACGGCCTCGACGCCGACTGATTCCGGCCCGCGCGGGAGGCTTCGGCGGCCGGGCCGTCAGTCCTTGTCGCCGACCTCGACCAGTCCGTGGCCGACGCTGACGCGTTCGTCGAAGACGAAACAGCTGCCCTGCCAGCGGCTGTCGGCTTCCGGCACCTGCTCCAGATAGGCGAGGATGCCGCCTTTCAGGTGAACGACATCGGCGACGCCTTCGCTTTTCAGGAAGGCGGTCGATTTTTCGCAGCGAATGCCGCCGGTGCAGAACATCGCGACGCGCTTCCCGGCGAAATCGGCGGCATGGTCGCGCCACCAGCCCGGAAAATCGCCGAAGCTTTTGGTCTGCGGGTTCACCGCGCCCGCGAAGCTGCCATAGCCGACCTCGAAATCGTTGCGCGTGTCGATGACGATCGTGTCGGGATCGTCGATCACCGCATTCCAGTCCGCCGGCGCGACATAGGCACCGACCTCGCGCGCCGGGTCGACCCCTGGCACCTTCATCGTCACGATTTCCTTTTTCAGCCGCACCTTCAACCGCTGAAAAGGCATGGCTGCGGCGGACGAATATTTGACGTCAAGCTCGGCGCAGCCGGGCAGCGCGCGGATATGTGCGACGACCGCGGCGATGCCCTCCGCGCTCCCCGCGATCGTCCCGTTCACCCCCTCCCGCGCAAGCAGCAGCGTGCCCTTCACCCCCTGGGCCCCGCAGAAATCAAGCAAGGGCGCGCGCAGCGCGGCGGGATCGTCGAACGGCGCGAAACGATACAGGGCGGCGACGGTGAAGGTCATGACGGCAGGCCCTTAGCGTCATAAACGCGTCATTGCGAGCGAAGCGAAGCAATCCAGAGCGGTTTACGCCGGCTGCGGATGCATCTCGAATTCGGCACGCCAAAGATTGCGGCCTTAACCGAACGGATCGTGCCGCGCGGTCGCGTAATGCGCCATCGCCATCGTCGTCCACTGTGCGTTGACGCGGATGCAGGTCGGAAAGACGCTGGCGTCGGTGACGATGACATTGGTCGTGCCGTGGACGCGGCAATCGGGATCGACCACGCCTGCGTCGGGATCGACGTTGATCGCATTGCCGCCGTGCGGGTGGCTGCTCGACAGCGTCACATCGTCCGATTCGCGGATCGCCGTTTCGAAGAAGCCGTCGATGTCCATGTCGGGGGTCAGTCGCTGCCCCTTGGTCAGCGCCGGATAGCATTCGATCGCCCCGGCGGCGAAATGCACCTTGGTCAGCGTCGCCATCGCGCGGCGCAGCAGCGGCAGATCGGTATCGCGGTCGAGTTCGAATTTCAGCTTGCCGTCCTTGACCCGCCCGCGCCGGTCGGCGGGAAACAGGATGCCCGCCGAATGGACGCGGCCATAATTGCGCATCCGCTCGCTATGATCGGTAAACCAGCCGGGCATCAGCGACGCCATCGCCATCGGCGACTGGAAATGGCTTTCGAGCAGGAAATCGCCGCAATCGACATAGCTCGACATCTGGTCCTCGTCCCAGGCATTACCGCCGACGCCTTGGGGCATCAGCGCGACGACAGGCGAGGCGATGTTGAGCGACACATTATGCCCGGTGCCGTCGATGTCGCTGCGGTCGAGCAGCTTTGACGAGGCGATGGTGCCCGCCGCGACGACGACGCCGACCCGCGCGCGCACCGTGCGGCGGCTGCCGTCGGGCAGGATCAGCTTCACCCCCTCGGCCTCGCGCCGCCCGTCGATGCTCGTCTGCCAGACGATCCGGTCGACCTTCGTTTCCGGCAGGATGCGCGCGCCATGGTCGCGGCACGCGTCGGGCAGGTACGTCTGCGCCATGCCAAGCCGCCGGCCATAGGCGCAGCCCGAATTGCAATAGCCGCAATAGGCGCACGCCGCGGGCGTGTGCGGCGGACCGAAATTCTTCGCAAACCAGTCGGCGACCGCGCGCTGCTCCTTCGGGTCCGACGATCCGGCGGCATAGGCGTGCCAGCCGTTGATCAGATGCGGCCCGTTGTGCCGCCCGGCGCGCGCCTCGATCGTCCCGATATGCAGCCGGTCGCGGATCGCGTCATAGCTCGCGTGAAAGGCGTCGGCGTCGATCGGGGCGCCGATGCTCGCCCATCTGGCCAGCACGTCGATCGCATCGGGGTGCGTCCGCCCCGCCTCGTTGACGCGCAGGCAGATGCCGTTGTTGATCGTCGACGATCCGCCGACGCAGCGCCCCTGAAAGACGATGAAGTCGCGGTTGGCCGAGGTTTGCAGCGCGCCATGCTTGTAAAGCTGCGCCACCATGTCGAGTTCGTGGTGCGTGATGCGCGGCGAGGGATAGAAGGGGCCCGCCTCGACGATCAGCACCTTGTATCCGCGCGCCGCGACATTGTGCGCGGCGACCGCGCCGCCTGCGCCCGATCCGACGACGACGACGTCATATTCGTCGCCCAGCGTGTCGGCATCCAATATGTGCGCGGGATCGATCTCGCGCCCCTCGACGCGGGTGATCGCCATGTCGGCGGGGCCGCGCACGCGAAATTTGGGTAGCGTGAAACCGATCTGCTGATGCACGGGATTGGCGACGTTCGCCTGCTGGTCGCCCGCTTCGACCCCCGGCTGCCAATGCCCGTAATAGCAGGCGTAAACGATGCCGCGCAGCCGGGCCATGTCCTGAAACAGGTCGATCTGGCTGTTCTGCAGCCGGTTGCGGATGCGGTGGGCGCGCGTCTCGACATCGACCGCCGCGAACAGCGGGCCGAGCACCAGTTCGGTCGCGGTCAGCGACAGGCGGATTTCGTCAAGCTTGGTGCCGCCGATCTTCGCGAACAATTCGGTGATGTTCGCCACCACCTGATCGGCGGAGATGACCATCGGCGCGCCGTGGAACAGCGCTTCGGTCAGCGCCTTCAGAAATTTGAGTTGCCCGAAATTGAAAGGTGCCGACATCGCCCGTCCCCCGCTTCAGCCGCTCCGGATCATCCGCCAAAACCCGCCGATGGCAAGCGCCGAATTGCCGCCGCATTAACCCTGCCGCACCCCCGTCAGCGCACCGCCACCGTCAGATGGGCGAGCTGGCGGATATCGGCGAGCCGCGCGCGCAGGTCCGCCGCGCTCATCGCCCCTTCGACCTCGACGATCGCGGCACAGGCATCGGGGCCGACGCGCCAGACGTGCAGATCGGTCAGCCGGACGCCCGCCGCCGCGTCGATCCGGCTCCGCAGCGTGGCCGCAATCGTCGCATCGGTCGTATCGAGCAGCACCTCGGCGGTGTCGCGCATCAGCGACCACGACCAGCGCGCGATCACCAGCGCGCCGACGATCCCCATCATCGGGTCCATCCACCCCAGCCCCAGATAGCGCCCGGCCAGCAGCGCCGCGATCGCCAGCACCGACGTCAGCGCATCGGCGAGCACATGGAAATAGGCCGACTTCAGATTATTGTCGGCGCCATGATGCGCATGATGGCCGTGCGCATGATCGTCGTGGGCGTGATGATGATCGTGATGATGATGCCCGCCCATCAGCAGCAGCGCGCTGACGATATTGACGACCAGCCCGATCACCGCGACGAGCGCGGCGGCCGAAAAATCGACCGCCACCGGATCGATCAGCCGCATTGTCGATTCGACCGCGATGCCCAGCGCGAAGATGCCGAGGATCAGCGCCGAGGCAAAGCCCGTCAGATCGCCGACCTTGCCCGTACCGAAGCTGAAGCGCGGGTCGTGCCGGTGCGTCCGCGCATAGCGATAGGCGATCGCCGCCAGCCCCAACGCCCCCGCATGCGTCGCCATGTGAAAGCCGTCGGCGAGCAACGCCATCGACCCGGTAAGATAACCGGCGACGATCTCGCCGGCCATCATCACCGCGGTCAACAGCACCACCCACAGCGTGCGCCGAGCATTGGCGTCGTGCGACGCGCCCAGGAAATCGTGATCGTGGCCACCGCCCGGCACGGTATCGGTCACCGTCCCTCTCCTATTTCGCATAGCGCCGGATCACCGCGATCAATTCCTCTGCTCCGGCGCGGCGCTCCGCATCGCTCAGGCCCGGTGCCGCGACATGGCCCGTCAGATGATCTTCGATCACCGCATCGAGCAAGCCGTTGACCGCCCCCCGCACGGCCGCAACGCGGTGCAGCACAGTGGCGCAGGGTTCGTCCGAAACCAACGCCTTTTCGATTGCCCCGACCTGCCCCGCCAGCCGCCGAACGCGCGCCAAAAGGTCGCTTCTGTTTTCCGCTACATGTCCCATAGGATACCCCCCTATGGTATAAGCAGGATTAGCGCAAGCCGAAGCGCGCGCGACTATTCGCTGCAACCATATTTCTGGAACAGCGCGTTGCGGATCGAGCTGACCGCCGAATATTTGAGGCTGGTCGTCCGGCCGTTCCAGTACGCGAGAACAGTGTTGCGCAGTTCGAGGGCGGTCACGCCTTCGGGCGGGCACAGATTGCTGTCGGCCATCTTCGTGTCGCCGTACAATTTGATCGTGTCATGAACCGCCATGATGAAATAGTCGCACGCCGACACATCGGCGTCGTCCTTCGACACGCACAGATCATGGACCTCCTGCCCGGTCTTGAACACGCCGCTCGACGGCGTGCTGTCGGGCGCGGCGGCAACCGGCGCCGCCAAGGCCAGCGCAGCGGACGCCAGAAACGCAGAAACAACGGAATGACGCATGGCAATTTTCCCCCGAAAAAATCGCGACCCGCGGGCTACTTAACCCGCGGGTCGGGGGTTGCCAATCTCAGGCGGCGGCTTTTTTCGCCAGCCGGTATTTGTGCAGCAGCGGCTCGGTATAGCCCGACGGCTGCGTCACGCCTTCGAAGATCAGCGCCCGCGCCGCCTGATAGGCAATGCCCTCGGGCGTCAGCTTCTCATACAGCGGATCGCCCGCATTCTGGGCATCGACCTTCACCGCCATCCGCGCGAGCGCTGCGTCGACCTGTTCGGCGGTGCAGACGCCGTGGAGCAGCCAGTTGGCGAGCGCCTGGCTCGAAATGCGCAAGGTCGCGCGGTCTTCCATCAGGCCGACGTCGTCGATGTCAGGCACCTTCGAACAGCCGACGCCCTGGTCGATCCAGCGCACGACATAGCCCAATATGCCCTGGCAATTATTGTCGAGTTCGCGCGCGACCTCGGCCTCGCTCCAGTTGCGTCCGGTCGCGACCGGAATCGCCAGCAGCCGGTCGAGCGACGGCACGGCCTCGCCCGCAATGTCCTTCTGCCGCGCGAACACGTCGACCATGTGATAATGCAGCGCATGCAGCGTCGCGGCGGTCGGCGACGGCACCCAAGCGGTGTTCGCGCCCGATTTCGGATGGCCGATCTTCGCGTCGAGCATGCCGCGCATCAGGTCGGGCATCGCCCACATGCCCTTGCCGATCTGCGCCTTGCCCGAAAGGCCGCAGGCGAGCCCGATGCGAACATTGCGGTCCTCATAAGCGGCGATCCAGTCCGACGCCTTCATCTCGCCCTTCGGGATCATCGGCCCCGCGCGCATGCTGGTGTGGATCTCGTCGCCGGTGCGGTCGAGGAAGCCGGTGTTGATGAAGACGATGCGGTCCTTCACCGCCGCGATGCAGGCGGCAAGGTTCGCGCTCGTGCGCCGCTCCTCGTCCATCACACCGACCTTGATCGTGTGACGCGCCAGGCCGAGCATATCCTCGACCGCGTCGAACAGCCGGTCGGTGAAACCGCATTCCTCGGGGCCGTGCTGCTTCGGCTTGACGATATAGATGCTGCCCGCGCGGCTGTTGGTCCGGCGGCCCAGACCTTTCAGATCGTGCAGCGAACACAGGCTGGTGATGACCGCATCGCACAGCCCCTCGGGCGCTTCCGATCCATCGGGGAGACGGATCATCGGCGTCGTCATCAGGTGGCCGACATTGCGCACGAACATCACACTGCGGCCGTGCAGCGTGAAGGGCGTGCCATCGGGCGCGGTCCATTCGCGGTCGTCCGCCATGCGGCGCGTCATCGTCTTGCCGCCCTTGTCGAAGCTTTCGGTGAGGTCGCCGCGCATCAGGCCGAGCCAGTTGGTATAGCCGAGTGTCTTGTCCTCGCCATCGACCGCCGCGACGCTGTCCTCAAGGTCGATGATCGTCGTCAGCGCGGCCTCGAGCACGACGTCGGCGATGCCGGCGGGATCGCCGCTGCCGATCGGACTCTTCGAATCGATCACGAGTTCGATGTGCAGCCCGTTGTGGCGGAGCAGCAGCCCGCCGGGCCGGCGCCCGACAAGCTGCGACGGATCTGCCAGCACCGGATCGCCGCCCTGCCAGTCGGCCCAGCTTCCCGACGCCAGCGGCGCGGCTTCGTCGAGAAACGCCTTCGCCCGCGCGATCACCGCCGCGCCGCGTTCGGGGTCGTAGCCTCCGGGCTTGGCCGGCGGCGCGTCGAGCGCGTCGGTGCCGTACAGCGCATCGTAAAGGCTGCCCCAGCGCGCGTTGGCAGCGTTCAATGCGAAGCGCGCATTGAGCGCCGGCACGACGAGCTGCGGCCCCGCCATCGTCGCGATTTCGGGATCGACATTGACGGTGCCGACCGCAAACGGCGCGGGTTCGGGGACGAGATAGCCGATTTCGCGCAGAAAATCCTGATAGGCTGCGGCGTCATGCGCCTGCCCCTCGCGAGCCCGATGCCAGGCGTCGATCTGTGCCTGTAAATCCTCGCGCTTCGCGAGCAGCGCGGCATTTTCGGGCGCGAAGGTGCCGAGCAACGCCGCGAAATCCGACCAGAATTTGGCGGTATCGACGCCGGTTCCCGGAATCGCCTTTTCCTCGAGGAAAGAGACGAGACGCGAATCGACGGACAGGCCGCTGCGGTCGAGGAAATCAGTCATTCAAGCACCCTTTGGTCAGCGCGATTGCGCGGATGGACCCGGGGAGGAAAGGGCCGCCGCCCTATGGCGCGATTGGGGCGCGATGGCAACCGCCCTTCGCGCCCCAATCGCGCCATAGGGCGGCGTCAGGC
>LUMV01001808.1_pt1 | contig 9849 bp, 9 predicted proteins | sample 729731 | NCBI WGS metagenome assembly LUMV01 (sample SAMN03860301, study PRJNA289734) | marine metagenome | biome: seawater column; feature: ocean; material: water; isolation source: Red Sea water column Station 192 - depth 200m | place: Saudi Arabia: Red Sea | collected 2011-10-15 | depth 200 m
GTGCAGCACCGCCGAACATCTGTTCCTGCCCCGCCTTCTCGAGGTCCGCCGCACTGGGCGTATCGACCTCTTGCGCGGCGCCGTCCCACGGGGGGCTGTCAGGATTGTCCGGTGAATCACCCATTGCCGACTAGGTAGGCACTACCGCGGCAAAAGTCATGCCGTCACGGTTACGAATTGTGGGTGAAAGAGGAGCCGGCCGACCCGCCGCAATTCACCTGGGCTGCTTCCTTCCGGACCTGACCCGGTGAGCGAACGCAAACGTCCGACCGACTCCCGGCGCGCCATATGGTGAGGTTGGCGGGTTTTGTCCAGCCCCCAGGCCGGGCATTCGCGGCAGCGCTATCAGCCAATGGTTATCCCGCTGAAGGACGAACTGCGCTCAGCGAAAATTGTCGGCGTAGGCCTGCAGTTTGAGGCTCTTGGGCGGCGTAGCATGGACGCGGGCAACGATATCGTATTTGCGCGCATAGGCCTGCGCCTCTTCCTTCGTCGGAAAAGTCAGCTGAACCTGCGCCTGCGTATCGCCGCTGCCGGTCCACCCCATCAGCGGATCGGGACGCCGCGCTTCTGACTGCTCGAATTCGAGCACCCATTCATCGGTCCGGGCCCTGCCCGACTGCATGGCGTTCTTCGGTCGCTGATAGATTCGTGCTGCCATGGGTGTGCCCTTAAGTCAGCCGCCGGTTTTTGAAAAGGCGTTCTTGGTTTTCAAACTCGGCTTTTCCGCCCAGGGCCGCTCGGGCCAGCGGTGCTTGGGGTAACGACCCTTCATGTCCTTGCGCACGTCGGCCCAGCTCCCCCGCCAGAACCCCGGCAGGTCGCGCGTCGACTGGATCGGACGCCCCGCGGGACTCGTCAGCTTGAGCAGCAAGGGCGTGCGCCCGACCAGCGGATGGCGTTCCAGCCCGAACAATGCCTGCACGCGCACTTCGACGCTCGGTGCATCATCCCCCGTATAGTCGATCGCATGCGTCGTGCCTGCAGGCGAAGCAAATACGCGGGGAGCTGCACTGTCGAGCGTCTGGCGGCTATCCCAATCGAGCTGGCCCAGCACCGCATCGACCAGTCTGCCCTTCGGTATGTTCAGATCGCGCCGCCCCTCGACCAGCGGCAGCAGCCAGAGATCTGCGGTCTTCGCCAGGGCCTCGGGTGAAAGCGCTTCGATCCCGGCATAGCTTGCACGCGCAAGCAGTTCCGCGGGAAGGAGTTTTGCCGCATCCTGCCGCGCCTTTTCCAGCAGCAGCGCAGCGATGGCCTGCGGGTCCGGCGAAGGGTCGGGTCCGCGCGCGAGAGTGACCGCGCCGAGTCTGCGTTCGAGCAGGGCCTCGACCCGTTCCCCATTCCATCTCAGGACCTGCCGGCGTTCGATCCGCTCGGGCAACCAGCGTTCGATATCGCTTTCGGCCAGCGCGATTGCCGAAGTGATCCGTGCCCCCTTGGCCTGCCCCTGCGCATCACCGATGACGAGATAGTCGGCGCGTGCGAGCGGCGATGCCGGGTCGAGGACGAAACCGCGCCCGCCGGCGGCGATCCAGCTCTCTCCACTCGCATCGCGGCGCCGGGCAATGAATTCGGGTCGTCCGGCTGCGAGGAGGATGCCGGATGGGGGCCGGTTGGCATCCGCGCTCGCCGAAACGAGGTTGCGTGCGGTTTTCGCCCAGCGGCCCGCCAGCCTGCGGTTCGCTTCCGCACGCGCGCCCCGGTCCGCGTTCCAGCGAGCGAGACGCGCTTCCAGATCTTCGCCCTGCCCGCCGAGCCCTCGTTCCTGGAGCAACAGGGCGAGCCGGGCCGCATCTTCTACTACGCCGTGTTCGGCACCGAACAGCACGCACGCCGCTCCCTGCGGGTCGAGAGGGAGCTTGGCGAGCTTGCTTCCCGTCTCGGTAATGCGCCCTTCGGCATCGAGTGCCCCCAGTTCCGCCAGTGTGCTGCGTGCTGCGGCGATCGAAGCGGCAGGCGGCGGATCAAGCCATGCCAGTTCGCCTGGATCGCCCGTGCCCCATTGCGCCAGCGCCAGCACCAGAGGAGCAAGATCGGCGGTTTCCATTTCGGGCGGATCGAATGCGGGACGGCCCGCGTGGCCGGCTTCTTCCCATAGCCGGTAGGCGACACCCGGGCCCTGCCGCGCGGCGCGGCCTGCCCGCTGCGCGGCCGCCGCCTGGCTCGCGCGATGTGTGACCAGCCGCGTGGTCCCGGCCGCGCGGTCGAATTCCGCGCGGCGGGACAGGCCGGCATCGACGACGATCGAGACGCCGTCGAGCGTGAGCGATGTCTCGGCGATGGCAGTTGCCAGCACGATCCGCCGACGCCCCTCGGGATCGCGCCGGATCGCGGCGCGCTGGCCCGCCGGATCGACTTGCCCGTGCAGCGGGAGGACGAGCGCATTCGGCAAGCGGCCTTCCAGCCGTTCGCGCGTGCGCTCGATCTCGCGCACGCCTGGCAGGAAGGCAAGGATGTCGCCCGCCTGTTCGCGCCAGGCCGTGCCGATCGCCTTGGCGACCGCGTCTTCCACCGGGATTTGCGGCATCGCGCCCAGCCATTCGATCTGCAGCGGGTGCGCGCGCCCCGCGCTTTCGATCATGCGCGCATCGTCACCGAGCAGCGTGCGGAAGCGCGCGCCGTCGATGGTCGCCGACATGACCAGCACGCGCAAATCCTCGCGCAGCACCGCCCGGCTTTCGAGCGCGAGCGCAAGCCCCAGGTCGCTGTCGAGGTGCCTTTCGTGCGCTTCGTCGAACAGTACCGCCGAAACGCCTGCCAACTCGGGATGGGCAAGCACGGTGTTGACGAAAATCGCCTCGGTCATGACCAGCACGCGCGTTCGTGCGGATCGCTTTGTGTCGAGCCGGGTCAGATAACCGATCGTTTCGCCGGGCTTTTCCCCCAGCGCCTGCGCCATCCGCAGCGACCAGCACGGCCCCGCTGTGCATGCGCAGCGCGTCAAGCAGATCGGGCAGGACCGCGTGGATGGGTAGATGGCTCACGGCCCTGCCCCTAACCCCGTCGTCCGCATGAAGTCGAGACGGCTTGGGCAACCGCTGCCCAGCCAGACCCATCCGGATGTGGTCGGTAGCGTGAAGCCGCTCAGTACCCGCGTGCGACAGAGAACAGGGCAGCCTGCGTCATCGCCTGCCGCGCGGTACCGTCGGGGAAAATCGACAGGGCATCGATCGCGCACTGCGCAAAGTGACGCGCACGTGCCTTCGTGTCCGCCACCGCATTGTGCCGTTCGATCAGTTCGATCGCATGGTCGAGATCCGCATCGCTGGTCTTGAAGCCGCCGATGGCTGCCTTCCAGAATTCACGCTCTTCCGCGCTACCCCGCGCATAGGCCAGAATGACCGGCAGCGTCATCTTGCCTTCGCGGAAATCGTCGCCGCGGTCCTTGCCCATGGCGGCCGCATTCGAATCGTAATCCATCGCATCGTCGACGAGCTGGAATGCCACCCCGAGATTGCGGCCATATTCGTCGAGTGCCTGCTCCTGTTCCTCGCTGCATTCCGCGACCACCGCAGCAATGCGGCTGGCCGCGGCGAACAGCGCGGCGGTCTTCGCGCGAATGATATGGAGGTAGCGTTCCTCGCTGGTGTCGATCTTGCGCTGCGCAGTGAGCTGGTCGACTTCGCCTTCGGCAATGATCGCCGATGCGCCCGACAGGATCTTGAGAACCTTGAGACTGCCGTCTTCGGTCATCAGTTCGAACGAGCGGCTGAAGAGGAAATCGCCCACCAGCACGGTCGCCGGGTTGCCGTAGATGATATTGGCGGCCGCCTTGCCGCGCCGCAGGTCGCTGCCGTCGACGACGTCGTCGTGGAGCAGCGTCGCGGTGTGGATGAACTCTACCGCCGCGGCGAGCTTGTGCTGCCGGTTGCCCGTGTAACCGACCAGCTCCGCACCCGCGAGCGTCAGCATCGGGCGCAGGCGCTTGCCGCCGCCCGAAATCAGGTGACCCGCAAGCGCCGGGATCAACGGCACCTCGCTTTGCATTCGGTCAAGGATGACCTGATTGACCTGATTCATGCCCGGAGCGGTGAGAGCCAGCATCGGCTCGATCGATCCTTCGGGCTCCTTGCGCGGCAGGGTAAGTACGTCGGCAGACATTTCGGCTTGGCCATGGTCTGCGCAAGCTTTCTTGGCAAGCGTACATTTCTTGTTAGCGTACCCAGATGTCCGATAACGCCCCGCCCGATCCCGTGCTCGCCGGCTTTCGCAAGAGCATCGACAACATCGACGCCGCCCTGATCCACATGCTGGCCGAACGGTTCCGCATCACTCAGGCCGTGGGCGAATACAAGGCGAAGGCCACGCTGCCGCCCGCCGATCCCTCGCGCGAACAGGCGCAGATCGCACGGCTGCGGAACCTGGCCGAGGAAAGCGAACTAGACCCCGAATTCAGCGAGAAATTCCTGCGCTTCATCATCGATGAGGTCATCCGGCACCACGAACGCGCTGCCCCGTGCACCGCGGTCGAAGATTTTAGCGCGCGCGCTTTCGGGGATGCCCATACCGTCATCCTCGATCCAGATCGTGCAGTCCTTCGCCGCGCGCACGGCATCGATCGTCACAAACACGCTGCCACCTCCGTATTTGGCAGCGTTCTCGATCAGATTGCCCAGTATCTCGTCGAGATCCTGCCGTTCCATCGCGACCGCGGCATCGCGGTTGCCATCGAGGTCGAAGCGGGTGTCCTCGTAAATCCGGGTTACGGCGCGCAGCACGCTTTCCGCGCTTGGCCAGACTTCGGCACGCGCATGGCCGCTGGCCCGCCGGCCCACGGCACGCGCGCGGGCAAGATGGTGCTCGACATGGCGCTGCATCGTCTTGGTTTCGCGGCACACCAGATCGGACAGGCGCGGATCGTGCGCTGTCGCGGCGTTGGTCAGGACGGTGAGCGGGGTCTTGAGCGCATGCGCCAGATTGCCGGCATGCATGCGGGCTTCCTCGGCCTGCTGCTCGGTATGGGCCAGCAGTGCGTTGATCTCATCGACCAGCGGTTCGACCTCGAGCGGGAGCGGCGCAGTAATCCGGTTGGTGCCATGCGTCCGCATCGCCAGGATCGCCTCGCGCACCCGGCGCAGCGGCGACAGGCCGTACCAGCTCTGCAGCATCGCCATCGTCAGCAAACCGAGCCCGAGCGCGGCGAAACTCCAGACCAGGATCGAACGGATCCGCGTGATCTGGTAATCGAGCTCGTCGCGAGCCGAGGCCACCGCGAAGGTCCAGCGCGTGTCGCTGTCGGGCAGGATGACCGTGCGTTCGACGATCCGCAGCGGTTCGTCCTCGAACTGGTCCGAATCGTAGAAATGGGGTTCATTGTCGAAGTGATCGCCCTGTACTGTCAGGTTGCGATCCCACAGGCTGCGACTGGGGAACGGCTGGTGCCCTTCGCCGGTCACCTGCCAGTAAACCCCGCTATTGGGTTCGAGGAACCGCTGGTCGCCGAGAGAGCGATACAGCTGCACATCTCCGAAGCTGTCGATTTCGGCCGAAGTGATCAGCGCGGTCTGCACATATTCGAGCTGTTCGTCGAAATTGTCCTCGACCAGCCGGACCAGCGTCCGATCGAGCGCGAAACCGCCGCCGAGCAGCAGCACGCCGATCCATAGCGCGGCAATCGCCATCATCCGCCGCGCCAGGCTGCGTTTGGCGGGCGGCGGCGTGGCCACGGTCACCGGATTTTCGGCGGCAGGATTCGCCGGCGGGGATTTCCCGACCTTCGCAACCGCGCCGGACGCCCCGTCAGGCGCGCGGCTGGTCGGCGGGGTCGTCGAGGCTGTACCCGAGTCCACGGATCGTCGTAATCACTTCCGCACCCAGCTTCTTGCGAATGCGGGTGACGAAGACCTCGATCGTGTTCGAATCGCGGTCGAAATCCTGATCGTAGATATGCTCGATCAGTTCGGTGCGGCTGACGACCTTGCCCTTGTGGTGCATCAGGTAGCTCAGCAGCTTGTATTCCTGCGCGGTCAGCTTGACCGGTTCGCCCTGCAGCGTCACCCGGCCCGACCGCGTATCGAGGCGGACCGCACCGGCAGTCAGCTCGCTCGACGTATTGCCCGAAGCACGGCGGATGAGCGCGCGCAGGCGGGCAATCAGCTCTTCGGTCTGGAAGGGTTTGGCGAGATAGTCGTCCGCGCCCGCGTCGAGCCCTTGCGCCCTTCCTTGCGCCACATGCCGAGCACGGTCAGCCCATCGATTTCGGGCAGGCCGAGATCAAGGATCACTGCATCGTAATCCTCGGTGCTGCCGAGAAAATGGCCGTCTTCGCCATCGGTGGACAGATCCACCGCATAGCCATTCTGTTCGAGCGTCGATTTCAGCTGCTCGCCCAGCGTGGGCTCGTCCTCGACGATCAGGATACGCATATAGGTCCGTCCTCGGATAGTTTACGCCGCGTTTCGTTCATGTCGGTTAACGCGTCAACCGCGCCCGCGTTTCGGCGCCCGGTCAGCGGCTGCGCCGCAGCACCTTGCCGGTGCGCGCATCGACATCGACATACATCACGCGGCCATCCTTGATGAACTTGAGCCGGTAGGCCATCGCCGTCGAATCGTATGCGGGCCCGAGATATTCGGCCCCGCGCATAGACGGCAAAATACGCGCCTCGATATCGCGCAATTCGAGGATGTTGCCGGCGCTCATCTCGCGCCGCGCCTCGCCCTGTTCGGAACGGCGCTGCTGCGCAGAAGCAGGCTCGGCCAGAACGGGGCCCGCGACGAGCCCGGCGGCCAGCAATAAGGTCAGAATGCGTGACATGATGCGTGTCTGCCTAGCCGCAGGGCATTGAACAAGGGGTGAATGTGCGCGCAAGCGATGGTTCGACCTAGCGCGTCATCTCGAATTTCACCGTCAGCGAAACCCGCGTGCCGACCAGCCCCGGCTCGACGGGGGTCGGCGCATCGGCAACCTTCATCGCCTGCCGCCCGGCCGATTCCTCGAAGGCGATCGGCGAGCCGGCGGCCACGGATTCGTTCACTTCGAGCAGCCGTACGCCGGTGAAGCCCGACCACTGGGCATATTGCTGCGCCTGCGAGCGCGCATTGTCGAACGCGGCCTTGCGGGCCTGCGCGCGCGCGGCATTGTCATCGTCCAGCGAGAAGCGGGGACCGCCGACGTTGTTCGCCCCGGCTGCAACCAGCGCATCGAGCACTTCACCGGCGCGGTCGACATCGCGCAGCGTCACGCTGACGCGATTGGAGGCCTGATAGCCGCGAAAGACCTGTTCGCGCGTCTCCTGGTCGTAGTCGTACTGCGCATTGAGATCGATGCCCGCGGTCTGGATATCGTCCGCGTCCACGCCCAGCGCCTTGATCCGGTCGATCACGGCGGTCATCTCACGCGCGTTGATCCGCATGGCCTCGACCGCGGTGCGCGCCTGGCTGGTCACGCCCGCGCTCAGATCGACGATATCGGGCTTGGCGTCGACCACTTCGCTCACGGTGAGTTCGACGACCGGGCCCTGCGCCTGGATCTGGACTTCGGCGGCCTGCGCAGCGGAAGCGAAGGTGGCTGCCGCCAGGGCGGGAATTGCGAAACGGATCATGGCTTTGCTCCTCATAGGTCGAACGGATTATCCGTTTGGCTGCTTTACGGCTTGCTGAACGGGAATGTTCCCGCTTTCCTCGGACCGTGGCAGCCGCTAGCCACCGTCGCGGACTTCAGGGGGTATCTATGAAAGCTTGGACATTGGCACTCGCGGCGCTTGCCGGACTGGGGGGCCAGCCGCTCGCCGCGCAGATGGAGCGCGTGCCCGATCGTCCCGCCGGCGAAGGCGAAGGCCCCTTCGACAGACTGCTTATCCGCGGGGCTACCGTGATCGAAGGCAGCGGAGCGCCGCCTGCCGGACCGGTCGACATCGTCGTCGAAGGCAATCGCATTGCCGCACTCTATCCCGGCGGGGCCCCGGCCGCAGAGGCGCAAACCGCCCAGCGCGTGGTCGATGCGCAGGGCATGTACGTCCTCCCCGGTTTCGTCGATGTCCACGGCCACAATGGCGATGCATCGAAGGCACCGCAGCCGTCCTATGGCTACAAGCTGTGGCTTGCGCATGGCGTGACGACGGTCCGCGGCGTCAGCTTCTACTTCGGTCCCGATACGCCCGATATCAGCGACACGCGGCGCAGCGCCGCCAACACCATCACCGCGCCGCGCCTGATCCCCTATGCCGTGTTCGGCGACAAATGGGACCGCGGCACCCCCGAAACGCCTGCCGCTGCGCGCGAATGGGTGCGCTGGGCGAAGGCGCAGGGATACTGGGGGGTGAAGTTCTTCAACGGCTATTCCCCCGCAGTGTTCGAAGCGGCTTTCGACGAAGCCGAGAAGCTGCAGATGGGCACCCATCTGGCGCAGACGGGCGTTGCCGAAGTCAACGCGCGCACTGCGGTCGAGCTTGGCCTCGACGACGTCACGCATTTCTACGGCCACTTCGAAAGCCTGCTCAAGGCCGGGCTGCCGCACTATCCCGGTGACTACAACTACTTCGACGAGCAGTCGCGCTTCGCCTGGGTGGCACGGCTGGCCCCGCAGGCGGTCGAGCCGGGTAGCGAGAAGTGGGAAGACTATGTCGACCTGCTGATCGACGAGGACGTGACGCTCAGCCCGACCTTCAACATCTATGCCGCGAGCCGCGATGTCATGCGGGCGCGCGGTTTTGACTGGCACGCGAAGTACACGCTCCCCTCGCTCGGCGATTTCTACGCCCCCAGCGCGACCAATCACGGCAGCTATTACAAGGACTGGACCAGCGAGGACGAGGTCGCGTGGCGGAACTTCTACGCCAAGTGGTTCGAACTGACGAAGGACTTCCACGACCGCGGCGGGCGCGTCACGGCAGGCTCGGACCCTGGGTACATCTACCAGACCTGGGGCTTTGCCTATATCGGCGAGCTCGAGATGCTGCGCGAAGCGGGCCTGTCGCCGCTGGCGGTCATTCGTGCCGCAACGCTCGACGGCGCGCGCTCCCTGTACGAACCGCTCGGGCAGGAACCGCCGATGGGGCGCATCGCGGTGGGGCAGCTCGCCGATCTCGTGATCGTGCCCGAGAACCCGCTCGCCAATCTCAAGGTCCTCTATGGCACCGGGCATACGCGGCTGAACCGGGAAACCGGGGCGATCGAGCAGGTCGGCGGAGTGCGCTGGACGATCAAGGACGGGATCGTCTTCGATGCCCATGCGCTGCTCGCCGATGTCGCGCGGATGGTCGAAGAGCAGCGCCAGGACCGCTGACGGCTTGCGGCGGGGGCCAAGCGCGCCTACCTCGCGCGGCCTATGGCACAGCCCCCCATCCTCAGCCTTGAAGGCATCGCCCTGCAGCAGGGCGGCAAGTGGCTGTTCGGCGGGCCCGACCACGAGCCGCTGGACCTGCACGTCGGCCCGCGCGACCGGATCGCGCTGATTGGACGCAATGGCGTGGGCAAGACCACGCTGTTCCGGATGATCGACGGCCAGGTCGAAACCGATGCCGGCGAGCGCAAGATCAAGCCGGGCACGCGGATCGTGGTGCTCGAGCAGGACCCCGACCTGGCCGGCCATGCCACGCTGATGGATTGGGCGCTGGCCGGTGCCGGCGCCCCGCAGGAACACGAGGTCGACGCCATCGCGGGCCAGCTCGGCATCGACATGGCGCGCGCGACCGAGGGCGCGAGCGGCGGCGAGAAGCGCCGTGCGGCCATTGCGCGTGCGCTGGCGCAGGACCCCGACCTCCTGCTGATGGACGAGCCGACCAACCACCTCGACCTGGGCGCGATCGACTGGCTCGAAGGCTGGCTCGAGCGCTACAAGGGCGCCTTCCTGGTCATCAGCCACGACCGCACCTTCCTCAAGCGGCTGACGCGCGCGACGCTGTGG
>LUMV01000646.1_pt1 | contig 9830 bp, 8 predicted proteins | sample 729731 | NCBI WGS metagenome assembly LUMV01 (sample SAMN03860301, study PRJNA289734) | marine metagenome | biome: seawater column; feature: ocean; material: water; isolation source: Red Sea water column Station 192 - depth 200m | place: Saudi Arabia: Red Sea | collected 2011-10-15 | depth 200 m
ATGTTACCGTCGAGCTTGATGTAGGCGAGGTCGTATTCGCTCGCTTCGACCTCGGCCGGGTCTTCCTCGGTCTCGTCGCGCATCTCTTCCACGTCCTTGTGGCGATAGAGCGCGTTGCCGTCGAAGCTCATCTTGGTGTCGAGGACGGAGAGGTTGCCGTCCTTGTCTTCGACCAGCGGATTGATCTCGAGCATTTCCATGTCGAGTTCCATGAAGGCGGTGTAGAGCTGCTTGGCGAGCTTCTGCGCCTGCTTGTTGCTGTCGCCTTCAAGCTTCAGCGCAAAGGCTACCGCGCGGCCGTGGTGGGGCATGAAGCCCTGCGCCGGGTCGATCGTGATGGTGGTGATCTTCTCGGGCGTCTCATGGGCGACGTCCTCGATATCCATGCCGCCCTCGGTCGATGCGATCATGGCGACCTGGCCGGTGGCGCGATCGACCAGCATCGAGAGATAATATTCGTGCGCGATGTCGACACCGTCGGTGACGTAGAGACGATTGACCTGCTTGCCCTCGTCGCCGGTCTGGATCGTCACCAGCGTGTTGCCGAGCATGTCCTTGGCGTTCGCTTCGACTTCCTCGACGCTCTTCGACAGGCGCACGCCGCCCTTGGCGTCGGGGACCAGTTCCTTGAACTTGCCCTTGCCGCGGCCGCCGGCATGGATTTGTGCCTTTACGACATAGAGCGGGCCCGGCAGCTTCTTCGCGCCTTCGACCGCTTCTTCGACCGTCATTGCCGCATAGCCGGTGGGCACGGCGATGCCGTATTTCGCGAGCAGTTCCTTGGCCTGGTATTCGTGGATGTTCATGGGGCTAAAGCGTCCTTCGCGCACAGATACGGGGGATTGGGTTCGAAAGTGGTTTGCCGCGCGCCTAAGCATGTATGGAGGCGCTTGAAAAGTGGCCAATCCGGGTGCACCTGCCTTGCACTCCTGATGATAGACGCCAAACGCCTCGAATCGATCACCGCCGAAGCGGGCCGGATCGCCTACGATCTGTGGCCGGGCGCGGGGCACGATCTCGATTCGTGGGAGAAGGAACCCGGCGCGCCGGTCTGCGAGGCGGACCTCGCGGTCGACAAATTCCTGAAGCGCGAACTGGGCCAGTTGCTGCCCTCGGCGGGCTGGCTGTCGGAAGAGACCGGGGACGATCACTCCCGGCTCGACCGCTCGCTGATCTGGCTGGTCGATCCGATCGACGGAACGCGCGATTTCATTCGCGGGCGCACGGGCTGGGCGGTGTCGGTCGCGCTGGTGAGCGCGGGGCGGCCCCTGATCGGCATTTTGAGCGCACCGGCAAGGGACGAGACCTGGACGGCGGTGGCGGGTCGTGGCGCGTGGCGTAACGGCACGAAGCTTGCGGCCTCGACGCGAAAAGATTTGGCCGGCGCGCGCGTGCCGACCGATTCGCTGCCCAAGGTCGATCGCGACCTCTCCATGGTGGACAAGCCCAATTCGATCGCGCTGCGCATCGCCATGGTCGGTTCGGACGAGGCGGATCTCGTCGCGACCTTGCGCTGGGGTTTCGAATGGGATGTCGGCGCGGCGACGCTGATCGCGCGCGAGGCGGGCGCAGCGGTCAGCGATGCATTCGGAAACACGCTCGATTTCAACAAGCGCGATCCGCGCGCCTTCGGCGTCATCGCCTGCGCGCCCGCGATCCACACCGCCGCGATCGAGCGCCTGGCCGGCCGCGCGGCGAAGATCGGCGGCGACAAGGATCTCTAGCCCGGCGGTGCTTCGACGCCGGCACCCACGCGAGACCCATGCCGACACGAAAAAAGGGCCGATCCGAAGACCGGCCCCTTCCAGTTATCCGCAAGTGCGGGGGAACTTACATGCCCTGCTGACGCGCTTCGTTTACGTCCTGCGCGTCGAAGGGAATGATCTTGATTTCGACCCGACGGTTGAGCGGCTGCGCCACATTGTCGCCGGTCTGCACCTTCAGCTGCGTCTCGCCGAAGCCCATCCAGCGGATGCGCGAGGAAGCCACGCCCTGCGAGGTGAGATAATTGGCGACGGCCTGGGCGCGCTGGTCCGACAGGCGCTGGTTCGCAGCGGACGAGCCCACGGTGTCGGTATAGCCGTACACGTCGATCAGGCTGTTGGGATACTGACGCAGGCTGCTGGCGACATTGTCGAGCAGGTCGCGGAAGGCGGGCGAGATCGTCGCGCTGCCGGTAGCGAAGGTCACGCCGTCGGGCAGGTTGACGAGAATGGCATCGCCGCCATCGATCGAGGTGACGTCCACGCCGGTACCGGCAGTGCCTTCGCGCAGTTCCTTGATCTGTTCGTCCATGCGATAGCCGACATAGCCGCCCGCAGCAGCGCCGCCGACCGCGCCGATGATGCGTCCGGTCTTGCCGCCGATGACGCCGCCGAGAAGCGCGCCCGCGCCAGCGCCCAGCACGCCGCCCACGGCCGTGCGCGAAATCTTCTGTTCGCCCGTATTGGGATCGGTAACGCAGCCCGACACGCCCAGCAGCGAGACCGATGCGAGAGCGGCGACGACGAATTTCGATCGTTTCATGGATACTATCCTTTGTTTTTGCGGGCGCCGGACGGTTCCGGACCTCCCCTGATCACGTAATAATTCGGGACGCGCCCACCATCGCGTCTGGCCCAACAACCTTCGAAGTGGGCGGGCGTTCCATTCTGCCCGCACGGAACGGACATCGCTTGGGCTGGCCTTAAGCCCCAACTGTGCTAGCGCGGATCGGGTGACACCCTTTCCCTGGACCGACCTCGTCATCATCGCCGGGCTCATCGTGCTCAACGGCGTGTTCGCCATGTCCGAACTGGCGATCGTTTCCGCGCGCACCGGCACGCTGCAGACCCGCGCACAGAAGGGCAATGGCGCGGCGCAGACCGCACTGGAGCTGGCGGCTGACCCCGGCAAATTCCTCTCGACCGTCCAGATCGGGATCACATTGATCGGCATCATCGCCGGTGCTTTTTCCGGTGCGAGCCTTGGCGGCCCGGTGGGTGAGCGGCTGGCGGCGGCGGGATTCCCGACCGAATATGCGGACCAGGCGGGCTTCGCGCTGGTGATCGCGCTGACCACCTATGCCAGCCTCGTGATCGGGGAATTGGTGCCCAAGCAGGTCGCGCTAAGGGCCGCCGTGCCGATTTCGATCATCATGGCGCGCCCAATGAAGCTGTTGTCGAAGATTGCCGCGCCGCTGGTCTGGCTGCTCGATGCATCGTCCGGCCTACTGATCCGTTTGCTGGGCGTGCGCCCGGGCGGGCAAAGCTCCGTCACGGCGGAGGAATTGCACATGCTCTTCGCCGAAGCGACCCGCACCGGAGTGATCGAGCACGAACAGCACCAGATGCTTCAGGGCGTGGTCCGCCTCGCCCAGCGGCCGGTGCGCGAAGTGATGACGCCGCGCAACCAGCTCGACTGGATCGACGCCGATTCGGACGCGGCCGCGATTCGTGCCGCGATCGAGGAGAGCTCGCATTCGCTGATGCCGATCGCTGAGGGGTCTCCCGACAAGGTGATCGGCGTCGCCAAGGTTCGCGAAATCCTCGCTCTGATGGTGGCAGGCGAACAGGTCGATCTACGCGCCATCGCCCGCAAGGCGGAGGTCGTGCCCGATCAGCTCGATGCCGTCGATGCGCTGCGCGTGCTGCAACATGCCGATGTCGCGATGGCGATGGTGCACGACGAATACGGTCATCTCGACGGGATCGTGACGCCGGTCGACGTGCTGACGGCGCTGGTAGGCGATTTCGCCAGCGATCAGGAACACGGCGAATCGCCGGGCGTGGTGGAGCGCGAGGACGGATCGCTCCTGATTTCGGGCTCGCTCTCCGCCGATGCGCTGGGCGACCGGCTCGGCCTCGATTACGGCGACGACCGCGAATTCGCGACCGCCGCCGGATTCGCGCTGGCCGTGCTCAAGAAGCTGCCCGAGGAAGGCGAAGTCTTCACCGAACAGGGCTGGCGCTTCGAAGTGATCGACATGGACGGCCGCCGGATCGATAAACTGCTGGTGAGCGAGGAAGCACCGCGCGAAACGGTCGAGTCTGACGGGGACGGGTAAGTCTTCGTATTTCGAACCCGCCTCCGCGGGTTCGTCCTCGGTGCTGTTCCCTCCGCTTCGCTACGGGGCACCTGCGGGGCGGCCGCGTGGCCTTGCGGGCTGCTGGTCGCAGCCCGTTCCAGTTCAAACTCATCGGCTTGGTGGCGGAGCTCGGACCCGCAGGGTCCGCAAGGGCGACCGCCCGCCCGCAGCGCCGTCAGGCGCGAGGAAATCGCACCCGCGGAGGCGGGTGCGCAAACAAGAAAGTAATACCCGGCGTCAGCCGGGAATTACGGCGCTGGCCCCGCGGCCTTCCCCTTCGGGGGCGGCGATGATGTCGCGGGTGATCGAGCCTTTGGCGACGGTATTCGTCTCGGGATCGCCCACTGCGGTGCGAATGCCCGGCGCGGCGGCACCGGCGCGGTCGAGCGCGCTGGTTTCGACGCCGCTGCGCTGGGCGGGGCCGCCGAACAGGGCTTCCAAAGCCTGTTCCTGCGCGGTGCCTTCAGCGGGGCGCGGGGCGCCGGCGGTCGGCGGGACGAGGTTGAAGTCGGGCGGGACCACCAGTGGCGCCTGACGCTGCACGGCGAATTCGTCGGGCCGCTCGCGTTCGAGGAAGCCGCCGCCGCCGCAAGCGGTCAGCAGGGTGGCCGAGGCGCCCAGCAGGGCGAAGGTGAAGGTCTTGGTCATGGCTTGGTCTCCGCTGAGCGAGCGTGCGTATCGGAATGGGCGGCTGGCGCGCTGTCGGCCATCATCTGGTCGGCAGTGTCGCGCACGAAAAAGGCGCGGGCAAGGATAATCACCACGCCGATGGTAATCGCGGCATCGGCCACGTTGAAGATCAGGAAGGGGCGGAAATCGCCGAAATGAAGGTCGGCATAGTCGATTACGTATCCGTAATCGTAGCGATCCTTGATGTTGCCGAGCGCCCCGCCCAGCACCAGTGCAAGGCCGAGAATATCGCCGAACTTCTCCTCGCGGATCATCCAGACCGTCACGACCAGCGCGATACCTGCCGTCACCGCCACCAGCGCCCAGCGCATTTCCGGGCTGGTCGCTTCGAACATGCCGAGCGATACGCCGAAATTCTGGGTCCATCTGAGGTCGAAGAACGGGACGAGTTCAATCACGCCGCGCTCGCGCAGCATCAGCGGGCCCTTGACCCAGTATTTGATCGCCTGGTCCACAGCGAAGATGGCGAAGGCGATCAGGATGCCGATCGCCTGATTGCGGCGGGCCGGGGTCACGACGAAACTCCTTCGGCGTCCAGCTCGGCGACGACGGCCTCGCAGCGATCGCACAGCGCGCCGTCTTCGGCCACGCTCGGCAGCAGGCGCCAGCAGCGCCCGCATTTGTCCTCAGAAGATCGGCTGGCAGTCACGTCGGCGCTATCGCTGCGCGTGACTGACGCGGTGATGAACGCTTCGGCGAGATCGGCGTCGGAGAAGCCTTCGGGGACGCGTTCGGCGGGAACGGTGACGTCGGCTTCGAGGCCGGAGCGCACGATCTTTTCGCGCCGCAACGGCTCGATCGCTTCCATTACATCCTCGCGCAACTCGCGCAGCGTCCCGAAACGCTCGCTCAGGCCCTCGTCGCGCCAGTCCGGCAGGTCGCGCCATGTCTCGAGATGGATCGAACCCGCATCGGGAAAGCGCGTGCCCCAGACCTCTTCGGACGTGAACACCAGCACCGGCGCGGCGTAGCGAACCAGCGCGTGGAACAGCGTGTCGAGCACGGTGCGATAAGCGCGCCGCTCCATCCCGTCCGGCGCATCGCAATAGAGCCGGTCCTTGCGGATATCGAAATAGAATGCCGACAGGTCCTCGTTGCAGAAATCCACGAGCGTGCGGACATAGCGATCGAAATCGTACCCCGTCGCCGCCTCGCGCAGCGCGCCGTCCACCTGCTTGAGCCGCGCCAGAATATAGCGTTCGAGCTGCGGCATATCTTCCGGCACCACGGCCTCGCTCTCGTCGTAACCGGCCAGCGCGCCGAGCAGATAGCGGAAGGTGTTGCGCAGGCGCCGATACTGGTCGCCGACGCCCTTCAGGATCTCGTCGCCGATGCGGTGATCTTCGGTGTAATCGACCGACAGGGCCCAGAGGCGAATGATATCCGCTCCGTATTGCTCCATCACCTTGAGCGGATCGATCGTGTTGCCGAGCGATTTGGACATCTTGCGCCCGTCGCTCGCCATGGTGAAACCGTGGGTGAGGACGGCGTCGTATGGCGCACGGCCGCGCGTGGCGCAGCTTTCGAGCAGGCTGGACTGGCCGAGGAACTCCGCCTTGCGCTCCTCGCGCCACGCATCGACGCCTTCCTTGCCCACTGCCGCGACGACGCGGGCGTTGACGTCTGCGTCTTGCAGATATGAGCCGTCCGCGCGCACGAATAAGGTGATCGGCACACCCCAGGCGCGCTGGCGGCTGAGCACCCAGTCCGGGCGTCCCTCCACCATGGAGCGGATGCGATTGCGCCCGCGTTCGGGGACGAATTGCGTGTCGCCGATGGCGTTCAGCGCGAGGCTGCGCAGCGTGTGCTCGCTGGTCTGCTCATCGGCGGGATCGACCGCGCCGCCTTCGCCTTCCCAGCGCTGCTCCTTGTCCACCTTGCGCGGGGCGAGCCCTTCGAGCGGACGGTCCATCGGCACGAACCATTGCGGCGTGCAGCGATAGATGACCTTCGCCTTGGACCGCCAGCTATGCGGGTAGGAGTGCTGATAATCCTGGCTGGCGGAAAGCACAGCGCCCGCGTCGCGAAGGTCCGAACAGATCGGCCCGTCCGGCGCGTTGAAATTGGGATTGATGACCGCGCGGCGGCGCTCCTTGCCGTCCGCATCCACATCGCTCGCGCCCAGCCACGGCCAGTCGTCGCGATAGCGCCCGTCGTCCATGACCGCAAAGACGGGTTCGATGCTCACCGTCTTGCAAAGGTCGAAATCGTCCTCGCCATGATCGGGCGCCATATGGACGAGGCCGGTGCCGCTATCGGTGGTGACGAAATCGCCGGGCAGCATGGGGCGCAACGTTTCGTAGAAGCCGCCGAGCTTGTGCATCGGATGGCGAACTTTGGTTCCAGCGAGGTCGGAGCCTTTGATAACCCGATCATCATCTGGATGCACCGCCCCGATCGTGATGCCACGGTCGGGGAATTTGCCACGAGCAATCTTCGTGAGGCGGTCAGCGACCTCGTTTTTTAGAGCGTCGGCGACGAGGAATGAAGGGGAGCTCTCGTTATTGCCGCAGAACCATAGCTCTGATTCATCGAGAAAGTCCGACGACTGACCGCTATCGTGTGATGCCCAGAATTGTACTCGGCGATACTCAATCTCCGGCCCGTAAGCCAAAGCCTGGTTCACCGGGATCGTCCACGGCGTCGTCGTCCAGATCACGGCGTGCGCGCCGACCAGTTCCTCTATCGGCGATTCCACGATCTCGAACGCCACGTCGATCTGGGTCGAAGTGATGTCCTCGTATTCGACCTCCGCTTCGGCCAGCGCGGTCTTTTCGACCGGGCTCCACATCACCGGCTTCGCGCCGCGATAGAGGTTTCCGGCTTCGACGAACTTCATCAGCTCGGCGACGATGGTCGCTTCGCTTTCGAACTGCATCGTCAGATACGGATTGGCGAAATCCGCCATCAGGCCGAGCCGTTCGAGCTGGCCCTTCTGAACCTCGACCCATTTCGCGGCGTAATCGCGGCATTCCGCACGGAATTCGGCGCGCGGCACGTCGTCCTTGTCACGCTTTTTCTTGCGGTATTGTTCCTCGACCTTCCACTCGATGGGCAGGCCGTGGCAGTCCCAGCCGGGCACGAAGGGCGCGTCCTTGCCCATCATGCCCTGCGTGCGCACCACCATGTCCTTGAGGATGCGGTTCAGCGCATGGCCGATATGCATATCGCCATTGGCGTAGGGCGGGCCGTCATGGAGAATGAACTTGTCCGCGCCCCGGCGGGTATCGCGCAGCTTTTCGTAGAGGTTCTCGTCCTGCCAGCGGGCCAGAATGCCCGGCTCCTTCTGGGGAAGGCCCGCTTTCATGGGAAAGTCGGTCTTCGGCAGGAAGACGGTGTCGCGATAATCGCGCTGTTCTGATTGCTGGGGATCGGCGTCGGACATAGGCCTGCGCCGCTAACCGAAACGGGGCGTGTAGGGAAGTGTTTCGACGAACCGCCTAGCCGAGCAGGCGCCGTGCCTCGTCGCAATCCGCGGCCATCTGGTCGGTCAGCGCATCGAGCGTGTCGAACTTCGCTTCGCCGCGCAGGAAATGGTGGAAGGCCACTTCGATCTCCTGCCCATAAAGATCTCCGGAAAAATCGAAGAAATAGGGTTCGAGCAATTCCTTGGGCGGTTCGAACTGCGGCCGCATGCCGACATTGGCCGCGCCTTTCAGCTCCTGCCCCGTGCCCAGAATGCGGCCCGTCACGGCATAGATCCCGTAATGCGGGCGCAGATACTTCTCGAGCGCGAGGTTGGCGGTGGGATAGCCGATTTCACGGCCTCTTTTGTCGCCATGCTGGACCACGCCGCGCACGGCGAAGGGGCGGGTGAGGAGCCGTGCGGCCTCCTGCGGATCGCCCTGGCGCAAGGCTTCGCGCACCCGGCTGGACGAGATCGCGCGCCCATCGTCGATCACGGCGCCGACGGTGCGGCTGGCGAGGCCGCGCTCCGCGCCGAACCCCTGCAGCAGCGCGACATCGCCCTTGGCACCCTGGCCGAAGGTGAAATCCTCACCCGAAACGACACCATGCGCGCCCAGCCTGTCGAGCAGGATTTCGGTGATGAAATCCTCCGCGCTGGTGCCTGCCAGTGCGCCGTCGAAATGGAACACCAGCATCGCGGTCGCCCCGGCGTCGAGGTAAAGCTCCTGCCGCTGCTCCAGCGTGGTGAGGCGGAAAGGGGGCACGTCGGGCTTGAAGAAGCGCACGGGATGCGGATCGAAAGTGGCGATGATGGCGGGGCGCCCTTCGCGCCGCGCCCAATCGATGGCTTCCTTCGCCACCGCCTGATGGCCGAGATGAAACCCGTCGAAATTGCCGAGCGCGATGATGGCACCGCGCAAAGGGGCAGGCACGGTCTCGCGATGGTCGAGCCACCTCATGCCGCGCTATCCTCGTCGCGTTCGTAGCTGACGAAGGAATAGGCCGGGCGATCGCCATCCTCGCCATGATCCTCGCGCGCCACCACGCCCCAGCCTGCAGGGAGGGGGCGCATGAACACGTCGCCGTCGAAATCGGCGTGGATCTCGGTCAGTTCGGCGCGCGTGGCGATGGGCAGGAACACGTCGAAGATCGCCGCGCCCCCGATCACCGAGGCCGGTTCGCCTGCAAGCAGGGCGACCGCCTCGTCGACCGAGCGAACCACGTCGGCGCCTTCGCAATCCCACCGCTCGCGCCGGGTGAGGACGATATGGGGGCGCCCCGGCAACAGGCCCGGCAGGCTTTCGAAGGTCTTGCGCCCCATCACCATCGGCTTACCCATGGTGAGCGCCTTGAAGCGCTTCAGATCGGCGGGCAGGTGCCAGGGCAGGGTGCCGTTCTTTCCGATCGCGCCATTGGCCGCGCGGGCATAGACCAGCGTGAATTGCGGATCGCTCACGCGCGGACGATCCGCGTCACATGGCCCATCTTGCGCCCTTCGCGGGCCTTGGCCTTGCCGTAGAGATGCAGATGCGCGTCCGGCTTGCTCAACAGATCGTGCGCCGTGTCCGCTTCAGGGCCGATCAGATTTTCCATCCGGATCTGCGGGGCGATCGTCGCGGTATCGCCCAGCGGCAGGCCCGCCACGGCGCGCATATGGTTGGCGAAC
>LUMV01000602.1_pt1 | contig 9811 bp, 8 predicted proteins | sample 729731 | NCBI WGS metagenome assembly LUMV01 (sample SAMN03860301, study PRJNA289734) | marine metagenome | biome: seawater column; feature: ocean; material: water; isolation source: Red Sea water column Station 192 - depth 200m | place: Saudi Arabia: Red Sea | collected 2011-10-15 | depth 200 m
GCTGAAACCATTACAGTTTCTCCACTCTTAGGCTGACCCACTTCCAACAATCCAAAGTAAGCCGTTAATCCATTTATGCCAAGTGGTCCAAGGTAGTGCAGAGGATCTATTCCTTCCGGGATCCCTGTTAACTCGCTAGCTTTATGCACGGAATAAGATTGCCATCCTGTCCGAGCCTGGACTTTCATTCCTACTGGGAAGCTAGCATTGTCTCCGGCAATTACTTCGCCAACTCCAAGACTATTCATGACTATTCCAGTTTGGGGAGCGCCTGCATAGCTAGCACTTCCCTGGAGTCCTGCTCTAGTACCAGCGGTAATGGCAAAAGCAATTGTTTTTACCAATACTTCACCTTCAGAAGCCTCAGGCATAGGTGATTCCACCAATTTATAGTTACTTTCCGATAACTTTCCTTCGGGAAGACTATCAATTAGGACTTGTGTATTTTTTGACATGTTTTTTCCTTTATTTAAAGACTTGGTTTTACTTAAGTTCCGCAGAAGGTTTGATGCACGACTTCATGGGGTTTAGGTGGTTTCATATATTCATCATACTTACTTTGTTCTTCATAAGGCTTACTTAATATAGTTAAGAGAGTTTTCATTTCTGAAAAATCATTATTTTCAACTGCTGCCTTGATAGCTCTTTCTATAAGATGGTTACGGGGAATAAAGACTGGATTTAAGCTCTCCATGGACGAAGCTATTTCTTTTTTGTCTAGATTTTGATCTTTGATTAATGCTTTCCATTCTTTTAACCAATTAGAAATTTGATTGTCTTCTAAGAACTGTTGTTTAAACAAGCTCTCTCTTTTCCCTTTAATAATTTCACTTAAATAACGAAAAGTAAGAGTGTAGTCAGATTTATTATCTAGCATGATTCTCAGTAATTTTGTTAACGTCTCTTGGGAATTAGTTTTTGTACTATCTAGACCTATTTTTTTACACATTACTGCCATCAGGGCGGTATTCATTTTGCTTGGAAATTGATTTATAACAGTTTGCGCTTGTTCTCCAGCTTTATCTAGATCTTGGTCGATTAGGGGAACAAGACAGTTAGCAAAACATGCCATGTTCCACTGCGCTATTGAAGGTTGATTCCCAAAGGCATATCTTCCGTGGGCATCGATTGAACTAAAAACTGTACTGGGGTCATAGTTATCCATAAACGCACAAGGACCATAATCTATGGTTTCTCCAACAATAGAGGTGTTATCAGTATTCATGACACCATGGATAAAACCAATTCCCATCCATTTGGCAATGAGTTCAATTTGTCTATCGCAAACCTGCTCGAGTAAAGAAAGATAGCAATTGGTTGAATCTTTAAGAGAAGGGAAATGTCTTCTGATGGCGTACTCAGCCAGAGTTTTTAAGTTATCAGCCTTGTCCTTGGCTGCAAAATATTCAAAAGTACCTACTCGGATATGGCTTTCAGCTATTCTTGTAAGGATCCCACCGGGAGTTGCTGTTTCTCTAAACACTTTTTCTCCTGTAGTAACTGCTGCAAGTGAACGAGTTGAAGCTATGCCTAAAGCATGCATGGCTTCACTGACTATATATTCTCGGATGACTGGCCCCAAAGGAGATCTACCATCCCCTTGTCTGGAAAACTTGGTTTGGCCAGACCCTTTTAGTTGAACATCATAATATTTCTGTTCTGGGGTACTTATTTGGCCTAATAAAACTGCTCTGCCATCCCCTAATTCACTTACAAAATGCCCAAATTGATGACCTGCATAGACAAGTGCTATGGGCGAAGATCCTTTTGGAATTACATTTCCTGAGAATAGTTCTGCAAGCTGTTTAGGAGTTTTATTTTTATCAATTCCTAAAATCTTTCCCAGCTTATCATTGAATATTATTAATTTTGGGTCTTGAACTGGAACGGGATTAATTCTCTCATAGAATTCTTGAGGAAGACCTTCGTAGCTATTGTCAAAAAGCATAGTTTTATTAGAAAGCTGACCCCATCAAATCTTCAAAGTTACCTCTGAAGAATTTATCTTGATCAGACTCTGATAAGTTCTTAGTAGCTTTTTCAAATCTACCCATAGGATTTCTTCCTCCTTCTACATGCGGGTAGTCTGAAGAAAACATAAAGATATCTGTACCCGCTTCATTGATAATCCATTCTGTAGGTTCAGTAGGGTAGGGAGTCACTCTAACCTGTCTGGTTATGTATTCACTTGGCCTAAGTTTTAGATTCTGTAATCTTTCTTCATGTCTTCCAAAGGCTTCAAAGGCTGCGTCGAGTTGACGCATAAAACCAGGTACCCATACTGCACCGAGTTCTATAACCCCAAACATAAGAGAAGGAAAGCGATCCAAAACTCCATCGAGTATGAGTAGTGAAAGAGCTTGCATGGGTCCATTCGAGATCGCCATATACGAAATCGAACGGAAATTCTCTTCACCTCCATGGAAATCAGCTACTGGGGGTAAACCGTTATTTTTATGTGCTTTAGGTAAGACTTTATCAGCTACTCCTACATGGAATAATACGGGAACCCCAGCTTCCTGAGCCTGTGCCCATACCTTATCCAATTCCACATGACTCGTTGAATGATTTTTGGGGCAGGCCCAAGGGATCAATAAGGCCTTAGCTCCTAAATCCAAAGCTTCCTTAGCAGCATTTTCAGCTTCTTTAAGATCTGCTAGAGGGACATATGCTACGGATAAGAGTCTAGGATCTTTATCACAAAATGCGATTTGCGATTTGTTCGTTGCACTTGCAGTTTCATACAAGAATTCCATATCGTCTCTGTGCTCAAGGTCTTCCAGCCATACATTGGGGGAAGTTGGAAATACCAATTGAGTTGCAACACCAAGCAGATCAACTGCTTCTGAACGGTCTTTAGAATCAAATGCACCCAAAGCTTGATAGTTTTTTCTTACCATTAGCTCTTTCTCATTTAACTCTCTGTACTCCTTTTTTTTATGAAGAGTAGGTAAAGCTTCGAAACTTTCTATTGCACCAACCTGTGACTTGGCAAAACGTTTTTTAAATACTTCTTTTACTCTTTGCGTTCCAAATTCGTCATACCAATCGGGTAATTCCATAGTGTGAGAATCTGCATCATGCACAATTCTATTGTTGATATAAGGCATCTTTCCCCCTAGAAATCTAAAAAAGTTATTTGTTAAGTATATTAGAGCTTTTCTCAAGAAACCAATGATTTGAAGTGCTCATGCGGTTTATAATTATTTATCAACATCGTGAATTATTTACTTTCAGAAAAATCTCTTTTAAGCAAAATACAAGGGAGTTTAGGTGAAGAGGATTATAAGGAGCCTTTGGCTGTATTATTAGACTCCCTTAATAATGAAGCTAACTTGAGCTTAATAGGCAAGATAGCTTTAAGGTATCAAATCTCAAGCCATCTTAAGATAAGATCGAAAATATTTGAATTCGTTAACAACAGGGACCTTAAGAGGCCCGCTTCGCCTATTTTTGTTATCGGATTACCAAGATCTGGTACTACTTATTTATTTAATCTATTAAGTTTGGATTCCAATTATAGAAGTCCTTTAGTTTGGGAAATGTTTTTCCCATTTCCTCTAATAAAACAAGATTCTAGTGAATACAAAAGACGTATAAAAAAAACAGATTTTATGCTGTTTTTCCAGAAGAAATTAATACCTGATTTAGATTTAGTTCATCCAATACAATCAACTGACCCGGAAGAATGCCTCCTAATTAGTCCGTTTAGTCTAAAGAGCCTTCTTTATTCTTATATGGCAAGAATTCCTAGTTATGAAAGTTACTTAAAGAAGGCTGATCACTCCTCTGTATTTCTTTGGCATTCACGTTTTTTACAAGTTTTAGAGAGCTTTGATAGGCCTCGTAGATGGTTACTGAAGGACCCCGGTCATATTGGTAGACTATCTGAAATACTTGCAAATTATCCAGATGCTAGCTTCATTCAAATCCACAGAGATCCATTAGAGACCATTCCGTCTATCTGTAGTCTCACAGAAAAAACCCGCCGTCCTTTTACCAAAGAAGTTGATAAAAATGAGATTGGTCAAAAAACTCTTTCTTATTGGAAAGAGTCTTTAGCCAAAGGAGAAAAAGATAAAAGTTTTATTAGTAAGGATAAGTTTATCAATGTTAAATTCGACGACTTTATTGTGGATCCAATAGGAGAAATTAAAAAAATTTACTCAGGACTAAATTTAGATCTTAATAAAGAAACAGAAAAAAAGATGGTAGATTTTGTAAATGAATTTAAAAAAGGAAAGAAAACAAGACACACTTATGGATTGAGTGAATTTGGCTTAAGCGAAGAATCAGTCCAGAATACGCTTTCTAAATACATTAGCTACTAATAACTAATACAAATTTAATTATATTTTATGAAAATATTAATTATGGGATTGCCAGGTAGTGGCAAGACATATCTAGCACAAAGACTTCAACCTCTACTCAGTGCAGCCTGGTTTAATGCAGACAAAGTGAGGGAGATGGCCAATGATTGGGATTTTAGCCCTGAAGGTAGAACTCGACAGAGTTTAAGGATGAAATCCTTAGCTGACTATGAATCAGATAATGACAGAATAGTCATATGTGACTTTATTTGTCCTACTTCAGAGACTAGAAAGATGTTTGACCCAGATATTGTTATTTGGCTAGATACCATAAAAGAAGGCAGATTTGAAGATACTAATAAGTTGTTTGAGGAGCCTGAAAAAGTTGATTTCAGAATTACAGAATGGAATGATAAAAATCATATAAATATAGCTGCTGAGATAAACAAAGATGTTTGATTGGAAGAAACCCACAGTTCAGTTATTAGGGAGATGGCAACCTTGGCATGATGGCCATCAAGAGTTGTTTAAAAGAGCTTTAAAGAAAACAGGACAAGTTGTTATTCAAGTAAGAGATGTACAAGGAGTGTCTGCTGGAATGGGTCATGATGACAATCCTTTCGATTGGGATTTAGTTTGTGAGAATATATCTGCGGGACTATCAACAGATGGTTTTAAAAGAGGTGTTGAATACGAGATTATGTTAGTACCCAATGTAGTTAATATCACTTACGGAAGAGGAGTTGGCTACGTAATCGAAGAAGAAACATTTGAAGAGTCTATTGAAGAGATAAGCGCTACTCAAATACGGCAGAAAATGCGAGAAGAGGGTGAACTAGAATAAGCAACACATGAAAATCTGCATTAGTGAATTAACTTATAATTCATTTCAAGAACTTTTAGATGAATCCTTAAGCCTAGATGACATCCTTTTGGTTAATAGAGAAGGTAAATTGTCTCGGGGTGAAGGTCATCCTGAAGTAGTCTTCGTTTCCTATGAGATTATGTTCAAAATTCTTAGAGATCCAGCTTATAAAGAAAATTTCACTCAATTAATAGAAGGATGTAAGTTTATCCAGTCTAGTTGGGCAGGAATTGAAAGTGAAGCAGCACAGGCTTTAATCAAGATTTCAGATCTTTTTTCTCACGGAGGAGGTGTGCATGCAGTCACTATCGGAACTTACGTATTTGCTCAGATTCTTAGAAAAATTAAAGACATCGATGCACACATAGAACTACAAAAGAATAAAGAGTGGAAGCAAATGACTTCAGTCGGTGAATTAACTGATATGGTCTTAGGAGTAGTTGGTTATGGAGGAATAGGACAAGAGGTAGCTAGACTGGGGAAGGCTTTTAGGATGGAAGTTTTAGCTACTAAAAGGACACCTGTCTCATCTGATTATTTAGACAGGCTATACAAGCCTTCAGATCTCAATGAAATGCTTTCTCAATGTGACTTTGTAATTAATTGTTTACCGGTTACAGAAGAAACATTAAAAACCTTCTCTTTAGAACAGTTTAAAGCAATGAAACCCTCTTCCATGTTCATAAATGTAGGAAGAGGAGAGACAGTCTCTGAAGATGACTTATGTAAAGCTTTGACTTCTGGAGAAATTGAGTGTGCAGCCATAGATGTAACAGATCCTGAGCCTTTAGATAAAAGCTCGCCTCTGTGGGAATTAGAAAATTGTTTTATTACTCCCCATGACTCGGCTTGGGGTCCCAGAGCCACTGACCGAGCAGTGGAACTATTTTTATTAAATCTAGAAAGATACAGGCGAGGGGAAAAGTTACATAACTCAGTCTAGAAAAAAGGCCGCTTAGCGGCCTTTTTTTTAACTTTCGTAGCCTACAACAGCTTTTGTTTCTAAAAATTCTTCGAAACCAAAAGGTCCCCACTCTCTGCCATTCCCAGATTGTTTATAGCCTCCAAAAGGGGCTGTAAAATCTGCTTGGGCACCATTTATAGCTACGCTACCGGCTCTTATTCTATTGGCTATCTTTTTGGCATGTTCGGTGTCACCAGAAACATACCCGAATAGACCATAGTCTGTATCATTGGCTATTTGAACTGCCTCTTCTTCATCTTTATAAGGAAGAATTGACAATACTGGTCCAAAAATTTCTTCTCTTGCAATTGTCATATCATTATTAACATTTGCAAAAACTGTTGGCCTTACGTAATAACCTGCATTTAAACCATCAGGTTTTCCAGGTCCTCCAGTTACCAGCTCAGCTCCTTCTTCAATTCCTTTTTCAATTAAACCCTGAATTTTATTGAATTGAACTTCACTAACAACAGGACCAATAGAAGTGTCTTCTCCAAAAGGATCTCCAACTTTAGTTGTTTCTGCTGCTTTTTTAGCAATTTCCTTAGCCTCATCTTGTCGACCTTCCGGAACAAGCATTCTAGTTGGCGCATTACAAGATTGACCGCTATTAGAGAAGCAATTAACTTCCACATCCAAGGGATGATATTAGCTGATTTTCCTCCGAGCTCTTGTGCCACTCTCTTAACTGTATCAGCAGCTCCTTTAGCTACACTAATTCCTGCTCTAGTTGAACCTGTAAAAGACATCATATCTATACCCGGATGTGAAGACATAGCTTCACCAACCGTAGGTCCATCTCCGTTAATCATATTGAATACACCTGCAGGAACTCCTGCTTCATCCATTACTTCTGCAAAAAGAATCGCATTCAATGGCGCTATCTCAGTTGGTTTTAATACCATTGTGCATCCTGCAGCTAAGGCGGGAGCAACTTTGCATGAAATTTGGTTGATAGGCCAATTCCAGGGGGTGATCATTCCTACGACACCAATAGGCTCCTTTCTTATAACTGTTTTACCCTTGGTCTCTTCCCATTCAAAACCTTGAAGTATTTCTATTGCTTGGGCAAAGTGACCTAATCCAGTGGCTGCTTGAGCAGCTTTTGATAGAGAAAGAGGTGCCCCCATTTCTTGGGATATGGTTTCAGCAACTTCATCATATCTTGATTGATAGATCTCAACTATTTTTCCAAGTAAAGCTAAACGTTCTTCAACAGAGGTTTGGCTAAAGGAATCAAATGCAGCTTGAGCTGCAGCGACTGCTTTATCTACATCTGCCGGTGTTCCTAAGGCAATTTGTGCTATTACCTCTTCATTTGAGGGGTTGATGACATCAAAAGAATTTACTCCTTCTGCTGGATCTACCCACTCTCCATTTATATAAAACTGATGATGAGTTTTCATATTATATGCTCCTTTAAAAATATTTTTTTCGGCCGATCAGTATATCTATCTAAATTTGTTATGTCTCTACTTTAAATGCAAAAGTTTAGCTTTCAATTGAGGTTGGATTCTTTCCGCCCATTGAGCTAGGTATTTACGAGTTTCTCGGGGATCAATTATTTCGTGAACAGAAAAACTTTCAGCTCTTGGAAAAGGATCTTGAAGTTTGCTCATGCTTTCTTCAATTTCTTTTCTCTTTGCCTCTGGGTCTTTTGCTGCAGCTATTTCCTTCTTAAAAGCCACTGCCACTCCTCCTTCTAAAGGTAAGGGTCCAGACTCTGCTGAAGGCCAAGCTAGAACATAACCTTCTGGGCCATAGTGGGCAGCTGCTGCAACCCCATATGATTTTCTGATCATAACTGAAGACCAAGGAACGGTAGATTCTGTGACGGCAAGTACAGCTTCAGTACCATGAAGAATGGTAGCTTCAATTTCGGCTTCTGGGCCAATCAGAAATCCTGGTTCGTCAACCAAACTTACTATAGGAATGTGGAATGTGTCACATAATTTCACGAATCTAGTAGTTTTTTTAGCACCATCAGCTGACATTGATCCAGCATAAAAATTGGAATCGTTAGCTAAAATTCCAATACTAAAACCATCCAACCTAGCAAAACCAGTAATAATGCCTCTACCAAAATATTTTGTTATTTCGAAGAAGGAATCCTTGTCAAATACCTTTTTTATAATTTCTCTCATTTCATAAGATTTCTGTCTATCTTTAGGAATCAATGAAAGAAGGTCCTCATCCTTTCTATCCCTTGGGTCTCCAGTTTCTTGTCTATTAGGCAATTCATAAATGCTTTGAGGCATATATGATAGAAATTGCTTAATCTGGATAAAGGCATCCTCCTCAGTTTCTGCAACATTATCCGTAACTCCGTTCAAGCGATGTACATGTGAGCCTCCTAACTCTTCCTTGGTCATTTTTTTCCCAAAGGCTCTTTCTACTACAGCTGGCCCAGCGACAAGCAGTTGGGCTGTCTTTTTAGTCATAACTCTGAAATGGGAAGCAACAAATCTTGCAGCTGGTAAACCAGCAACAGGCCCTAAAGCAGCTGATATAACGGGAATTTCTTTAAGCGTTTCCGCTACTGATTTAAACCTTGATCTTGAAAATACTGGATCCCCACCATACCCTCTTTTTTTACTTTTTGCTGGACCAGCAACAGATCCTCCACCTCCTTCATGCAAACGAATTAATGGCATTTTGTAACGCAGAGCTAGATCTTCTGTGTAAACACTCTTTCTCAATCCAGCTGGATTGGGTGACCCTCCTTTGACTGTGAAGTCTTCACCACCCAAAACTACAGATCTACCATCAATTTTTGCAAAACCTAAAATAAAATTAGCTGGAGTAATAGATTCAACTTCCCCCTTTTCGTTAGTTTCCGTACCCCCAGCTATTTCTCCTTGTTCTTGGAAAGATCCTTTATCTATAAGTTTATCTATTCTTTCTCTAAGAGTTAACCTGCCTTTAGCATGCTGTAGTGCAACCGCTTCAGAACCACCTTGTTTCTTAGCTAGCTTTTTTCTAATCTTTATTTCGTCTGTCTCTTTTTTCCAATTCATATCTTTTGGTGCCCCGTACAGGATTTGAACCTATGGCCTCCAGATTAGGAATCTGGCGCTCTATCCAACTGAGCTAACGGGGCCTACATTGATTATATTTTAATACATAGTCTTGATTTATAGTTGCATCACATTAGAATAGCTCTGGCACCGATTTGAACCAGCTTGCGGGTGCTTTATAAATACAGCTAAAGAGGGAGTCCTAAGAGACCTGTTTAGCGAAAGCTGGCAGGTTTTTTTGTAACTGAAACATCAGGAGAGGGACTTAAGTCCCCGCCAACCTGCTCTACCCGAGCAAGGTGGCTCTCCCGAAAGGGAAGATGTGGCCAACCCGGCAACTAAACGGGTCATTCTGCATCGAAGTCATTCTCCTGCATGGACTGAAGTCACGTGCTTGTAAGGCTGTGTGTTTTAAAGGAGAGAAGAATGAAGCAGGAAAAGAAATCAAAGCTGAGAAAGCTGATTGGTGTAATCAGGGGGTTGTTTCCATCTTTCAGACGTACCGATCAGGTGGGGCATCGGAAACCCGAACAACATAAGGCATACGGAGCCTACTTCAAAAAGGTAGAAGGTTCCGATCTCTATACCTTGTTTGGCGACGACAGATGGTCGTTTGCCTACGGCTTTCCGATGGAAAGGAAGAAGGGTGAAAAGC